>ERZ1292629.2850-Hain-H43-01um-R1-2850-length-14001-cov-5_pt1 | contig 14001 bp, 24 predicted proteins | sample MGYA00564399_ERZ1292629 | MGnify/ENA primary metagenome ERZ1292629 (study PRJEB36523, sample SAMEA6512636) | groundwater metagenome | collected 2019-01-08 | study: AquaDiva: Metagenomics assemblies of 32 groundwater samples
GGGTGGGATAGAATCTCGTCCTGCTTCGAGTGGGGCGCTGGAAGGTTTATATCGACCGCCATCATGGATGAGGAAATTGATATTAAGCTGCTGTTTGAGGTTGCCATCAATGGTGAGCGCTTGTGGAGCTTTCCCAATGCGCTGCTCTAGAACGGCCTTCAGCATATCTTTGTCGCCCTCCTTTAAGAGTCGCACAAGGTGACCCATGATCTCATCCCAGTGCTCATCAACTTTACGGTTGAACTTTTCTCGTGCCTCGTACTCAGGAAGTCCTATCCGTGGCTTTCTTCCGCCTCCTTCCCGGAAGCCACCACGGGTTGCTGCTTTTTTTGCTGCTTCAGCATGAGTAACCATATTTTCAAATGACGAGGCTTCGATTAGGCAGCACTTTCCTCTTCGGGTGCTACTACCCCCTCACTCTCTAGCCCTACCGAGACAACAGGGCTATCAGAGACCACTACGGGTGCGGTCGTCACATGGTTCCCACTGAAAGTGGGCTCGAGAACTTCACCGTTCATCACTTGCTCAACAGAGAGAAGTTTTTCTTTTTCTTCGGGGGTGAGCTCTTTCATTTCTCCCTTGATGCACGACGCTTTGAAGGCTTCAGCTTCTTTTTCTGTTGGGAAGGAGCCGAGGATTTTTCCATCTACGGCGACGTGGAATTGGTTGTTGATGCTGAGAATTTCCATAGGATGGGATAAAGAATTAAATTTCAAGAACATCGTAGAGAGCTGCGAAGACTTTCTTTGACCCCCACTCGTACTCAAGGCCGTGTTTCTCAAAAACCTCTTTAACGGAGACAAGATACTCTCTGTTTTTAAACTCAAGGTTAATCTCAGTATCGTTGTGTTCCTTTCGGTAGGCGGCGAGTTCTTCGCTTGATTTCTTGATCTCTTTGTCTTTCTGGAGTTTTTCATTGATGGTATCGAGTTTCTTTTGGTACTCATCCTTCCTCCCAAGATCCACAGGGGTGAGGGATGGGTCTGGCCTGAGCTCTAAATTTCCTTGGTTGTTGGTGAGGAAAAGGTCTGCGTACTCCTTGGTCATCAGCTCTCTAGCTTCTTGTTGGTAGGGTGCTACGAGTTTTACTGCCAGAATCTCAAGGCGAAAGATCTCATCGTAGAAATCTCCGAGGAGAGAGCGAATTTCTTCTGCTGCGCCTGTTATTTTTCTGAGGGATTTGACGTCCGGGAAGTCTTTCTGTGGACGACGATCGAGAAATAAAAGAAGCTGCAGAAGATCAACTTTCTTGATTTTCATACATCGAAGATTAAGAGTTATTCCTACTCTACCCTCTCCCCGCAGAGCGGGGCAAGCAAAAAAGAATCAAGGTTATTTGAGGGGTTAGTTATTATACTCATCTTGCGTTGATTCTCTGTTTTCCTTTTCAACAAGATGCTCTTCATATCTTCCAGCAATGATTGCTTGCGCTCTTAGCTCTCCACCCTCCGCTCTCGCTTTAAGCTCTTCTTCGTAGCTCAGTCCTTCGATTGATTTTCCTTCAACAAGGGATTGTTTTATTTTTTCATATCCCAGTGCCTTTTGTTTGGCTTTTTTCTTCTCTGGCTCGGGGAGGGCATCGTACTCAGCTTGGTACTGAAGCTCTTTTGGTAGAAAGCCCCCGTGTTCCCAACAAAAACAATCTGCTCCTGTAAAATGAGTTGTGCCCCGGTTGCACTTCCACTTCCCTTGTCTCATAAGTTTTTCGGCATCCGAACGATCAAGCCTCTCAGTGAGAATAATATCAGGTGCTGGCCGAAGCTTTATGAGTTCACCAGTTCGCCTGAGGCGACAAGCTGGCAGGTCAGCCACAATAGCCCTTTCAATAATATCCTTTTCCTCTTCCGAAAGCTCAATCCTTGTCGAATCAAAAAGAATCAAGGTAAACATAGGAAATAAAATTAAATAATAGCAATCCGTGGCTTTCTGTAGCCTTTATTTGCATCAACAAATCCTTTGATCTGGCCATGGAGATACTGGAGAGAATTACAGTTCTTCCGCTTGAAATCATCAGCGAGAATGGACTCAATCCGCGCGCGGAAGACATCTGGGGTGAGTTTTTCCATCAGCTTCACAAGATTGTGCGCCGCGAACCGTTGCTCTTTTGCGGGTTGGGTGAAGTCCTGTAGGCCAATGGCTTTTTTGAGGAACTCCAGCATTTGATTTATTTTTGGATCTCCATGTTTTTTTTCTTCCTGTGGCTCGCCACTCCCCGAAGGGTTAGAGTTAAGGTTAGGTTTAGTTAGGTTAGGTTTAGTTAGGTTAGGTTTAGTTAGGTTAAGGTGCGATAGTGTATCATAGTCTATAGATAGTCTATCGATAATGGCTTGTGGTACAAGTTTAAGGCTCCTCTCTATACCCTGCTTGACTTTAGGGTTGCTTTGTTGGTGTTTGACAAAGTTCTTAATGAAGACCCACCCTTCTTGAAAGGAAATTTTATTAGCCTTTGATAGTCTATCAATAGACTTCAATACTCTATTTTCAGGAAGACTAGTCTCAAAGCAAATTGTTTTAATCGTGATTTCATAAATACCACAAATGTCAGTGTGGGGATTTGTGAGGAGGTAGAGAAAGATTAGTTTCGTATCAACGTCTTGATCTTGGACGAAGGGATCACTCCAAAACGAAGTGGTGACCATTCTTGTTTTAGCCATAGTTATAAATCCCCATGAGTCCCGCCCTGAACAACCAAAATAGCCTTGCGAGCATGTAAGGAGTTCAAGGACGGGGCTGATGGGGAATTAAGCATTGCTCGCAAGTAAGTACAGGGTCATCTTATCGACATCATTAAAATGATCAAGCACCACACCTTGAGCATTCTGCACAAACTTGGTATGTTATTTCCGAATCCCACGAGTACTCCTCAAAGGGTTCACACACCACCATGACCCCCGTAACAGGGTTACATCAACAGTCATCTGCAAAGGTGGCTGTTTTTGGTTGACTTTGCTGTGCAAATAAGTTATTCTTGATAGAAGACTTTAATTCTTAAGACTTCTTTTTACTTCTTCATCCAAAACAAAATGGATACGTATACAACCGTGCACCCCCGAGTGCAGACGTTCAAAAATATCGGCACAGGTATGATTCTCATGTTCTTTCTGATGACAGGGTTCCAGCTCGTTTACTCCGTAGCAGCGGCTCCCACCCCTACAGAACAAGCCAGAGCAGCTCAGTCCTCAATTTACGACACATCTACAAACGCTCAGAATAGCCTGAGACAAGTGATTGACCAGTTAGAGTACATCAAGGCTACTTCACACTCTTCGGCGTCATTACTTGATCCTAGGGGAAAATAATCGCCCCACAAGAAAAACAAACGGTTGATCTTGACCGACTCTACTACGCTGTCTCGATGGCAGAGTCGGGGGGCAACGCAACAGCATGGCATCAGAAGGCAAACAACCCAGTGAGCATTATGAGCTGGTTAGGTGGGAAACGTCACCTGAAACAGTTTTCAAGCCTTGAGGCGAACAAAACAGAGTTTAAATGGTTGTGGAAGAATCACTATGGAAACAAGTTCCCGACCATGAAAGAAGCGAATAGGTACACCGGGTCAGACCGCAGTGCCGCTTGGCTTGAAAACGTCCGAGCCGCCTATAACGAATAAACAACTTCCCCCTCTTGATTTCTTGAGCACCATCTCGAATGGCACAGACATAACAAACCTATTTATTAGTGCGTCAAGTTAGTATCGGCACTTCACCTTGAACGGTATCGGCACTCGTGTATGATGAGTTTACTTTCATCAAACATTTATGCCATCAGACCTTGCAAGACTCGAAGCCCGGGTAACAGAGAAATACAAAAACAGAGTTGTGAAGCTGGCAAAGAAAATCGGCATCTCCGTAAGTCAGTTAATCAAGCAAGCTCTCGACTCATTTTCTCACCACTAGTCCCATGGAGCTGAGACCTACATCCCTCCAAATTGCTCTGTTCGCACTAAAGTTTTGTCTTAGGAGCGACCTCTATGAAAAACAAAAAGAACGAGAAGTCCAAGACGCCATTGACGACCTTGAGCAATTTTTACTCTCAAAATGAAGCACGAAGAAAAACAACTCCTGATTGTCATTGCCATGTACTTCCTAGGAGTGCTGAACGGTTATTTGTTTCTAGGAAATTGTCTCTAGTCTTTATTCCCTCTCTCTGGAAGCAACGACAATGAAAATGTTTCTCGTCGGCTGGATGATGCTCTGTATTTCTCTATCGGCATTTATCGTGACGCTCTGCTATCAGGCCATACAAGGTAAATATTGTCTTTAACCCCCCTCTATGAGCTCCATCTTTTCTGCCTACCTGGATTTAGTCAACAGTGTTGAGCTTCTCGGTGAAGAGTTAGGCTTTAAGCCAAGCGAAGCAACGAGCGAACCCCCCAACGATCCTACTGACGACGAGAAGGATAGAGAGCATGAAGAGGGGCTAGAGCGAGAGCCAAGCGAAGATCAGCGTAATGAGTTGACTTAATCTTTTTTAATAACCCTACTCATATGAATGACTCATTCCGAATATCAACCTTTCGTTTCGATGATCCACAAGAGATTGAGCTTATGTTTACCCAGTTCAAACCATCCGACAAATTTCCAGGGACTTTCAGTACCAAGATCATCCACGAGGGCGTTGAAAAGTGGTGGAACCTAAGCCAGATGGTTGCAGACAATATTTCAAAGCTCGGAGCTGAGGCGGGGGATAAATTGATTGTTACGAGAAAAGAAGGGAAGAAGGGAAGCTATACCGATGTGGCAATGAAGGGGGATATCACAACTCAGCGTCAAAACCTAAAGGAGCCACCTGATGATTTCTTCCCGCCAATGGAGGCTTATTCCCAGCCTGGGCCATCAAAAAACAACTCAGTAGACGAGAGAATTATCAGGGGCATGTGCTTCAATAATGCTTGCGCGATCCTGAGTAGCACCCATCCCACAGTCACCACCGAAAATGTGAAAGCTATGACGCTGAAACTCCACAAGGAAATGAACGAGTGGCTTCGTAATGGTTAATTTTCTAACATGAGCGCACCACAAGAACCTTGGCCAATAACACTTTTTTGTCAGGAATGCGAACGTGAACAAGGCGTGTTCGACACTCCTGAAGACCTGAAAGCCTGCCTACAAAAGCGTTTTGGAGTCGATGATTACGAAACTGAGGAGGGGGATAATGGAATCTACGCCTATATCAGTTGTGGTACATGCCACAAGTACGGGGCCTACTGCCAAGAGTGCTAACCACCCTAAAGAAATTTATTATTTATTTCATTCTATGAAAAAGGAAATACTCCTAGCGCTCCTCAGCATGGCTCTCAAAAATGATGAAGCCATTACCGAAACGCTTCCGGTAGAAGGCGAAAAACGTATCGTCATTCTTCAAAGAGGATGGATATATGTTGGGGATTACTACGAACAAGGAATGAGCTGCTGGCTTGAGAACGCAAGCTGTATCCGTAACTGGGGAACTACCAAAGGTCTTGGGGAGCTTGCCGAAGATGGGCCGAACTCAAATACTAAACTAGACCCGTGTCCTATTGTGAGATTCCATAAAATGACGGTAGTTGCAACCATTGATGTTAATAAAAAATCATGGAAGAAATAATTTCGGAGTCATTCGCTGACTCGAAACATATCGGTTGCGGCGGCGGCTACGGCTACGGCTACGGCGACGGCGGCAACGGCGGCAACGGCGGCGGCGGCAACGGCGACGGCGACGGCGGCAACGGCGGCGGCGGCGGCAACGGCTACGGCTATTAATTATCACCCTATGGAATCTATCCCCCACAAACTCGATCGTCTCCGCTCTCTTGCAAAAGACTTGGAAGAGATAGCAGAGAAAAGGAAAACACTTCTTGTGAAGAAACTTCTAGCAGAGGCCGAGCTTCAAGACGCTGAGGACGTGTCAAGAGCCTCAGCCCTTGGAATAAACATGGCTATCTCAAAAATTCCCCTCATCATCAAGAACGAAACGATTAAGGAAAGGAAGAAGTTTTTTGAGGCAAATAGTAATCTGAAGACGGTAGACCAGGATTACGACCGTATTATCGAATTATTGAACGCCATAAAGTTTGACATCAAGATAACGTATGACCTAGCACACACAACGAGCCTATGATCTCTCCAACCTCTATTGTCGAACGCATGAGGCTCTCTGATCCCGAGATTCTCCAAAGCCCTCCAAGGGTAAGAGAATTCCTCAAGAAAAACTACCCAGAACTTCCCCTAACAGAGGTCATGAGCGTAGATCGCTTGTCCCGGAAGTACCGAAACAAGAAAACACCGCTGGAAGAGAAGCTCGAAAATTCCATAATGGTCTTCCGATGAGAACTACAGAAATATGCTCCGACTGCGCCAATAGATTTGAATGTTTAAATTTCAACCCAGAAACCCATTACCCACTCTGCGACTCTTGCTTTCAGAAGGTTCTCGAAAGGGTTGATATGGGACTGAGGAAGGTAGACGAAAGGTTAAAAAAGGAAGAAAAATAAAGGTATTTTTCTAACACGATTACACAATGTACCCATCTATCGGATTCCTCTTCACCATCTTAATTCTCACAACCCTCGCTGTAGGGGCTTATTTACTTTTTTGCAAAGATGACTGACCTCGGAAAAAGACGTATTGTGTACCACAGGAAAAAGGCTCGTGACTTGAGACTTGACGTTTTGAGGATGAACGTTCTAAGGACACAAAATCAGTTCAAGAAAGGTAAGGAAAAGGTAGAGTAAGGGTACTTTGAAATTTGTATGGTCATTCGGAAAGACCGCTTCATTGCCGTCATCACTATCGCGGAGATTGTTGAAGCGGTGGATGTAGCTGATGCGAGGAGGAGGGTTTTAAACATTGATGGTAAAATTTCAGACATGAAGGAAGTTTCCATTACTTTAGTCCCCCTCCCTCAAAGCGAGTACAAGACCTTTGGGGAGCCAAGAATAATTCCTGCCTAATGAAGAAAAAACCTAAAAAACCATCCATCCCCCTTTTGAAAAGGAAGCTCGACAAAGCTTTCAGTGAATTCATCAGGAGAAGGGATGAACCGAATGGTTGTATTACCTGTGGTGTTCGGAAGCCTTGGAAAGAGATGCACTGCGGCCACTGGCTCTCAAGATCCTACACCGCTATACGGTGGAATGAGGCGAACTGCTGGGGTCAATGCCCCCAGTGTAATGTATTCTGTCACGGAAAACCCGACGAGTTCTGGCTCGCAATGGAGAAAAAGATTGGGCGGGGTACTATGGACATCCTTCTCGCGCTTCGCCTCAAGCCCTACAAGCTCATGCGCTCAGACCTTCTTGAGCTGATTGAGATTTATACCCAGAAAATAAAAGCATTACCATGAGCATCCTCACTTCCCCCTTCCGCTCAAGTTGCTGTGATTCTGATACCCTGCTTGGTCAGGAAGTCCAAAAGATCGAAGTCTCACCGAAAACAAACTGGGGAGGTCAGACACGCCGTAGTCACTTCATAAGGCTGCCGGAGGATTTTGCTCTGTGCTGTACCTGTAAGGAGAGATGCAGGCCGTTTCTCGCGTAGCCCTTCATCGTTGTTGTATGGAAACACTCATCGACCTCATCGCCCAGGTAGAGGCTGGAAGGTTCGGGACTAAAAACAGATCAGTCCTCCTTCAGGGTCTCGAAGCGATGAAAGCTCCTACATTTCCCTATTCCGTTTCAGAGTGGGAGAAGATTGGAAAAGAGAGAGGGTATTGGAAGTTCTTTGAGGAGAAGCTGAGGGAGGAGCCGAGGATGGCAACAGAGAAAGACATGATCCGTATGACTGAAAAAATTATCAAAGACAATGAAGGAGGATGGCCTACCAAGCCACCAGAGGAAAGCCCCTCACCAGAGAAATGCCCCACCTGTACCACCGGAGGAATTAAGAACGGGGTACATGAGGCGGGAGCGTTTCTATTTCCAGGGGGATTATGAGCTAATAGTACGCTCGGGAGATTGTAAATCTCCGGCTGGAGTGGTGCGATACCATTATCACCCACCATTCGTTCCTTGAAAACATTGTACTGAAAGCGGACCGTGAGCCGCAGGTATCAACTGTGGGGGTCGCGACCTACGAGCCGGAGGCCGAGCAAGTGGCACGGGTGGAAGCTCCAATAACTTGCCTGGGGGAAGCGTTGACGGTTTGGTAGAGAGAAATCTCATAATTCCTCAACCTATAAGATGCAGCCCTGTACCCAAATCCTGCATGTCAAACCATGCTCAGTACGATGTTTCTAGGGAATAATCAAACCGTAAGACAAAACTATGGACTTGCATCAAATCGCCGTATCATTACCAGCATTCGGGGTAAAACCCGAGCACCAACCAGACGTAATCGAGATGCTCTCACTCTACGCTCGTGATGACGATGGAACGTGGCGGGAAGGGGAAGTGATAGAAACGCTGGACCGTATTCTTAAAGTGCAGCAGCAAATCATCAGTACTGTTAAAATAGCAGCGCCTGAGGGTATCAAGATGCGAGAGGTAGATCACTGCAGGGAGGTTTGGTTATCGCTCTGGCGGCTGAGGAAACAGGTGATTGATATGATTAAAAAGGTGGCGTAAATTTTTAAACGATAAACCATGGGAATCATAGGAATAAAAACAAGTAGAAACAGATTATGCCTTCTCTGTAGAACTTACGTGAGCCTCAAAAAATGGAAGAAACATTTACCCGTTTGTGAGAAGGAGTTTAAATTGAGAAGGGGTTTAAATTAAGGTATGTTTAAAAAATGAAAACCTGCGCCATCTGCATAAGAGGCTGGCAAGAGACAAGGGAATATCTTGGAAAGGATGTCTGTCAAAAGTGTGCGTCTGCTCTTGAGGATCTCTGGCATCCCACTGTTGCAAGCTCTTGCAAACTTACAGAAGAGGACTAAGCTCAGAATGCCCCGATAGCTAGCTTTGGTCTCCTGCAAGGCAGAACACGGAGACAAAGCGAAAAGAAAACAGGGAACTGCCAGAGTTTTGCAGCCAGTTGATCAGGCTCGCTCTCAATTGCTATCGGGGCATTTCCAGGGCATTTCACGTAAACCCTTTACATAAAGTTTGCACGTATTTTACACGTTGATAGAGCGCACACCGTTGAGATGTGCGCCCCTGGCCTAGAACCTCGAAAGGTGCTAAGCCGACTTTTTGACCTCCTTTGCGTGTTCAGGGCAAAAGGGGCCAAAACGGGCTGGAGAGCGTCCTCCGAACGCACGTGCCCATCTTCCGATGTCCGAGGTCCAGTCAAGCTCCTCGGCCTTCTTTCCTTCCTGGTAGACAGCCGTGAAGCGACACCCCTCACGCAGACAATAGACGATGGCTTCTTCCACATTCACCTCCTCTGTTCCTTACGGAGACAGCCTGGACATGTTACATATCCCACGTAGACAGGATTTGGCGGTGGGGGGTCTTTGGTGTTCCAGACCTCAGACCCCTCCAACCTCCATGCCTTACAGCGCCACGACTTGCACACGATGAGGTTCACTGGAGCATGCTCACGATCGTCGCCATGATCGTCACATACACGACGAGCAGGGGAAAGCAACAGCAGCATCCCCACTCTCCAAGATCCCGAAGCAGAGGCTTTCGATCATTCACAACAGACCTCCTTACGAATCCTCTTCTAAGGACTCGTTTGAGGGCTTTGTCCTTTTGTCAATCAGGCCATGGAGACCTATGATCTGTACCTTGTCATCTCTCCACCAGCCGCAATCTCTTAGAACACAGAAAATCCGTTCTCGAAAAACGATATGAAAATCATGTAGCTCCCGAACTTCCATCTTCTTGCAGAGGTGTTTATGCGGACCTCTTTTCTTCTCTGGCATATTTTCGTTGAGCATTTTCGGGGCTTAAAGTACTAATAACCAACTTGCGTACAAAAGCGCAGCTACGACACACGCTGTAGCGAACGACTTCAAAACAACTTTCAGGAAACACTTTTGAAAGGATGGAATGCACTTCATCAGTTTCGAGGAATTTATGCTGGTGCTCCATGGCATAAAATTAAAGTTAGTGATAGAGTTAAGCTGGCTTCGCCCTCGTAGGGTTAGGCCATGGGAGCTAGTGACTTGTCTTGCGCCTGATATCTTCCCCCCCCTAAGGTCTGGAGGGTCTCTAGCTCCCTCCACTTTAATAGCCCTCTTCCCCTTCCTCTTTGATAAGCAGCTTCACGACGCGTCTGACATGGTAAAAAACGATACGAAGCTGACGGTGGCTGTCGATCTCTTTTTCTGACAGGTCTGTACCATCAAAAGCCGTCTTGGTGTCGATACAGTCCAAGATGGCGGCGTTGATTTCGTCGATCAGCTCTATGGGGTCTTTACGAGTCCAGTAGCGTTTTTTTTTATGCGTCTCAACTCCGAAATTCTCCAGCGACCCGAGCACGGTTAGCTTGAGATCAGGCGGGATTCTTGAAATCTCGTCCTTCGTTATTTTTTGGTACACCTCAGCGACTCCTATCATAGAGAGGGGGAAACGACCCCTCCCTCTACAAGGTAGGAGGCGAGGCCGATTTCCTTTCTCAACTTCTTTACTTTGACATTATAGCATACTCAAACAACAACCCCGCTTGATTTCTCAGGCGAGGATGTTATTTTGGTTGTGTCTAATAACCAGGAAGAGTATGAAGAAAAAATGTCTCATTTGCCAGAAGGAAATAAATCCATGGGCAAAGTTTTTTTGCTCTAAAAAGTGCGGTGGAATTTCCAGAATTATAAGAAACAAGGAATGTGTCACCTGCAAAAAGGAATTCAAGCCCATGAGAAAAACACAAAGATTTTGTTCTCCTCTTTGTTCTTGGGGAAACCAAGAAGAGAGGTTTTGGAGCAAAGTTAAAAAAACAAAAACCTGTTGGTTGTGGAGAGGGATCGAGAATTCCAAAGAATATTGGACAATGCAGTTCGATCAAAAAAGCCAAAAACCACACCGTATATCATGGTTACTGCACTACGGAAAAATCCCGGGCGGCCTTTTGGTTTGTCATCATTGCGATGTAAGAACCTGCGTTAATCCAAAACACTTATTCCTTGGGACGTATCAAGACAACGCTAATGATATGCACAAGAAAGGAAGGGGAAATAATGCAGTGGGGGAAAAGCACGGAAGATCAAAATTGACAGAAAAAAACGTAAAAGAAATTAGGTCGCTCTATGAAAGCGGAAAATATTTACAAAGGGAACTTGCTGAGAAATATGGAGTGAGGGATAACTATGTTTCGAGAATACTCCTAAGAGAAGTATGGAAGCACGTTTAAAACCCAGCGCTCTTCAGAAAATAAGGCACTACGGCAGTTAGCCCAGAAATGACCCCTACCCCGATCCATATTTTCTTTGAGATCCCTTTAACATCTTTTGCGATCTCATTCTCAAATTGCTCATCTAACCGAAGATGTGTGTTCAATCTCTCAGCGTAGGTAGCGTGCTCGGAAAGAAATCTCTCATTCTTTTGTTCGAGCATTCCAAGTCTTCCATTGTTCTTATTGGTGATATCTCGAAGAGCCTGAAGGCCATCCTTAGTTTCAATACAAAGGACTTTTACCTCGTCGATCTTTATGAGTAAAGTATCTAGTGTTCCCCCCATAGGAAAAAGTTAAAGACCCAGGTGGTATTTGAGAAGGAGCGTCCCAGCCCCAAAGACTCCAGCAATGATAGCTGACTTGTAGTCTCCAAGGCTTAGGAAGACGGAGACTGACCCGAGAAGACCAGTACCGATAGTCACAAGACTTGCTGACTTAATAGACTTGAGTGATGGCTTCATAGAAAAAAATTAGGAAATAAGAGTTTCTCTCCAGCAAACGATATATTTTGACACGTTTATACCCCCCCCGTATCCATTCTTTTTGTCTACAATCTGAGGGCCGTTCATCTTCATCACGGTCATATGGAGATGCGGTGCGCCCTTTGCGCTTCCAGAATCGCCTGTAAGACCGATAAGGTCTCCAAGACGTAGGTTTTGACCTGTGTGGACTTCAACGCTTTTAAGGTGGGCTAGAATCACTCTCAGGCGCTCATTAGAAATAATGACGTGGAGCCCGTAGGCTCTCGTTCCAGTATCTTTAACCTCTGCTTTGCCTTCGATGGGGGCGAAGACAGGGGTAGGGGTTCTCGCTCTTAGATCTACACCCTCGTGGCCCTGGAATCCGTACTGCTTATAAAATTCTGGTCGTTCCCCAAAATTCTGAGTTATTACTGGCTTAACGTCTTTACCAAGCAGGGAAACGGTGTTACGTAGAGGGGAGAGGATCATAAAAAGTTGGTTAGGGCTTCTTCTTATGTTGTTCTGTCTGCTGGTACATCATCCTCCTTGACTTACTTTCCTTATCCTCGGTCTTTCGTATTCTCTTTGATCTCAGCATCTTTTCAGCGAAGGTGTCAGCGGCTTTTTCTGAGACTACTCCAGAAGCGTGATGGAGTTCGTGGAAAAGGGCTTTATAAGTACGGTACTTACTGGGGACATCTTTTGTGTAGAGGGTGATTTTCTTTTCTGATGGAGAATAAGCCCCCATTGGTCCCCCAAAGTGATCTTTAGGAATGCCGTGATCTTTTAACCCTTCGGAATAGTTCTTTTGGGTGATCTTGACGTTGAATTCTTTTTCGTACTGCCGAATGATAGCTGGAGGAATAACAAGGGCGAACTGCATAGATTTAGAGGCCATAGGTAGAGAGTTAAGGCTTTTTTTTCTTCTTTTCATCCCGTTCTTTTTTGTATTGCCTTGTTTGCCGGAGCATCATCATTATGGACTCTTTATCTTTTTTCTTGTCATTCCACTCCTCCTTCCCCTCCATGATTTTTTCTGCGAAGGCAGTAGCCTCCGTCTCTGCGGCATGCCCAGCAGCATGCCCAAGCTCGTGAAAAAGAGTTTGGTAAGTATGAAACTTGCTCGGGAGGTTCTTTGTGTAGAGGTTAATTTCCCTTGTAACAGGGGCAGTCGGGGTAGACAAGCCAGTCTGGCGAAAGACACCAGTGGGGCCGCCATATAATTCACCATATTGCTCATGTGGAATACCGTGTTTTTTAAGACCCTCGGAGTAGTATTTTTGGTTAATCTTAATGTCGTACTCTTTTTCATACTTCTTGATTAGTGCCCGAGGTATGACAAGGGCAAGTTGTGGAGGTTTAGATGTTGAATTCCTTTTAGAGGCCATAAGTAGAAATTTAATCCAGTAATTTTAGAGTTCCTGGGGGTGGGAAAGTGAGGTCTTCATACAGATTGCTTGAGAATTTTCATAAAGGAGAAATTAAAAATCTATTGAAGAATTCGAGGTGGCCTGCTCTGTGACCCTCTTTCATCGCGCAAATAATTAACAATATCGTGACCCATTTGGGTTTTAGCATAAGGCCCCAGAAGCTGTTCGATCATCCCTGGCTGTTTGGCAGCTTGCTTGAGGATGTTGAGATAATTCCAGTCAGCCTTCCCAATAACTCTTCCGGCAGTTTGATCACCAAGAAAACTCCAAATCCGAGAAAGAACTCCCGGAGTTGGTGCAGTCGCTCGAATGACTTGGCCAGCAACGGAATTTTCAGCTGTAAGAGAGGCGACATTTTCGGCTGATGCTGCAAGACTGGCTTTTTTTGAAATATTTTTTCCGCTTTCAATCCCAAACTCTTTAGCAAGCTCTTCCCCTTGGTTAAGGAGAGCTTTGGGAGCTGATGCAGTGTTACTGAATGACCTTCTCAAAAACTCAGGACTTCTAACTCCTTCTGAAGTTTTTTTAGCTGCTTCTGTTGCAAACTCCTCCAGGCGAGCATACTGTTTACTAAGCTCCCCTAGCTTTCCTCGTACCGAGTAAAGGCTGTCTTTCATGCCCTGCCTCGCTCCTTCGACAACAGCTTTTGAAGCCGTTAAATCACCACTTCCTGCATATATCCGATTTCTTAAATTGCGTATTTTGGCAAGGGTAGACCTCATTGGCAACCAGTCTTTTTGTAGATAGTGCCATGTTTCGGAAATAAGATTCTGATCAGCGGTAATCCCTGCCACATCAGAGTTTCTAAAATCCAACTGCCCGTTTCTTTTTACAGTAACATTCATACTCCTG
>ERZ1292629.2856-Hain-H43-01um-R1-2856-length-13988-cov-10_pt1 | contig 13988 bp, 18 predicted proteins | sample MGYA00564399_ERZ1292629 | MGnify/ENA primary metagenome ERZ1292629 (study PRJEB36523, sample SAMEA6512636) | groundwater metagenome | collected 2019-01-08 | study: AquaDiva: Metagenomics assemblies of 32 groundwater samples
ATTTTTTATTCTTTGGTTACATTTTTAAACATATGATTTGTAATAGTTTTGTGAATAAATTTTTTCATTCGATTAAGAGGTTTTGGACTTTTTTGAAACAAGATACTTGGCAGTCTTGGTTAGTTTCTCTCGTTCTTGCATTTATTTTTATTAAATTTATTTTCTTTCCTCTCTTAAGTTGGATATTTTTAACGTCTCTGCCTTTGGTTGTCGTCGAAAGTTGCTCTATGTATCATTCTAGTGGGTTTAATTCGTGGTGGGATAGCAATGGGGTTTGGTATGAAGAGCATGGGATTGATAAAGAGGAGTTTAGTAAATTGAAATTTAAGAATGGTTTGAATAAAGGAGATATAGTTCTTGTTAGTGGTCGTGGGGAATATAAACAAGGGGATGTTTTGATATTTAATTCTCAGTATAAGTATCCATTGATTCATAGATTGATTCGTGTTGATCCTTATGATACTAAAGGAGATAATAATTTTGCTCAGCTTCCTGGGGAGTTGGGTATAGAACCAGAGCAGTTTGTTGGTAAGGCACTTGGTAGAATTCCTGGAATTGGATGGATTAAGCTTATATTTTTCGAAGGTTCAAGGTCTGCGGAACAAAGAGGGTTTTGTAAGTAAGACCTATAAGATTAATAAATCATTAATCCTTAATTTCTAACCTTTCGGAAACCGAAAGATTAATATACTTTTAAAGGATTGATTTTTATCTTTATGGAATTTTGTTCAAAGTGCGGGGGAATGTTGCTCGTTGAAGGAGATAAATCTCCAGTTTGTGCGAAGTGTGGTTTCAAATTTAAAGGGAAATTAAAGATTCAGGCTTCTGAGAAAATTTCTGTTCCTGATAGGGTTGCTGTTGTTGATGAGTCTAAACTTAATACATATCCAGTTGTTGAGATAAAATGCCCTTCTTGTAAGCAGAAAGAGGCATATTTCTGGACAATGCAGACTCGCGCTTCTGATGAGTCTGAAACTAAGTTTTACAAGTGTATTAAGTGCGAGCATACTTGGAGAACGTATAGATAATCGATTTTTAAAAGAAATGGTTTATATACTCTTTGTTCTTTGTCTTATGTAATAAATTTGCTTTCACGTAATGATGGATAACTTCACTTGGGATTCGGTTTTTGCAGAGAGTAATGTTTCTTTTTTAGTTAATAAACCTATGATGAAGGAATTTCTTAAAGATTTAGGTAATGGTATTGATGATAAGGGGTTTGTAGTTAATGCTGAAAATAAAAAGAGAGTAATCTCTCAAGATGAAGATGAAATTAAACTAAAGGATTTGGGAAGCATTTCTTCTGGATCTAAGAACTTTATAAAAGATAATCTTGCAAGTTATGCTGAATTTTTAGCTCAGAAAAGAAATCTATGACTGTTGATATTATAGCAGGTATTAGATTAGTTTGGGATGTAATAAAAGGTACTCGTAACTTAAAAAAATTAGACCCAGATATATTAATGAATGGAGAATCTAGCAAGGACTTTTTAAATAATAACCCTTATGCTACAATAATTTATGTTAAAGGAGATTTATATTTAGGCGATAAAAGTAAACTAAATGAGAAAGATAAAAATGAATTAAGAGAATCTTATAATTCGACTCTCGAAATTGGAAAAAGTTTAGATATTATAGATATTGATTTCTTTAACAGAGTTCAAGAATTTAAGAAAGAACTTCCAGATAATAAAAACATTAACCCCTTTCTTAAGTATCTAAAACATGATTTAAGGACAATATTAACTCTTTCTATCTATATTAAAAAGTTGTTTGATAATAAAGAAATTGAAAAAGCTCAGAATGTAAGGGAAGATATAGGAAAACAATATGGGAAAGAAGGTAGAAAATTATGCAATCTTTATTTGTCTGGTTATATTGATGGGATGACTGAATTTCTGATTCAAGAATATGGACAAGACATAGAAAAAGTTAGAGAAGAAGTAGACAATAAAATAAGAAAGTTTCTTGCCGAATCAGATTATATATTTTTTATTTATCAATCTTCTGGTGAAGAGATACTACTTTCAGAAATTAAAAGATGTTTGAAACAGAATAAACCTTATATTGCAATCCATGGAGCTGGACAGATGAATATAAAAAAGGTAAGAAAAATAGTTGAAGAGATTAGAGATAATCTTTCAGATTCTGGGTATGATATGAATGAAGAGAATAAAAGAACTTTATCTCTCTGTCCATTACTTTATGTATATCTAAGAAAAAGGTAACCCTAGATAACTCTTTTTTGATATAGCTAACGTTTAAAAAACCGGTTTTGTTTTGATTTCGATAGACTTATTGAACTACGGCCTCGTAGCTCAGCCTGGTAGAGCACCGGCCTTTTAAGCCGGGTGTCGCGGGTCCAAATCCCGTCGGGGCCATTTTGTTAAAGAGGGATTTGGACATACAAAAGTGAACGAGTCTCCGAGCCTGTTGAGGAGGTTCAAAGAGAGCTGAAAATTATAATTTAAATTATTTGAAATCTTATTTCTTTTTCTTATTAAATTTTTTTACTTGGCTTGTTTGTTTAATATAATGCTTTGCCGAAATGGATCCTAGAATAAGACAGGCTATTGATAATGGAATTGAAATCATTATCCAATTGGAATAATAAATGCTTAATATTAATGCTGGAAGAGCAAATCCTTGGATGAAAGTAGTTAGCTTTGCGATGTAAACTGCATGAGGTAGTGCTTTTCCAGATATAAAATAAGCTACTGCGAATGGGGCAGTAATTATTTCTCTAGACATTATGAATAAAATTTGTATTCCATGAATCCAACCTAATTTTCCAGACATTCCAAATGATATTATGAAAGCAAGGGCTGTTCCTATCCATAAAAATCGGTCTGCAATCATGTCTGCTTTTCTTCCAAACTCACTTTCCCACTTAAATTTACGTGCTAATTGGCCGTCTAGCCAATCAGTTAATGCAGCTATTGCAAAAATAGTTATTGTTGTTTTTATGTCTGCTTTTGTGAAAATTAAATATATTATAACAAAAGTAAGAAAAACTCTAGATATTGTTAGGAAGTTTGGGATGTGTTTTAATATACTTAGTTTTTTTATTTTTTTCATTACTTTGATTAAGCAATTACTCTTTTAATATTTTCTATGTTATTTGCTACTTCTTCTCCTCTTTTTGTTAATTTGATTAATTTTATTCTGCCTTTCTTTTCGAAGACTACTAGTTCTAGTTTTTCTAACATTTGAAGGATTTTTACTGCGTGACTATATGTGCAATCTACTTCTTTTGCTAGGATTGAGCCGTATCTTGCTCGTGTTAATTTCTTTAAAGCTACTAGCATCAAAGCGGGTTTTCTTCTGAAGAAAACGTCAAAACTGTCTTTTGGTTTTTGAATCATTTTAATATATCTTTTATAATCTCTATATTCCAATCAATATATCGCTTTTAAGTTTTTCTACTGCTCTGTTATCTTTGATAGTAGTTATTTTGTTTCACTTTTTTGGAGTTTTTTGATTTTGTAGACGATATGCTGTTTTGTGGGCATTAGAAGTGTTTATAATTGCTGGAGATATTCATTTTTATGGCTGGAAAGAAACTTAGGATTTTGGCAGCATCTGATTTGCATGGGGACTCACGTTTGACTAAAAAATTAGCTTTGCGTGCTGAGAAAGAAGGGGTTGATTTAGTTGTTTTATGTGGGGACTTAACAGGTTTTGGAGAGAGTAAGAATTTGATTAAACCATTTAAGGATAAAAATCAGAAAGTTTTACTCTTACCTGGAAATTGGGATTCTTTTGCTACTACTGATTTTCTTGCTCAACTTTATGGGGTTACTAATATTCATGGTTACGGTGCAGTTTATCAAGGTGTTGGTTTTTTTGGTGCAGGAAGTTCTTCTACTGCCATGGGTCCTAGGTCTGGGATTTCAGAGAAAGAGTTGTTTGATACTCTTGAAAAAGCTCATAAGGGATTGAAGGGAATTGAGAAAAAAGTCATGTTAACTCATATGCATCCTTCTAAAGGAATTTCAGAGTCTGTAGGATTTAGAGGAAGTGATTCTATTCATAAGGCAGTTTTGAAATTTAAACCAGATTTTCTTTTACATGGGCATATTCATGAGACTTTTGGAACAGAAGATTTTATTGGGAAGACTAAGGTGATTAATGTTGGGCGTGATGGGGTTATTTTGGAAATATGAGTAAGGTTTTAGATAGAAAATCAAAAAGATATTACAAGACTGGCGTTTCTGCCGATGATTCAGAAGTTTTCAGATTAACTGGTGATAGATATGAACGAGATGCTAAAGCCGAATTTTTGTCAGGTAATTATAGGCAATCTTTTTCAGACCATAGAAATGCTGCAAGATGTTACAAAGGAGCACTCGATAAGTTAGGTTCTAGTTCAAAAGATATTGCAGATAGGAAAAATATTGAGGCGATGTATTTAGTTGCTAGAACGGAAGGCAGAAAGGCTGCTTTATATAAAGCGACAGAGAAAACTCCTCTTCTTTTTAGAGGTTTAATGAGGAAGATTAAAGGCAGGCATATTTTGAGCTCTTTTGTTTTATCTTTGTTTTTTTCTTTTCCAAATTTAACTGGAAATATTGTTGGCGTTAATGCTAGAGGCTTTATTTCATTTTTAGGTGCGATTTTTTTCTTTACTGGGATTTTTATTTTTTACTTTTATGTTTTGGGAAAGGTTTTGGTTAATAAGTTGTCTTAGAAATAATTTTATTTGATTTTTAATTTGATTATTCTGAATCTTTTTGATATTTTTTGTTTATCGCATAAATTAACCAAATGACTATTCCTAGAATAATTAATCCGAATAAAAACTTAATCATATCATTTGCAGCATCCCATCCTATCGAGAATCCCCCTATATTTAGTGCAAGTCCTGCTAATGCTGTTCCAGCACTTACATGTATTAAAGATAATGTTAGAAAGCTTATTACAAAAAGTATGATTCCCAAGATGTTATAAATGAAGAAAATATTTCCATCATAGTTTTTGCTTCTTTCGCTAAAACCTTTGTTACATTCATTCATTTTATCTATGGACTCTTGGTATTTTTTACTCTCTAATTCTTGATATAATGTACATTCTGTTCCAGACATTTCTGCAGTACAAGGTGTTGTTACATAAGGTCTGAGTTCATTGCATTTGAATTCATTTTGATATTCTTCGTAATCTGGAGCAGGATAAAATGCCTTTACACCTAAGATGATGACCAGGAATAAGATAAATGCAAGAATAATTCCAAAAACAACATTCATTATTTTAGACATAGCCTTCTTAGTAAAGTGTTGTTTAAATAGGTTTTGATTTTTGAGGCTATTTATATTAGCTAAAATAATTGCCTCAGTAAGTGTGAGGCGCGAAGCGCCGAACTGCGCCGACAATGATAGATTTAAATTATTGGTTTGTTTAGTTATATTTATGATGAATATATTTTATGACAAAGAAGCAGATATATTAGAGATAACTATGGGCGAGCCAGTAGACTGTTATTTTGATGAAATTGATGATGATTTATTTGAGGCTCATGATAAGAAAACACATAAATTGAAAGGTTATAAGGTATTTAATTTTATTAAAAGGAGTAGCATGAAGAATGTTAAGATTCCTTTACAAGTGAGCTCTGATTTTTAGTTTTTGATTTTTGAGACCATTTATATTAGCTAAAATAATTGCCTCAGTTAGGGTGAGGCGCGAAGCGCCGAACTGCGCCGGTGTTAGATAGTTTTTAAAATAGATTTATCTAATATTGGTGATGTTTATTAAAAGGAGAAAAGGAGTTGCAATTGTAGATACAAAAAAAGGTATTTTGGTTGGTGCGATAGGGAATACCTTTATTTTACCTGGGGGTGGTGCTATGCCCTGGGAAAGCAGGAAAAAAGCGGCAATTCGAGAATTATATGAAGAAACCGGATTAAAGACTAAAAAAATAGAATATCTCTTTAATGATATGGGAATTAAGTGGCATAATCATAAAGGAAAGTTAGTTCAAAATTATTCCAAGGTATTTTTAGTTGAAACTGAAGGGGTTCCAAAACCTCGCAATGAAATTAGGAAAATAGCTTTTTATAATCCAAAGAGTAAAATCAAGATAGGCGATGGAAGTAAGGCAATAATAAATTTATATCTTAACAAATATAAACAATTTGAAAGTGAGAGTTAGTTGTTGTCGGCAAGGTTTGTTTTTCAAGGAAGGTTTATAAAATAACTCGTCGTGTGTAAAAAGTGAGGATTGTGATGTTTATATGAATAAAAATAGAGTTTCCGGATTGCCTGTGGTTCCTTTATATTATAGCGTTCCGATGTTGTTGGTTTGCATAAGTGCTTTTTTGATTTTATTCTTTTTGTTTAGTTTTGAGTTGCCTGTTGTTCTTTTACAGGCGGTTCCTACTAATATTATTAATGTTTCGTCTTGTGGGACATTGAGTCAGAGCGGGGCTTATTATGTTTTGAATCAAGATTTGAGTTTTACATCTGCCTGTATATCTATTACTGGAAGCAATATTATATTCGATGGAATGTCTAAGCATATTATTAATGGAAGTGCTATGGCTGTAGGGATTTGGGCTACTTCTACAAATGTTACGGTTAAAGGAATCAATATTACTTCTGCATATATAGGAATAAATTTGAATGGTGCTAAAAATTCTACGGTTTCTTCAAATTATATTAATAATTCCCAAAGTTCTTTGATTTTAGCGATGGGTGATGGGATTATTGTTTCAGATAATATCATTGAAAACTCACGTAGAAATGCTGTAACTACAAATTTTTTCAGCGGACAGAAAGTTTTTTTGAAGAATAATATTGTTTATAATACAAATCCGGCATATTATGATTTGGAGCTTCTTCCATTTGATGAGACTCATTATGGTGTTGCAGAGCTTACAGATAATTCTTTTGCAAAATATAAGATTAATTCTACTTTTGCTACATTTGTAAATGCTGGAAATAGCAAGATTAATTTTATTGAGCAGTTGATGAATGTGGATGGGAATAGCTTAAGTAATGATATTCGTCTTGGATTTAACTATGTCTCTGTTGATTCTGTATTGCGACCTGAATTAAATAAATCTGCAACTATTAGTTTTTACGGCTTACCGACTAATATTACAAACTCCACTATTCTTCGTAATGGTGTTCTTTGTCCATTGAGTATTTGTAGAAATATTACTTCTCTTGATGGCACAATGGTTATGATTAATGTTACTGGATGGACTAATTACTCTCTTAGTGCTGGAGTTGTATTGAACATTCCAAATAATAATTCTTCAAATAATAACACTTCTTTAAACATATCTTCTAATATCTCAATAAACAAGCCTGGTTCTGACGATTTGTACACTGTTTTAGATTTTCCAGTTGTATTTGATGTTAATTTGAGTATGAATGGAAGCGTTAAGTTTAGTTTGAATAATGGGGCTGTAAATATTACGATGAATACAACAAATAATAGGACATTTACTTATAGCCAGAGTTTACTTCCTATAGGAAATTATACTTTTGTTGCTTATGCTAACTTTACTAATGGAACAAGATTGAATGCTTCTGTTAATTTCAGGGTTGTAGATGTTATTCCTACGATGAGTATAAATGAACCTGATTCTGGCGATAGGTATACTTTGGCTGCGTTTCCAGTTACATTTGATGTTTCTTTGAATTTGAATGGGAGTGTTAAATTTAGTTTGAATAATGGTGAAGATAATGTTACAATGAATACTTCAAATAGGAGAGATTTCACTTATCGTCAAGATGAACTTTCTATCGGGAACTATACATTTACTGCTTATGCCAACTTTAGTGATGGGACAAGGTTGAGAGATTCCGTTAATTTCAGAGTTGTTAATAATCCTCCTCCTTATACTGGTGGTGGAGGAGGTGGCGGTGGCGGAGGAGGTGGCGGAGGAGGGTCTCCTAATCAGAACAATTCTAATCTTAGTGGTGGCAGTGGTAATATTGGTTCTGGATTTAATTTAACTGGCTCTTCTAATAATCCCGGTCTTGGAGTTAGTGGTGGTTCAAAAGTACAAATGAAGAGTGTTGTATATTGGCTTGTTGTTGCGGTTCTATCTATTTTGATAATTATTCTTATTATTTTGATTGTTAAGGCTTTAAAAAATCATTTTACTGAAGAAAATTCTGGATATTCTGGACTTTATAGTAATCTTAAATAATTTGTAATTTTATTTAGAAGAGAGTTTTTTGTTTGGAGCCTTTTATTATTTCATCTATTGATGTGTTGAAAAAACTTAACACTGTGTCTGCTATTGGAGTTATTTGCTTTTCTATGTAATGTTCGTAGTCTATTTTGTGCTTGTGTTTTTGAAGAGGTTCTGGACCGTTTTCTGTTATATAATATTCTACAAGATTTGATTCCATACTGTCTAGGAGACGTGCGGCTTTTACATGAGGAGGGGTGATTTTAGTATATTTGTCAAGGTCTTTTCTGATTGATTTACGATAGATGAGTTTGCTGTCTATTTTTCCTTCTCTTATTTTTTTAATATAGTCTTTTATGAATTGAATTGGGTCTTCTTTGTGGAATACTTTTGTTAATAGCTCGATTTGAAAGTCTTTTGCTGCTTCAGTCCAGTCGCCTCTAATGGCTTCTAAACCGACTATTTCTAAAGATTCTTTTCCATTGTTTTCTACTAGTCCTGCATATCTTTTCTTAGAGCCTGTTTCGATTTTTGAGTTGCGTACTTTTGGGAGCATTAAAGCAATGTAATATTTTTTGAATTCTAACTCTAGATATGACTTTCTATTATATTTTTCTTTAATGTAGTTTTCATAGAAATTGTTTATGTATTTTTGCAATTCTAAACCTAATTCTTTTGCTTTTATTTTTTCTACGTTTGCATTTAGAAAGACTGAATCTGTGTCTGAATAAATGACTTTTAGGTTTTTTTCTTCTATTTTCTTTGCAGTTAGTTGAATTATTTCTTGTCCTGAATATGTTATTGCATTTGCTAAGTCTAAACTGAAATATCTGCAATTCGGTGAAGCGAGAACGCCGAAGAATGAGTTTTGAATTATTTTTATTGCATAACTTGATAATTCTCTTTCTTCTTTTTTAGCTCTTTCTCTTTCGTTATGTAACTTTTCAATTATTTGGGGAAGTATTCCTTCATTGTTTTTGAAGTAAACTTTGTTTGGCGTTTCTATTGAGCCTCTTTCTTTTTTTTCAAGCATTGATATTGGGTCAATATTAAATGTTTTTATTATTGAAGGATACAGTGATTTGAAGTCTAAAACTAAGACATTGTGATATATTCCAGGTTTTGGTTCCATTACATAACCGCCTTTTATACGCTCTTCTTTTTGTTTATAATGGAGAGTTGGAGAAACTATCCCTCGGTTTCTTGCTTCTCTTATGTATAAAGAGTCAAATGCAACTATTGAGCCTGTTAGTCTGTTTAGTGGAAGACCTGTTAGGATGGAGCGTTCAATTGCTAAATCTAATATTTTTGTTTGAATGAGCAGTTTGTATGCTAACTTGCAGTCTTGAATGTTGTATTCTATTAATTTCTTTTTATCTGTTTTGTATAATTCTTCTAATTCTTTATGCCTGTCTTTACCCTTTATTATTTTTCCCTCTCCTAACATTTCTTGTGATACGTTTTCTAGAGAATATGATTTGAATTCTTTGCTTTTTATTGAAGGTGCTTCTTTTATGAAAGGGTCTTTGATTAAATTTAAACCATCTAGGATTTGTCTTCCAGGGATGTTTGCAGATGAATTTCTGAAAAAATTATCTTCAATTTTTAATCTAATGTTTTCATTTGTTCTTCCGAAATTGAATGGAATGTTGTGTTCTTCAAATTTCTTTCTCAAATAATTTAAATCAAAGTCTATTACATGCCATCCAGTAATTATGTCTGGGTCGAATTTTATAACTTCCTCGCGAAATTTACTTAGGACTTCTGCTTCTGTTTTACAGCTTATTGCTCCATCTACTTTTTTATCGCTTTTTATGAATGTTTTTTCATAATTGTGACTGTAGAGTCCGATGCAGAATAGCTCTTCAATGTTTTTGTTTGTTTCTATGTCTAACGAGAGGACTTTTAATGCGATGTTTGCATGTGTTGGTTTAATTTTTGCTTCTTTGAATATTACATCTACTAATTCTGATGGTTCTGTTTCGCCTGTTATCTCAATGGTGTTGTATAGGTCGTTATCTATGATATAACGCATTGTTGGGCTTAGGTCTGCTTCGTAGGTGTTGAGATTTTTTTGATGAACTACCTTTATTATTTTTATTAATTCTGTTTTATTTTCATGAGATATTTTTAGAACGCTTTCTTGTTCTTTGTTTGTGAATTTGGTTTTTTCTATTATTGCTTTTTCTAAGACGTTTTTTGCCTTTGATAAGTCTTGTTCTCTAATGTAAAAGTACGGGATGAATGGAATTACTGTTGCGAATGATTTTTGGTTTTCTAATCTGCCAAATATTTGGATGAATGTTTTATCTTCATTTGTGATTGATGAGATGTTTACTATGTGTGCTTTCATATTATTCCATATATTATGGAGTTTTTAATTGTTTTATGAGTTATATTGTTCAATTTATAATAGAATTTAAAAATGCTTGTTTCTTGTTGTGGTTTATGGGTCCTGCTATCGATGATTCTGAAGCAGTTAAGAATGCTAGACCTTTACAAGCATATTCTTCTAGAATTTATGGTTTTGATGAAGATTTGGGCATTGAATCTTTTTCTAAAAAGGCGTTTGAAAAACGCATTTGTGCATATGATATAAATGTGGTTAGAAAAATTGCATTTAATGAACTTAAGTCGGATGATAATGGGCATATTCGTAGAGGAGTAATTGCAAAAAGACTTAAAGAAATTAGAAAGGTTGGTTATCCTGTTCCTTCTCATGATAATTTAGGACAAGATGATTTGTGGACATTTTTACAAGATATTAGAAGTAAAATTAGGGGTGAGTCTGTTTCAGGAAAATATCGTGTTCTTTAAATTTTAATATGTTATTACTATATAGTTAATTAAATAGTAAGGTTTAAATATTCCGAATTACTAGGGTTTTTATGATAACTAGGAAAGATTTTGAAAGTGGTAAGTTAAGCCCTATAGATGCAGAGGCATATATGATTGGTTTAAGATCTAATGGACATTATGGTAAGGCTCCTGAAATAGATGGGGATTTAGCTAGGAAGAATTATCCCATTTTATTTTGCGGAAAGATTGAGGATATTTCGTATAGGGAGCCTGTTAGAGGAGAAAATCCTAAAAAACATGGGCATGAGGATAAGCCCCATAAAGACGATTTATTTGGAAGAGCAGGTTGGAAAGATTAGATATTTTTAATAACTTGGTATTTTTATTTATTTTATGGGTTTACAAATAGGCGACCTAGTTGCTCGCAAAGAAGTTACTTTTTCCGAGTTGAAAGGGAAGACTATTGCCATTGATGCTTTTAATGTAATATATCAATTTCTTACTTCAGTTAGACAGCCGGATGGAACTCCTTTAATGGATTCTTCTGGTTCCGTGACTAGTCATCTTTCCGGATTGTTTTATAGGAATATTGCTTTGCTTTCTGAAGGAATTAGTTTGATATATGTTTTTGATGGTGAGTATCATGTTCTTAAGGGTAAGACTCATGAATTGCGTCAAGCTGCTAAGGATGTTGCTTCCGAGAAATATGAAGAGGCTTTAGATGAAGGAGATATTGAGGGAATGGGTAAGTATGCTAAAGGTTTTTCTAAGGTTGATGATAAGATGATTTCTGAAAGTAAGGAGTTACTTGAGGCGATGGGTATTGCAGTAGTTCAGGCGCCTGGAGAAGGAGAGATGCAGGCAGCTGAATTAGTTAAATCGGGGCAGGCTTATGCTGTTGGAAGTCAAGATTATGATGCTATTGTTGTTGGTTCTCCTCGATTGATTCAGAATTTGACTTTATCTCGCAAACGCAAGACTGTTTCTGGATTTATTTACATAGCGCCGGAGATGATTGAATTTGAGGGCGTTATTAATCAACTTGGAATTACATGGGACCAGCTTATTTGTTTAGCTATTTTAGTCGGGACTGATTTTAATCCTGGAGGCGTTCGCGGTATTGGGCCTAAGAAAGCTCTTGCTTTAGTTAAGCAGTTTGTGTATCCTGTAAAGATATTTGAAAGTGTTGTTGAAAGACATGGAGATTTAGGATTTAATTGGATGGAGATATTTGAAATATTTAAGAAACCGAATGTTTCTAAGCATAAAGTGGTTTTTCCTAAAGTTAACGAGGATAAGATTAAAGAGATTCTTACTGTTAGACATGAGTTTTCTTCTGAAAGAGTTGAGAATCAATTAGTTAAGTTACGAGAGATTAAGGCTAGAAGTGCGCAGAAGAGTTTGTTTTAAGTCAGGTGTCTTGAATTGATTAAGACAAGAGTCTTAAAACATGAGGGAAATTTGTTGAAGCATATCTTTTAGTGAATTGGTAGATTTTAATTAATTCTTTATTATATTTTTCTTTTTTAGGTTCTTTATTATAATAATATGTTTTTTGCAAGTATTCGATTGTTTGAGCTATTTCTTTATTTTTATTATTATTTTGAATTAATTCCTTCTTCAATGTATGTGGTGAGATAGGATAAATATTGTTTTTCATAAGCATAGCAAATCCTAGCTTGTTTGCAACTACTTTAGCATCTTCATATATTAGAGAACTATGGAATTTTTTATTTATTTTTTCAGTTAGATATTCTGACATTTCTAATGCTGAAAGTAAATAGTATTTTATTATGTTTTTTGTTGGTTTTAGTTTTAAAATTTCAAGTCTGGTTTTATTGAACCATTTTTTCTTTTGGTATAGTGGTTTTCCATCTCTAAATGCACAGTAAAGAAATGGATGTCCTTTGAATTTTAGTTCTTCGAATTGTTTTTTGTCGATTATATTTATCCATATTTCTTTTTCTGGGATGTTTAAGCTCCTATTATTCTCTTTTTTATTTGTGTGATTTAGATAGACATTTATATCATAATCTGAGTTTTCATTATAGTCTCCTCTGCTTCTTGAGCCATAAATAATTATAGCATTAATTTTATTTTTATCTATGCTTTTGAAAACTTTACTCTTTATTAAAGATAAATTATCCACTATTTATTATCGTTATTTTAGTATAAATTCTTTTGCATTTTTAGTATAGAAATTGATAAATACTTAATGAGTTTGAGTTTTTGATGGAAATAATGGAAAGAGGAGTAGGAGACAGAAACATTTTAGATAAGTTTGCTTTAGAGTTTTGTGCCATTGTTGAAAAATATGTTAAATATATTATTGTTTCAGGTTTTGTTGCAATAGCTCACGGGACTAGAAGAACTACTGAAGATATTGATATGATTATTGAAAAAATTTCTTTTGATAAATTCAAAGATTTTCATGAGGAGTTGCTTAGAAATGGATTTCATTGTATGCAATCAACCCAAATAGAAGATATTTATGAATATCTAATTCATAAAGATAGCGTAAGATATGTTCGTCAGGGAAGCCTTATGCCTCCCGAAATGGAAGTAAAATTTGTTAAGGATGAAATAGATGAACTGCAAATGGCTACACGAAAGAAATTTGAATTTACTGGTTTGGATTTATGGTTTTCATCTATTGAGTTTAATGTTGCTTTCAAGGAGGAATTGTTGAAGGCTAATAAAGATATGGAAGATGCTAGGCACTTAAGAATTATTTATAAAGATAAGATTGATGAGAATTTCATTAATGAAATTAAAAAAATGATTAGAAAATTGAGGTTAAATAAAAATGGAAAGAGATAAAACTCACATGGAATCTGTTGAGAGATGGGCTGAATTTGTTAGGACGCATCCTCGGAGTGAATGGAAACCAGTTGTTAATACTTTCATAAATGCTGTTTATGAGAAGGCAGATGATTTCTATAATAGACTGGCTAAAAGTGAAGAAGGTCGTGAGATTTTGAAGAGATTAAATGAAGAGAGAGTTAGAAGTGCTCAGGAGAGTTTGTTTTAATCGTTTTATTTATT
>ERZ1292629.1723-Hain-H43-01um-R1-1723-length-20483-cov-5_pt2 | contig 13987 bp, 6 predicted proteins | sample MGYA00564399_ERZ1292629 | MGnify/ENA primary metagenome ERZ1292629 (study PRJEB36523, sample SAMEA6512636) | groundwater metagenome | collected 2019-01-08 | study: AquaDiva: Metagenomics assemblies of 32 groundwater samples
TTCTCCCCAAACATATTTTTAAAGAGTCTGTCAAGGGTAAAAGCATATGCATGTTCGTATGTATTTGGATCTTTATTTAAACCATCTTTTATTGGTGCAATAAATTTACTTCCTTCGTTTGCTTTGAGTTTCGCATACGCCTTCCATTGTGTCTTAGATACGAGATCCATTGAGTTGTCGTTGCGAAGTCCCTTCTTTCCTTCTTTCAGAATTAAGAGAATCCCACTCTGTCCGTCCTCTCCTGCGACACCAAGAGCGTGTGCTACCTTTGTAACATCTTCAATTGGATGTTTCTCGAGAAGTGCAAGCGCTCCGTCTCTGTCACCAAGTGCATTTTTTATATTTGCGTCATTCACATCGAGCATTATCTTTCTAGCGTATTCGCCTTCGGGGAGGCTTCCTAGTTTGAATGCAATCTCCTGTTCTGGGGAGATGGCCTCTCTTACACGAGCCTCAGCATGCCCAAGAAGCCTTGCTCTTGCTTCTTTCTGAATTTGTAGAGCTTCTTTGTCAGAAACTCCTCCAGCTGGGGCGATTTGCTTCATAACCATTCCTATCTTATTTGCGAAGGAAGTAGAAGTATCCTTGGTTCTCCCCACCAATGGTTTCATATTCTCAATAATCGAACGTCCTCGTTCAGTAAGATCATTTACAGCAGAGGAAATTCTCTCACCGGGTTTATTTACATTACTCCACCTTTTTGATACGATAGGTTCTCCCTCTTTTAATTTTGAAATCTTCGCGAAGGATTCGACTGGAGCAGGGCTAAAACGCTCCATTTGGGGTTTCTGTGCAGTAGTTGGAGTTTCTACGGGCTTTGGTTGTGCCTGCTGTCCTGGGGCCTTCTGTGGCTGAATAACGGGCTCCTCAGGCTTAGTATAAGTCGTAGATGATGGAACCTTTGTAAAGTCTAGTTCTTGCTGAGCAGGGGTTGTGGTTTCCTTAGTAACCACCGGCTTTTTTGGCGCAACAGTGGCAGCTTTAGCTACGATACTGCTTACGATTGGTTCAAAATCTGCAGGAGGAGGATTATCAATAGAGTTTATTTTGCTAGTGATATCCCCTGTTGGAGTCGGTTCTGTTGCCGTCGCCTGCTGCCTCATAACAGCCTCTTCGTTTACTTTTGGAACAACAGGAGCGCCCCCCTCAACTGGCTTAATTCCCCCAACGATTCTTAGTTCTGGGAAGATTTTACTCATTTCCCAGCTCTTATATGCAGGACTCGATAGATATGGACGAATGTATGTCGAGTACATCATTTCCATCATAGGAGATAGTCTTTTCTCCCCACTCGCCGTTCCCAAGATGTCGAGCATTTCTTTTGTAGTAACAGAATCTTTCCTTGCAAAAAGAGCAGCACTCTCCCCTGGAGTTAGATTTATTCCCACGTTATCTTTGAAAACCTTTGTCATCTCATCAAGAGAGTTTGAACGGAGTGCATTTTCGGACATATCAATGACACCCTTTGTCGCATCGCGATAGATGGTATCATGTCCAGTTGGGGCATTCTCAAGTACAGTTGCAGCTGGGGTTTCCACCTTCTCTTTTATTTTACTGATTGCCGCAGATTGCTTCTTTGCATTTAACCCATTTTTAACTTGACGCACTAGTGAGGAGGCTGAAGACAAACTCTCTGTACCATTAAGGGCGGTTGAATGTTGTATGCTTCTACTCCAGTTCTCGTCATTTATAGAAGCGAGCATATATGGTTTCTTTGATCCCTTAGCGACACCCCCATCTTTAAAGTTGAAGTAAACAACACGAAGACCGTTTTCATTTGCAGCATTCGAAAGGGTATCTTTATTTAAATTCCTATCAAGTTCTGGGAAAGTCCCATTTTTGACATACTCTGCTTGGTTCTGGGAGTATTTCCCCTGATCAACAGATGGGTCCTTGCTTCCAATGCGCCACTGCCTAGGGGCCCATCCAACACGAACAACCGTTTTTTGTCCGTTCTTCTCTTTTACGACCCCATAAAGAGGCATTGAGTTATGAGGATTCTCCGATGGCTTATGAAGCTTCGCAGCAATCTCTTCTGGAGTGTACGTCGCGTTGATCGAACGGATGGTTGGCTCCAACTCTGGAGTCCATACTCCTACCAGGTTGGGGGACGCCCTCCCCTCTTTTTGTGCATTTAAGTAATAAATAGAACCTGCTTCATCTAGGAAGTTTTTTCCTTGTCCAGTTAAGCTGATTGTCCCAGTTGGGAAATTCCCGCTTGGGGTATCTGCATCGTGGGCTTTCTGGGAGAACTGCATCATTGAATCATCGTACAGGTCCGCGGTTTTCGCAACCTCAGCTGGTGTTGTAAAACTATTGGTTTGATTAACCTTCTTTTGCATGGAAATAACATTCTGGAGGTGAGCCATATCTTGCTCAGCTTCAGGAAGTTTCAAGATCCTCAACTGGTTGAAGGCGGTGATGATTCTTTGCTTGTTAGCCTCGACTTCATCAAAGGGAAGGACCTTCGCCTCCTCTGCGTTCTTCTTAAGGGCAATTGTTTGTAAATTATTCAACTCCTCGTCTGTGTATCTAGCCACTTTTACTGAAGGAGAATCTACTTCAGTCATCGCATAATGTTTGTCTACAACAGGGAATTCTTTTGGAAGATATGGATTAAGAATGTTAATTGATGTTTTTGTTACATCATCCCTCAACCCCTTCTCTAGCATCGGAGTTATCTCTGCCATTTTTTTATCTAGTGCTGCGTTTGTTCCCTTTGCCCCCATTCCGTGGAGTGCCCCCATAACGACACCATTAACAACAGCTCCACGAGGATCGCTCGGGTTTACCATCATCCCTAGTGCTGTTGCAAGTCCTGCCGCTTTGACAGCCCCTGAAATAGATGGTGGAACAACGCCACTAATCGCACCATATCCAACATTTGTCCAAAAGTTTTCTGTTCTATTTTCAAAACCATCGCGGGACAGCTGCCCATAAAGAACAAGAGCTCCCGTATTTCTTGCCACATCTCCGTACCTAAGATTCTTGGTGAGCGTTGATCCGTATCTCCCACTTGTCGCAAAGTTCATTATCTTTGCTTCCTTTTCTAAACTTAGCGCTGGGATTATTTTACTTCCGATAGAACTTGCCTTCAGAAGTTTACCGGCACCACCCAATACTTTCCCAAGTAAAGAAACAGGGGTAAGCATACCAAGGATATTTCCAGCGATCCCAAAAGCTGAATTTGTGAGTCCTGGAGCATCTTGCTCATATGGAATCCATCCAGCGGTTCCTCCTGACACAAGCCCTTTCCCAAACTCTCGGACAGGGTCAGGAATAATTCCCTTCCCCCACGTCTTTGCCGTTTCAGGAATCCCGGCAAAGATATCTTTCATCGGAGCCCCGAGTAATGTCCCATATCCTGGATCAACTCTTTGTTTATCCCATCGTGCCTGAATTTCTTTCGCTTGTTCAAGAGGAATACGGCCGATATCATCTGGATTTGGAACGTCCGTAAGGTCTCTGGTTTTCCATTGCATGGCTTGGACCCTAGCCTCATCTGAAGATATCAAACCGTGAGAAAGGAGAGAGAGGGTTACCGCCTGTGCTCTCGTTTTGTCGTTGTGCATTTCATTTGCGAGCACTTGTTTGTTTGAAAGGGTGTCTGCTCCTCCCGCCCAAATTGGAATGATGTGGTCAACCTGATACAACATAGAAGATCTGTTTCCAAGGAGTAGGGCCTTTTCTTCTGCTGAATAACCTCGAGCCGATTTTAGTTTTGTCTTTGGGTCTGTTCTATTGAGCAAGTACTGTCCTTCTACACCAGGGATTGTTCTTATCACCGTCCCCTCTGGTGCTTGTACTGGTTTTTGTGGGTTATATGGATCAACAAAACCACTGTAGTCGGCGGGGATTGGAGTGAATCGTGTTCCAGGAGTAGGGCGTTCTATTTGAGTATTTGCAGGACTATTAAGTGCTCCTGTTTTAAACTTATCATAATTCGCTTGGAAGTCTCCAGTTTGTTGACTGTGTTGAGTGGGGAACCCCTGGAAAGCACTAATAGCCCCAGAGACAGATGCTGTAGTTGGAGGAGTCTCTGGTTGGATCTGTGGCCTATTAATCTTTAGATTCATAGGTTTAATTTCGTTGCCAGTTGTATATGATTCGTTTTGTGCTAGGTTGGCGATATTATACAATTGATACTGACACTAGCCTTTGGAATAGTGGGGCTAGTCGTTTCTCTTCCGCTCTCTTCCTTGGATGATGAGCGTGGCATAAGGTTATACCATTGTTTATATCATATCTTAAATCTGGGGAATCTACCCAACGCAAAATATGATGTGCTTCTAAACGACCGTCACAGTTATTGTCTGCGATTCGACAAGACCAGTTATCTCGGCCGATAACTTGTTTTCGCCACTGTTTTGACAGCGGATCATGTAAAGTTCTGTCTCCAATTTTTACCTCATTTCTTTCTTTAATCCATCTATAATGATGCTCACCAGATCTTTCTTTATTTTTTGAAATGCGTATAGTTTTTGCGCAAAAAACACTACAACATTTTCTTCCCTTTTTAAAATGACTAAGATATGTAAGAAACTGCTTTTTGCAAACGAGACAATTGATAGAAACACTGGTCCTTGGCCCACTTATTCCAACTCTTCCAGGATACTTTCTCCCAATTTTACCTAAACTTATTTTTTGTCTCGTTTCAGCAGAACGCATTTTGCCCACCTTTGCGGCAGCAGAACGTGCAACTCCAGGGTGAGTTTCTTTAGTAAGCCCTTTATTCCACGCAATTGTTCCTTTTATCATTTTTTTTTATTGAGGAGTTACAAAAGCTCCATAGAGAGATGACGCACTTAGTTTACCTACAAACTGGGCCATTTCGTCTGGAGTTAAATCCTTGAGCTTCTTTTCGTTCCCGTTGATTAGAACAAGAATGTTACTTGTTGACGCCCCAGCATTTTGTGTCTGGTAGTCACTAGCCATTTGGTAGAGGGCGTTAGAGATACTACTGTCAACTCCAGCGTTGTTGCTTACGAATTGAGCACGAGAAGGAAGCGCTTTCCTCGACCCGAACCACCCGGTTGACGTCAGGTCTTGTGCTGCATTAACGACATTATTCAAGTCATTTTTATTTTGTGTTAGAGAGTGAGTGATCGCAGTTCCTATTGACCTAGTAATGTCATCTGCCATTTGGGATGCCTGTTGTGCTGTCTGTTGATCTCTAGCTTGGTTGAAATATGAACTTACCATTCCCATGTAGTCTCCTCCTGTTTTAATAGCATCCGCTGTGTTTGAAATAGTAGAGAGTTTGTTTTTCATCGCGTTTGTTATTTTATATGTAACAGAATAAGGAGAAACACCCTTTTGAGCAGTGAAATTATTTATTGTGTCCTCTATACTTGTAACACGAGATGTTAGTTCTCCTGTCTTTGGATCAACGAGGGAATCCCCAACAGGTAGGCCATCTAGGATCCCTAGATCTTTAGCAAGAGGCGAGCCTGTCATTGCGTTACCTGCTGCGTCAGTAATCGTTGAAGCCGCTGTGGCATTTAGCTGAGCCCTCAGAGATTGCATCTGAAGCTTCTTCATTGGGGCCTGCTCAACGTTATTATACATCTCGGTGAGGGCGCTATTGTACATCGTATACTCATCTTGTGTAAGTGCTGTTTTTTTCTGGAGCTCATACTGGTAAGACGAAAGTGCTTTATCATAGTTATTTGACACTTCTGTTAAATTCCTGTTGTATTGTGTAATCCCACTATTAAGAAAATCCATGTAGCGTTGGTTTTGTCTTCCTTTAAGGGTGTACATGTAGTTCAGATAGTTGTCTGCTTGTTTTGCATTATCTGGGTTACTTAGATCCATTTGACTCATTTTCCCCTGGAAGTTATCAATCATCCCCTGTGTCTGGTTAAGATACTGATCTCTCCCTCGAATGTAGTCAGTGAGATCTCTTTCCACAGTGATTCCACCTTCAATCATGCTTTGCTTCTGGTTTAATAGGTCATCAAGCTGATACTGCTTTTTAAGGGAGTCAGATATATTATTTATATTTTCTGAAAGTGTCTTCCCTGTTGGAAGTTGATCGTCTGTCAGGTGGATTCCGGCACTCTCCATGACGTCTTTAAATTGCTTAGGATTTGACATTAACTGCATTGCAAACATCGATGGTCCAATACCGCTATTTACTGCTTGTTGTACAGAGAATGGCGAAGTTCCTCCTTGAGAGGTCTGTGTTGTAGATCCTGTGTATGGCGAACTCGAACTCTGCTGAGTTTGCACATTTTGTCCCCCTTGAGAAGCTTCTGCTCCAGATTGCTGAGTTCCCCCATCTACTCGCTTTACTAAGGATGGATCAAAGACTCCCGGGGTTTGTCCTCCATAAAGCTCCGCTGGAACAGAAGGTTTTGTTTCCTGGGTGGGTGAGGTGGTTACAGGAGCTGCGACAGCGGGAACTTCTTGAGGTGTAGTATCCCTTCCTAGTATTCCTTTTTCATCCCTTACCAAAGGTCTTTTTAAATCACTAATAGTAGAAGAAATACCTGATTTTACCTCGTTTGCAATTCCACCCCCAAAACCTTTTAAGAATCCCCCGAAACCGACAGAGGAGTTTGGGTCATTACGCAAAACTCCCGAAGCGTCTCTATACATACCGTATACTGACTCAGGTTGCACTTTTGAAACTGGAGGGATCAAAGATTGCTGATTTGAATCCCCGTACTGAAAAGATGGGTCACTAGTGTCGCCCGGACCACCGGCGCCGTCCATTAATGGAGACATCTTTGGCGCTTGTTTGAATACCACTAGGCGGCTATAGTCCTTTGGGGTCTGTGCTGGTTGTTGGGGCCCTGGACCTCCAGCTCCATCATATGTGGGGAAATATCCTGGACCACCAGCTCCATCTAGGTTGGCCTTATTCAAGACACTTATTATACTCTTTGCTCTCTTCCTAGAAGTACTTCCGATAGGAGAATCTATCGCCTCGCGTAGAACCGCAGAAATGTCCTTGTGTTTTATAAGGCCTCGAAGGGTGTTGTGTCTATTGATATATTCGTGTTGCATAATAGGAGTTTATTCGTAGATGATACCATCGTCCTTTTTTTAAAGATTACGCAAGTACGTAAGCGGTGATTTGTACTTCCCGTACGCATTTACAATTCTTACGTCTAAATTTGTACCATCTCCTTGGCCACTCTTGCTGTATGCTGCGCCCGTGTTTCCGAATGTTCCGATTTCCTGACCCTGAGAAACTTGTTGTCCTGGTTTTACCATTGCGTCGTTTAAATGACTATATCTGTGAACATTCCCTTCTCTGTCTTTAAGTATTACAGAATTTCCGTAGTTGTTTTCGCCATGTGCGTGACCCATATCAGTTCCGACGATAACCCCATCTTTTAGTGCTGGAACTGGTGCCCCCATTTTATTTGCAATATCAATCCCTGGGTGATTCCCTTCTTGTTCTGTTGAACCCCCGTACGGTGTAGGTATTACACCAAGTTTTGTTATGTTGCTGTATTTTTGTGTTGGGTTCATACTACCAGAATTTTATTTTACTGATTAGATCTTTCGCTTTACTTTTTGCTTTATCTGCGAATGTTGGTTGAACATATGACGGAGTCAGGTCGGGTTTCGGAGGGGTCCAATTGTTTGTAGTGGGAGTTGTTTTCTTTAGGCTCTTTAGCGTGTTTATAGAAGCCTGAAGAGATGGAGTCATTGGAGTTGGCCCCTGGACTGCTCCAGTTGATACTGGTTTGTTCACAGTAACAACTGCTGGGTTTTTATACACTGTTCCTGAATTAACCGCAGTAACTTGGGCAGGGTTCATTCCTGCAGCCTTCATGTTTTTTTCATTCTGAGACATCGCATCTGTTGCAGGGGTATTCCCTGTTGCTTGCCCAGCAGGGATAAGTGTTCCCGTAGCAGAACTTCCATCAACGGTCCCAGTTTTATTTAAGTTTGACACAGCCCCTTTTAGCATCCCCGAAAGACTTGCGTAATCCGATGGTTTCGCGGTGCTAGACTTAGAAATATCTCCACCAGCTGCACCAGATGGCACAGTTGCATTTAAAAATGGTGAGTCAGGCTTAGTAAACTCAGCATAGGCTTTTTGTTCCTTGTTTAAAGCATCTGTCTCAACCATTTGCTGCTGATATGTCTTTTTTGAAGCGTCAAGTTTTTGCTGATCGGTCAACTGCTTTTGATAGAGATTGCTTCTATAGTTACCGTTCTCATCAAGGACAGATGCAATGTATGTATTAATCTCCTGATCAGACATAGATGGATACTTTGCCTTCAGGGCAGAGAACGACATTGAGTTCTTTATTTCATCTGAAGGGATAAGCCCCCACTGAGTAGCTCTCCATTGGTCCCTAGGAAGACCCTTTGCCTGATCTTCTGTCATCAGTTGTTTGACTTGGGCTGGTGTCGCAAATTTCTGGAAGTAATCGGCCTGTTTCTGTTGCTCTGTTGTCATTGTAGTCACACGGTCCGTTTGGTCACTCTTTCTTACACTACGAAGATAGTCATCGATTTGTTCATTTTGGATACCGCTACCCTCGATACCTCTTTGCGCGAAAGCATCTCTTGCTCCTTCTATTTGTTTCCACGCATCTATAGAGTTGTTTGATAGTTTTATGCCGAGAGATCTCTCTGTGTCATTTTTAAATTGCTGCCAAGCGTAGTCTGCTTGAGCCTTGTCAGCCTCTGTGGTTGCATTGACTTGGAGTTTTAACACATCGATATATGCAGTATTAACTTTATCCATGAGCGCTTGAAACTCAGAAGAATTTGGATCTAGTTGTGGAACAAGTGTTTTAAAAGCCTCTCCAGGGATGTCAAAAATAGCAAGACTAAGAACCTGTGGATCTAGTGAGCCGATCTGCTGAGGTGGAGCAATCTGCTGATTGGTGTAAGCGGAACGTCCACTGTCTGTGTTTTGATATGCAGTACGTGTCTGCCCTGCAGAAATTGGCTGTATCGCGTCAGCGGTTGGGTTGCCTTCGCTAACCATCTCGTTTTTCTTCATATCTCGGTAGACATCAGACAGAGTATACCCTCCATAAGAAAGAGCGTTTATGTAAAATGCAACTTTAGATGGATTGTTTTTAACGCCATCTAGGAATCCTTTTGAGATACCGCTATTCTCTTTTTGTAGCGAATTTATAAACCCACCAACTGAGGTTGACGCGAGTTGTTCACTTTTTGTATCTTTTGCTTTTCCATATCGAGCCTGTAGCTGTGAAGGACTTGCATCAAGAGTCTTTGCGTTGCCATCTGGTTGTATCGCAAAACTGTGATCGAGTAAGTGGAATCCACTTAAAAGTCCACCCTCCCCGAGGTCCGTCGAATGGATCTGCTGTATTGATGCTTTTGCGTTTGCAAGATCTCCTGCGTAGGCTGATTCAAAAGCCTGCTGGCTCGCAAAGGGTCGTACTGTCTTGCTAGTTGGATCTACCAGCCATATTGATCCACCTGCTGTGCCACCGTATGCATCAGGAATTTGTATTAATGATTGCCCTCCAGTAAAATAAGCAGTACCGCCTGAGGTTGGACCGATAGGAATGTTGTTCCCCGTCTGGGCCTGTGAAGCAGTAGCGCCTGTAGCTGGCTGTGGAGTAGCCCCAGTGTTTTGCCCTCCTTGATTATTTGATATTGATGTTGCTGCCGCAATTGAAACAGGTCCCCAGTATCCGGGATTACCTGCGGTGTTTACCCCTTTAGCTCTCTGCCAATTTGAAACAGCTGCTTTTGTTTGTGGGCCATAGATTCCCGACCCTGTTGCCACCTGTTCTGGTGTCATAAAACCCTGGCTTACAAGAAAATCCTGAAGTTTTTCAACCTCTGGTCCATTTGAGTTCGGCTGTAGATTCGTAGTAGGATACATTGGTTCTAGTATACTAGAGTAACCCGGTTATTTTTCTGTAACCTCGATTGTTTCTGCCTCTAAAATCCTAGTTACGAATTCTACATCGTTTTTTCCCAATCCAGTAACAACTTCAAGGGCAGCCTTCACTCGGGAGTATTCCTCTTCTTCAAGGAGTAGTTCGTCCCCTGATTCAAGAACCTTGTTAGCAAGCTTGTTTTGCTTAAGAAGATCTATTGCATTAAGTTTCAACCCCGGGTGAAATAGGATCGTGGCGAGTGAATCCTTAACGCCATAGTCTACTTCTTTTACTTCTCCAGAAATACTTCTTACTGTTGTCTTGTATGTTGTTGTATTTATTTTTCGCATATTATTAATTATTAAACAGAAGTAACCGTTTCCCACCCAGCGGCACCATATATTTGCATCTTACTTAGGGTCGTATTATAAATCAAGCCCCCCGCAGACCCAGCGATGGTGTCCCTTACTGTTGTTGTCATTGTTCCAAGGAATATTGGGGCGCCTACTGTTTCCTCCATAAACAACCCACTGATTCCCTCGCCTGCGCCTGCTCCCCCTAGATAAAGAGATGAAGAAAAAGCAGGAAGAATGAATGCAGTAGACCCAACACCCACCATTAGGTTTGTCGCATAGAAATCCCCAGCGCAGGTTGCCCCGTCTGAAAAAGCGAGCCCCTCCTGGGTTCCGTATATTGATCCTTCAAGGACCCCTAGGTAGTCGTAAAAATTCAAAGAAGTACTTTCCGACAAGGTGCCGACTGACCCCATGCTAATTCTAAGGACATTATCAGAATAATAGTTTATTGAATTAGTGTTTCCGCTTATCTCAACACGTTGAGCTCCACTGGAGGTCCTAATTATCCCCCCGCTTCCCGTCAAGAAAGACGTTTCAATATCCCACCCTGCAATCGATCCAGATTCTGCAACGATAGCTCCAGAAATGAACACACTCGAGAACTCAGCGTATCCCGTTCCTCCGTCAAGATAGAACCCAATCTTCTTCGGTTTCCAGTTTAAAGAAGAAATCCTTTTTTTAATCCACAGGTCAGCAAATGACCCACTTGATTTGATCTCTAGTTCCTTTGCTCCATACTCCTCTCCTGGGACTTGGTCGCCTAGAACATACTGCATCGGATCTTTCTTCAGCAGTTTCTCGTCAATAGTTTTTTCTATTCCTTTGTAAGTATCGTCAGCCATAGTTTTATATTGGTTTCTCTGCTGTTGTTGGGGCATACTGTACCGCTATTTGGAGAAGGCGGCATCGCTGCTTAGAAGCGTCACGGAAAGATAGAGACATCGCTCTGCAGGCAGGGGTTTCGTTTTGTTTATCTCTCATATTATCCTCTGAGCTTATCGCCAACTTGGTAACCCCTTTTACATTTGTTCCCGTTATCTCATAAAAATCCTTTGTGTCGAGCGAGATCAATGTCTTCATTGAGGAACCTCTGTCCATTAATGTTATTATGTCTCTCGGTATGGAATATGTCTCAAAATTTTGTACGAGCTGGATCTCATTTGTATCGACCCGAAAGAAAATGACTTCTCCGTCGTCAGTGTTGCCAGAGAGGAATTCCTTTGTATGTTTTCCATCCCCTCCATGTTCCATGATAAGCCTCTCTGTTCCAGTTGCGGTTATGAAAGTCAAAAAACTTTCAGCTGGAACATTTGTGTGAACATACCAATTATGGTCGAGGGTAGCATACTCTAAACAAGTATCTGGTAGGATCTTCCAGAATGACCCATCTGGATTATACAACGAAACATCTCCAATTGCAAAGAATACGCTGTTCCCTTTCTTTCCAGCAGCTGCATTTTCTAACCCAGCCTTAGATGCTCCTTGGATATACCTCTCAACCTTCCTTGACAGAAGTGTTGGAGCTGCGCCATTTGTAGAGTAAACCCCAGAAGTGTGAATAAAATACATAGCCCCGAGGTGTTTTACACTGCCAGTTTTTGACGAACAACCCACCCCAATATCAAAATTTTGCAAAGTGTAGTCGTTCCATGTCATCATCGCATTCTTGTTTGCTATAAATAATATGTTTCCAATTGTGTCAAGCAAAGTTATTGAGTCTTCTTCTCCCCCCGACAGTTTGAACGTGTCGTATTGTTTAACGTCTTGCCCCGTTGAGGTTGCATTGTTCACCCATCGGTATTGCTTTTCTCCTTTAAAAGTTCCAGCAACCCATATTTCATCCGAAGATAGAAATGATTGCGCCATAGGAGAGAGCACTCCAGTAGTAGTATTCCTTGCGTACATTGAAATGGTTGAGGCACCACTATTGCTTACATATGCAGTTGTTCCATCTGGAGATATGCTAAGTTTCCTTGGAACTGAACCCGTTGTAATAACTGGTGTCGATTGTATTAACGCGCCAGTAGAGATATTCCTTGAAAAAGTTGACACTGTATTGTCTCCTGAGTTTACAATATAAACGAAGTCTCCAGCCGGGGCGATAGTAACTCCTTGTGCACTAGATCCCGCAGGGGCAATAGGGATCGCTGAGGCTGTCAGTACCCCCGTTCCTGTATTTCTATCAAAGATGGATATAATTCCACCGTTTGTATTGGCTACATAAACAGAGAGTCCATCTGGGGAGATTTCAATACCCCTTGGGTTTGCATAACAAGAGATCGTAGCCGGAGTAAGGGCGGCTAGCGCGCCTGTTGATGTATTTCTTGAGTACTGAGAGACAGTAGTGTCTCCGTAGTTCGCAACGTAAACAGAGGCTCCATTCGAAGAAATAGTAATACTTGTTGGGTTTGTACTAGTTGCAATCGTTGGTGTACCCATTGCCGTGAGTGCCCCAGTTGAAACATTTCTCGTGTACTGCGAAATTGTATTCCCCGACCAATTCACGACATAGACAGACGCACCATCTGGAGAAATCGCAATTTCTCTTGGAGCACTACCACAGGCAATTGTAGGTGTTCCCAACGGTGTAAGGACTCCCGTCGCTGTGCTCCTGCTGTACATCGAAATCGTGTTGTCGGTATTATTCGCTACATAAGCAGATGAACCATCTTGAGATATTGTTATTCCCCACGGCCCGGTGCCAGTTGCAACTGTCACTGGAGATGAGGCAGTAATCACACCGGATGTTGTATCTCTGCTATATACTGAAATTGTGTTGACGTTTTGATTTGTTGCGTATAAAAATCGCCCGTCTGGTGAGATTGACATGATCTGAACACCGCTGGCTGCTGCGACGCTGTCTAATGGAGATATCGTTATGGTTGTCTCTTGTATACCTGTAACAGTAATTGTGTTTATCAAGGTGCCACCACGGTAAACATCATATGAATTCATTCCAGAATCTGTATAAATATATTTTATATCGGTAACTGGAATGGTGGTTGTCCCATCGCTGTCTCCATTCAAAAGAGCAACGATACCTAAGGAGAAGGAAGATCTTAGGATTGTAGTTGGATACTGGACACCCTGTCTTGAAAAATCAGCAAGATATATCCTATTTTTATAAAAAGAAACCTTGCTAGCCCTGGGACTATTGAACAGTGATCCCGCACTCGCTGATGTGGTTACAGTTGTTCCATCTTTTGAGATAGATCTGTTGTAGTCTTTTCCGTTAACTAAGACAAGGGAACTATCTACCTTCACAGAGTCAAACCGTGCTCCAATCAAGTTTAAGGCATCAACATCAACTAGCCTGTCCCACTTATCTTCTCTTGTTAGGCTATATATATCAGCTCCTGTCGAGGTTCCATCTAAGATAAGAACACTGCCATCTAGGACCCTATAGAAATTTGGCTCGCTCACCGTTACGTCGTCTCCTATTTTAAATATTATAGTTGTGGATGTGCCATAAACATCGAAGGTACTGATATAATCATATACTGATAGCGTATATGTTCCCGTTGTTCTGACTGATTTCCCCATCATAAAGATACCCTGATGTGAACCATCAGTTATGTTTGATTTAGCAAGTCCGTAATGGTCAACGTTTTCTTTTATAAAAACATCGTCTCCAGCCCAACTAGAGGACTGTTGTACTGCTCCTACTTTAATTTGACCAGCTCTTTTTTCAAGAACCCCCAAAAGAGGTGCTCTTGCGTTCTCTGCGTGAGCCAATTCGGTCTTTTTAGACAACGACGACTGAACAACGCTATTTACGCCATCGAAGTAGGGTATTGA
>ERZ1292629.2857-Hain-H43-01um-R1-2857-length-13987-cov-90_pt1 | contig 13987 bp, 19 predicted proteins | sample MGYA00564399_ERZ1292629 | MGnify/ENA primary metagenome ERZ1292629 (study PRJEB36523, sample SAMEA6512636) | groundwater metagenome | collected 2019-01-08 | study: AquaDiva: Metagenomics assemblies of 32 groundwater samples
ATGGCGGAAGAAAAAACAGCCGCCACAGCAATCGGAAATAGAGCAGCCAATAAGGCCAGAACAGCCTAAGGATTTGATTAGCGTAGGTTGGGGTGTGATTGAGTCAATGGGGCTTTCTCCTGAAGAAACAAAGGAGCTCTATAATTCTCTTGAGCGTGAAGAAGGAATTCTCTTGGGCCGAGGCTCTCTGTTTGTTTCAAAGTCTGAATTGGATTATTTTTTCAAAGTGATGCAGGAACTCAAAGCCAGGCCGGTAATTTTATTTGATTTCGAAAAAATAAAAAACCCCAGCGAAGATATACGGAAAGCAATTGAGGAATATCGAGAACAATCAAAAGCACCTATTGTGTTTGTAAAAAATTATTTTCAAGACAGAGCGGATCAGTTAGATCCCAATAGTGATTTTGACCATTGGTTGCGTGGGCGGGTTCAAAACGGAGGCTGGGCAGCTATTATCCATGGCGGAAGACACGCCCCAGGATTGTCCGGCAATATAGCTGGGTCTTCTACAAGCACCAAACTTGCTATTACCGAAGAAACTCGTAAAAAATAATAAACCTATCGTTTTTGGAGGGACGATATTCATTTATGGCAAAAGAAAAAGTAAAGGAAAATAAGAAAACAGAAACTGTGCAAAACACAAGCACTGGCACTGAGAGCAGTCGAAGTGTAGATTTGGCGGTGAAGGAAATCCGGCAGAAATACGGCGAGGGTTCAATTATGCGACTGGGAGATTCTCCCAGAGTTGATGTTGATGCCATTTCTACCGGTTCTATTTCATTGGATTTGGCTCTGGGGGTCGGGGGGATGCCGCGTGGAAGAATAGTTGAGGTCTATGGACAGGAAAGTTCCGGCAAGACGACTCTGGCGCTACATTTAGTTGCCGAAGTTCAAAAAGCAGGCGGAGTTGCCGCCTATGTTGACGCCGAACACGCACTGGACCCGGAATATGCAAAAAAGATCGGCGTTAAGATAAACGATTTATTAATATCCCAACCTGATACCGGAGAGCAGGGATTAGAAATAGTTGAGACGCTAGTCAGGTCGGGAGGGGTTGATTTAGTCGTTGTTGATTCTGTCGCCGCCCTAACCCCGCGTGCCGAGATTGAAGGCGAAATGGACCAGCAACACATGGGCTTACAGGCGCGGATGATGTCTCATGCCTGCAGGAAATTAACTGCCATTATATCAAAAACAAACACCACTGTATTGTTCATCAATCAAATCCGGCAAAAAATCGGGGTAATGTTTGGTAATCCGGAAACTAAGCCCGGCGGTTTGGCGTTGAATTTTTATGCTTCAGTGATAGTCAGGGTTAGCCGTTCGGCCCAAATTCAATCAGGCGAAAAAATAATCGGCAATCGTCACAAGGCGAAAGTTGAAAAAAACAAAGTTGCCCCGCCATTCCGTACGGCCGAGTTTGACATCATTTACAATGAGGGCATTTCAAGATTAGCCGATCTTGTGAATACGGGAGTAACGCTGGGCGTGGTCGCCAAATCTGGCAGTTGGTATAATTTCGGCGAGCAGAAACTCGGTCAAGGCATGGAGGGTGCCCGCCAGTTCCTCAAAGAAAATCCCAAACTGGAAAAAGAAATCCTCTCTTTAATCAGAAAAGCCGCCTCGGCCCAAGAGGCATAAACTATTACAAAAACCGCCTCTCGGCGGTTTTTGATTGGGCTTGTTATTTCTTTATTGTCTGCCCCTTGGTATACGGCATCAGAGCCATGTAGCGTGCTAATTTTACAGCGTTGGAAACCATTCGCTGGTGCTTCTGGCACAAGCCAGTCCGGGCCGAGGAGGAAACTTTAAACTGGCCCGACACAAATTTGCGGAGAATATCCGTTTTTTTATAATCAACGTGATTTATTTTTTCCTGGCAACAAATACAAGGCATGCGAATTTTCTCAACGAAGCCAGCAAGTCTGCTTGCGACGCTGAGTTGTTAGAAAATTCAGCACCGAGCACATAACGCTTTATGTGCTCGGTTAAGCATTTGTAACTGTACTCGCTACGCTGCGTGCAGACAAATGCTTAAAATGGTATATCTTTAAGGTCTATTTCTTTTTCTTCTATTTCGTCGTCGGCGATAATCGGGTCGCTGGAAACCGGCGCGTCCTCATTGATAACCGGGATTTCTTCTTCCTTAACTTCCGGTTGCGTTTGGCTTGAGCGGGTTTGGTCCGGTTGGGGCTGGTCTTGTGCAGCCGCTCCAGCCGGTACACTCGTGCCGGCCGCCTTAGGCCCCAACTGCATATTCTCGGCCACTATTTCCGTCCTGTATCTTTTTATGCCGTCTTGACCCTGCCATGAACGCGTTTGCAGGCGTCCCTCAAAAAAAGCCAGTTGGCCCTTGCGCAGGTATTTGGAAACAATCTCGGCGAGATTTCTCCACGCGATGACGGTGTGGAATTCAACTTGCTCCTGCTTTTCGCCGGTTGACCTGTTGTTCCACACGCGGTTGGTGGCGATCCTTACTGTGGTGACCATCTGTCCGCCGGGAGTCATCCGTGATTCCGGGTCCGCGGCCAGCCTTCCGATCAGGAATACTTTGTTGAGATTCATGCGGTATGTGTCTGTGAGCTTAGCCGATAGGCGTAGCGAACAGCTACACATATCAGCACCGAGCACATAACTTTTATGTTAATTTCGTTTTAGTGGTATTTCGGGAAAAGTATTTGGCAAATACTAACCGTGAGCACGTTACAAAGTTATGTGCTCGGTTGTGCATTTGTTTCCATGCTCGGCTTTTCGCCTTGCGCGTGGACAAATGTTACAACCCTTTTATTACTTCTTCTATCTCTTTTTCTATTTCTTCGGTTTTGACCTTGTCTTCTTCCTTTGTTTCTTGTTCTGTCACGGGCGCAGACGGTCTGGTCTTGGTCATTGCCGGTTCTTGCGCCCTCATTCTCATGCGTCCCGCTCTGGGTTCGCCCAGAGTTCTTAAAGCGCCGGTGTCTTTCTTCAAAAGTAGAAATCGCAAAACATCATTCTGGAGTTTTATCTGGGCATTTATTTTTTCAACCGCTTCGGCCGGCGCCTTGAATTCAAGCACTCCCAGATAGCTATACTGCTTGTGGCGTATCGGATAGGACAGATGGGAATGCCTTGGTTCTTTGGAGATCAGCACAGAGCCGTTATTTTGAGTTATTAGATTAACGAGTTCCTGCGCGCGCGCCTTAACATCAGCCTCTTCAAGCTCGGGAATTAAATGATATGCAAGCTCGTATACTTTTAGCTCAGTTTCGTCCGCCATTGGTTAGGAGTAGATTAGCAAAATCGCTGTTTCTAGTCAACCCCCACACCCATTGGAGCTAGAGCAATATTTGACCAACAGCCAAAAGACGCAGTCGCCTAACGGCTCTAGCCGGGGATTACATAAAACTCCGAGCCCAATGGGTGTGGGGGTCAAGCCCTTGCACGCATAGCTTTAATTTGGTATAAGTAGAAAATAATGGATCCCGTTAGAAGTAGTCCTAGCGGGTTCACGAATCAAAGTTAATATTTAATAAAAGTAATATAGCGACCGTAAGTCTGACTTATGTGTCACTATTACTACTTCTAACGGGATGGATTTCAAGCAGTTGAAAAGGTTGGCCAAAAAGCTGGGTGGGATTTTAGTTTTGGACGGAAACGAACCGGAATTTGTTATTTTGCCCTATGACCAGTACGAAAAAGAAAACGATATGTCGGATGACTCGGGAGAGAATGCAAAGGGGCCGGATGAGGAGGAGAAAACCATAGAAAAATTAAATCAGGAAATACTGGCGCTTAAGGAAGAGATACGCCAAAAAGAATCGGCTGAACTTGTTGAAAATACCGGGGAAGAGGAGCCGACAGCCGAGGTTATTGACCTTGAATAAACTTTAGATTATAATGATTTTACTATTAAAGAGCATTAGGCGCTAGGTTTTGGGTGCTAGGTTGTTTGATCTAGAACCCATAACCTAACACCTATAATCCAGTTTTAATATGGCAGGGAAATTTGAAAGGACAAAACCGCACTTAAATATCGGTACGATCGGTCACGTTGACCACGGCAAAACGACTTTAACGGCGGCCATTTTACGCACGCTGGATTTGTTAAAAGGCGAAGGCTATACGGCCCGCGTTGAGGGGGTCGGCCAGATAGATAATGCGCCGGAAGAAAAAGCCCGCGGTATTACCATTGCCATTCACCACTCTGAATACGAAACGCCGAAGCGTCACTATGCCCACATTGATTGCCCGGGTCATGCTGACTACATTAAAAATATGGTTACGGGTGCCGCTCAAATGGATGGCGCTATTTTAGTCGTTGCGGCTACGGATGGCCCGATGCCCCAAACACGCGAACACATTTTACTTGCCCGTCAGGTTGGCGTACCCGCGATCATTGTGTTTTTGAATAAAGTTGACCAAGTGGACGATCCCGAACTGGTGGATCTGGTTGAAGCCGAAGTCCGCGAACTTTTGAATAAATACCAATTTCCTGGAGATAAAACTCCAATCATCCGCGGTTCTGCCCTGAAGGCGCTGGAGGCCTCGTCAAAAGATGACGAAGCTATGAAGCCGATCAAAGAATTAGTTGATATCCTGGATTCTTACATTCCCGATCCGGTTCGTGAAACCGATAAGCCGTTCCTTATGCCTATAGAAGATATATTCTCAATTGAAGGACGGGGTACGGTTGTAACGGGACGCATTGAGAAGGGCGAAATCAAGCTTAACGAGGAAGTTGAAGTCGTAGGCCTTAAGCCGACCCAGAAGACGGTTATTACCGGCATAGAAATGTTTAACAAACAACTTGATGAAGGACAGGCTGGCGATAATGCCGGCATACTTTTGCGGGGACTCAAGAAAGAAGACGTTTCGCGCGGACAGGTGCTTGCCAAACCCGGCTCCATCACGCCGCACACGGATTTTGAAGCGGAAATCTTAGTTCTGTCAAAAGAGGAAGGTGGAAGGCATACCCCGTTCTTCAAGGGTTACAAGCCGCAGTTTTACTTTAGAACTACAGACGTAACCGGCGAAGTATTTTTACCCGAGGGGACAGAGATGGTAATGCCCGGAGACACAGTTAATCTAAAGGTAAAACTTATTGCGCCGATCGCCATGCAAGAAAAGCAGCGCTTTGCCATTCGTGAGGGAGGTAAAACAGTAGGGGCGGGCGTCGTAACAAAAGTTATAGCGTAATTAAAAAAGATAAGCCCCGACCGCAACGGTCGGGGCTTATCAGTCCCCTAGAACATTTTGTAAACAAAATGTTCGGGCGACCCCCGATTTGCGAAGCAAATCTAGGGTTTAGCCCAGCTCTTTTTAACAAATGCCAACCAAAAAGGAAAAAACGGTAGAAGCAAGCCAGCGCATAAGGATAAAACTGAAGGCCTACGATAATAAAATTATTGACAAATCTGCTAAGCAGATCGTTGAGACCATTGAGCGAAACGGCGGAGAGGTAGTGGGGCCCGTACCTCTACCCACGGCCATTCATAAGTACACCGTCAACCGCTCGGCTTTCATAGACAAGAATTCGCGGGAACAGTTTGAGATGCGCGTTCACAAGCGGCTGATTGATATTACAAATCCAAGTTCAAAGATTATTGATTCTTTGATGAATCTTAATTTACCGGCAGGCGTGGACATAGAGCTTAAGATGTAAATCTTAAGTTCTGTATTTGCTCAAGCAAGGTTTGCTGTTATGGAAGGAGAAAAAATACCTAAGGATACAAGTTCGGCCTTGAAAAGAGCCAAAGAGATTAAGGTTCTGGCAGGGAAAAAGCTGGAAGAAGCGGCCGAGGAGTTGCGGGCAATGATTCAGTTTCCCGGCCTAGAAGAAGAAGTCGCAAAGAAAAAAGATAGGATGCTTAAACTTTATCAGGATGCTGAACAGACCTGGGAGGGCAAAAAATATGCTGATGTAATGAAGAAGGCCTTTGAAGAATTAGAAAGAAAATCCTCCGTCCAAATTGCTGATGCTAATTGGTGCAGAGAAAAAATCGATGATTTTGTTAGATTTTTAGAAGTTAAATTCAGCCCGCGGCTCGTAGAGCATGATTACAGACATAACGAGCATGTAGCGCCAGCACGATTTTATTTGCTTATAAAAGGAACCAGTTTTGTTTTTACTTTAAGACTTGGAGATTGGCCCCAAACCATTACACTAAAGAGAGCAGACAGAGCTTTTATAAGCACCCTGGTCGAACCAGAAAAGCCGGGCGGGAAGAATTAGTAGCCCTCCAAACGTTGAGGGCGTTGAGGATGCCAAATGTCGTTGCCGTTTACCCAGCCCCATATGATGGAGCTGGGCTAGGCGACGACGACATTTGTTACTCTAGCTCTGTGCGAGTAGCAAAATTAATCAAATAAATGGTTTTAACTTTTAGTAAAACCTGATTTGTATTTCAAGATCCAGCTGTCTTTAATTGCCCAGCTGAATCTGGGCTTTATCGTATAAAAATGGCTTTTATTCTGGGTAAAAAAATCGGGATGACGAGGATTTTCAGTGAAGACGGTGAGGTTATCCCGGTAACCGTAGTTGAAGCTGGCCCGATTACCGTGGCCCAGATCAGGACCGAAGAGAAAGACGGCTATAAAGCGGTGCAAGTTGGATACGGAAAAGAAAAAAAGCCGAACAAACCGAAGGCGGGCCACCTGAAGGATTTAGAAAGCTTGAAATATTTGAAGGAATTTAAACCGAAAGCTGATAGCCGAGAGCAGGAAGTTGCATTAGCAAGAGGCGACAAGTTGGACGTTTTGGCTTTCAATACCGGAGATATCGTAAAAGTAAGCGGAATTACCAAAGGCAAAGGATTTCAAGGGGTGGTTAAGAGGCATGGGTTTCACGGAATGCCGGCAAGCCACGGCCATCACCATGTTCTGCGGCACGGCGGTTCAATCGGCCAGAGATTTCCCCAGCACACCTTGAAAGGTATGAGAATGGCGGGACGGATGGGCGGCGAGAGGCAGACAACCAGAGGATTGGAGATAGTATCAATTGATAAGGAAAACAATCTGATAATGATAAAAGGCGCAGTGCCCGGAAGAAAGGGGACGTTGTTGGAAATAGTTTCAATGTAAACCGATGCTAATTTACGAATTTATGCGAATGATACGAATAAAATTCATTCGCAACATTCGCATGGTCATTTGCATTATTCGCATCGCTTTGTTATGAAGACCGAATTATACAATCAAAATGCGGAAGTTATCGGAGAGGCCGAATTGCCGGACGGGATTTTTGGCGTGAAAATGAACCCCGATTTGGTGCATCAGGCAATAGTGGCGCAGATGGCAAATTCAAGGCAGGTAATCGCCCATACGAAGGGCCGCGGCGAGGTGCGCGGCGGCGGCAAAAAACCGTGGCGGCAGAAAGGCACAGGACGGGCAAGGCACGCCTCCATCAGGTCGCCCATTTGGAAGGGCGGCGGCGTGGCATTCGGTCCGACTAAGGAAAGGAATTTTGAAAAAAAGATAAACAAGAAGACAAAACGGAAAGCATTGTTTATGGCGTTGTCTTCCAAAGTTCAGGATAAAGAATTGATGCTGTTAGACGGTTTGAAATTGAACGCACCCAAAACCAAAGAGGCGTTGGGCGTAATTAACGGATTGTCCGGCAAGATGACCGGCTATAAAAACACAAAGAAGAAAAGAGATTCTATTTTGTTTGTTATGCCAGAGAAGGACAAAATGATTTTGCAGGCCGTGGGTAATCTTCCGTTTATGGAGACGACAGACGCAAAAAGTTTGAATGTAAAAGATCTATTGGAGAAAAAGTATTTAATTTTATTAAAGGATGCAGTGCCGATTATTGAGAAAACGTACAAACTTTAATTTTTTATCATGGGATTATTCAGCAGAAAGAAAAAAGAAGAGAAAAAACCAAAGCCGGAAGAAACGGCCAATGGGGCTGTGCCTGTCGGCGAGGGAGAAATCGCTCCGCCAGCTGGCGGACCGTCGTCGGTAAAACTTCCAAAAGGGGAAGACGCCCATTCATATCAGATAATTTTGAGGCCGATGATCACGGAAAAAGGCGGGCTCTTGGAAGGATACGGCCAGTATCTTTTCAGGGTGGCAAAAGGCGTGAACAAGGTTGAGATAAAAAAGGCCGTAGAGAAGTTGTATAAGGTCAGGGTTGATAGGGTCAATGTGACAAGCATGCCGTCTAAATTCAGGCGGGTCGGAGAGCATGAGGGCAAGAAATCGGGATTCAAAAAGGCAATCGTTACCCTGAAGAAAGGAGACAAAATTGAAATAGCAAAATAGAACTATGGCGAGAACATACAAACCGACAACTCCGGGCAGAAGGCAGATGATGGGATATGATTTCTCAAATTTGTCTAAAATAGAGCCGTTGAAGAAATTAATGGCAGGTTTTAAGCGCGACAAGGGCAGAAACAATCAGGGCAGGATTACCACGCGCCATCGCGGCGGCGGAGCCAAGAGGTTGTATCGGCTGGTTGATTTCAAGCAGGAAAAAATGAATGTGCCGGCAAAAGTCTTTTCCATAGAGTATGATCCCAACCGCACGGTAAGAATTGCGAGATTGCATTATGCCGACGGGGAAAAAAGATACATTTTGGCTCCGGAGGACCTGAAAGTCGGGGACGAAATCATCGTTTCGGAAAGGACCAAACTTGAGCCGGGCAACAGGATGAAATTGAAAAACATTCCGCAGGGAACCGTGATACACAATATTGAATTGCATCCGGGACGCGGCGGCCAAGTCGTGAAATCCGCCGGCTCCAGCGCCACCGTTTTGGCGCACGAAGGGGAATATGTTCAGATCGTTCTGCCGTCATCGGAAGTCCGCAGATTCCATGGAAATGTAATGGCGTCCATCGGTCAGCTTTCTAATCAAGAGCATAGTTCAATCAAAATCGGGAAGGCGGGGCGAAATCGCCACCTCGGGTGGCGTCCGGCGGTTCGAGGCACGGCGATGAATCCGGTGGACCATCCGCATGGGGGAGGAGAGGGAAGACAGGGAATCGGCTTAAAATATCCGAAGACGCCGTGGGGGAAACACGCGCTGGGAGTGAAAACTCGGAATAAGAAAAAGAAGTCGGGGAAGTTCATTGTACGAAGAAGGAAAAAGTAACGCTCATTAACATCTCTTTTCACTAAGTCCTCGCCTCCTTAATTGGATTAATTCGACTTAGTATTTGTAACCAAAATTTCGGCACAAAGTATCGTATCGCCCCTCGCCGCGTTTGAAATGTCCCTCGCTACGCTCGGGACGGGCTCGACCCCAAATTTTGTACAAATACTAAGTCTTTGTTAACCCAATTAAATCGTCTGCGGTGGTCGTTCAAAGAGATATTAATTCGCTTCAGTACTTTACAAGACAAAAAATCAGGCCGAAGCCCGATGTAGAGTTATTATCGTCTTGCGATGACCTAAATTACGTCTTGCGATGACGATAGATACGAGAGAGTCAGAAAAATTAGGCAAGTTCGCTGGATCCCACAAAACAAAAGGCCAAAGGTACTTAGAGGTTGAACCTCTAAGTCCTCTAAAAATTGGATAGATAAGCTAATTCCGCCGTTTTACAAATGAAAACTCGCGATTTCTCGCGAGTGGGTACCTTTTGGGGCTTGGCCTAACCAGGTTACTTGGATTGCTTGAAGCTCGCCTTGGCTGCTTGGCTATTGAAAGTCGTCACGAGTAGGACGGAGAGAAGAAAAAGGACGGAAAAGAGGATTGTATAGCGGCGAAATGCTTCAGTTCCATAAGCCAGGGACTTACCGTAAATCAGGGTCTCATAAATGGGGGTGAAAACCAAAAATAAGCTGACTAGGCCAGAAATGACAAGCAAGAGAAATGATAGGTAGGCCAGGCACATATATGCGAAGTATTTTCTATTTTGGGCTTCCATTTTACCTCCTAGGTTGTAAAATAACAGCATTTATAATATAATCCAACAAGTAAAATATGTCAAGAAGTATCAAAAAGCGAGCTTATCCGAGCACAAACGAGCGTAGCAAGTTGAGCACCGGGTAACAAGCGAAGCCCCGCTCCATCTGGGCACATAGCTTTATCAAAGAACAATCGGAGCCGCAGGCGTGTCGTGGTTTAGCCGATATGTTAAAGAAGCTGTGATTCCAGATGGGGCGGCCGGTGAAAAAAGGATAAGCAGCGAAAATCACTGACCGTTTCAAAATAAACTATGTCGCGAAGTATCAAAAAGGGCGTATATGTTGATGAAAAACTGATGAAAAAAGTCGGCAAGCTTAAGGTTGGAGATAAGACGGTTATTAAGACATGGGCGCGGGCGTCAACGATAACGCCGGAAATGGTCGGTTTCACTTTCGGAGTGCACAACGGCAAGATCCATATTCCGGTTTTCGTCACCGAAGATATGGTCGGCCATAAATTGGGAGAGTTTTCGCTTACCAGAAAATTTGTGAGGCACGGAGGCCGAATGCAAAGAGAAATAGAAGCCGCGGCCAAGCAAAAAGAAATAGAAACCGCCCAAGCGGCAAAAGCGGCACCCGCTGAAGAAAAGAAATAAAGCGATGCGAATAATGCGAATAGCCATGCGAATGTTGCGAATGAATTCTATTCGTATCATTCGCATAAATTCGTAAATTAGCATCGGTTATCATGCAAGTAACCGCCCAATTGAAAAATTTAAGGATCGCGCCGAGGAAAGTAAGGCTGATTTCGGATCTGATAAAAGGTTTGGATGCGGCCGCCGCCAAAAGCCAGCTTGACCATCTGATCAAAAAATCATCCGGGCCGATATCCAAACTGTTGGATTCGGCGCTGGCGAACGCGCATAATAATTTCGGTTTGGTCAAAGAGAATCTTTTCATAAAGAATATCGTTGTAGATGAAGGTATGAAATTGAAAAGATTCAGACCGAAAGGATTCGGTTCTACTTCGCCGATCCTGAAGAGATCCTCGCGTATCAAAATGATCCTTGAAGAAAAAGTTCCGGGATTGAAGCTTACCGAGCAGCAGATCAAAGAGCATAAAAAAGCGGAAGAAGCCGTTCCGGAAAAAGCGGAGCCGACCGTGAAAGAAGAAAAAGTTAAAACCGCGGCGCCGAAACCGGAGGCAAAGAAAGGAATCGGCAAAAAGGGATTATTTGGCAAGATTTCCAAGAGATTTTTCAGAAGAAAAGCAATATAAAATGGGTCAGAAAATTTCACCAACTTCATTTAGATTATCGGTAAATAAGGATTGGAAATCCCGGTGGTTTGGCGCGAAAAAATATCCCCAATTTTTAAAGGAGGATGTGGCTATCAGGAAGTTTTTGGAAAAGAAACTCAAGAATATGAGTGTAGATAAGGTGGAAATAGAGAGAAGCCCCGACGTTCTTTCAATCACAATCAGCACCGCCAGGCCGGGCTTGGTCATCGGCCGGGGCGGGACAGGGATTGAGGACTTGAAGGCCGACATAGCAAAACTGATAAAACGGAAAACTGCCGTTCGCCTGGACGTTCAGGAATTCAAGAACCCGGAAACTTCGGCCAGAATTATGGCCGAGCAAATGACCGAACAGGTAGAAAAACGGATGCCTTATAGGAGAGTTTTAAAACAGACGCTGGCTAAAATAATGGCTAATCGCGGCATTAAGGGCGCCAAAGTTAGAATGTCGGGCCGGTTGGATGGAAAGGAAATAGCTAGAACCGAGCATTTGGAGGAGGGAAGCTTGCCGCTTCAAACATTGAGAGCCGTTATAGATTTTGCCGAAGCTACCGCATATACGACTTACGGGACAGTTGGAGTTAAGGTTTGGATACACAAAGGACTTAAATTTTAAATATGTTACAGCCGAAGCGTATAAAACACAGGAAGGTCCACAAGGGCAGGGTTAAAAAAGTCACTTCCCGCGGCCACTATTTAAGCTTCGGAAGCTATGGGCTCAAAGCGGAAGAAAGCGGCTGGCTGAGATCTACCCAATTGGAAGCAGCCCGCCGCGCAATCACGCATTTTATCCAGCGTGGAGGAAAGATTTGGATCAGGGTATTTCCCGACAGACCAAGAACGCAAAAGGGAGCGGAGGTCGGTATGGGCGGAGGGGCCGGTTCCTTATCGCATTTCGTAGCGCCCGTGGAGGGTGGCAGGATAATTTTTGAAATGGATGGTGTGACTGAAAAAGTTGCGAGAGATGCGCTTCGTTTGGCGGCGCATAAACTGCCGGTTAAGACGAGGTTTATTAAGAAATAAGCATTTGCCCACGCGCAGCGTAAGCGAGCATGGTTGCAAATGCTTACCCTGCTCTAACTTTACCGTTAATAGTAAAGATTAGCGCCCAAGGGAGAGAAAGGTTGAATAAAACTCTCGCGCAGGCGACCCGAATAGGGAATTGTTCCGAAGGAACAAAATTACGCCCAGCGCCGGGATATTATCGGTAAAGTTAGGGCCGGGGTAGCGCCAGTTCATAAAAAATTAAAGGGCTTGCTTTAGTCGTTTAAAATAAAAATCAGGCCGAAGCCCGATGTTTGTGCTCTGCGCACTTGGAAGAAAAGCGCATTCCTAAGAAAAGGAGACAAAAAATCCCTAAAACAAAGATTGTTAACCAGAATGGGGTGAGGGAATGGACGATGTCATAAAACTCTCTGCCGGAGTTAATTGGCCAGTAGAAATAAAGCAATAAATTTCCAAAAATAAGCAGGGAAAAGATAATAATTTTAGTGAGCAATATGCCCCAATATTCGCGGCAGAAGTGGCAATCTTTTGACGGCATTTGCATATTTGTTCTCCTTTGTCAAATAACATGGACTACGCCGACCTAAAAAGCAAAGACGTTGAGGAATTGCAAAAGATGGCCGAGGACCTGAAAATCAAGCTCGGCAAGTTTAGATTTGAATTGGCCAACAAAACTTTGAAAAATTTTGACCAGCTTGGGCAAACGAAGAAAGATATCGCCCGAGTTTTAACGGCAATACAAAAACAGAAAATAGTAGCTAGTAAATAGAATAAAAACCATGGAGAATAAAATTGTAAAACATAGGACACTTAACGGCGTGATCGTTTCCGACAGGATGCAAAAAACTGTCGTTGTCGCCGTTTCCAGACTGGTTAAGCACCCGAAGTACAAAAAATATTATAAGGTTACCAAGAAATACAAGGCACACGATGAAAAAGGCGAATATCATACTGGCGACAAAGTTACGATTCAGGAAACAAGGCCTCTGTCTAAAGAAAAAAGATGGGCAGTAATTACTAAGCGGTAAATCACCATGATTCAAATGCGTTCAATATTGAATGTTGCCGATAATAGCGGAGCCAAAAAAGTTGGCGTGATTAAGGTTTTGGGCGGGTCAAAGCGGCGCTACGCGCAGATAGGCGATATTATCGTGGTTTCAGTAAAAGAAGCGGAGCCGCGCAAGCAGGTTAAAAAGAAAGACGTTGTCAGGGCCCTCGTTATACGCCAGAGAAATAATTTTGGGAGAAAAGACGGCAGTTATATAAGATTTGACGACAATGCCGTGGTAATACTGGAAGGAAAAGAACCAAAGGGCGGCCGTATTTTCGGACCGGTTCCGCGTGAGATCAAAGAGAGAGGTTTTGACACAATTGCCAGCCTCGCCCAGGAAGTTGTCTAGGGCGATGCGAATGATTTGAGACATGCGAATGATACGAATAATTCGCAACATTCGCATAAATTCGTAAATTAGCATCGATTATATGAACATTAGAAAAGGAGACAACGTAATAATGCTGCAAGGCAAAGACCGGGGAAAGAAAGGGAAGGTTTTATTTGTTTTTCCCGTGGAGAACAAAGTTGTCGTGGAGGGGTTAAACCTGATCGCGCGGCATCAGAGAGCAAAGAAGCAGGGGCAGAAAGGGCAGGTTGTACATAAAGAAAGAGCCGTCAACGTATCGGCGATTCAGCTGATTTGTTCAAAATGCGGGAAGCCCACGAGGGTTGGAAGCAGGATGGCGGGCAAGAATAAAGTCAGGGTTTGCAAGAAATGTGGGGGAGAAGTATAGCGCGAACCTGCCTGATTTTTCTTCCGGTATCATGCCTTCCTGCAAATTTTCCTCGTTGAGCTAT
>ERZ1292629.2859-Hain-H43-01um-R1-2859-length-13981-cov-4_pt1 | contig 13981 bp, 13 predicted proteins | sample MGYA00564399_ERZ1292629 | MGnify/ENA primary metagenome ERZ1292629 (study PRJEB36523, sample SAMEA6512636) | groundwater metagenome | collected 2019-01-08 | study: AquaDiva: Metagenomics assemblies of 32 groundwater samples
TAATTCATGCCGGAGTTATCGGACCAAACAAAAAAACTAATAAAGGATTATCAGTTTTGGAGAAAATCGCAAGAACCGAAAGAGGGTTCCCCCACCATTCACGTGGATGAGTTTGCTTCAAGGGTCGCCGCTTTTTACGAAAAAATACGCGAACTTGTTGATTGGAAAGAAGAACATTTAATAAGACGCTCGGCTATTATCAGAAAATTAAAAAGGCGGTTTATTGACCTTGATTTTCAGGAAGCCGTAATGGCGGAAAAAATGGCTGAACCCCTGGTTTTAGAGTTAATAAGAGGCGGCCATTTTCCAAATGATAAAATAGAGGAAACCAAAAAAAAGGACATCCAAAGACTAATAAACAAGTATATTTTTGTTTTGAAAAACAGGCCGAAAATAAGAAACAAAAGAGAGAATATGCAGTTTTACAACTGGATTGTTGAAACAGCCGCTTGCGAGATAGAAGAAACTTTGGAACCAGCTACAAGAGAAAACGCGTTAATCGCCTATATGTTTTCTTTAATGAAAGAAAAGATAAGATTGAACGAGGGAATAATCACCAAAAAAGGAATTTCGGAAGAAGAAAAAAATATCCAGATTTATATAGCCGTTCAGCAAGCGCTTTTTAAATTAGACAACCCGATTGTCAGTTATAACCTCTTCAAATATAAATATCCGTTGTGGGGAAAATCGCAGACGGAGTGGCTAACGGCCCTTCCTAAAAACATTTATTCGATGTGGAAAGAAATAGACAGGCATCTTACAAACCCGTTCGGAGGGAAATTTTACGCCATTTGCGAAAAATACGACACGCCTTATTTGCTTTTGGGCGACATACTTTCTGAAGAGGACCTTAAAAATGCCGCAGAAAAAATTTCAAATCCCGAAAATTTAGAATCTTTGGTTAAAAGGGCCTATAATAAAAGGTTGTATACCTTAAAAAGCCGGCTCTTGAGGGCCGCTTTTTATTCAACATTTTCGATATTTTTAGCTAATATTCTGTCAATTTTGATTATTGAGATACCTTTGGCAAAATTAATAACCGGCCGCTTCTCCCCCTTGGCTATCTTTGTTGATATTTTTGTTCCAACGGTTTTAATGCTTCTCTTGACAGCAACCATAAAACTGCCTTCAAGGAAAAATTTTAATGTCGTTTTATTGGAGTCAATAAAAATAGTTTATGCGAAAGGCAAAACCGACATTTACGAAATAAAGATTCCGAAAAGAAGAAGTTTTTTCACTTTATTTTTTATTTCTCTTATTTATTTTCTGGGAGCATCCGTAACCTTGGGAATTGTTTTACTTATCTTCAGCGCCGCCAATCTTCCTCCGACTTCCATAATTATTCATATTTTTCTGATTGCTCTGGTGGCATTCGCGGGGTTAGCAATAAGAAAAAGAGCCGAAGAGCTTACAATAGAAGAAACACCGGGGGGCCTGCTGGGTTTTATTTTTGATGTTCTGCTTCTGCCAGTCGCCGGCTTCGGCAAATGGCTTTCCGTAAAATGGAAAAAATATAACGCTGTATCCGCCTTTTTTAACGCTTTAATTGATATGCCTTTCCTCACCTTTATTGAATTCATAGAAAAATGGCGATATTTTGTAAAAGAGAGAAAAGAAGAGATACACTAGAAAATTATTCTAATTGACCTAATTATCTTAAAACTAAACTTAACTGCGGGTTGTAAAATTCGCTTTTTTATTGTATAAAGGGGCTTATGAAAAAGTACCATATTGCCACTTTCGGCTGCCAGATGAACATATCGGATTCTGACAGAATCGCCTCTGTTTTAGAGTCAATCGGCTATAATTTAGCTTCAAATATCAACGAAGCTAATTTAGTCGTCGTTAATATGTGTTCTGTTAGGCAATCGGCAGTTGACAGGATTTTTGGCTTGGTTGAAAACATCAAAAAATTAAAGCGAACCCCTTTTACCGTTTTAACCGGATGTATTCTGGAGAAAGACAAGAGAAAATTTTCAAAAGAATTTAACTGCGTCGTTGATATAAAAGACATCGTTAAACTGCCCGAAATTTTGGGGCAAAAAGAGAAAATAGAGTTAATTAATTATTTTAATATAACGCCGAAATTTTCGGATTTTATCGCATACATTCCTATAATGACTGGCTGCAATAATTATTGCGCCTATTGCGTTGTGCCTTATGTAAGAGGCAAAGAAATTTCAAGGCCGATCAAGGAAATTATTAAAGAAGTAAAAACAGCGATAAAAAACGGGGCAAAAGAAATTTGGCTTTTGGGCCAGAACGTAAACAGCTTCGCGGCAGACAACAAAAAAAGCAAAAAACCAGGCAAGCATTTTGCCGATTTGCTGAAAGAAGTAAACAAAATAGAGGGCGACTTTTGGATTAAATTCACTTCAAGCCATCCGAAAGATTTTTCTGAAGATATTATAAAAGCAATCAAAACCTCCAAAAAAGTTGCAAAATACCTGAATCTGCCAATCCAAGCCGGCGACGACGCCATTTTGAAAAAAATGAATAGGCCTTATACGATAGAACAATACAAAAAAATAATCAGGAAAGTCAGAAAAGCAATGCCAGATATTACCCTTTCTACAGATATTATTGTGGGGTTTCCAGGGGAAACAAAAAAGCATTTTAAAAATAGTGTAAATCTTTTTAAGGAAATAAAGTTTGATATGGCGTATCTGAATAAATATTCTCAAAGGCATGGAACCGCCGCAGCCAAAATGAAAGACAACGTCACGAAAGCGGAAAAAGACAAAAGAGAAAAAGAGCTGAACGAAGTGCTGAAAGAAACCGCGTTCCAAAATAATAAAAAACATATCGGAGAAAAAGAAACGGTTCTTGTTTTAGAACAAAAAAAAGATTTTTATATGGGAAAAACCGAAGGAAATAAAACCATTAAAATAATCGGCGCAAACTGCCGAATCGGAGATTTTGTTATGGTAAAAATCACAAACGCTCTGCCATGGGGTTTGGAAGGAAAATTAATGTAAAAGAAAAAGCGCCTCTGTGAGGCGCCGTGTTCACCAGCCATCTTGGACTAGCGGACACCTTGGACGGTATCTAGTGACCAAGAAAAAGCTTGGGCGAAAGCACAAAAAGTATACCCGCCAGGGGAAAACACAAGAGTACCACGAGTATCATCACGCGGACAAAAAGACAACCCTCTCCCTTATCACTTTTCATGATCAAATTCCTCTCTGAAGAACTAATTTTGAGAACAAGCACAATGCTCATTCTTCAACAAGTTAATAATATCATATTATTAAGTCAATGTCAATATCTAACAAACTAATTGTGATTTTGGGGCCTACCGCTTCCGGTAAAACATCTCTATCCATAAAACTCGCTAAAAAATTCAACGGCGAGATAGTTTCGGCTGATTCACGCCAAGTTTATAAAGGAATGGATATTGGCACGGGAAAAGTTACCAAGAAAGAAATGTCCCGATTGCTCGGCAATCGCGGATCCTCGACTTCGTCGGGACAGGGCATCCCCCATTATCTTTTGGATGTTGTTTCTCCTAAAACAAGGTTTTCTGTTGCTCAATATCAAAAACTGGCAAAAAAAGCCATAAAAAAAATCCATAAAAAAGGAAAACTTCCGTTTCTAGTCGGAGGAACTGGATTTTATATCCAATCTGTTGTAGATAATATTTCTTTGCCAAAAGTAAAACCTGATTGGAAATTAAGGAAAAAACTGGAAAAAATGCCAGTTGAAGAATTGTTTAAGATATTAAAAAAGCTTGACCCAAATCGGGCAAAAAATATAGATAAAAAAAATCCCCGCCGTTTAATAAGGGCTATTGAAATAGTTAAAGATAGTGGAAGGACAGTCCTTCCACTATCTTCTAACCCGGAGTATGATGTTTTAATAATAGGCGTAAAGAGAAATCCGGAAGAATTAAAAAAACTTATAGAAAAAAGATTGCTAGCGCGCTTTAAGCAGGGAATGATAAAGGAGGTTGAAAAACTTCACCGGCAGGGCGTTTCATGGAAACGTCTGGAAGAATTTGGCTTGGAATACAGATATATTGCTTTTTACCTCCAAAATAAAATTTCTTATGACGAAATGGTACAAAAACTTCAAAAAGAAATAGAGCATTACGCCAAAAGGCAGATGACTTGGTTCAAAAGAGACGAAAGAATCAAGTGGGTCGGAAATTACGAAAAAGCCTGCTACCTATTGACAAGATTTATGGGTATGCTATAGTGTCAATATACGATAGAAATCCAACTTGCCTTGCTGACCGGCGTAAAGGACAGCATGAGACGGGTTGGCGGCTATGAGGGGCAAGGTATATTCGTCGCGGTGCCGTACAAAACCGTAAACGAATCCCTCCTTATCCTTCTCGCCTTGTGTGAGAAGGATAAGGATAGCGATGATTTGCCATTGCTATCCACTGTTCTTTGCGATTTAACTGACAGGGAGTTGGTGGGTTATCGATGTCCCCTAACATCGGCGTGCTTACGAGATAACTGCGGACCCGAGACAATGTCATCCCTGCCCAAAAAGGGCTTGTGAATTGACGGCTCGCACGTAGAAGGGCTCCGGAGGACGTTTTGTGCCTCCGATGATTAGAGCTTCTCTGGGCATTGGAAAATGTGACCAACTTAGCGTGGCGAGTGGGCCTTTAGACCCCTGAGTTATCCGCACACCGGCATAAGACCAGGAGTGGAAACCCGCCTGTGCCTTAAGCACAAACGTGAAGACTCGCGATCGCGACGCGAGCTACCTGTCAGTTCTTTCATACAAAAAGCCGAGAGCTTGCTCCCGGCTTTTCTTTTTAAATAAAAATCATTCGGACAAAAGTTTTTTCAGCAATTCTCTTGTTTTTTCCGGGTTCACCCTGCCTTTGCTCTCTGCCATTACTTTGCCGATTAAAAACTGGAACGATTCCAATTTCCCCTTCTTGTAATCCTCCACTGCTTTTGGATTTTTGGCGACAACTTCTTTTATGATGCTTTCAATTTCCGCCTCGTCCCCTATTTGAGAAATTCCTTTTTCTTCTATTATACGGGAGGGATCGGCTCCTGTAAGACACATTTGCTCTAGAACCATCTTTGCGATTTTGCTGGAAATTTCCCCCTTATAAATCATCTTTATAAACTCGGCGAAATTTTCCGGCGTTGCCTTAAACTTCTTTTCAACAAACGGCTTACTTTCCAAAATCCCCTGAATATCAGTAATCAAATAATTAGCGGCTATTTTGTTTATTTTTTTCTTTTCTTCCTCGGAAACCTCTTCCCTCATTTCTTCGTCCTTAATCCAACTTTCAAATTCAGAAACAACCTTTTCGTAGTATTCCGAAAGATCTTTATTAACAACGAAGAAATCTGCGCTCTTTTCGTCCAGATTGTAATCTAAAATGAATCTATTTTTTTTAGCTGCAGGCAACTCCGGAATTTCCGCCTTAATTTCATCAATAAATTTTTTATCAAAATGCATCGTCGGTAAATCGGGCTCGGGAAAATATCTGTAATCGTGAGCTTCTTCTTTTTCTCTTTGACTAAATGTTATTTCTTTTTTATCGTGCCAGCCGCGGGTTTCTTGGACAATTTTTTTGCCCGCCTCCAGCAATCCCGCTTGCCTTGAAATTTCAAAATCAACTGATTTTTCTACGACCCTAAAAGAATTTAAATTTTTAATTTCCACTTTTGTTCCCAATTTATTTGAAATTCGGATTTTGTCATTTGGATTTTGAGGTTGAAGTGAAATATTCACTTCAACCCTAAACTGCCCTTTTTCCATGTCAGCGTCAGAAACCCCTAAGTATCTTAAAATTAATTGGAAATTTTCCGCAAATACCCTTGCTTCAACACCCGAAGCAATATCGGGTTCTGTCACCAATTCCATCAACGGTATGCCCGCTCTGTTAAAATCCACCAACGAATAATTCTCGCCCTCGGGATGAAGCAGTCTTCCGGTGTCTTCCTCTAAATGGATTCTCCGTATTTTAATTTTTTTACCGTTAATTTCCAGAAATCCGTTTTGGCATAGAGGCAAGTCATATTGGGAAATCTGATAACCCTTCGGCAAATCGGGATAGAAATAATTTTTTCTATCAAATTTTGAGGTTTCCGATATTTGGCAATTCAAAGCCAGCCCCGTTTTTATTGCCATTTTTACCGCTTCCCCGTTTATAACAGGCAAGGTGCCGGGATGTCCGGCGCAAACTGGCAAATATTGAAATTCGGCCGCTTTTCGTCAGGGTCGTTTTTTGAAGAGCAAAACATTTTAGATTTTGTCTTCAATCCCGCATGTATCTCTAATCCTATTGTCGGTTTATACATAACGAAAATTTTTAATTTTTATTTTGCCTGGCGGCGTACGGGTTGTAATAAAAATCTTTGTTTTCCAATGAAGCCGCCCATGAGATGTTCATTTCGTCCATATCAACTCTTATATATTTTGCCAGCAGAGGTTGTATCTCGTTTAACTTTCTCCAGCATTCTTGGGCGATTCTTCTGTACGAGGCGTGACCCTTTTTGCCGCTGCGGAGCGAAATAAAATGGTGTAATTCCCTCAAATTCCATGTTATTAAAACTCTTTTTCTGAAACAAAACGGCACTACATATTGGGCTTCCTCCGGAAAGTTCTGGTATATTTTATTATATGCCTCAACCGATTTTTCCACCACTTCTTTAAATTTATCTTCAAAGCCGGCTTCTCTAATTTCCGGAGGCAAATCATATCCGTGCACAACGGTTACGGGCTGATTTGATTGCGTGCACATTCTGTGTCGCTGAACATCGCGGAAGGCGCCATAATCCAGTAAAATATCAAAAGTATAATAAATGTGCTCCAATTCTCTTAACGGGGCATCAAATTTGTCTCTTTTCTTTAACGTCTCGTCAATTATTTTTTCTTTTTTTTCGTCTGATATATGCAAAACTTTTTTCTGAATTTCTTCGTGAGATAAATTAGAATAAGGATAAAGTATTGCCGCAACTAATTTATTTACAGCTTTATCGTCGTAATCAACAATAGTTACCGCCTGATTGTTGCCGGCTCCTTCGCCCAATTCCCAGTCAGCAATTTTTTTTAACTGTTCTTTCGTTTCTACGATATAAGGATTTCTGTCAGCGAATTTTATCAAAGTCGGCGCTACCTCCATCGCTTTTTCTTTAATTTCTTTTCCGATATCTTGTATTTCTTTTAACGAATGCGACAAAAGTTTTTTAATCAAATGCTCCAGCTCTCTCGTATTTATTGTCATTCCTAAATTAGTCAGGGCGGCCGTAGGCAATAAATATCTTAAATTATCGCAAGCCCTGGCTTTGGAAACCATATTATAAAGCTTCTCGTCTTGATCCGCGGGTTTTGGATATTTCTGTTTTATAAAATCCATCATAGGATTTGTCATTTCCCCGTAGACATCCATCAAAGAATTCACAGCGTCTAAATAAATATCTTTCAATTCAGAATTCATCACGTTCTCGGGCATATAAAGTTTGTCTTTGTTAAAAATCTGATATCTGGACGACTTCTCGGTGAATGAAGCTAAACGGGAATCTTCAATAACTTTTGTAGCTATATTGGAAATATTTTCAACTGCCAAAGAAATTACCGCATGCTCGGCGATTGACGAGTGCCCGAAACCGACTACCCATTTATCGTGAAATTCGGCTGACTTTTCTTCTGTAAGCTCGGCCGCGATTTTATCAAAAGGCTCGGAGGACCTGGAACATTTGGCAAAAGTTACCGCTTTAACCTCGGGCATTAAATTATTCGGCAATGCATAAATCCTTCTTTCTACCGGCATGGATTTATTATTATTTTCTTCAACCGCTTTTATGACTTTTTGGTTAATAACTTCTGCGGATAATAATTCTCCGTCTTCTAAACATTCAATCACTTTAAAATCATCGGGAAATTCTTGCGCCGCCATCAGATAAGAATTTAAAGCATTTTCTAAATGATTCCTGTCTTTTTCGTGAATATCTTGCTTTGAGCCGTCCCCCAAATAGCTCGCTCTTCTTTCTTTTTTCTGCTCGTCGGTTATATTGTGGGCAAGTTTTAAAGAAAATTCAGCAGAAGTCTTTAAGATAAAAGTATAATCCGGCTTCGGAATTTTAAAAATCCCATACTCCAAATTATACAGCCAATTCACATATTTTCTCCATTCGTTTTTATCTTTTATTTTTCCTCCTTGATGGCCGATGTTGGAAACCAAATATCTGTCTGATATCACAATCTTCCCTTCTGCCAGCCATTTTTTAATTTTTACGCTAGCGTCATATCTGTCGCAAGCATAAAAAATGGAAGCGATTTTGGGGCCTACTTCTTCTGACGTCCCGTATTTGCCGATGAGGTAGTCGTCCACCATCGCCGATGATCTTTCTCCGTGCTGAGGGAAATCGATTTTTTCCGCTTCAAGCCCTTTTTGTCTGTAATATTCCGCCAACAATTTTGTTTGGGTTGATTTTCCGCAGCCATCGATCCCCTCAAAAACAAAAAATTTTCCCGGATAATTATTTCTTATCATTAAATTGATTCTATTACTTTTTTAATCTGCTGATAAAATAATTCTTTTGAGCCATTATTTTCAATTTTAAAATCCGCGCTTTTCCCAATACCGGTAATTGGCAACTCCGTAACGGCTTTTTCCACTTCTAAAAATTTCTCATAAGAAATATCGTCATCCGCTTTCTCTCCCCTGATTTTAACTCTTTCCCACCTTGTTTTTTGTTCTGCCGTAACATAAATAATTTTTCCTCCGTTTTCTTTTATCGCTTTTGCCTCTCCTTCCGCCCTAATCCCGTTTAAAATAATTATTCCATCTTTAATGTTATTTGCTTTTTTAACAAGAGCCCTTACTAAAATGTCGCCGCCAAATCTTTCTTTAAGCATTGAACCGAGCCATTGCTGGTCTTCTCTTTTTATTGCATCAAAAAATATTTTTAAAACGTCGGTAAGCGCGTCAGAAAACCTAAAAGTAAAAACGTCCTGATAGTTTTGTTTGACATACACGCAAAAAGTATCTTTGCCAGACCCGATTTCCCCCGTTAAACCGATTAATTTTTTTGCCATAACTGTATTTTTTTTAAATATTCGTTATAAACTATTTGCATCCATGGACTGTGGCTTATCGTGTTTTCTGAAAGCTCTTTTGAATCAACCAATATTCCTTCCATTTTGTCTGTTTCTTTTACCCTAATATCCGAACTGTCACCCACAAAATGGTAAACCAATCCCAAGTGCACTTGCTCGACTTCTCGCGATTCGTCGTTTACAATGCCTATTAACTTTTTACTGGTTAAATTTCCCGAAAAATCCACTTCTTCATGCCATTCTCTCATCATGCCAATTTCTAAAATATCTTTGCTTTTATCAATATCTTCTTTGTTTATATGCCCGCCAACTCCTAATTGATAGTCATTATTGATTAATCGCTGTTCACCGGCATTTTTTATATATTTGTAAGCAAAATATTTATCGCTAAAACTAAAGAGCATATAGGGAATTATCTGCTGAAATGACGGGTCGTTTTCCATATCTCCCCTTCTTTTAAATTCGTAATTTTTCTTTATCAAATCAACATAATAATCAAGATTATCCGTTTTTAATCCCCGCCATTTTCCTTTTCCAAAAATTATATCGGATTTCACAACTAAAATCTGTTCGTCGTCTTTGTTCATAAACACTTTTATTGTTTCGTGTATTGTTCAATCTTATCGTCAACGACGACCAATTCCACTCCCGCGTCTTTAAATAATTTTCTGGATAATCCGTCGGCGTGGTATCTTTTCATCGAAACAACTCTTCTAATCCCTACTCTTACAATTCTCATCGCGCAGTTGTAACATGGAACCATTTTAGAATAAATTGTGGCCCCTTCCAACCTTATACCGTCTTTTGCGCACTGCAAAATTGCGTTTTCCTCAGCATGCAAAGTCCTGACACAGTGCTGCGATTGAGTTCCGTCTTCATGGATTACTGTATTCATCATATGTCCTATCTCATCGCAATGGGGTTGTCCTGGAGGCGATCCGACATAACCCGTCGCGATAATTGTATGCCCAGAGCTTACAATTATAGAGCCACTCCTCCCACGATCGCAAGTTGCCCTTCTGCCAATCGGCTCTATTAAATTTAAAAAATATTCATCCCATTTTGGACGCGTATGCTTTTCTTTTGCTTCTTCCATAATTTTAAATTAATAAAGTATAATAACCTGTAATTACTTTATCATTTACATTAAAAAAAACAACCCCGAGATGGAGTTATTTTTACTTATCTTTTTATTTATTCAATTGTGATTCCCATATTTTTTGCCGTACCTTCTATTATTTTCATAGCTCGCCCAATGTCCGTTGTGTTCAAATCCGGCATTTTTTTCTGGGCAATTTCTTTAACCTGGGCTTTTGTTATCTTGCCGACTTTTGTTTTATTGGGAGTTCCTGAGCCCTTTTCTATGCCTGCCGCCTTTTTAATGAGGTCTGTTGCCGGCGGCTGTTTTAGTCTTAAATCAAAACTTCTATCTTCATAAATTGTAATTTCAACCGGAATGACAAATCCGACTTGATTTTTGGTTAAATCGTTAAATTTAGAGCAAAAATCTGGCATATTTATGCCATGCGGCCCCAAAGCAGTTCCTACCGGAGGAGCTGGCATCGCTTTCGCCGCCGGCAATTGTAATTTTACTATAGATTTTATTTTTTTTGCCATTTTTTTATAATTTTTTAATTTGTAACGAGTCCAATTCCACCGGTGTGTCTCTGCCAAACATATTTACAAGTACTTTTACTTTTCCCTTTTCTTCGTCAACCTCCGAAACTTTTCCATCAAAATCCTTAAACGGCCCGTCAGTTATTTTTATCACATCCCCGACTTTAACTTCAATTTTATACTGGGAGGCCTCAACTCCCATTCTTTTTTTCAGCACATCTATTTCCTGCTGTGAAATGGGAACGGGCGTAGTCCCGACGCCTACAAATCCCGTAACGTTCGGGGTGTTCCTAACAATATACCAGGAGTCATCGGTAACTATCATTTCCACAAGCACGTATCCCGGATAAATTTTTTCTTCAATAACTTTTCTCTTTCCGTCTTTTATCTTGACTTTTTTTTCCTTCGGAACGATGACGTTAAAAATTTTATCGTCCATAGCCAAACTCTCAACTCTTTGCTTTAAGTTTTTCGCAACCGCATCTTCGTATCCCGAATATGTGTGAATGACGTACCAATTCCTTTGCTGTGGTAATTTCTGTTTAGGCATATGCCAGCTGAAATCTTTTATTTAATGATAAATTTCTGTCTTAAAATGGCAAACAGAAAATCTAGTCCGCCTAAAAATGCGGCAACGAAAACGGAGACACCCAAAACAATCAGGGTGTATCTGATAGTTTCTTGCCTTGTCGGCCAGTTGACTTTTTTCATTTCCAGCCGCGCTTCCTTAAAAAAAGTTGTTATGTTTGACAATCCAAATTTCATATTTTTGGTATTTTAAAAGGCCTCTCGGCCCTCATTTTTCCATAGTAGCCGAAGTACAATTTTATGTCAAGATAAGAAACTATCGGTACTTTTAAGAGTTGCCGCCGAGCGAATCTAAATGTCTAAATTTTTAACTTCTTTTGCGTACGTTTGGATGAACTTTTTTATTTTATCCCTTCGCCTATTAAAATAGCGAATGTTATTTTGTAACAATCAAAATTTTAGAAATTGTTGTATAGGTTTTTTTCTTAAAGCTAAAAATAATTTCGTCTTTTATTGAAACTGAAGCGTTATCAAAAAATTTATCAATTTCATCGAATATAAAACCGAAATCTCTTTTTAATTTCCAGCTTTCTTCAAGATTATCTTTACTAGCCAATACCACAAAAAATCGATTATCTGCCCCAAATCTTTGCGCGCCTTGGTTTTCATAAAGCCAAACAATCAAACCTTTCGAGTTTTTCAAAACTTTTTCAAGCGTAAAATCTTTTGGAAGATAAGTAATTTTTAAATCAAACGGCTGATTATCGAAGAAAATATCAACACCAAAATTATTCTTAAGTGTCGGTATAATATTCTGATGCTGACTTATATAATCCTCAATTAAAACCGTCGTCCAATGGTTATACCAAGTCGCAATAACATAATGAGTAATATCGTTGTTTAGTTTACTTTTCACCCCATTTATCAAATCCTCATATCGCACAAAACGGCGAACATACTCGCTTTGAATTTTTTGATCTAATTGTCCTTGAACAACACCCCATTTGAATTCTTTAACTTTTATTAATTCCTGCTTTAAATCATTATCAGATATAAGTTTTTGCCTTTCTTCAACTTGTTCTTTATATTTTATCCTTATAAATTCGTCAATTTTATTCTGTGGAATATCTATAAGTTTTTTAACAAGATCTGTCACAGTGCCCCTTGAATTAACGCCTAAAGATTCGGCTAATTCTTTCAAATCATCCGACTTGATTGATTTTAATTTTAGATTTGCTAATTCTTTTTTTGAAACTAACATGTTAGTTTTTTTGAAATAACAAAATATATTCGTGTTTAAAAATATAGAAACCACCGACTAAAGCTCTGTATCTCCACAGATTCTCCTGATTTCTTTTCGCTCTATTATTCACCATATTTTTTATTAAAATACTTTTTAATTTTAAACTATCTCTGTTCAAAATCTCCTGCATTATATAAAATCCTAACGGCACCCATTCGGAATTTGTGTACTTGTCACCGATAACAACCGCCAAATAATGCTTTTTTTCTAGTAAGTCTAAAAAATTAGAAACCGAATCACCAAAAAGCTTTATAAAGTCACGGACTGACTTTGCGTTACTCAAATCGTCTGCTCTATCGCTAAATTTTATAATATCATGATACGGAGGGTGCATTATGATAAATTGGACATTTTCCCTTTTATGATTTTTTAAAGTTTTAATAGTAGTATTTTTTGTTTTTTCTTTTGTGCTATCCCCCACAATAATATCGGTGAATACGGCTCCGTTAAGAAATCCTTGTCTTGCTATGTTCTTTTTAGCCTCTCTTGCGATATCTGGCAATAACTCAATGCCAATACCGTTTCTGCCCAGTCTTCGACATTCAATTAATGTAGTACCACTTCCTAAAAAATTATCCAGGACAACATCTCCTTTCTTGGTAAATCTCCTTACTAGTTGATTTGGAATTTGAGGAATAAAGTTACCATGATAATTACCATTATGAGCTCCTGATTTATCTCTCTCGCCCATTATCCAAAGACTATCGGTCAAAACATCATCGTATTCCTTCCAATTATTCAAATTTAAATCATTTATTTTAGGCATTGAAAATTTATTAGAAATTAGAAAATTGAGAAGTTAAAAACCTAAATATCAAGGTTTTTAACTTCTTTTGCGTACGTTTGGATGAACTTTTTGCGAGGCATAACTTCGCTTCCCATTAGCATATCAAAGGTTCTGTCGGCTTCCTTGCCATCTTCTATATTAACCTTCAGCAAAACCCGATTTTCCGGATTCATTGTTGTATCCCAAAGCTGTTCGGGATTCATTTCTCCTAAACCTTTGTACCTTTGCAGAGATAAATTTATTCCTGTCTCTTTTTTCAGGGCCACAACCATTTTGTCTTTTTCCTCCTCCGAGTAAGCATATTCCACCTTCTTTCCCGCTTGAATTCTGTAAAGCGGCGGCTGAGCGATATAAAGATAGCCGCTTTCAATTATCGGCTTTAAATGCCTGTAAAAAAATGTCAGAAGCAAAGTTCTGATATGGTTTCCATCAGTATCGGCATCGCACATAATTATAACCCGATGATATCTGGCTTTCTCCAAATTAAAATCTTCGCCGATAGCGGTTCCCAAAGCGATTATCAAAGCTCTTACTTCCTTTGATTCCAGCATTCTGTCCAGCCGCGCTTTTTCCACATTCAAGATTTTTCCGCGCAAAGGCAGAATCGCTTGGAATCTTCTGTTCCTTCCTTGTTTTGCCGAGCCGCCGGCGCTGTCGCCTTCCACTATATACAATTCTGACTCTGCCGGATTTCTTGAAGAGCAATC
>ERZ1292629.2860-Hain-H43-01um-R1-2860-length-13979-cov-5_pt1 | contig 13979 bp, 27 predicted proteins | sample MGYA00564399_ERZ1292629 | MGnify/ENA primary metagenome ERZ1292629 (study PRJEB36523, sample SAMEA6512636) | groundwater metagenome | collected 2019-01-08 | study: AquaDiva: Metagenomics assemblies of 32 groundwater samples
CTTATTATCCCCAAAAATTCCTTTATGTATTTTGAAAGAATCCTTTTGTGTCCTTCAGGTCTGTATCCGCATAATTTGTTTATTTCTGGAAGAACAACAAGAACTTTACAGCTTTTACGCAGATGCCTTAATGTTTCAACTACCCCATTGAATAAACTCAATACGACAAAATCTTGAATCTTTTCATCTTTAATCCAGTGGGTTGAAAATACATGGTAATTTTCCTTGTCCAAAAGAATTTTTTCCCAGTTTATGTTATATGGACTGGAATCTTTTGCAAGAAGATATTCCCTTCTGAATGGCTTAACTTGATTTGAAATCTCGGCAAGTGACTTTGTAGTTCCTACTCCTGTTTCAAGGTAAAAATTTTTCGGGTCTGCCTTTTTTTTCCTGCCTTCGCTTTTTCCTTTAATCATATTCTGGACATTTTGCATTAAGTTGTAAATCCCATCCTCTTTTGTAAGTTCTTGTGATGCCTGTAAAATAATCTTTATCGTGTCTGTATCGGATTCTGTTTCATTAATCAAACTCCATTCAGGTCTTCCCAATTGCTTCAGGCTGAATGTATAAAAATTTATTTCTGGAAGATATTCATTTGAAGGCAAGGCAAAGCTGAATGGGTGGTATAATTTAACTTTCTTTTCTTGCGGTATTTTTCCTATTTTGCTAAGATGCTCTAAATGGTATCTTTCATTTGGTTTGAACATCTGAAAAGCCGATTCCCAAACTCCCTTTGGATCTGCAATGCAAAGTATTGTATATCCTTGCTTGTGATACTCTTCCATGATTCCTTCGGAAGCAAGTCCCTTTCCAAAACCACTTTTGGCATAAATTCCAATCTGTTGATTGTCTACTTTTCCATATTCATCTTTTAGGCTTAGATATTGGTTTATTTGCGTTACAAATCTCATAAAATCATTCCCTCACTATTCCCTCTTTTCTTTTTTCAGTAGTATCTAATTTTCTCATTCCAGTATGCTCTACAACTTTAAATGCTTCAGTTGGAATTGTTTGTTTTCCTACAGAAGTATTATTCAGTAAAATAATAAAGATGTCATAAATTTCTGAATTAATAAGGTTGATTTCTTTTGCAGTTTTCTTGAAATATCTTTTGAACATTAATTGTGTCTTGACTTCATCAGACTCCTTCTTTTCAAACCTTTTGTCCTGGATTGCATCATAGAATATTTTCACCTGTAAGGACAACTCCGATAATTTTGAAAGAATTTTCTTTGTCTTTTCCCAATCCCTTCCTTTTTCTTCCATTATTTTTTTTATATAATCCTCTCCCAAATCAGATTGTAATAAATTAATTGCCTCAAAAAGAAAATAAATGTCGTTTCCCAAATAGCTACTTGCATAACCCCCAAGATTTCTTAAGACAATCTGGCTAATAATAGAGCTTACTGATTTTATTTTTTCCATTTTATTCCTCTAAAATAATCCTCCTGACTCCATTTTTCTTGCCTATCAATACAATTTCCTTGATTCCTTCAATTCTTTCAAAACTTTCAATAGAGTCCCCCTTCAATTCAATTATTTCTCCTTTATCATTTTGTGCTTTCATTTTATAACCTCTGGAATATAATAATGTCCTTGCTTATCTTTTTTATAAAATCCATCTAAAGTCAATTTTTTAATCTCATGTTCCCTTAATCTCAAAACTTTAAATCCTTTTTCCTGAAGTTCTTTGGTTCTTAATTTATCTTTTTTGATTTGTTCTTTTTGAATCTCATTGATATTTTTATTACAAATCAAACAGCCATGCCAGTAACATCCATCACATTCTATAATTATCTTTTTTGAAGGAATGAAAATATCGCACTGATAAGCATGAGTTATTTCAGAAATATATTTATGTGTTATATATTCGATATGGAGAAGAGAAAGAAATTTTTGAATTTTAATTTCTATTGAAGTGTCTACTTTAGGTATAATTTGTGTCTTTCTTGCCTCTTTAATTTTTTTCTTTTCTTCTATTGTATGCTTACCCCATTTATTTTCTTTTCCTAACATTCCTCTTGGATGTTCTCTATTTTTCCAAATATGAAGTCCGAATGAAGGGTTTTCTTTTCCTATTTTGTAATCTCTGTTTTGAGATATTTTCTTTTTAGCCTCGTTAGTATGTTTCTTTCCATAGAAAGAATTACCCTCACCATTTACACTTTCTATGTATTTTTTACTTCTAATTAGTCTTGAATCTGTTTCTTTTGTTAATCCTTTGTTCCAAGGAGTATAACCTTTTGGAAATTTATGCCTTCTAGAATCGTTTTTTGGATTGAATTTACACATTTTAATTTGAAAAGAACTCATAAGCCAACATGCCTATAGTTCCGTGTTTATATAAGTCCCCGACAACTCCATCTGATTTTTCATCTGATTTTTCCATTTGATTCAATGCCTTAATGATTATCTGCATATCTTTGTTTATAAATACTTGAATCATCCTGAATGTATTATCATCGTTCTTTTTTGTCATAAAAATATTAAAAAAGCGATTCCAAACTCTTTGTCTTTTTCTCGAATAATTCCTTTCTTCCTGATAATTAAGGTATGCAGAAGAAAGATTGTAAACACAGTAGAAATTCCATAATGCTCTTATGTAATATCTTCTAAGCATAAATTCATTGTATAAATCAAGTTTCTTCCTTATTATTTGCGATAATAGTTTCATCTTTTCCTTTTTCTGTTTTTCTTTAATTTAAGGTATTTTGCCTTTCTTCCTTCACTGCTTAATTTCTTGTTATGTTTTTTGGTGACTCTCATCTCATCCACATATTTTTTCTGATTGAATTTGGAATTTCCACAATTTCCATTTTTCCGTCTTTTTTTATAACCTCTGAATTTGCTTTAACCTTTTCTTCATAAATTTTTCTCCTTGTTCTGGTTATTGTTTCAAATTCAGGAAGTTTCTTAAACATTCTAAAAGGTATAAATAATGCTTCACCATCTCTTTCGCATATTTCTTTGTAAACAAGATAACTAAGTTTTTTATTATCTTTTCCCTCCATAAGTTCTGGGTTTTTCTCAAGCACCCCTTTGATTACTTCTGTATAAGTCATTCTTCAAATATTTGGAAAAACAATTTAATTAATTCATTCATTTTGTCCCATTTTCTATCAACCAAATCCTTTATTTTTTCTCCTGCAATATAACTCCCGTATTTTTTTCCATCTCCGTAGTCTTCAATGGAAATCCTTAATTCCTTATTCTTGAAGGAATCAAGGTATTTTTTAAGTTTCCCTTTATCATTTTCACCAAGCAAGATAAGGGAATTATCAAGCCAATTATGGCATTTTAAAAAAAGTTTTCCAATATTGATTCTTGAAGTATCGCCTTTCTGCTTTTTCAGTTCTTCAATAATTTCAATGTCTATTAAATTCTCGCATTTATCTTTTATTGTTTCAAGTTCACTATCACTTAAAATTTGTTTCATCAGTAATATTTTACAATTTCCTCCTTCATCTTATTTTCAATATCAGAAGCAGAGAGATTTTTCTTTTTTAATTTTTCGTAAATAGATCCAAGTTTATCGCATATATTCTTTATCTTTTCTTCCGCTTGTTCATAATTAATCCCTTCTTTTTTGTATTTTCTGAAAAGAATTGATTTCTCATATCTTGAAATGCTGAAATTTCTTTTGCTTATTTTTTTCTCTTTCTCCTTTGCTCCAGAAATTATAGGCATCCCATCTTTATTTATTTGAGGTCTTATCTGTTTTGGTTTATCTCTTCTCATTTTCAAGTTTGTTATTACTTATTATTATAGAAAACCAAAATATCAGGTAGAAAAAAAGACTTATAGCCATAACAAAATCTCCAAGCGACCACATACTTTGATAAATGCGATACCTATCTTTAAGATAAGGATATTTCACTTCAGAATCATTTTGATAAGAAAAATAACCATCGCTCTCAATTTTATAATCAAATAATACGGGCATTTTCTTCCCATTGGAATCTATAACTATTCCATTCATATGATTTCCAAAAAGAATAAATAATAAGAATAATTGAGTTAACCAAAGATTTCTTATTTGACTACTCTGGATTTCTATTATCCTCTTTTTATTCATAGCATTTTATAGCAAAACATAGTTTATAAATATTATGAAATATTTTCTGAACAAAAATTCAAAAAACAAAATTATAAAAACCCAAAAAATATATAATTCTATGGTCTGGTATCAATCTGTTTTCAAATTGAATAAAATCTTTTCTTTAATATCCTTTAGATTTATATTAAGCCATTGGTATCTATTCATCATTATTTTTTCAATTCTTCCAACAGTTGTAAGTTCAATCCAGGTTGCCTACCAAACAAATAATCCTGCACATCCTTTTTTTGAATTAGGTCTTAGTCTGACAAATGCAGACAGTCAGGTGAATGAGATAACAAACACATTAAGAACCAATCCAGAAGAATTTGTTGGAATTAAGCCAGAAATAGGGGCATGGAAGCATATTCTTTATTATTGGAAATGGGTAATTTTATGGTGGGAAATAATTGGACTTATATTTTTAATATCTATCCCCTTTACAATTGCTTATAAATATTTTAAATGGAGGGGAAGCAGGGGATTTGAGTCTTCATTGAGCCATAATATTACATCAGCACTAATAACAGGAATAATATTCATTTTCTTTATAAATGCACTTTTATTAATTCTCGGGCTTGTTGATGGAGACATTTCTTTGAAGATTTCAGAAGGATTAAGCATAGAAAAAAAGCTACTTGCAATATTGGTTTATTTATTGCCTTTCCACGGAGTTATTAATTTAATCCTGTATTTAGCAGGAACAGGATTTCCGTCTTTTATGCAAAGAAGTTAATACCATCCCTCATAATCCCTATAGAAAATAAATCTAAGAATTTCACCCTCAGAACTACTCTTTATTTTTTTCATGCACTTTCCCTTATTGGGAGTAAGTCCATTATCGATGATAATTAATCCCTCTTCAATAAGCAAATTTAACCATTCTCTGAACCCATGATTTTTTTCTGATACTTCACAAATTCTTTCAAAATCGCTTTTGGTTGCATTTTTCAGTCTACTTTGGATTATCCTGGAAAGATAGAGTATTTCCTTTAATCTATCCATATTAAGCATAGTAAAACATAGTTTATAAATATGGGTGTCAAATCATTCTACCCTGTTTATAAACAGAATTTTATTAAAATAATTATGAATTTAAACAATAAATTTATTTTTTCTCTTAGTGAAAGGAGGTATTTATAATGAGAAATTTAATGAGTGATAATCGTGGGGTTGGTCCAGTCATATGGGTAATTCTTGTATTGAGTGTAGTAGCAATAGTTGGTGTATTCACTTGGGTCGGAATTCAATCTGGAGCAGGTGGAACAACACAGCTACAAGTTACACAAAATTGTGCTGAAGCACCATATCTTGATATCACAGTAAGGAATGCCTCTATTCAGTCTGAAACTTCAGGAGCTTCAGCTTATCAATACATTGTTGATGTGTCTGGAGCAGGATCAGAAGTTAGCGGAAAAGCATCTGTTTTGACGGCAGGAGTTTCTGGAACAGATTTTAATCTTGGAGATGAAGGAAGAATTCTTGTAACAGAAGCATCGCATCTTGACAGGGTTGTTCCATTCCAGATAAAAAATTGTGCGTCAAACAAGATAAATGTTGACTTCTGGAGAAGTGATGGAGGAAATATGACTGTGAAGGATGGCGGAACTACTTTATCAGATCATGCACTTGGCGGAGCAAATAATTTAAGCTCAATCACTGCAGGTTCTACAAAGACAGTTCAGATTGAAATCCAGTCACTTGGGCATCAGTCAATAGACCCAACATACATTAATGTTGAAATTTTCAATAGAACTGCTGTCAATGATTTAAGGATGAGTAGCTCTACATCAGGGGTAGTTGTTGAAGAATACAAAGACTCAATTCCAAAAGGATTGACATCTTCAAATGCTACAACAACGAACTATGATGAAATGTTCAAAGTTTCAGGGCTTCCTACAAAAGGAGTTCTTGCAGTTTTGAGTTTGACAATAGAAGCATCATCAAGTTATGCAATTGACTTCACATCTGTTTATGTTGATGGATTCTCTGGAGAAGATGCAGTTGACGATGATGGAACATTCATCTTGGGTGCATTCGAAGACGATTCAGGAGATGTCCAGTATGAAGACCAATACACAGATTACGATTTCCATATTACTTAAATAAGTAATAAGTAATTAAAATCTAAATCTTAAACGGAGTATATCCGAAAATGTTTAAAAAAAGATATAGGCGAAGATGCAGAAATTGTTCTTTAAGAATTACCTTGTTTATTTTCCAAAGAGACGGAAAAATATTCTGCAAATGCCCAAAATGTGGTGCTGAAGGATATTTCTTCATTCGGAAAAAACAAAAAGTTCCACACGAAATAAAGGTGTCTTGAAAATCAAATTTATTTTCACAACATTTATAAACTATATTTTGCTATGTTTTACTATATGATAATAAACGAAGAAAACAAAGAGCAGGTAGATTCTAAAAATTCAACCTTTTTTAACCTTCACCCTGATACTTATGATTTAGAAGAGAATTTCAGGTTTGAAAGTGAGATGAAAAGAAGCGAGGTTAAGAAGATTTTTGATTTATGGAAAATTTCTATTCAGACTCGTGACAAGCCTACTTTCGCACTTGAAACATATTTAATGTCATTGGGAGTTCCTTTTGATGTTTTGGAAGAGATTAAAGGAGGTTTTGAAACTGAGAGATTATATGAAAAACGACGATGAAATTTTGAAAAAAGCATGGGAACAGCATTTGCATATTTCAAATAAAATTAGAGAAACTTATGATACAGAAGGAATTAATGACCTTGTTTTGAAAGCAATCGCCCTCGCTGACGAGAGAGCAAGGGAAGATGAAGAAATGTTAGTGGAGGATACAATTAAAATTACAAAAGCAAAAGGAACAAGATGAAATGCCCAAAATGTAAAAAAGATATGGATATTTTTCCTGAATATAGCATATATATTTGTATTAAAGATAAAATTATGGCAAGGTTTAGATGGGATATTTTTAGAGATGAAAAATCCAGCCTTAAAATAAATAATTTCGAAATAGACAATAAACTTAAAAATGAGGAAGAGAATTATGAGTAAAAAATTAAATGGCAGAAAAGGAGGTAAAAAATGAAACCAATGACGGTGGAAAGACATCAAGAAATCCACGAGAGTGGGATTATTAATAATAATTGGGGGTATTTCATTTGTCCATATTGTTCTGAAAAGAATAGTCGTTCAACAATGACAAGTTCGAGATTTGGTTTGAGAAATATGAATCTTCAAAAGTGGAGTAAATGTGACAAATGTAAAAAGAGGGTAAATTTTAGAAAATGACATTTTTAGATAAAAGTGTATTTGAAGAATGTCCAGAATGCACTCCAAAACTTTTATGTAAAAAACATCAGAAAGAAGAAAGAAATGTATTGGTGGTAATATCCAGTATTGCTGTTGTTCTTTCAATATTTGCGATTTTTGGAATAATAGTTCAAGTTCTTGAAGGAAATTTGTTTTTCTTATTTAAGATAATTTTTATAATTTTGTCTGTATCTTTTTGGTTTATATGGTTGTTTTATAAAGATTCATGGAATATTCCGATACAAATAACTTTTGTAACAATTACAATGTTGTTCTCCCTTTTTACATTTTTAATGTTACCTTTAGGTATGGAGAGTTAAAAATTAATATGACAAAAATAATAAATCTCAGTCCAAGCATTCCAAATTTAAGTAAGGAATCATTAAAAGTATCGGGAAATCAAATTTCTTATTTCAGGACAAAAGAATTTACCAAACTTTTAAAGGAGTGTGAAAGTAAAATTCTAAAATTAACAAATTGCAATGGAAGAGTTATCTTTTTTAACAGTTCAGGCACAGGTGCTATGGATTCTGTTGTTTGCAATTTAATAAAAAAAACAGACAGAGCTTTAGTAATTAACGGAGGAGATTTTGGACAAAGATGGGTTGATATTTGTAAATTTTATAATTTAAAAGTAAAAGAGTTTAAAGTCATTTTTGGAAAAGATATATTCTTTCCAAGGCTTCAAGATATGATTAAAGAATTCAAACCAAATATCTTATTAGTCCAGCATGTGGAAACATCTTCAGGGCAAAAACATAATATTAAAATAATAGCCAAATTATGCAAAAGATACCATATAAAATTATTTGTTGATTCAATAAGTTCTTTTTTAAGTGAATATTACAATATGGATAAATGGGGAATTGATGTTTCAATAACAAGCTCACAAAAAGGTCTTGGATTATTTCCAGGAGTTTCTATAGTTGTTTTGAACAAAAAGATATTAAAGGAAAAAGCCAATGAAAGAAGTTTTTATTTTTCTTATCAGAAATATCTTTCAAATGAATGGCTAAGCCCATTTACTCCAAATGTTCCTGTATTGCTTCAATTGAATAATAAGTTAAAAAATATAAATCTGAAAAAAGAAATACAAAAAAGGGAAGAAATGAGTTCTTATTTTAGAAGTTTAATAAAAAATCTCCCTGTAAAAATAATAACTCAAACACCTTCAAATTCAGTTACTGTTTTATATGTGGAAAAAGATGTTTATGATTTCTTTGAAAAGATGTGTAAAAAGAATATTTATTTTTCCCCAAGAAATAAAAATATAATGGTTATAAGCCACATGGGAAATATTAAAAAAGAAGATTATAATTTGTTTGTAAAAGAGGTGAAAAAATGGACATAGATAAAATAGTTGAAAAATTAATGGAAAGGATGAATAACTATGGAATCAATAAAAAGAGCAAGGTTGATATTGAGAGAGTTGTTCATATATTTAATATCATGTTTTCCAATAAAAAAGAGATAAAATTTATAGTAACTAAAGATATGATTAAAGAAATCAATGCTCTAAGAAAAAAATTAGGTCTTGAGGAAGGAAATTATAAGGAGGGTGAAGAACGAGTTGTTTTATTTGGTTAAATAAAAATATGAAAACTAAAAAGAAAATAACAGTATTTACATCAGGAAGTTTCGATTTATTCCATAAAGGGCATTTAAATCTGCTTGAAAGGTCTAAAAAATTGGGAGATTTTCTAATTGTATCTGTATCAACTGATAAATTAATATTAGATTATAAAAAAATCAAGCCAATAGTTCCTTATAGGGAAAGGGTAAAAATAATAAGAGCGTTGAAATGTGTTAATAAAACCATACCACAAACACAGCTTACGGACATTTCAGATTTAAAAAGGCATAATGTGGATATAATAACAATAGGAAGTGACTGGAAAGGCAAATATGAGCAACTGGAAGGAGTTAAATTCGCCAAGAAAAAAGGGATTAAAGTTATTTATCTTCCCTACACAAAAGGTATTTCCACATCTCTTAGAATTAAAAAGATTTTAGATAGGGCTTATGAATTAATAAGTTCAAGATTTGAAAGAGGTATTTCAAAAATATACTGATGAAACTCGGATATATTCAGGAAAAAATAATTGAATTGGGAAAGGAAAATGGATCTGTGACAAGCAATGACATAAAGAAATTTACAGGCAGATGAATAAATTAATTGTTTTAGGATATTTTGAAAAACCAGAAGATAAGATACTATTTATTAAATGGAAATATAAGAAAAAATAGGAAAAATGGGTGGAGGAAAAAGACCAACAACAAATACGCATATTTGCAAGATATGTGGAAAAGAACTTAAATCATTAGGAATAGCAAGGCATAGGGCAATGCACAGGGATAAAGCAAGAGATAAACAACAAGAATTAAATTTAGGAGGAGATTTTTATGAAAGCCCCTTGTAAAAGATGCGGAGAAATGTTTGAAAGGAATACAAGACATCATAAAATATGTAATGATTGTAATAGAAAATCATTTTTAGAATCACTTGAAAAAAGGAGGCAAAAAAGAGAAAATGCTATTATACTACGATAATCTGATAACTGATGAACCCTTATTTCCAGGAATATACAATGACTTAGATAGAATCAGGGAAACAAATACTTCATTCAGATTTAGAAATCGCTTGGAAGTTGCAAAATATACTTTATATAGTTATTCTGTGATTGAATGGTCTCATGTGATAATAAAATATGAACTGGGAAAAGAGTATGCACAAAAAGACAGAGAAGACTTTGAAAAATTTATTTATAATCTATTTCCAAATGCAACGATAATCTATGGAAGAAGCGATAACATAAAAAAATTTAGGGAAACGGCAGAATATATTAATTCTTTAAATGATGAATGGGTTTTTTATGCAGGAAACAATGACCATCCTTTTATTGCCCCAAATTTAAACATGCTTTATTATTGTCTTGGTTTTGCTGAATCATTAAATAAGGATCATAATAAAACACAAGAGATTTCAATAATTTATTCCCATTATCCAGAACCTTTGCATATGGGAAGAAAGGGAAATGCTTTTCATGACATAGGTTATCCAAGTGCAAGATTGATAGAAGAATTTGAATTTCTTGACTTGGTTTATTTTCCAAATGGATACTTCACTTCAATACAAATTGTAAACAAAAAATTATTTAATTATTGGATAAACGCAGACATTCCAGAAGATGCTGTAATAAAAAGGATTGAAGATGTTCATAAATACATTCCATTAGAAGAGAGAAGAAGTCAATGGGTAATTTGTCCAACAGAAGAACTGTTTGCACATTATGATGGGTATGAACATACGAAAGGAAAAGGATATTATCTGCCAAGCACTTTAGTTCCACCATTATTCATTCCAGAAGGTTTTTTCAAAGAAGGAATAAAAATAAGGTTCGGTTATGATGATTACAAAAATGGATGGGTTAATATTAACCCTATGGAAGATTTCTCATTTAATGTGGGATCTGCAGACATGAAAATACTTTTGGATGATGTTCCTTTGTTCTGGAGAAATAGGATTATAAAAACAGACATGAACCCTTATATTGATTTAATTGAAATGATTGATTCAAGAGATAGTAGATTAGAGCAGATAAATAATGCTTATCTCTTGCTCGAAGAAACAAACCCTATTTTTTATTATTTGTATGTTAAATACTACAAAGTCAAAAATATCCTAAATTCGATAAAATCGGATCCCAAGAAAATATTGATTAAACTAAAGGAAAAATTAAGATGAATTTTAAATGTAAACATAGAACCTATAAAATTTATAGAACACACGGAAGAAAATCAAGAGGAACAATATTTTGCACAGATGAATGTGGAAAACTTTTAAGAAAAAAAATTATGAGAGTAAGAGATAAAAAGGGATTTAATAATAAGGTAGTTTTGGAATTAAAATAATATTAAATAAAGAAAATGATAACTTCACCACCATTATATAGATTAGAAGGAAAAAGTATAGTGTTTAATAAACAGAAAGAAATACATTTTAGTAAGAATTTTCATCCTGAGTTTAAGGGATACATATTTGAAATAGATGGTGGGGTTTGGATTTCTGTTATAGAAGCAAAGCAAATTGGCAAAGGGTATTTCTCGGCTTTTATTAGAGAATGTAAAGAAAAATATTCTTTTATCAAAATACCAACTCCAAGTAAGATGATGATTGAAGTGGCATTACATTTAGGTTTTAATTTAAAGGAAGAGTATTTTCCAGAACCATTTAACGAATGGGGAGTGATTATGGGTTGGAAACAAAAAGGAGACATGATTATATGAAGTTAAATTTTATAATCGATGTTGATGGATGCCTGACTGACGGAACATTTTGGTATTCTAAGGAAGGAAAAGTCCTAAAAAGATTCGGACCACATGATTCTGATGGATTAAAATTAATAAAGGATAAAGTAAATATCTTATTTATAAGTGCTGACAAAAGAGGATTTGAGATCTCCAAAAAAAGAATTGAAGATATGGGATATAAAATATATCTTATTTCTGAAGAAGAAAGATTTGAAACTATAAAAATAAATTTTGAATTTTCAAATACTATATATATGGGGGATGGAATTTACGATGCACCAATATTGAAGGTGTGCAAATTCGGAATAGCCCCAAAAAATGCAAGAAAAGAAGCCAAAGAATCGGCGGATTTCATAACAGAATCTGAGGGTGGAAAAGGGGCAGTATGTGATGCTTGTTTAGAAATAAAAAGAAGATTTATTTCATAATCTTTATAAACTATGTTTTGCTATAAAATACTATCTAATGACAACACTAAACAAAATAATTAAAAGGCAGGAGAAAGAAAAGGGAATTTTTCTGATAAAAGGAATTAGTTATGTCAGAGAAGTCATTGAAGAATCTTTGACTTTTGATGGAGAATTTGGTGATTTGTTAAAATATAAAAGTGAAAGAGGAAGATTATATCTCTTTGAAGAAACAGATGGAAAATTAAAATATAAAGGAAGAGGATAAATTGAAATATAAAGTAGTTATTCTGAGTGCTGGAATTGGAAGCAGAATGGGTAAAGTTACAGATCATATAAACAAAGCAATTCTCCCAATAAATAATAAAGCAGTTATATCACACATTATAGAAAAGTTTCCCAAAGAGATAGAAATAGTAATTGCAGTTGGACATAAGAAAGAAACAATAAAAGATTATTTAAGCATAGCATGTCCAGAAAGGAAAATAACTTATGTTGAAATAGACAAATTTATTGGTCCAGGAACAGGTCCAGGATATTCCCTTCTTCAATGCAAAAAACATCTTGATTGTCCATTCATATTTTCAACCTCAGATACAATAGTTTTGGAAGAAATCCCAGAGCCAAATGAGAATTGGTTTGGAATAAATCCCATAAAAGAAACAGAAAGATATCTCACGGTAAAAATAAAAAATAATCTTATTATTCAACTTGATGATAAGATAAAATGTGATAATAAATATGCTTTTATAGGACTTGCAGGAATAAAAGACTTTGAGGCATTTTTTAATGCTTTGGAAAAAAATAAAGAGCAGAAATCTGGAGAAATGCAAGTATCAAATGGATTTAATAGTTTAATTGAAAAGCAGTTAATTCCTCAACCATTTACATGGTTTGACACTGGAACTGAAAAGAATTACAGATTAACTAATGAATCTTTTTCTGGGGGAAAATTTGATTTTTCCAAAACAGACGAATTCATTTATTTTGTGAATGGAATGGTTATAAAATACCATAAAAATTCAGAAATAATAAAAAAGAAAGTTGAAAGGGCAAAGAATTTGAAAGGATTAGTTCCAGAAATAGAAAAACACATAGGAAATTTCTTTTCATACGAGAAAATAGAAGGTCAGGTTCTATATGACATTTTAGATAGGCAGGTAGTAAGGGACTTTTTATATTGGATAAAAAAAGATTTATGGAAGAAAAAAGAAACAAGTCAGGAATTTGTTGATGCTTGTAAAAAATTCTATTTGGATAAAACAAAAGATAGATTAAAGAAATTTTATGAAAAAACGGGAGTTAACGATACTGAAAACATAATAAATGGAGTCCTTGTTCCTAAATTAGATGATTTGTTGAAAAAGATAAATTGGAATAAATTATGTTTGGGAATACCATCAACATTTCATGGGGATTTGCAATTTGATAATGTAATTGTCAGCAGAAAAAACAATTTGAACAAATTCACTTTAATAGATTGGAGACAGGAATTCGCAGGTTTGGATTTTGGAGATTTGTATTATGATTTAGCCAAACTTTACGGTGGGCTTAATATTTCATACAAGCAAATAAAAAACAATGAATTCAAATTTGATATGTCTGGAAATAGTATTTATTTTAATTTTAGTATTGGAAATGATCTTGTTGATGCAAAAGAAGAATTTGAAGAATTCATTAAAAATAACAAATTTGATTTAGAAAAAATAAAAATGCTCACTGCGTTAATATACTTGAATATGTCACCATTGCATTCCGACCCTTTTGATTTAATGATTTACTATTTTGGAAAATTAAAATTATATCAAGCATTAAAATGACATACTCCCATACCCTAAAGGGTAGGGTATCTTAACGAACTATGGAAAC
>ERZ1292629.615-Hain-H43-01um-R1-615-length-39329-cov-11_pt1 | contig 13978 bp, 11 predicted proteins | sample MGYA00564399_ERZ1292629 | MGnify/ENA primary metagenome ERZ1292629 (study PRJEB36523, sample SAMEA6512636) | groundwater metagenome | collected 2019-01-08 | study: AquaDiva: Metagenomics assemblies of 32 groundwater samples
ATTTTGGCTGCCGGACTTGGAATCGAACCAAAATTTTCGCTTTCAGAGAGCGACGTCCTGCCTTTAGACGATCCGGCAATATCGGACTGTTTGTTAATTGCATTAAGAAATTAACACGATTTTGACGGAAAATAAAGGTATAGAACCTTTTTTGTTTGCAATTTTATGATAGACGTGCTATGGTTGTGGTACAAGTAATCTCCTCTTTAATAGGGAGAAAAGTGCTCTGAATCGTCCGTCTGCTCATGTGGCTCGCGGCTCGGGTCACGTAATATAATGATACCAGCCAAACATCAGGCGACACCGACAAATACGGTTGTGGTCCAGAAAGAAATCGCCACATTTAAAAATTTAGGCATAGGTGAAAAAATGCTCTCTGTTTTGGAGCGTGGCGGTTTTATCGTTCCCACGCCCATTCAGGCCAAAGTCATTCCTACTGGTCTCCAGGGCAAGGACATCATAGGCATCGCCCAGACGGGTACGGGAAAAACTCTCGGCTTCGGCATTCCCATGATTGAGAGACTTTCGGCAAACAAAACCGGTCGAGGGCTTGTCCTATTGCCCACCCGCGAGCTTGCTTTGCAGGTTGAGGAAACTTTGCGCAGAATCGGAAGCTCTCTCGGCATCACCACCGCCGTTCTCATAGGCGGCGATTCCATGGGAAGGCAGGTGCGCGACCTGCGCAATGGTCCGAACATTGTCATCGCCACTCCTGGCCGTCTGATTGACCATTTGAAGCAGGGGAATATAAAACTGGACCACGTTTCTATTTTGGTTCTGGACGAAGCCGACCACATGTTTGACATAGGCTTTGCTCCACAAATCAGAGAAATCATGAAGAAGGTGCCGGTTGAGAGGCAGACACTGCTTTTTTCCGCCACTATGCCGAATGAAATAGCCAAACTTGCCATGGAGCATATGAAATTGCCCTTACGCATAGAGACGGCGCCCTCGGGCACCGCAGCCGAAAAAGTGGACCAGGAAATCATCGTCGTTGAACGCAAATCAAAATTCAGTCTGCTCGTAAAAGTAATTGGCGAACAGGGTCGAGGTATACCCGTCCTGGTTTTCACCCGCACAAAATATGGAGCTAAAAATATCGCCCATGACTTGCGAAATATAGGCGTAACCGCCGCAGAAATTCATTCAAACAGAACCCTGGGCCAGAGACGTGAGGCTCTGGACGGTTTCAAAAAACACAAATATCAGATATTGGTTGCCACGGATATAGCGGCGCGGGGCATAGACGTCAAGGACATAGGCCTGGTCGTCAATTACGACTTGCCGGAACAATCGGAAGACTATGTCCATCGCATAGGCCGCACGGGCCGAGCCGGCAAAATCGGCAAGGCTGTTTCATTTGCTACTCCCGACCAGAAATATGACATCACGGCCATAGAGAGGCTCATGAAAAAGACTCTGCCGGTAAAAAGCCATGAAGGAGCATCCATGAAAGCGACAAATTCTCTCAGACCGTTCTACAGGGGCCGGAGCGCCTATGCAGGAGGATTTCGTGGAAATTCCGATTCCCGTACATTTTCCGGTCCCTATTCAGGCAACAGAATTCATACAAATCAGCCTTTCAAGGGCGGCGCTCCGCGCGTTTTCAATCCCAAATCGTCAAGTTCCGGCGCGTCCGGCACGCGACGCGTCTGGAAGAGAGGAATACGATAATTATTGGCGCTCCAGTCAAAAAAGTTGTTAAATTTTCTTTAGAATTTCTTTATCTTTTATTTGATATGGTTTTGGGGTATGAATAAAGATTTTGATAGCTAAAGCATGAAAATCCTGGACCTGCCGAAAACAGAATTGCCGAGGGAAAGACTCCAAAAATACGGGGCGAAAAAGCTCGCCGATTACGAACTTATGGCTTTGATTCTGGGTTCCGGTGTGCGCGGTGAAAATGTCTTGGAGCTTTCAAAGAAGATATTGAAAATCATTGCCGGAAAAGACGGAAAAAATATAAAATACAAAGAATTGCTCTCCATGAGAGGCCTCGGCCGGATGAGAACGGCGCAAGTCTTGGCGGTCATGGAACTCTGCCTGCGTCTGTCTGTGAATGCAAACAAAGCAGTGGCGACGGCTGAGGACATCTGGAAACTCTCGGCCGATTTCCGAGCTTCAAAACGCGAGCACGTGGCCGCTTTCTACCTGGATACTCAAACCTGTATCATAGAAAGGCAGATAATTTCCATAGGCACGCTTTCCACCAGTCTGGTCCATCCGCGCGAAGTATTTGAGCCGGCTATCGCCCTATCTGCCGCTTCCGTCATCGTGGCGCACAACCATCCTTCGACCAACATCGAACCCTCGCTCGAGGACAGGGAAGTGACCAGCCGGCTCGTGGAATCCGGTCGCATACTCGGCATCGCTCTTACGGACCATATAATCGTTTCCAAAAACGGCTGGATGAGTTTCCGGGAACGGAAATTGCTCTGAAAATTACTTGTGATTGTTTCGGGAATTGCCAGTTTTTACCTGTGTCATAATAAACACTCCAAACAGACACTCCAATGAAACATCGTATATTCACCACATCGGAGGCGGCCTGGATTGAAATGCTCCGAGATATATCCTCGGCAAAGAAAAATATCTACTTTGAAATGTATATCCTCGCCGACGATCCGGCGGGTAGCCGGTTTTTTGCGGAGCTCGCTAGGGCGGCGGAGAGGGGAGTGAGAGTGGCGGTCATCCTGGATATCGTTGGCAGTTACGATATTTTGAGCAGCGCCGTCGCCCGGCTGAGAGCCTCGGGGGCCGAAGTGATTTTTTCAAGCTTTTTCTTCAGGCGCTCACATCGCAAAATTCTCATCATTGACGAAACGGTGGCGTTCATAGGCGGAGTGAACGTAGGCAAAAAATACGCGCGCTGGAGAGACCTCCAAATCAGAGTCGGTGGCCGAGTCGTAGGGTCCATACTGCGGTCTTTTGCCAGGATGTATCGCAAATGCGGAGGCAAGGGCGAAATAAATCACGGCAGAGCTCGTTACGGAGTTGTCGGCAAAACCAGACTCTGGTTTATAGAGCGCGGCTTCGGGCGGCGGCGACACCTCTTCCGAAAATATTATGAAGAGCGTTTTGACGGCGCCCGGAAATCAATCGTCTTTGTCACACCATATCTCTTCCCTCCGCGCTGGCTCATCGCCTCTATCCATCAAGCGCTCATCAGGGGCGTGGAAGTTGAAATTCTCCTGCCGAAATCCACCGACCACTGGATAATAAACGACGGCATAAACCGTTCTTTTGCGTCGTGTCTCACCAATCTCGGCGCCAAAATTTATTTCATCTCCGGCATGAATCACGCCAAAGCTATGCTGGTTGACGGGCGCGAAGGCGTCATCGGCTCGCAGAATCTGGACATTATATCGTTCAACTGGAACGTCGAGGCCGGTGTGTTTTTCCACGAACCGGACATGGTGCGTGACCTGGCGGCCATAATCAGGGGCTGGAAAGGCCCGGCCAAGCCGTTTAGCTCAAAGATTTACGGCATCTTCTTCCAGTGGTACGACATTCCCACAGCTTTCTTCCTGCGCCTATTCGGCTTTCTGCCGCTGGATTAGGATTTGTGCAGTTCAGGCAGATTGACCAAATTAAGCAGATATTTTCTGATAGATTTTAACCAAAATAAAATTCAGCGAGTATTTACGGATTGATTTTATGTCATCTGTCCTTTATTTTACTTTGCATGACATATTTCAAAAGGTCTCATAAAGGACATTACAGAAAGTCTACTGGGTCCGTGTCCTTTAAGTTTTCTTTATCTGTCGTCATCTGTTTATGATGGCTTAATTTTGAGGCAACTTTTTTGACTTTTATGTGTTTTTGCAGTTAAGGTAATCACATAAATCCTGACTTTAAATGAAGCTCAAACGTTCTAATTTCAGTCAGAATAGCTTTAAAACGCTGGTTTCCGCGCTCATTTTGGTGTCTATCGTTGGTCCATTTGCGCCTCTCGTTGCATATGCCGATATTTCTGGCGCAAGCGTTGTCGGGGACACCGCGAGCTTTGTCGATTCGGGAAATTTCACATGGACGGTTCCCGACGGGATTTCTTCCGTTAGGATAAAAGTCTGGGGAGCCGGCGGAGCGGCCGGTAATGGCGAAAAAGTCACGGATGCCCACAGATCCGGGCTCGGAGGGGGTGCGGGAGGCTATTCCGAGAAAACCTTGTCTGTGAGGGCTGGTGAACAATTTTCCGTCGCTATAGGCGCCGGCGGTCGGGGTATAAAGGATATTTTTGACGGACGTGCTGGAAACGAAGGCGGAGAAAGCAGGTTTGAAGGACCTTTCGGAGTAGTTCGCGCCGTGGGCGGCCATGGTGGAACGAGTTATGCCGGCCACGGCAATCCCACGAATGACCTGGGTGTCGGCGGTATAGCAGAAGGCGGCGATATCAATTTAAGTGGCTCCAATGCCGGTCCATACATTGAATATGACGGCAATCCATACGCTTCAAACGGCGGCGCATCGCCCAACGGTGGCGCGGGAGGGGGTCGTGGCAGATGCGGGCGCGACGGGACGTGTCCCGGAAGTGAGCTAGGCAGTTCATGGGCTGCCGACGGCGGTTTTCCTGGCGGTGGCGGAGGGGGGTCTGATGTAGGACAGGGAGGCTATGGAGCAAACGGCCAGGTAACGATAGAAGTTGTTTCTCTCGTACCCGATATTTCTCCAATCACTCCCCCAATCACACCGCCCCCTGTCGTTCCGCCAGTAACCCCACCAACGCTGCCTGTAGAACCTCCGATTACTCCCCCCGTTACCACCATTGACAACAAACCCATAGGCTACCTGGACAACGTCAGCTGTAGCCTATTTGCCGGCTGGGCATATGACCCTGACGACGCTTCCGCCCAGATAGGGGTCCATTTCTATGTCGGTGGAGAAGCGGGAAAGGGTAAGTTTGTTGGTAATACAATTGCAAATATTCCTCGCGCGGACGTCAATAAAAATGCCGGAATTTCCGGTAACCACGGCTTTAGTTTTCCAATTCCATCAGTACTCCGTGACGGTGCCACTCACACCATCTACGCCTACGGCATAAACAGCAACGGATCCACCAATTTGAACAATTCACTTCTGACACAGGGTCCGCTTTCCATAAACGGCTGTACTGTTTCGGTAATTCCTCCCGTCATCCCTACTACCACCCCGCCTGTCACACCGCCCCCTGTCGTTCCGCCTGTCACATCGCCTGCGGATGCAACAGTTGTCAAAGTTGTCGATGACGGAGGCAATGGCAGGAGCGTCGTCGTATCACCTCTGCGCGACATAAGCCTCTCTCTGCCCAACGCTCTTTCAACCAGTGAAACAGGCTCAAAAGTTTCCTTCACGGCAGTCCTCACATCCGTCCCTGCCGGGAATGTCATATTTCCAGTCAAAAGTTCTAATTTTAACGAAGGAACCACTTCGCCTGTAACCAGTATCATATTCACGCCTTCCAACTGGAATATTCTTCAAACAATCACGGTTACAGGAATTAATGATACGGCTGACGACGGCGATGTCGTCTATACTGTCGCTGTCGGTCCAAGCGTGAGCGCTGATTTCAATTGGAACAATATTGCCGCCAAGAGCTTTTCTCTCGTAAATACGGATGATGACCCCGCTCTGACGAGCGGCAGCAGTGGCGGCGGTTCAATTGTCAATGCCGTATCTGTCGTCACGACTTCCGGCGGTAGTAGCGGCAGTGGTAGTGGAAGCGGTTCCAGACGCCGTTGCACCGGTTTCGGATGTCCCGCGGTATCTGCATCAGCCGATGTCATATCCGGCGATATATGGATCACGCTCGACAATGCAAAAATATCAGGGTCATCAGTTTTTGGTTCTGAAAAAGTTTGTCCCGCAGGCAATTTCATAACAGCTTTTCTCCGAAGAGGCATAGATAACAATCCGGACGAGGTCCGCAAACTCCAATATTTTTTGAATACGTATGAAAAGGCCGGTCTCGCGGTAAACGGCGATTTTGACCTTGTCACAGAAGAAGCCGTAAAAGCCATGCAGGCAAAATATACGGAAGAAATCCTCGCTCCATGGGGTGTCACAGAACCTACCGGTATTGTGTATGTCACAACGACCAGACATATAAATACCGTTTATTGTAGAGACAATCCGACTTACAAGAACAATGGGTTTATAAAGGACATACCTATCAATCCAGAAGATTTTGAAAACGCCATCGGTCAAGCCACGTCCAGCGTTTCCAATATAGCCGGAGTTATAGGCTCTCTGACCGACAGAGTGGTGAATTTTCTAAAGGACATTCACTTATACGCGCTGGCCATACTGCTCCTGCTATTCCTGGGCGCATGGTTTATCATATATGGGATTATTATAAAGGACATAAAGTCTGGAGAGAGGGACATGAGTTTCATGCGCGGTTCGGCCATGTTCTGCATAGGTTCTGTCCTTGATGTCCTTAATACTTTATCCTTTATGCTCAATCCGTCCTGGTTCTATGAAAAAACCAATCTCACCCTATCATGGCTACTCGGACTTGACGTTGCAAACTTGCTTTTGGTCATCACCATCTGTTTATCGGCGCTCATGGTTCTCTACAGTCGTATTTCAAAAGTCCAGATGAAGTAATAGGACCCGTATAAAAAAACAACAAATAAAAAAACATCTGTTTTTTTTGGTTATCTCATACGGGCTTCGCATCTGCTATACTTGTAAACATATGAAACGATACGCATCATGGGTCGTTACGGGAATAATTGTCGTCGTGGTTTTGGGCGGCATGGTCTGGTATTCATCTCGCCCGGGGCGATACGACACGTTTGCGGCGTGCATCAGAGAAAGCGAGACGGTATTTTTCGGCGCGTTCTGGTGTCCTCATTGCCAGGAGCAAAAGGCGCTGTTCGGCAAGTCGGCAGAGAAACTGTCTTATGTTGAATGTTCAACCGTTGACGGCAGAAGCCAGCTCCCGGTCTGCATAGATAAAAAAATTGAAACATACCCCACATGGGAATTGAAAGATGGCACCCGGAAAACCGGTGTGCTTTCCCTCGCCTTCCTTGCGGCTTTTACAGGCTGTCCGTTTACAAGGGATTGATGAGCAATCAACATGCAGTCATTTATATCATTCGTGAATATATTCTGGTCCTCGCTCACGGTCGTCGCCGACCTGCTCGTGGTCGTTCTCGTCATCGCTGTCTTTTCCCCGAAATTAAATCAGACAAATTTTGTCCGATTTTTTGAAAGAAAATCTCTGCTCATAGCTTTCCTGGTGTCGTTTTTGGCCGCTCTGGGCAGTCTCATATATTCCGATGTCATAGGCTATGACCCATGCAAGCTCTGCTGGTTCCAGAGGATATTCATGTATCCTCAAGTAATCCTCTTTGGAATAGCCGCTTTCCGCAGAGATGCGGGGATGAAAATATACGGCATAGCACTGTCCGGCATCGGGGCCGTCATCGCTCTGTTTCACTATATCGGCCAGATTGGCTGGAATCCATTCGGACTGGAATGTCTGGCCATAGGCTACTCGGTTTCATGCGCCAAAAATTTCGTTCTCCAGTTCGGCTATGTCACTATCCCGATGATGGCTCTGTCCGCATTTGTTTTGATTTTGGTCACATTATGTATCGGACGTAGGGCGCCGTCCGACGACATCTCAAAAGCAATTGCCCAGAACAAAAAATGTAGCTCTCAAACCTAAAGAAGAAAAATGAGCGAAAACACCGGATGGGGAGGCGTGGCCGACTGGTATGATGCGACGGTGAATGATGCGGATTCGCACCAGGCCAAAGTGATTATGCCAAACATTTTGCGCCTGTTTGCTCCCGAAAAAGGCAAAAAAATTCTGGATTTGGCCTGCGGCCAGGGATATTTTTCCCATGCTCTCTCCGCCATGGGCGCGCGGGTGACCGGAGTGGATATCGCTCCGGAACTTGTTCGCATAGCTGAGAGTCGCGCGAAACACAATGAAGAGTTTTTCGTCGCTTCCGCCGACGACCTGTCCGCGCTCGACGGCAAAAAATTCGATGCCGCTCTGTGTGTTCTGGCTATTCAAAATATGGAGGAAATAACCGACGTATTTGCGGAAGTTTCGCGTTTGTTGAAAAATGGCGGAAAATTTATCATTGTTTTAAATCATCCGGCCTTTAGAATTCCGGATAAAAGTTCTTGGGGTTTTGACGAAAAATCGAAAACGCAATATAGGAGGATAGACGAATATATGAGCGAATCAAAGAAGGAAATAGACATGCATCCGGGATGGACGGCAGAGAAAAATAGGATGAATGTCTCAAATATCGCGGACGACGCAAGTGCGGCAAAAGTCACGGGGAACACAACGATTTCTTTCCATCGTTCTCTTCAGGCTTATTCAAAATCCCTCCACAACGCCGGTTTTGTCGTTTCCCGCCTGGAAGAATGGATGTCACATAGAAAAAGCGAAAATGGTCCGTGCAAAACTGCCGAAGACAAGGCCCGCCGCGAAATCCCCATGTTTATGTGTCTGGAGTGCGTCAAACTTTGGACCGGCGAGGCAAATCGGCGGCCGCGTCCGGAAGGTCGGAAAACCGTTTGAGTTTTCATTTCGCGTCCTTTATCACCAGACTGTAGCGCAAACCATAGAGCATTAAAAAACTGAGGAAGATAAAAAGGCCTTTTATGTCAAAAACGGTGAATAGAATGGTTGCCACAATCGGGCCGACGACATAAGCGATGGGACGGGTCATACGCGAAAAACTGATGAGATGAGTCTTGACGGCGGTTACTTTCTTGAAAAAATAAGTATCGGCCATAACTTCTACCGTGGCTGCTCCGACACGCGAGAGGAACAATATGCCCGCCCAGACAAACGGGTTATGGTCGGTCATAAAAGCGACCAGTCCCACGGCCAGAGCCATGATGACAAAACCCGCCGATAAAGCTGTTTTTTCCCCGTTTCTGTCCGCCCATTTCCCGAGCGGCGCCTCCAATATGACAAAAGGCAGGAGCATGACGGTGAAAATGGCGCCTATGACAGGCCAGTCAAAACCGATTGTTTCATGCAGATATATCGGCGTGTAGATGACCATCCAGGCATAGAAAAACTGAAGGAGCGTTTGGATGACCAAAATACCCTTGATGTCGCGGTCGGTCCAAATTTCTCCAAGACTTCTCCAAAAAGGCAGTTTTTCATACCGCGGTTCGGCGATGTCGCGAAGTCTCAGTATAATTAAAATAATTACAGGCAAGAGCAAAATAGCAGAAATTCCATAAAGACCCGAAAAGCCGAATCTCTGGAGAATTTGCGAGGCGAAATAGGGCGAAATGAGCCAGGCCGTATTTACGACCGTGAGAAACATTCCGCGGATGCGGCCGGTCCTGACATCGCTCGAAAAACTCTCCAAAAAAATATCCAGAGTATAGTTCGCCAGAGCGATGGTAACGAAATTGAGCATGAAAGACGCCATCATAGCCAAAACGCCGCCTCCCCAGACGAGGCCGGCGAGAGAAAACAGTTCCAAGAGAAGAAAGCCGACAGTCGTTTTTACATTGCCCCATTTGCGCAGGATATTGGGCGCTTCCATAAAAGCGGCGATAGCCAGAATGGAACTGGCCGCATATATGATGCCCACCAATTTTTCGCCTACGAAACCGGCGAGAAAAGAGGAATTTATATAAGCCGGTATGGCGTAACTGAGGTTAAAAACAAAACCTATGACGTATAGAATAGTCCTCTTTTCGGCAAAAGTTTTTCCCTGAAACATGGCGATAATTGTAGCATGGCAAGTTTTGAATAAAAAAGTAACAAACCGAAAGGAAAAGGTGAATCGAGAAAACGAAACCGAGGGCACGACGGTGCCCGAGCTTAAGAAAATTTTTAGTAAAAAATTTTCCGTTCGTTTTCGAGAGACACTCCTCCTTTTGTTTTTTTTGCTATTTATTTCAAACAGTCAAGAGTACGGGAATAACCACAGGTCTCTTGGCAGTTTCCTGGAAGAGGTGGCGGGAAACGGTATCGGTAACATTGCCCTTTATCATTTCAACATTGAGGGGATTCATGCCCCGAGCCGAATCTTCTATGGTGTTTTTGATGATATTCCGCGTCTCGCGCAGGAGGTCCTGGGACTCGCGCAGATAAACGAACCCCCGGGAAATGATGTCAGGTGATTTTCTCAGACGTCCGGTCTGGGAATCAATGATGGCGAAAATGATGAACATGCCGTCCTGAGCCAATAATTGTCTGTCGCGTATGACCACTTCCTGCACGTCGCCCACGGCAAATCCGTCCACCAATACCAGATTGTTTGCCGCCTTTTCTTTCAAGACAGTTATGGTTTTGCCCTGGTCGCGGATTTCTATGATGGAACCGTTGTCAGGAACCGCGATATTTTCGCGCGGCACGCCGAGAGACTGGACCAATTCGGAATGCTGGCGGAGCATATAATGATGCCCGTGGAGAGGGATGAAGAACCTGTATTTTATCTGTTCATGAATCCACTTCAGTTCGTCGCGGTTGCCGTGGCCCGAAGCGTGAATGTCGGAATCCAGATAGGTGATGACTTTTGATTCCGAGCGATACAGATTGTCTTTCAATTTTATGACGGCGCTATAGTTGGTCGGAATGATGGATGAAGACAGGAGGATGGTGTCAGTTTTCCGCAATTGGACGTATTTGTGTTGTTTGGTGGCTATGCGCATGAGAGCGGCGAACTCCTCGCCCTGGGCGCCGGTGACGAGCATCACTATCCTGTCCGGCGGATAGCTCTCAATCTGCTCTGCCGGAATGATGTTTTTGACGTCCAGCAGTTTCAAATATTTTATAATTTCTATATTTGTCTTCATGCTACGGCCTTCCACGACCACTTTTTTGTTGTATTTTTCGGCCATTTTGATGATGGCGATGATGCGCTCCACCTGCGAAGCGAATGTGCCTATGATGAGGCGGCCGGTCACGCTCTTTACATATTTTTCTATATTTTCTATGACAACCGATTCAGACAGAGAAAACCCCGGCTTTTCTATGGAGGTGGAATCCATGGTGAGCAAGAGAACCTCCTTGCCCGAAAACTGCTGATACTGCCTCACTTCTTCTTCCGTCGGCACGCCTTTTATATTGTCCACACGCACGTCTTCTATAAATACGATGTCGCCGTAAGGCGTGGTGATGACGAGGCCCATGGAGTCCGGAATAGTGTGGGAGATGGGAAAAGTCCGCACCTTGAGAGAACCGCAGATGATGGTCTCGTTTCCCGTAATCACTTTTATGTCAAGCGGCTTGAGATGGGGAAATTCTTCTTGGCGCTTTTGAATCATGATGGCGCCGAATTGCCTGGTGTATATGGTCGGATAGCCTATACGGTCTATGATATAGGGAATGCCGCCTATGTGGTCCAGATGACCGTGAGTGATGAACAGGGCGCGAATCTGATTCTTGCGCTCTTCCAGATATTTTGTATTCGGCAGAATGTAATCTATACCCGGCGTGGCTTCGTCTTTGAACTGGAAACCGGCATCAATGACTATGATATCGGAGCCGAATTCTATGGCCGTCATATTCTTGCCGATTTCCTCCACGCCGCCGAGAGGAATGATGCGCAGAGCGTCGCCTATGGGCGGAATGACTGTCGGAACGCTTCCCCTGTCTCCGCCGGAAGGGGCAAAAGGACGCGGTCCGCCCGTACCGAATCTGCGCGGCGAACGCTGTCTGTCCATGGAACGCATCACCTTGCTTCGGCCGAGAGGCCGGTGTCCGCTCATTCTTGGCGGCCTGGGACCAAATCCATGACCCCCCGCGCCGCGCGGATTTGGGTGTGATGTTCCAATTGGCCCTGTTCCAGTCTGTTTGTTGTCTCTGTCCATGAATTTTTTTTAACTTTTAATTATTACTTTTAATTATTACTCGCATTTTCCGCCAAATCGTTTTCATTTTCCGCAAAAAATCTCCACACTTTGTCCGTTTTTATGTACCATTTGTGAACATTGAGAAATCTGTCTCCGGGAGTGGTGATTTCTCCCAGAGAGACGCCGGAGAGTTTTTGCGGCAAGACGTATATGAAATCGGGGCTCCATATGAAAATGGCCGGCGTGTCTCTGGCGATTTCTTCCTCAAATCCGACTGTGGCCCGTCCCGCCGCGGCTACATCGACTGTTGTCCTCATCGTTTCCAAAAATTTGTCCACTTTGGCATTCGTGTACAGAGCGACATTGAGCCCCGGGTCATTTCTCTGGGAAGAATGCCAGAACGGATACAGGTCGGGATTTCTGCCCGTGACGATGCCAAAAAGCAAGGAATCATATTTGCGTGGCCGGATTACGGACTGATTCAAGTCTGACGGCTCAAATACGCGCACATTTACCTCGACGCCGAGTTCTTTCCATGATTTCTCTATGATGCGGGCGCTATCCACCAGCTCTGGGATATTAGCTGTGGAAAGGGAAAAAGCCAGAGTGCTGCTGCCGGTCTTGTTTTTTATTTCATATGTGCCGGTGGCCGGATTTTTCTTCCAGCCGGCGGATTTGAGGAGAATCATCGCCGAGTTCAAGTTCACATCGGATGTGCTGGAAGAATTGGCGATTCCGCCGAGAACAGGAATGCCGTCTCCTGCCGGGCGGCTCCTTGTCAGAGTCGGGGGTAGAGGACTGTCTGCCGGAGTGCCGAACCCCCGAAGAACGTCTTTTATGATGCTGTCCCTGTCAATGACCAGAGCCAGGGCCTGGCGCACTTCTCTGTGTGCCAGGAGTTCCTTTTCATTTTGATTGAAGAAGATGCCGAAGACGCGGGTGAGAGGCGCCCTCAAAACGTTTGACCGGGAAGAAATCCTGTCGGTCATTTCTGGCCCTATGTTCGCCACACTCTCTATTGCGCCGTCGGACAGAGCGTCCAGGAGAACCGTTTCATTCGGATAGAATTTCAGGACTATTTTTCGGATATAAGGTTCTCCCAGGACGTATCCGGCATTGGCGACAAGGGTTATTTGATTTGGGATGCCGTCTTCGGCGCGTTCCACCGATTTTATTTCAAAAGGACCGGAGCCTACGGCGTTTGTATTGAAAGCGCTGAAAGGAAATTGGTCGCCTTCAAAATTTTTCCAGATATGTTTTGGAATGATACCTATGGAGAGACTGGCGATGAATGGAGCGTAGGGTTGTTTCAATCTGAAAACCACTTCCCGGTCGCCCGTCTTTTCCGCGGCCACACCTTCCCAATTGACGCGGCGCGGACTCTTGAGCGAGTTCTCCTGGGCTTTGGCCACGGTATAGACCACATCATCGGCCGTGACGGGCCTGCCGTCATGAAAAGCCGCATTTTCCCGGATGACAAAAGTGTACGAAAGACCGTCCGGAGAGACGACATATCGTTCCGCCAAGTCAGGAATGAATCTGCCGTCCGGAGTTGCCCGCAAGAGGCCGGAATAGACGAGAGCCGTGAGGTCGCGGTCGGCGTCGGATATGGCGAGCAGGGGATTTATAAATCTGGGCGTGCCGACGATGCCTTCCGTCAATTCTCCGCCTCGGAGCGGCACTTTTACCATGTAACCGGAGTTTACTTTATAAGCCAGAGCCAGGGCGGAAGAAACAAATAAACCGGCAAAAACCAAAAACACGGCTTTCTCCGTTATAAAGAAAGCGTTGAACACGCCTTGCGCCCGGTCCAATCCCTTGACGTTTCTCTCGCGGGCAAAAATTTGCCTGACATTGCTTTGCGTATTATTTTGCGGTTCCATGATGAATCCCCGTCGAGCGGGACGATAAGTAAAAAAGTTTATTTTAGAAGCGACACGAATGAAGTGAGCGCAAAGAGCACGCCTAACACGATGGTGGAAACAAAGAGAATTTTTTCCAAACCTCGGCGTGTGTGGAATACCGACCCGGATGAATCAGGCCCGCCGAGCGCTCCGCCGTTTTGAGCGCCGGACTGCTGGAGCAGGACGACGAGGACGAGGAGTGCCGATATGGTTATCTGAATGTACGGCAGTACGCTAGAAATCGCGCTCATGGAGGACAGCCTAGCATTGTTTGCCTTTTTGTGTCAAATGAAGTATAA
>ERZ1292629.2482-Hain-H43-01um-R1-2482-length-15443-cov-5_pt1 | contig 13963 bp, 14 predicted proteins | sample MGYA00564399_ERZ1292629 | MGnify/ENA primary metagenome ERZ1292629 (study PRJEB36523, sample SAMEA6512636) | groundwater metagenome | collected 2019-01-08 | study: AquaDiva: Metagenomics assemblies of 32 groundwater samples
GAAAAACCAAGAACCTTGTGAACCACGGCTTCGTAGTATTCTGCCCCCCCACGATATAAACTCCAAAAATGGACGAGGTGACCGTGATCAACCAGGGCTTTAATCTGGAAATGTAAATTAGTGTGATAACGCGGCGCCACAAAAAGAAAAGTCATAATTTAATGATTACATAGTCAGAGTTTTCATACAAAACCGGAAGGGTTTCGCTAAATGTGGTCCATAATTGCCAGTACGGTCCGCGAGGAACCAGCATATGTGTGGAATCAAGCTCTTGAGCAAAAATGACAATTTCTTCAAAACTCTGTGCTGATTCAACCACCTCTTGGTACCGCCGACGCTCATCATACCAATGTTTACTATTATAAAATCCGGCGGTAACCCAAATTGAGCCCTCCTTATTGGTTAAATTGGTGTTGTGCCGACTAAAAAACTTAAAAGCAAAGTCCTGTTGATTGCCGGAGAAAACAAAAACTTTTGCTTCTGCGGACAAGTTTTTTCTTGCCCATTCGGCCGCAGCTAAAACATTCTCAAATTTTAATTCATCCGACGATCCTATTACCGGTGCCAAATTATATTTTTCTCGAATTGATTCCGGAACAACTGCCCTAACCACCGACCTAACAAGGGGAGCAGAAAATCTTAATGGTCCAAAAACCAACCAAACAATTACCAAAAAAACAATTCATCGTCGAGAGAAAAAACGATGCCATAAATAAACAAAAATGGCTGCTTGCATGATTAAAACATAACCCACCGCTCGTACTGGTCGCAAGTGGTCAACAAAAATCGGTAAGCCACCACGTGTGATAAAAAAATAATTAGTCACCTCGATCACAAAGATAAAGATTAAGTTAAAGGCAATGAACCAGTTGGTAATAAAACTCACCCTAGCTTGTTCTTCCGTTATCTGTGACTTATATCTTTTTACCAAACACACGCCCAACACCCAAAGCAACACCAAAACCGATCCATCCCAAACCGATCGCTTAATTTCAGCAAAATCAACCGTTTGCAAAAATCCACTGCCACGAAATTTGTACTGAATAATTTCTGACTGTAATAAAATTTCTTCGGCCGACAACCCCGTGGTTTGGTCTAACATCCCAGTAGCCGGATTAATAACGTGGTTCAACCAAAAGGGTGCGGCCGCCACCAAATACACGAGCGCAAAAACAGCCAATGGTTTCCATTTGTAAAAACGATAAATTACCAAGGCGGTCAACCAGAAAAAAAATACTGTAATGGCGCCCACAGGAGGATAAACATAGATCAAAAAACCAGCCAAAACCCCCAACCCAATGTTTTGCCATTGAGATTTTATTCCATAAATTATCCAGTAATAACTGAGCAAAAAATAAAACGGCGCAGCCAAGATGTTGCCACGCAAACTGGATAAATCTAAAAACCCCATCCTGGTTGGAAAAATAAACCTAGGGATCAAAACCAAAACCCCCACTAGACCGGCAATCCACCAAGAACGAAAAATCTTGTAAGCCACCAACCCGCTAATCAAATATGTTGCAGCAATTACCACAATGGATAAAAGGTGATAGCTCCACAACCCGCTGTCCAACCCAGGATTCAGATAATAGAAGAGGGGGAAAGCTAAATATAGTTCTGATTGATTGTAAGAAGGAGGAACATCACCCCAATGATGATACCGAGACTGGATTTCCAAAAATTGATAACCCCACACATCACTACTTAGAGCACCGACCCCCAGATTGTAATTAAAAATAAAATATAACGAAAAACAGGCAACTAAGCCCAGGATAAATAAATATTTGGAGTCAAAAAAATTTTTCCACGAGCTCATGTGACAACGTTTTTTCTGGCAACAAAATATAACCCATGTGAGTAATCAGTCGCCCGAGGATGTTTACCAACAATATAATCGAGATAGGTAATTGGGCCAAAAATAAAGATGAATATGGCCAACCAAATTTGATACAAAAGCGAGTGACCAAACGAAAAGATGATAGCCAACCAATTACCAAGCATAGAAGTTAGGGCGGTGGTCGGTCCCCAGGCTGACCCGGAAATCTCAACGCTAAAAGAGCTTAGTAATTCACGCATGCCAAATTCCGTCCAGCGATAATAATCACGAGGAGAAGCGTGATACCCCAACATAAACGGTGTCACCACATAAAAGACACCCCGTGGCTTTAGCACTCTGCACACTTCAGCCACCGCAACCTCTGGTTGTGGGAGATGTTCTAGTAATGATTCGGCAATAATGACATCAATGCTATTGTTTTTAAACGGCAAAGAGCAGACATCGGCCACAACCGCAACTCCTGGAAATTTATCATAATCAACATTTATGACCCCTGGGCCAACCTTCTTAACACCAGAACCAAGATTCAAAACCACCTGCCCCTCCTTAAAACCACTAACCACTTTTTTGGCAGACAACCCAATAAAAGCACCGGACCAGAGATTTAGAATGTCAAACAAAAACGGGTTCTTTTTTACTTGGGATTTAATCCACAAAATGATACTGTCACGCTGGTTCAACGAAGAGATAACTCGAAGCCGATCGGGTGCAGGTTTTCTAAATATAATTGTTTCACCGTCCATTTGATACAAATGTTCACATTTTTTACACACAACCGCACCCCCCAGTTTTCTCAGAGCTCCTCCACACTGTAAACATTGTAACAATGAAGAATCGACCATCAAAAAATTTATTTTAACCAGCCGGCAAAATCAGAAAGAAACTGATTCACAACCTCGGTAGTTTTAAAATGTGAAGCCATGACGGGAAAAAATTTTGGGGGGACAGTGACAATGTGAGCTCCAGCCATACCAGCATCAATTATATCCTTGGCTCCTCGAATTGAACCGACAATAATTTCTGATTTAATTTTTTGCCGATCGATTATTTCTCTCGTCTTTTTGACAACAGTAGCTGGGTCAAAATCCTCCTCACTAAGAACTCGGTCTTTTATTGACTGCTCATATTGAGCCTTAAATTTATTATCCTTGTTGCCATCTCTAATTCTCCCCCAAAACAAACTAACAAATTTTGCTCCAGCCTGAGCCGCAAGAATTGCTTGGCCAACAGTCATACAAGCGGTACAGTTAACTGAAACTCCTTCTTCTGATAATCGGTGAATTATTTCCAGCTCGTCCCAGCCAACTTGAACCTTAACGCTTAGTGAGGGCAACTTAAAAAAATTTTTAAACCTTCGTGCCTGACGCAAAATCTCCTTACTGTCTTGAGAAAAAACCTCGACACTCAGATGGGCCCCGCTATCGTATTTTTTGATTAAGTTAACTATTTTCGAGATGTGTTTTTCAAACTCAACTTTCGGCTCTTTCGCTAATAAAGAGGGGTTAGTTGTTACCCCTCGTACGATGCCACGTTCAAACGCTTTTTCTATATCCCCCAAATTAGCAGTATCAATAAATAATTTCATTTTTTATTTTTTCCCTTATACATAACGCTTTCCCACTTGGTCTTACCGACTTTTAGTTTTGGATGTGACACAAATAAATGCCAAATCACCGCCTGGAAGGCCTCGGCGTGAGGTGTCACATGGTCTGGGTGTACAACCGGTATAATAACGCAAGCGTTGGCAGCTTTGGCAGTATAACCACCATCACGCCCGACTACGCCAACAATTGTCGCCCCAACTTCTTGAGCTAGTTGTATAGCCCCCACCAGATTGGAACTAACATTTTTCTCCAGATCACCCCCACCGACAGAGAAGATCAGAAGTCCATCTCGCGCATTAATTTTACTCCCTTTTAACCATTCAGAAAAGACGCTCGCCCAACCATCATCATTGGTGCGAGCTGTCAATTCTGAGACATTGTCGGTGGGTGCATAACACTCGAAGCCACAAATTTTTCTAAAATCATTTACCGCGTGGGAAGCGTTGGCCGCACTGCCACCGACTCCAAGGATGAATAATCTGCCCCATCGCGCCCGCACTGCTACCAACTCATCAACCGTCCTTTCTATAGAATCCAGATCAAACTGATCGGCTACTTGTTTGACTTGAAACAGGAACTTCTGGGAAAATTTCATGGGCAAAATAGGACAATAAGAGTAATGCTACTCCACACCTCCAAACTAGACAAGTTTGACAAATAAAATTAATTATGCCAACAAACCAGTAAGGTTGGTGGCCACTAGCCCCGTCTTTAAAAACTAATGATTTTATGCCTAGCCCCCAACAGGTCTGCGTCAAAAAACATCTCTTTCATCCCAAAAGATTTTAAAGCCTGTCGAACATTATCTTTGCTCTTTTTTGATCCACAGTAAAACATAAAATAGCCTCCTCCTCCGGCCCCCATTATTTTTCCTCCTAATGCCCCGGCTCTTTTCGCTTTATTGTAAATACCGTCGAAAACGGGGTTGGAGATATTCCCCGACATTTCCTTTTTTATTTTCCAGTGTTCATCAAGAAGTGGTCCGAATGATTCAAGATTACCAGTCTCGAAGGATTTGTATATTTCCAAACCAATGTTTTTAGTTTGGTGTTTAAGTTCCAAAGCTTTTTTATGATCTTGGGCGGCAAGAATTTTTGAACTATCTCGTTTAACCCCAGTATAAAAAAATAGTGTGTTATCAAAAAAATTTTTACTAATTTCTTTTTTTATCCGTGGTTTAATTATTTCAATTTCTCCATCTTTATCTATATTTAAAACTGTAAATCCACCCACTGAGCAAAGATAGGGGTCCTGTGGCCCATCTGGTAATCCCAGTTTCTGAGTAATAAAAAAAGATTTTTCTGCCGCAATCTTATTACTAATTTCATTCCCAGAGAAAACGCTAAGCCCCTTGAGGAGAGCAACTGTGCATGCCCCAGATGAACCCAAACCCGTCCCCGCCGGAGTATCTGCTTTAAAAGAAATAGCCACTGAGTCTCTGATCCCCAAAGCCAGCAAAGCCTCCCTCGCCAACTCGTGTTCAACCTTTTTCGGGTGATCAACTGACTCAAATTGACGATAATGAACATGGATTAAATTATCCGATTTCGTGTTTTTTATTAAAATATCCATGTAGAGATTAATGGCTACACCAAACACAAAACCTCCGTATTTTTTGTAATACGACGGAAGATCTGTTGACCCACCACCGAGAGAAATTCTGAACGGGACACGTACTAAAATTATAGGTGAGTTCATGTCTGTTTCCAATCAAACATAGCAGAGTAGGGGGCAAATGTCCAAAACAATTAAGTATCAACCTTATTTTCTAGTTGAAAAAAACAATCTTCCCTGCCTCGACGATAGACCGTGCGATAAAATCAGCCTCCAAACATTCATCATCAATATTTTTTTTAATAAAAATTGTTTTACAAGCAACATTTTTCCCAACTTGAATATCGGTTAAACTATCACCGATAAAAAAAGATTCGCCCAGATTAATTTTCCATTTTTTTGCTGCCTCTAAAATCATACCTGGTTTTGGCTTACGACATAAACATTTTTGATTGCGTCCATGAGGACAAACATAAATATCGTCTATCGGCATTTTTTTAAGATAACTAATTATTTTTTTGTGCTCAACAATATTGAGTGTTTTATATTCTAAATCAGGCTGATTGGTAATTATTATACGCAAAAATCCTTCCCGCCCTAAACGATTTAGAAACGAGACAACCCCCGATTTGATCTTTAACTCAGAAAATTTCCACGGGGCCGTATAACACACTTTTTTCCCCATTACCCGACAATTTCCTCCCCGATAGACAAGGTCGTTTATTGTGCCGTCCCGATCGAAAAATACTGCCTTATTCATTTTTTATTCTTTTTAAAATATCCTTACCTGTTGTGACACTTGTAATTACTTTTCCACCAAGAACTGAGTAGCAACCAAACCCATGATAAGTCACTTCACTGAGGCGAGAATCATTCTCCTGAGATGACTTATCGATTGGTAAAACCGAGTACCTCGACTCAACATACTCAGCCTTATCTAAAATAGGAAACCATCTCTTACACCTATCTCTCATGTTTTCCCAGAGAGAATATTTCGGTAGTTTTTTCAAAATGGTTCCGTCCCCCCTTCGTCCATCACCCACTGCTCTAATAGACAGGGGGACATCACCGAAAGTAAACAATTCATCCTCCCCAGTGGTCACAACAGTCGCAAATGGACCATCTACAATCGTTGCTGAAAATGGCGGTTGTTTTGGGATACGAATCAAAATAAATTCCTTGAGTCTGAGTTCAATTTCTTTTTTAGCAAAGCCAAGCCAATTGGGTAATAAGTTATAATTGGAATAGGTACAATTAATTACATAATCAAAACTTTCATTTTTTTCCTTATGGCCGTCTGCAAAATATAATTTCTTTTTGCCATCAGACATTAATTCGGAATTAGTTATTGGGGTGTTTAATTTTAAAATTATCTTTTTCTCTTTTATTTTTTTTGTAATAATGTCAAACAAAATTTTGTAGTTGTATATTCCCTCATTTACACTAAAACAACCATCAATATTATCTTTATTTATTATTTTACCATCTGGCACAACATCTTTACACGGGAGATCAAAATTCGAACAAAATTTAATGAAATCTTTCTTGGAAGTTAGGGAGTTTTTATTCGCCACGCAATAATAGCTTTCAAAATCATACCTTACCGCCTTTCCATACCACTCGTCAAAATCCTTTGTGGCGTTAATAATTTCTCGAACTGTTTCTGAGCTACGTGGGTAATGATAACCCGAATGGTGCCGATATTGATTTAGACGAGTGGCTTCCAACATTAGATCCTCATTTTTTTCAAAAAGAGTTACTTTAAAATCATCACTCAGAGCAATGGCTGTTGTAACCCCAAAAATACCGCCACCAATTACTGCCACGATGTTTTTGTTGTGATCCGAACTTTTAATCACTGAACTTGCAACACCAACAATCCTCTCCCCTACGCCTCCATTCGGATATGATATATTGCCATTACTGATTAGTTTTAAAAAGGTCTCAAGTTCGGATCTTAATGGTTCCTTAACCGATGAACAAGTAAAACTTTTGTTTGTTTTTCCCCCCTTAAGAACAACAGTCCCGGCTTGAAAATCAACGGTAATACTTTCTTTACTGAAATTAAATTTCAACAATCTTTCTTTGACCTCTCCAAGCCAACCCAGATTAAAATTGGCATCAATGTTATTTGAATACCTTATACTTGTTTTTATGAAGCTTTCCCCCCCACTTGACCAAACCTTACGAACTTTTGAGTTAAAAAAATAATCCATCATATCCCACCAATGCAACTCTTCAAACGCCGGCTTTTCTCCGCGCCAAGTTTTTATCGGACTTATAAATGATCCGTCCACACTCACCGGTAACGATCTTTTGTTGAGTAATTTTTTAATCACCCCAATCGCCGGATGAAATCTAAAAATGTGTCCAACCATTAATTTGTTGTTATTTTTTTTTGCCAATTTAATTAATTTCCTTGCTTGTTTACTGTCTTCTGTGAGTGGTTTTTCCACAAAAACATCACAAAATTTTATACAACGGCTTGTAAGTTTAAAATGGGTATTACTTGGTGTGACAATAATAACCGCGTCTACTGTTTTTAATAAACCAGTTGATATCTTAGAAAAAACAGGAAAAAATATCTTGGAAGATAATTTTTGTACATTTTTTTCTTTATTAACAATTACAGCAATCAACTCAATCAATCCTTTGGCATGGAAATCTGAGAGGATCCTTAGATGATTTTTCCCAAATCTCCCGGCTCCAATAAGAATTACCTTGGGGATTGTTTTCATTTTACTTATTTATTTTGATCTCCTTGATCAGGTGGGGCGAAGATTTTGTTAGGGTATAATGCAAACGCAACAACATTTCAGCTAAAAATCCGATCATAAATAGTAAAACCGACAAAATTGTAAACGATGTACCAACCACGGGTAGTGGTGTTTCTGTGAAATTTAATATTCCCTGTATTCGTAGGACTATCGCCACAATAAAAGAGATGGCTGCCAATATTCCAGAAATCAATCCTAAACCACCAAAAAACCGGAGTGGTTTAGCGGCATAACGAACAAAAAAGACAATCCCCAAAAGATCAAAGATCCCCTTAACCATGTTCATGATCTTGATCTTGGAAACCCCGACCTCTCTCGGATAATGAGGAATTGGCACTTCAATAATTTTTGCCCCTCGTTGCTTTGCTACCGCAGGGAGAAATACTTGAGACTCCCCCCAGAGGGGAAAATCTTTTATAAACTTACTTCGATACACCTTAAGACCACAGCCAAAATCATGAATGTCCAAATCAAGTAATTTACGCGCAATCATATTGGCTAATTTAGAAAAAAGTTTTCTAATCCAATGATCTTTTCTTCCTTGTCTCCAACCAACAACCACATCATAGCCGTCATTTATTTTACCTAACAATAAACCAATGTCTTGTGGATCATTTTGAAGATCGGCGTCAATTAATACGATGATATCACCTGTAGCGTGACTAATCCCCACATCTAAGGCTGCTGTTTGACCATAATTACGTTGCAATGTAATTATGGTCAGAGAAGGAATCTTTTTCCCCACCTCCCCTGTTTTGTCCAATGAACCGTCATTGACAAAAATAATTTCAAATGATGAATTAAACTTTGTCATTGCCTCAATGAGGCGTGTGTGTAATTCTTTTAGCAGTTTTTCTTCGTTAAAAATTGGAACAATCACTGATATCTTGTTCATGTCGATCTAAATATACAAAAAATACGAGAAAAAGAAAGGACGGGATGATTATCCCGTCCCAGATTCCATTTTCTCCTTGAATCATTTGTCTTGCCAACGAGTCCCGATGCTTGCCTGTAGGCGCATGGCTACATGTTGGGCTGTGTTCACCTCTCGCCACGCCTGATCGCGTATTTCAATAATGCGTTCGGCTGGAACAGTGGTATTCCTCATTACTGCATTTTTCCAGTTAAGACTATCCGGATCAAAATCTCGATCGAGATTTCCTCCAGCAATAGCCGTTTCGAACAAACTACTACCCGGGAAAGGGATCGGGATAAAAAACGTGCAGTACTCAGCCCCCGCCTCAACCAGTCTTTTCGCCAGGGCAATACTCTCTCGCATCTCTTTTTCTGTTTCATCGGGGAAACCAATCATCATGTTGATTGGACAAACTATCCCAGCCCGTCTAGCTAACCGCACCAACTCAACGACATCTAGGGTTCTCAGATTAAGTTTAGCTGTTGCGTACTTGTCTAAAATACGCTGAGAGCCAGACTCGACGGGAAAAACGATCTGGTTAAAACCTGATTCAGCCAACAGCTCAAGATACTCAACGTCGATTACCAGACGACCATTCTCTCGTTTCAGGAAATGAACCAGATTTACTCCGTTGACGTCAGCGATGCTTAGACCGCAACCAACCACTGAGCTGAAGATTTGTCGAACTCGTTCCTTTTTTGCCAAAAGACTGTCGTCTTCAAAAAAGATTTTTTCTACACCGAGTTCTCTCAGTCGATTGATTTCCTCGATCACTCTTCCCACTGACTTGAGACGAAGTGAACCAATGTCTCCGACTTCTCCCACCATACTTTTTTCGACGGAGATGTGGCAGAAGGAACATCGGAAGGGACACCCCCGAGAGGTCATGATCGGGGCATAACGTTTTTGTTTTTCAGCTGAAACGCCGTGCGGTGAGGAAATCTTATCATAATGTCCAAACGGCAACTTCTCCCAAGTGGGGAAGGGTAGATCATCTAGATCAATGACTACGTCTCCTGGCCTTGCTGATTTACGCACGATCTGTCCAGCTCCATCTTGAAATGCAACCCCGTATAAATGCCGAAGGTCTTCTTTACGCCGCCAAGTTTGGGCAATCATGGGAAAGATTCGATCTCCCTCGGTCAGGCAAATTTGGTCAACATTGCCTTCAGCAAAGAACCTGTTGAGCGAATTACGGGCGTTGACACCTCCGGCCACCACTAAGATACTGGGATCAACCGACTTAACGATGGAAGCGACTTCAAGCGCCATTCTGGTTTGAGGAGTGAAGTTTGAATTAATTCCAACCAAACCATACTCCCCTGTCGATACTACTTCGGCAATTCGATCTGGAGACATACCGATTCGCGTGAGACCATTGGGTAACTTAACACTCCGGTAAAAAGTCTCCTCCAGAGAGTCGTCCGCCGTTCCCACAGAAGCATCCAGCACATCGACAGAAAATCCTGCCAGCTCCAAGGCCCCAGCTAAATACAGCGGCCCCAGAGATCCATCTGGTCGTGGGGTTTCAATTTCCATGAGCTGATTCGGGGGGTAAACCAATAATACACGATTTCTATTTAGCATCGAGATTTCTCCCTTTCAAAGAGCTATTCTCTAATCGTAGATTTCACAGACTCCTTCGTCAGATTACTTTCTATTGTTAACCTTGTCAACATCTTCAACTGTCGAAAAAGAGAGCTCGTCAACTCCCTGAATCGAATATACATCATTGTCATCAATAAACCCGGACATCATGTCGGTAAGATACACTTCTTCTTTGTGGTGAACATTTGTTTGATAATTAAAAATATCAGCGCTAGTTAAAATTAAACCACCAGCAACTAAATTAGAAGTTGGGATTTTAGGCTTTTCAGCAATCGACGAAATTCTTCCCTCTTTGTCTAAGGTTATTACTGCTGAATTTTGGGGTTGATTGAAATGTCGACACAGCCAACTGAATTTATGAGTTAAACAATGTTCAACATCTTGTTTTGTTAAGAGTTCGTCACCGTAAACAATAAAAAAACGCTCGCGGTCAAAAAAATATTTCTTGGTCAACAATAGGGCCGGCCCGGTCCCGTTCAGTGTTTCTTGCCTCTCAAATTTAAAAGATATTTTAGGGTATTTTTTAATAAGGAAATCTTTAATTTGGTCACCGCGATAACCAATGACCACTATTATTTCGTCAACAAAATCTGTGAGAGATTCAACGATATGTTCTAGGAAGCTTCGCCCATAAATTTCCACCAACGGCTTGGGAATTTTATCCGTCAATGGTCTCATCCTACTCCCTCTGCCTGCGGCTAAAATAACTGCTTTCATATATTAATCTAGATGATTGAAAACAAAAAATTTGCTAAAGAAAAAACTAATTACTGACATTCCTCCCGCCACTAAGGTCACAGATAACAAGTAGTGTAGTCCTAAAACAGATGTCAAAAAATAAATGGCGAAAAAACCTATTGGGGACGATAACGCATAGAACGACATATTCTTAATATACGCCCCCCAGAGGTTTGGGAGATTGTCGTGAGAAAAAGTGAAAAAACGATTAAACAAGAAAAAACTTGACCAACTAACGACCGCACCAATAATTGACGATGCTAAGTACCACAAACCAAGAAAGTCAACGAGAAAAAAAGTCGTGACTATGTTTATTAAAAAAGAAACCGCCCCGCCAAGAACAAAAAGGTTTATTTGCTTCATCTGTGGAACCATGTTTGTAGTGTTTTAAAAATTCTCTCCGAAACATGTCCGTCCCACAGTGAAATATTGTGGGGCAAGAAATCACTTCGGTTAAGATGTTTAAAAATTTCCTCCGAGCTAGTCTGTTCGACAGGACACAACTTATTAGAACCAAGTTCTAGGGTAATTGGACGTTCAGTATTATCTCTTAGTGTGGCGCAGGGAACTCCCAAGTGGGATGTTTCTTCTTGAATCCCCCCTGAATCAGTCACTACTCCCAAGCTCGATTTAACTAACTTCATGAAATCAAAATAGCCCAACGGTTCAATCACCTTAAACGGATTAAGCAACTCATCTAAACCATAACTGGTAATTCGTTTTCTTGTCCCAGGATGTAGTGGCAAAATTATTTTTACATTTCTACTTAAGCCGGACAATAAATCCAAAATTTTTTTTATTTGAATTGGACTGTCGGTGTTTTCTTGACGGTGGATGGTGGCTAGAATATAGCTTTTCGGTTTTAAAACTAGTTCATTCAAAATTTTTGATTGATCTATTTTATCTCGATATATTTCGAGAGATTCAATCATAATGTTTCCGACCAAATTAATTTTTTTGTCTTTTACCCCCTCTCGATGTAAATTTTCTACCGCTGATGGTTCGGAGGCAAAAAGCAAATCGGACAGATGGTCAACAATTACCCGATTAATCTCTTCCGGCATGCGACGATCATGGCTACGTAGCCCAGCCTCAATGTGTACAAGAGGCAATTGTCTTTTAACCGCCGCCAACGCTCCAGCCAAGGTGGAATTAACATCACCAAAGACTACCACCCCGTCAAATTTATTTTGTTTAAATACATCCTTGATAGAATCAAACATTCTCCCAATTTTTTCTGTATGCTTATCGCCCCCAATCTCCAGAGTAATTTCTGGTTGAGGTATATCCAGTTCGTCAAAGAATATCTTTGACATCTGTTGATCAAAATGTTGCCCCGTATGAATCCCTGTAAACTTAAAGTTCGGATGATTAACAGCGCGCCGAAAAAAGGGGGCGGCTTTGACAAAATTTGGTCTTGTTCCAAGAATGACCGCGAAATTGGGCTTATTTTTTCTGAAGAAAAACACAAATTTTAACTAATTCGATAATATTTTTTCATCCACTCGATGGTACGCTTAATCCCCTCTTCTAACCCCACCGTTTGTTTCAATTTAAGGTGTTTCGCCGCACGGCTAGCATCAACTTTTTTACTTTTAGTTGTCAAAATTTCAGAGTCTTGGAATTTGATCAATGATTTCTTTGCTCCTGAATGTTGTCTGGTCAAATCAGCGAGAAGTTCAATATCATGTTCTTCACCACCGGCAATGTTGTAAATTTCACCAGGAATGAAGTTGTCGATTATGTTTGCCAAGGCGTTCGCTGTGTCTTCTAAATAAGTAGAGGTCCTAGAATGCCCGCGGTAAACAACAATCGGTATACCATGCAAGAGATGGTAACAAAATTTACAATTTACACTCCGATATGGATGATACCACTCCCCTGGACCGTAAGTATTAAAAAGTCTAATTATCACTGTTTCTGTTTTGTGCTTAATCGCTGAATTCCTAATCTGTTGTTCATTAACCCATTTAGAAAGAGCGTAATCATTCATTTGTTTGATCTCATGTTTGTCCATCACACTCTCGTGCATAACATCATCAAAATCTCCATAAACTTCAGAGGAAGAGAAGTGGATTAATTTAAAACCCAACCGTTCTTGCAACCTAATAATATTCTTAGTTCCGATGGCATTCGAGCGCCAAACTTGCTCATAAAAATCTTCTCCGTTCCAGCGACCAAATTCAGCAGCGCAATGATAAACAAAGTTAAATGGTCCAGCCTTTTCGAAAACCCTTTCCAGTTGTCTAAAATCAGCAACATCACAACGAGAATAATAAAAATCCCCCTTAGACATTGTGTGTTCCCACCCTATTTCACCCAAATCATGGGTCAGATCAATACCAAAAATTTGGTGTTTCCTCTCTGTGAGAACCTCAGTTAACCATGATCCAATCACCCCCCGACTACCAGTAATTAGTACTCTTGCCATATTTCTAAAAAAATTTTATTGCCTCCAGTAATTTAATGTGTGGATCTACCTTATGCTTTGAAAATCTTTTTACATCACTCATAACATAGTCTCTCGAAAAAACATTGTACCCGAGATCTTGAAGTTCTTTCTCTTCCCACCCACATCGGTGTGTTTGATATTCATGCCCACCATGACCCAATATGTCTATATCCTGGGGAACATATCCTTCGGGAGTCTCTAAAACCACCGCTTTTTTTGCGACTGCTTCACACTGTTTAATCATGCTAAGTGATTCGGCTTTTTCAAGATGCTCAATTACATCTAAGGCTATAACTAAATCAAAACTTTTTGGAACAAAGATATCTGACAATCTTCGGACATCATGCTTTATCACGACATACGGTACATTCGACTCAATATGATCAAAATATTTCTCATAAATATCGACACCGACGCGAATTTGAGCCGGAATAAATTTTGACTTTAGAGAAAGGCCGCAAGCGACATCAAGAATAG
>ERZ1292629.2864-Hain-H43-01um-R1-2864-length-13954-cov-8_pt1 | contig 13954 bp, 15 predicted proteins | sample MGYA00564399_ERZ1292629 | MGnify/ENA primary metagenome ERZ1292629 (study PRJEB36523, sample SAMEA6512636) | groundwater metagenome | collected 2019-01-08 | study: AquaDiva: Metagenomics assemblies of 32 groundwater samples
AGACTGTGTAAGTTCTTCATAATTAACAAATTTCACAATATTCGCGTCGAGAACCCCTTGCACGACTTTTGCCGCCCCAATACCATCAAGATCCGTATGGCTGATTAACGCAATCGTATCGGTATCTGTTAAATTTTTAACAAAATCAAAGAACCGTTTCTCTGAACCAATTTCTAGTTTCATTTCTTCTCCAAAATCTCCGCATGTAATCCCCTATCGCGACAAAGTTCAACAAACCGCCGAGCATCATCAGCCGTACCAACAACGCCCGCACCGTAGTGCATGGGTATCGCAATCTCGGGCTTAAGAATTGCAGCCGCTTCTGCCGCTTCTTCGGCAGTCATAACGTATGTTCCTGAAACGGGCAGAAGCGCGATAAAATGATTTCCCTGCTTCCCATGGCCAGTAAGGTTATGCATTTCAGGAATAATATCCGTATCACCTGCATGATAAACAACCGTAGAACCATGGGTGATAACATACCCAACGAACCGCTCGCGTTTATCATGGAACACGGTCTTTTTTTCAGTATCGCGAAATTTATTCAGGTTATAGGCAGGAACCGCCTCAACTTTTACCATGCCAAACTCGAGCAAATCTCCCGGTTCAATCGGTTGCAAATGAGCTCCTTCTATCTTAAGAATGGCGCTCTGAATATCGGCAGGACCCACAACAATAGTCTTAGGACCAAGAAGCGTACGAATATCCTCCACGCTACAATGATCAAAATGACCATGTGTAATAAGAATCAAGTCAACCGGTTCAAGTGAAGCAGGAACATGAAACGGATCAATGGCGATTGAGACATGTTCAGAACGAATCACAAAACCATCATGTCCAAAAAAATCAATAGTGAGCCCATTAATATTCATCAAAAAAGAGACCAAACTCAGTTTTTAAGATTACCGTTAGTCTTCTCAAGCGCACGCGCAAAATGGAACAAAAGAGATTCTTTTCCATGACCTGCAATTGCCTGCAAGCCAATAGGTTTACCTTCAACGGTTCCAGAAGGAACCGAAAGCGCACAAACACCGGCGAGATTAACCGGACACGTAAGCAAATCAATAAGCGCAAGTTCATCAAAACCGACTTTTGACCCAGGCTTAAAAGGCAAAACCACAGATGTAGGGGTAACAAGGATATCAAATTCTGCAAATGTCTTCTCAAATTCTTTACGAATCAAATCTTTTACCTGCAACGCCTTAAAGTAATGTCTCCCTGCAGACTCTGCTTTCACAATTTCGCTTCCTCCGTAAATGCGACGCAGAACTTCTTTTCCAGCAACGTCCTCAATACGTTTTCCGTAGCGTCGACCATCGAATCGGCGCGTCGCCGAAAAGAACTCAGTCCACACAATCGGAAAGTACGTCTGAATACCGAGATGGAGATGGTCTAATTTCGTAACCCTTTGTTTCCATCCATGCTTCGCACAAACCTTTTCTGCATAAGACTCAATCTGTCGTTGAATAGTAGTCGGTACACCCTCCAATCTAATAATACCTACACGCAGTTTTGAAGATGATATTATTTTGACAGGGCTCATCGTCACCGATCGACAATCCTTCTCGTCTTCCCCCGAAATCACCTCCAACAAGAGTGCGGCATCATCCACCGTCCGAGCAAGCGGCGCGATTTGATCTAAACTCATCGACAAATCAATCAGCCCATAGCGAGAAACTGTTCCATAGCTCGGCTTAACACCTACAAGACCACAAAACGACGCAGGGACGCGTGTAGAGCCTCCCGTCTCACTTCCTAAAGCCATATCGCAAAATCCTGCCGCAACCGCGGCCGCAGACCCCGACGAAGAACCTCCTGCAACATGTCCCGGAACAATCGGATTAAGCGTCGGTCCGAAGGCACTCGTCTCCCCAGACCACCCTGCCGCAAACTCATCCATGTTCGTCATCCCAATAATAAGCCCGTCGTCCGCCTTAATCTTCTCAATGACCGTCGCATCGTACGGCGCCCGATAATTCTCAAGTGTCTTTGACGCACACGAACACGTCAGCCCTTTCACGTTAATATTGGACTTAACTGCAATAACCTTTCCGTGGAGACGCCCTTTCTTCCCCTTTTTAGAATCAAGCACACGAGCTTCTTCAAGCACGCGTGGATTCACCTCAAGAAACGCATTAATCTTCTTGTCTTCCTTTTTAATCTTCTCAAGGAACACCTTAACCTTAGATTCAACATTCATATATCAGCATCAAGAAAATAGGTTAAATACCTTGCGACATGAAACACTACCACTCAACTTTCTCAAACGGCTTCTTCTCGTACATAACGCCTTTAACTAACTCATAAAAATCAAGCGTTTCTTCTGCTTGATCGTTAAAATATCGCAATTGAAAATCGCCCTCCCCATCAGGTTTCTTCGGATCGAACAGCTCGATACACATCTCTTTAGTTGCACCATGATCAATCAATACATAATGACTATCAACCTCAAGTTTCTTACCATCTACACTAATAACGTCTCCTTTCTTTATCTTTTCAATAGATTTTGATTTTTTCACGACCATAGTTACCAGTGCGCCTTCTCCGCAATAATACTGTTCGTAGTCTTATGGGGCGCATTAGCGAACATCCGTTTTCGAAAATAGTCATCAGAACACGCCGTTCCAAGTGTACGTAGCGTACCAGACACAGAAGAAGAAACAGGGCGTTCCTTCACTCCCTCAAGGGCCTTGCCAAATCGAGCAAGAATCTCTCGCGCTTCAACACGAACCGCTTCTTTCTCCTTTTCAGACAACATGCGAAAATAATAAAGATTCAGTTTATAAATGTGACTTTAACCTTTTCTGCATCCAGAGTGATAACGGCTGCCTGTCCCTCATGTGCCGCCCCAGGATTCACACATACCGTCTTTCCAAGCATCTGTTTTCCTCGCCCTTCGTGAATATGCCCTCCGATGTACACAAGCGGCTGCCACCTATCGATAACCCTCCGAATAAGCTTAGAACCATAGTGCTTTCCACGCACAGCTATATGTGCATGTTGTCCAATCTTGTCCAATCTCGTGTTATACGGAACATTATGGGATACAAAAATAATTTTCTTACTCCTAAATCGTTTAAACAACACCTCAAGTTTCTTGCGATATTTTTTATAATTTCTACTTTTCACCAACCCAGGAGAACTTCCCCCATAGGCGCCGATAAAAACACAGTTGCCGAAAAAAAAATAGGAATAATCAAATCGGTGTATGTTTTTGTACTTCCGCAAAAGAGGATTGAGTAAATCCTGCCGACGCAAATCTCCCTTAGGAGGACGTTCATCGTAGCTATCTTGGAGAGGAGTATAATCAATGTTCCCCACGACTGTGATGACGGGAACAGAAACGTGATTTAACGCATGTAATGCTCGGTCACCCCGCTTCAAATCCTTTTTAACCAACGCAACATATTTTTTTCTCCCAATGACCTCCCACAGATTAACGTCAGTCCGATAGCAATGTTTAAACCATAAATCCCTATAAATAAAGGGGAAAAAGTCTCCGTTCGACACAACAAGGTCGATCTTCTCTTTCGTAATCAGTTTTTCAAACTTCTTGGAAAACGTACCATGAAAATCACCTATGGCAAGTATCTTCATGGGCGTTTAAAGAACGGAGACTTCTCACGAAGCTCATCAAATTTTTGTGCGCGTGAGGACTTCGCAGGTTCAAGCGTACGATATCCCTTCCACGAATAAAACAGCGCAACACAAAGGACAAGAAAAACAATTGCGTACAAAACCAGAATTGCAATGACCTTGGACGTAAAAAAATAAGGTTCGAGCGCCCCCGGGGAAAGCAAAACTAAGGAATTAAAATAATCGAGATACGAACTAAAGAGGAACAATGAAAAACTCAAAAAGGTAAACGCAAGGCCAAATAAAAAAAGTAAAAAAAGACGAGGATTACGTGCACGCCCCATACTAACCAAGAACAGAACAGGTATTTAAAGCCAACTCAGGGCGTCAGTCTATCTCGGTCTCGAGGAAACATAGTTGCCTCACGGATATTATCAAGGCCGCATAAGAGCAACGTCATGCGTTCAAGACCAATAGACCATCCTGCGTGAGGAGGTGCTCCATACCTAAACGAATCAATGTAATCTTTAAAGTGTTCAGGCTTAAGCCCTTTCTTCTTAATGCGCGCAATGAGCAAATCGGGAATATGGATACGCTGTCCGCCTGAGCTAATTTCAAGACCGCGGTAAATCGCGTCAAATCCTTCAGAATACTCCGCGTTCTCCTTACCATCTTTAGGCATAATATAAAACGGTTTACAGTTAGCAGGCCACGAATGCACAAACACAATCGTATCAGGAAACAAATCCCCTAATTTTTTCTCAGCCTCAGGGTTCAGGTCATCCCCTATTTCAATCGCAATACCGTGCTTCTTCAGCAATTGTATGGTATCATCATAATGCATATACTTGGCATCAGGCACTTTCAACGTTGCGCCCAAAAGTTCTAAATCGGCTTTATTGTGTTTCAAAACTTCAGAAATCATATATTTCACGACCTCCTCCTGATGTTTCATAATAGACATTTGATCGTTAAATGCCGCTTCAATATCCATTTGGCGAATTTCATTAATATGTCGCACCGTATTATGCTTCTCTGCGCGCCAAACGGGACAAATCATACACGTCTTCTCCATAGAACATGCAAGCATTTGTTTGTACAATTGAGGAGACTGTGCCAAATACGCTTTCTTCTCAAAATATTTAACCTCAAATAAATCGGTGCCTCCTTCAGACGCAGCACCAATGACACACGGCGGCTGCATCTCAATGAATCTCTTTTCATGAAAGTGATTCAAGAACGCGCGTGCTATCGTGCTTTGAATTTTGAATATGGCCTGCGTTCTTCGACGGTGCATATCCAAAAAGCGATAATCGAGTCGTTTCGGCAATTCAGTTTTAGAGAAATCACTCGTATCAATCGGCAACGGAGCCTCAGCCATTCCAACCACATCAAAACTATCCGGTACAATCTCTCGTCCGTTCGACGCTTTATCGCTTTTCTTGACCGTTCCGGAAATAAGCACTGAGCTCTCGCGAGAAATCGAACCAAGAGAATCAAATAATTTCTTATCTGATTTATCTTTATGAGCAGTAATCTGCACTTCCCCAGTTACATCGCGAAGCACAGCAAATCGTACTTTACCCAAATCACGAATATCATAAATCCATCCCATGACATGCACCTTTACACCGTCATCCTTCGCACTCAATGAGGCACAAGCGCGCCGCTGTGCCTGTAACTTCGTAAAGTCCATGCTCACCCTACAAAAAGAGTATTTTTAAGGATTGTTATGAACTATTGAGAAGATTACACGCCGAGAGGATCAGTCGCTTCGTAAATATGCCCTCTCCACAGATGCCTGCTTCCTCGAATTTCGAGTTTGATATAAGGTTGCTTTTCAGTAAGAAAGGGTACAAGATCTTTCGTTTGTTGATCGCTCAAAGGGAACAGTTGATCGACCTTCAATTCAAGTTTTCCAAAATGACGTCGCGCAACATCCATAGTTTTATCGCTATCTGACAACCCTATAGCAACAGGAAAATATACTCGCCCATCAGGGCGCAAATAGCGGCTTGCTCGTTCCAAGAGAGGAATAATAACTCCGGTACCGTCTTCTCCGCCCGTAGGAATAGAGGGAGGATACCATCCTAACGCACGAGCGGGACCTTCCGCAATGCCCGACACGTCGGCAATGATAACATGCGCCCGTAATTCGCTCGGAAGAGGATCAAAAAAAGGACCCTGATACGGAATAACCTTTTCACCTAAATGATTATCTTTTATATTCCGGCATAATAAGCCGTACTGTGCAGGAACAATCTCGACTGCGTGAACCTTTTCACTTGGTTCCAACCCTGCCCAGATGGCAAGAGGACCGACGCCAGAGCCGTCATCGATGACAATATCTCCAGAGTTAATAGTCATGGCTTGAGTAAACAATTTCGTCACCTGATTAGGCATAAACAGTTCATCGGGAGCAACGGCAAGATTAATAGTATGGTCCCGTAAAGCAAACGATCGTGTAGCAACAGTCACGAAAATCCAACAGGACAGGATTATTTAAGGGTTCTCCTCAGCTAATCGATAATCCTTACCACATTCCCCTCGCGATCAAGTTCAATAAATCCAGAGGTAATATTCTCTCTATGTTCTCGACATTGGTTCTCAGGCAAATCATCCACTGCATTGCGAGGTACGTGTACGATATCAACTGAATAATTCCCACACACACCGAGACACTGAGAATCGAACGAAACATCTGCGCGTGCGAGTCCAGCGTACAGACCCGAAGCACAACTAACAAAAGAGTCATGTGTAGCCACTTCATAAGCAATTAATTTACTATCCCCATACCAATTCACCGTGAAAATTCCAATAAGCAACAAAAGAACAATCAGAACAAAAAGACGAACATTCATGAACCAAGAATGCGAGTAATCAACTCCATTGCCTTTTTCGCATCAATCGTCCCTTTTAGTTTAGCCATCACCAAACCCATATAGGCATTCGCACGCAACCCCGGTTTTTCTTTGATAATGACGCGAACTTCGGCTTCGAGCGCGTTATCATCAACTTTCTCAATCACCGCTGCTTCTTTAAAGGGTACACCTTGCGCAATACGAAACATGACGGCACGAACATCACGCACATCAAGCGAACCAGCATCGACTTTTTCAAGAATAGACTCAAGCACGCGTTCATGCAACAAATTCATAATCTCTCCGAGAGATTTACGCTCCTTTGTGGCAATTTCTTGTCTCCAAAGCGTAATCATCTTCGCAACAAGATTAGCCTCTTTGGAGTAAACGCGAATAAGCGCAAGAAAACTATCAACATAACTAGAATCAGAAAGCACGAGAGCAATCATTTCATCATTCAGCCCGTGTTTCTTTAATTCAGCACGAATATCGCTCCGAAGCTTAGGCAAGTTTTTCTTGAGTCGGTTAATACGTTCAAGCCCAATTTTTAACAACGGCACATCGGTCTCAGGATACATGCGCGCCTTTCCGGGCATCGGACGCATAAACTCCGTCGTTCCATCCGGAAGCGCGTTACGCACAGCACCGACTACTTTTTTCTGTGTTATGTCAACAAGTTGTCTTTCAATTTCTCTATCAATCGTAATCATCATCATAGCAGGATCCTGAAATCCTTTTATTTCAACACGTTCATGACCTTTGATAGACACATTAACATCCTGACGAATCGTTCCTATGCCTCGCTTAACGGCGCATGCACGCAAGATATCCCCCAGATGAAGTGCCGCTTCCTTGACCTGTTCAGGATGGGTCATCGCAGGAGCCGTCGCAATCTCGACAAGAGGAATACCAAGTCGATCAAGCCTAAAGACCGTCTTCCCTGGTTCCTTAGAAACGATACGTGCCGAATCTTCTTCAAGACAAACCGTATCAATTGGTACTTTCCCAAAACGTGTCTCAAGGAAACCGTCATGTGCAATCAGCACCGTACGCTGAAACCCGCTCGTATTAGAACCATCAATAACCGTCTTACGCATAACCTGCGTCACCGGATAAATTTCACAATTGAGAAGAAGCGCAACCTGCAACGCAACATCGAGCGCGTGCTCATTAATCAATCGAGGAGGTTCTTCATCAAGTTCAACAAGCGAAATAGTATCGTGATAGCCTTCGTAATAAAACATCTTGTTTTGCGAAGCCTCGTGTGCGGCGGCAACGTCCACTTCTCCCGTCTCTCCCGCAACCGCATGTAGCTTACGCTGGAGAGTATAATGAGGGACATCATTGCGCAAAAACGAAGGCGCTCCCGAAAACAGCTTCGGTGTATCGAGCTGCTGATGTATCTCAAGCCCTGCCTTGAATCCAAGTTTTGGATAATCGTGAACCATTACATAAGAAGAAAGGCGCGATTATTAAAACTATTCGCTGTCAGGAATTAAATCAATAGAAGGGCGAGGGTTACCCGACGTATCAATATGAACGTAATTCACGCGATAGCCCTTACTAAAAACATCCCTGACCCTATCAAGAACATCAAGAGGAAAATCAGCGGCAACACGCATTTCAATCGATTTGCCTTTCTTAACGCGAACAGGGAGTTCCTTCAAAAGTAATTCGACACTCGGAAAAACAATTCTTCCTCGTTCATCTCGTGGATCTTGGTGCTGACTAAGCGTATACACGCCTGAAAATTGATTATACCCTAATCCATAGCATTTCATGCTAACGTATAAACCTCCAATCGTCGAGGTACGTCGCGCTTCGGAGATTTAGCAAGGCCAGAACTACCGTCGAAAGCATAGACTTCATCAGGCGTCATCAAACGCAAATTTTTGTCCCTATAACGAGCAACCTGTGCCAACGGTCCAGAACTATCAGACACGATAATATGACGAGGGTTAGTAGGACTTAAAATACTCTGACGCGCACCCGCATTCATATCATGAGAAACAACGATTTCCAAATCAGCATCGCGACAAACCGTTTCCGCCTTTCGACACGAATCTCCGCAAATACTTAGCCATGCTTTCATCTCACCGACCGAAAATGTGTTAATCCTTGTAGGTCCACGCGAGTAACCCCAACCTTGATCATCGAGTTTCTGAGCTTCCCCATAATCAGATTGTTTATTGAAAGAGATTACATTACCTCCAGAGTATACAAACGCGCGATTTTGTGCATGACTTACATCTACCTTAACAAGCCCCGTGCCAGGAATAATCGTTGTGTCAGGATGACGCTTGCTCAATGTTTTCAAACGTTCGTGAAGAGGAAACGGTTCAGCGGGAAGAACACCAAAACAGCGCGGAGAAAGTGCAAATTCAGGACCAACAAACAAACCAAGGCCGCGATTGAGCGAACCCTCTAAGAAATCAAGATAGTCTCCAACGTCATGAGTCGAAGTGACTTTGTATGCTGCAACACCTACGCAAACCATAAAAAACAACATTCAAAATCATATATAAACCTTCCTACATGTAACCTCTTTAGAGTTACAATAAACTACTGCATATGATTTTCCCTAAATCACTCAACCGTACGAGAAAGACCTTCTTCAAACGAAACCCGAGGGACCCACCCAAGTACCGTTCGAGCGAGCCCAATATCTGCTTGTGTATGCGCAGGTTCAATCGCCTCGGGCTTACGCAACGGTTCAAAGGAAGTGCCAAGTAATTCCTGAATAGTATTCATAACCTGAAGTACCGAATATCCCTTTCCAGCGCCGATGTTATAAGCTCGACCAAATGCATCAGAACGGGTCACGCGAGCAGCTGCAAGATTTGCTTCAACGACATCATCAACATAGGTAAAATCTCTCGTGTGCGAACCGTCACCCCATAATTCAGGAGGTCGTCCACTTAAACACGCCCGAGTAACTTTAGGAATTAAACAGGCATACCCTCCGTCCGCACTTTGACGCGGGCCAAATACGTTAAAATACCGAAGAGAAATGGTCTCCAGACCGTAAGAGGCATTCCACGCAGAACATAGCGCCTCACCCTCTTCCTTTTGAGCAGCATACGGGGACATCGGAGAAAGAGGCATCGACTCAACCAACGGCAACCGTTCCTGATTTCCATATACCGAAGAGCTTGAAGAAAACACAAAACGAGGCACGTTCTGTGAACGACAATACTCAAGCATGTGCAACGTACCAATCGCGTTAACCGCATGTGTCTCTTCAGGATGGTCAATAGGGTATTGAACGCGAGGCAAGGCCGCTAAATGAAACACAACATCAAAATGACCTCTGTCAAAAAGACTTCCAAGAGTAACAAGAGGATCAGTAACACTTCCAACAACAAGATGTGCTTCAGGAGGTACATTCTCTCGCCTGCCAAGCGAAAGATCATCGAGCACAACAACTTCATAACATTCTTGCACAAGACGATGCACCAAGTGACTTCCGATGAACCCCGCTCCACCCGTTACAAGTGCACGCTTAACCATCTCCAGAAGAATAGAGGCTCAATTTAAGGATTGTTATGCTGTAATAAGCGGATTAAACTCTCCAGCAACGTTTTCAAGCATCTTTTCTTTAGCTTTCTCCTTCCAACCACGATGTCCAAGCACCCATCCCAATTTCACAAATGCGGTCTCCGCGAGCATATCCTCTAAAAAAATAACCCCTGTCTTTTCGAATTCCCTTCCGGTAGAATAAACAAACGGATTGAGACGGCCATTGATTGTCTGCGACGCCCCGCAGATAACAAGACCTTCGCGCACGGCTTTCCGTATTGCGGACAGCCACGAATGTTCAGCGTCCCCAGAAGGCACATGCCCAAGCCCAAACATCTCAATCACTAATCCCTTATATCCATGCATACGATAATAATCAAGTATATCGGGCGTCTGCCCAGGATACGGTTTAATCAATGCGATTTTATCATTAAACGTCACATCCAATTCGCCAGTTCCTTCATTACGTGCCTTAAATTGAGAGAGCATTTCGACTTTATCAGACCATACTTTAGCAAGCGGCTCGCAATTAATCGGCTTGAAAGCATCACGGCGAGAGGTATGCGTTTTTCTCACTTTCGTTCCGCGAAGAGCATAGCAAAAATCATCATTGAGAGTTGCATGTCCAACAATCATGACTTCAGCACAATCAGAAAGAGCCATTCTTGCTGCGCATTCCAAATTAAGTTCTGCATCACTACTAGCTCGATCGCTACTCCTCTGCGAGTACGTCAGTACAACAGGTTTTTTCAAATCGCGCAAAAAGAAAGACAGCGCGGCGGCAGTATAGTGCAGCGTATCAGTTCCGTGTGTTATTACTACTCCTCTAATCGAAGGATCATCCAGTATTGTTTGCACACTCTCCGCAATCTTAATCCACTCTCGCGAACCCATATTCTCGCTCAAAATCATGAAAGGCACATCAAGCCGCTTGACATTCACCTTTTCGAACAACTTAGGATAAAATCGAGCAAATTCAGAAACATTAGTTATTGAGTTTACTCCTCCAGTTTTTGCATCAAGTTTACTTGCAATCGTTCCTCCTGTCATTACCAGCCCAATGGACGGCAGTCCCTTTTTCTGCACTAAAGGAACAGATTTCTTTTCAACAGACCCAGATCGAATAACCTCGCTCCCTAAAATATGGTCTTTAGGAATTCCAATGTTATACCCTGAAGAGAGTTTTACCAATACAACTGAAGGATCATAACTCTCAAGCAAAGTACATTCAAGTTCTTCGCGTGCCAGTCGTAATCGTACATAATCTCCAGAGTTCATCACCTAGCAAATAAGGCATGTTATAAAAATCTACCGAGAAGTTTAAGAACGAAGAATAAAAGAGCTAACAAAAAAACGTATATTAACAAAATAAATAAAAATGAAGAATTTGTATTCGAAAAAGATTTAGATTCACTAGACGAGTTAGTAAAATTAGAAAGAGAAGAGACCGAATCATTAAAAACAGGTGCTCGAGACGTATCAGATAAAGGAGTAAATGAATCGTTAATAAACGAATAATTTACTTTCTTTCTAGAAGAACCTCCGCCACCGCCTGAAGAGCCCTGACCTGAGTCAGGAACAGTCACCGAGAAACGAAGGTCCTCGATAGAAGAAGTATGATTATAAGAATCGTAACAAGAAACGTTCCAGGAGTACACTCCTGGCACAAAATCGTAATCGAAGGTTTTCTCAGAATCATTTCCCAAAAAGGGAAATTCAAGCGACTGCATAAAAAGAACGCAAGAAGTAAAAGAAGAATCAGTCACGAGTACGTCAAATGTGATATGTTGATTAGAAGAGACAAATGAGGAACTATTCTGTGGAGAAAAAACCTCAATAGAGGGAAAATCATTGTCAACCAAAAGGAACTCTGAAGAAGTATAATTCCGCGCATCGGAGGCGTTGCACAATGCAACAAAAGATTCTTCAGGATTATAAGAAATAACTTCCGTAGTAATGCCTTCTTCGGTACGAGCACTAAAGTTTTTACTCTCTTCAAAGATAGTAGAACCGGAAAAATTGAAAATAGTAAGGGACATTGCAGTTAATTGCCAGTCAGAAGAGTTACACAAGAAGTCATACCTAGAAAAGGTACTGTTCTGTCCGTCTGTATCGTTAAACGAATTATTTGTTGAAGTTGATCGCAAAAACGTTATCGAAACATTGGGAAAATCTATGTCAAGAGCCATAAGCGCATTAAAAAGGTTTATGCGTGTAAAATTATATCCGTATTGTTCTCCCCATATATCCTCGTGAATAGGTACTCCCGTGAGGTACAATAAATCCTCAAGACTCGAAGGAGAAAGAACACGATTGTTATGATGTAAAAAGCCATTAAGCGCTGCAATAGATCCCGAAACCATCGGGGTTGCCATAGAGGTGCCGGAGAGGATACAGTAGCTCGTATTTGCGGAACATAAATACGACAAATCTGCTCCTACGACAGGGAACGTTGAGTTTATCGAACCGCCAGGAGCAAACAATTTTACCCAAGAAGCATAATTAGAGAAGAAGCTTATGGCATCGTCTTTATCACTAGACCCAACAGGAATAACACCAGGCAAACAAGCGGGGGCCGCGGTACCAACGGGATATTCATCATTTCCTGTTGCAGAAACAACTGAGATGTTCTTCGCAACTGCCGCTGAAACTGCTTCATATAACGTCGGAAAAGTTTCAATACAAAGAGTTTGATTTTCATAGGGCCACGTTCCCAAACTCATAGAAATAACAGAAATGTTGTAATCAGAAGCATGTTCAATACACCAGTCAAGACCATTGATTAAAATAAACATAGAAGTTTCTTCGGCATGGTCGGAAAAGACCTTAACAGAAGCAATTCCCGTTGAAGGAGCCATACCTATAATTGTTCCGGAAGCAGTAACTATTCCTGCAACATGAGTTCCGTGTCCAATCGTATCAAAAGAACTTTCGTTAATAAAACATTGTCCTTCAGATGAATTGGATACACAATCGACAGTACCGCCGACAATATTAGCCTGAGATAAATCAGGATGCGTAAAATCAACCCCTGTATCAATAACACAAACCGATTCTTCTATTCCAGTGACATTCATCCCCCCAACTTGAAAAGCATGAACTTCACTCGCATTAACAATATGAAGTGAATCTTGCAAAAATAAGGAGAATCTCTTATCGGCCTCTATAGAAGCAACAGAAGGATTGTTATAAAGAGAAGTTAATTCGTTAAGAGTAATAGTCGCCACCACCGCTCCAAAAGAGTATTCTTTAATAATCGGAATACCAAGATCACGGGCGTGAAAACCATTACGCAACGTAATAAAGACCAGCGTCGAATTATGAGTTGCAAGCTCAATTCGCACGTTTGGATCGACCATGGGATGGTCTGCAGGGTGCGCCTGCACAAACATAAAAGAAAACACGAGCACTAAAAAAAGAGGAGGAGCACTGAATAGTTTAACCATAATAACTGCACAAAAAAGGTCTATTTAAAACCGCCCCTAATTAGTAACTCCTACCGATATACACAACCGCACGCGCCTTCTCACCACATGCAATACAATTCCCGCTTACTTTTTCAGCCTCAAGCTTCGTGCCTCGCACGTCAGCCCCGCACTCTTTTTCAATCTTTTCCGCGCACGCCGTACCCTCACTACCAACTGAACAAAATCCGCAACGCACAACATTCCCTGCATCAATCAGTTTCTTCAACTCCCCAAACGTTTTTGCATCTTTTATTCGCCCCTTAAGCACGTGGTCTGCCTGCGCAATCAAATGAGCATCGTACTGCGCCCCAAAATTTCCAACATAGACAACAAACTCTTTTTCGGAGACAAATTCCTTTTTATTGATATCGCGTCGGTACACACTCAGTTTCTTCTCCGTAAGTTCGCTGTCTCCAATATCGACGCGCATCGGAACACCCTTAAGTTCCCACGTGTTAAACTTCTCACCCGGACTTACCTCGCGTGTATCAATCTCATACGAAACATCTGCAGGCAATTTTTTAGCAAGTT
>ERZ1292629.2865-Hain-H43-01um-R1-2865-length-13953-cov-7_pt1 | contig 13953 bp, 12 predicted proteins | sample MGYA00564399_ERZ1292629 | MGnify/ENA primary metagenome ERZ1292629 (study PRJEB36523, sample SAMEA6512636) | groundwater metagenome | collected 2019-01-08 | study: AquaDiva: Metagenomics assemblies of 32 groundwater samples
AAGACATGGTTTCTCGTGTCAAAGAACTTGGAATGAGTGCAATTGCCGTTACGGATCATGGCAACATGTATGGCGCAATTAAATTTTATAAAGAATGTGTTTTACAAGGAGTAAAACCCATTATAGGCGCTGAGATTTACATGGCTAAACGATCAAGGCTTGATAAAGAAGCAGGGATTGATTCTGACTCTAACCATTTAATTTTACTGGCAAAAGATTTTAATGGATATAAAAACTTAATGAAAATAATCTCTGTTGCAGGTCTTGAAGGCTATTATTATAAACCTAGAGCAGATATAGAACTTTTAAAAAAATACCATGAAGGTCTTATTTGTCTAAGTGCGTGCGTAAACGGTTTTGTCACAGAACCTTTACTTAAAAATCAAGATAAAATTGCCCAAGAGAGAGCTTTATCCTTATCAGAGATTTTTGGCAAAGATAATTTTTATCTTGAACTACAAAAACATACTCATGTTCCAGATCAAGACATAGTTAATCCAAAACTTATTGCTTTATCAGAAAAACTTGGAATTCCATTAGTTGCCACAAATGATAATCATTATGTAAAACCAGATGATGCAGAGGGACAGGAAGCACTTTTGTGTATTCAGACTCAAACATTTATTACTGATAAAGACAGAAAGCTTTCGATGATTGACTCCCCTGACTTTTATATTAAATCACCTGAAGAAATGACAGGCCTTTTTATTCAAACGCCTCAAGCTATTGAAAACAGTGTAAAAATTGCCAATATGTGTAATGTTGAAATTCCATTAGATAAATGGATTATGCCAATCTTTGAAGTTCCAAAAGATAAAACTCCAGCTGACATAATGAAAGAAAAAGTAAATGAAGGTCTTAAAAAAAGATACAAAGAAATTACCAAAGAGATTACAGAAAGAACAGAATATGAACTTTCTGTTATTTTAGGCAAAGGCTATGAGACGTATATCTTAATCGTTGCTGATTTTGTAAATTGGGCTAAAAAACAAGGAATAACTGTTGGGCCGGGAAGAGGATCAAATGCAGGCTCAATTGTTTCTTATGCGCTTGAAATCTCCGACATCGATCCCCTATTTTTTAAACTTCCGTTTGAAAGATTTTTAAATCCAATGAGGCCTTCTCCACCAGATATTGATCTTGATTTTGCTGACAATAGAAGAGACGAAGTAATTGAATACGTAAGACAAAAATACGGAAGGGATAAAGTTGCCCAAATTATTACTTTTGGAACCATGGAAGCAAGAGGATCTGTTAGAGACGTAGGCAGAGTTTTAGGTTTCCCATATTCAATTCCAGATAGAATTTCTAAAATGATACCTCCAGGTTGGCAAGGACACGCAATGACTATTGATAAAGCTCTTGAACAAAGCTCTGAGCTAAAAATTGCCTACACAATGGAGGATGACACAAAAAGAATCCTAAATCTTGCCAGAAAACTAGAAGGTGTTGCAAGACATGCATCTGTTCATGCTGCTGGAGTTGTTATTGCTGATAAAGATATAACTGAATATACTCCATTACAAAGAGAAGCAAACGGAGACAAAATAATCACCCAATATGATATGTATTCTGTTGGTGCTGATTTTGGTGGAGTTGGACTTTTAAAAATCGACTTTTTAGGCCTTCGAAATTTAACTATTATCCAAGAAGCATTACGATTTATTGAAATAAATCAAGCTAAAAAAATAGACTTTTCTAATATTTCCTTTGAGGATGAAAAAACATATAAACTTTTATCCTCAGGTGAAACAACCGGAATTTTTCAACTTGAATCTGCTGGGATGAGAAGATATATCAAAGAATTAAAACCTACTACTATTTTTGATCTTCAAGCTATGGTTGCCTTATATAGACCAGGACCAATGGCAAACATTCCTGAATTTATTAAAAGAAAAAATAATCCAAAACTTATTAAATATCCTGACTCAAGACTTGAAGATGTCTTAAAAGAATCATATGGGATCATTACCTTCCAAGACGACATGCTTCTTACGGCTATTAAAGTTGCCGGTTATTCCTGGCTTACCGCAGATAAACTTAGGAAAGCTGTAGGTAAAAAAATTCCTGCTGAAATGAAAAAAGAACATGATAATTTTGTAAACGGTTGTGTTGCAAATGGAATGACAAAGGAAAAAGCTGAAAACCTTTGGATTTTATTTGAACCTTTTGCAGGTTATGGTTTTGGTAAAGCTCACGCTGCCTGTTATGCAACAATTGCTTTTAGAACTGCTTATCTTAAAGCTCACTTTCCTGCTGAATTTATGACAGCACTTCTAACTGCTGAATCAAGAGGAACAACAGGACCTGTAAAAAATGAGAAAATTGCACAAGCTGTTAGCGAATGTAAGAGATTAAAAGTTGAAGTACTTCCGCCTGATATTAATAAATCAGACTCTGAATTTGCCATTGAAGACAATACTAAGATCAGATTTGGTCTTTCTGCAATAAAAAATGTTGGTGAAGCTGCCATTGAAAACATTCTGGAAAACAGAAGTAAAGGCTTATTTAAAACATTTGAAGATTTTTGCCAAAGAGTAAATCTTTCAACGATTAACAAAAAAACTGTGGAAAGCCTTATTAAAGCAGGTGCCATGGAGCAGTTTGGTAAAAGAGCAAAACTTTTAATGGAATACCCAGAAATTGTTGACAATGCAACAAAAAAGAAAAAAGAAGGATCAAGTGGCCAAGGAAGTCTTTTTGCAGATGACGATCCCATAAATTTGCCCTCTTCTTTTACATCTACAGCTGATATTGAAGAATTTTCTGAAAATGAAAAACTTGCTTTTGAAAAAGAATTCTTAGGATTCTATCTTACAGCTCACCCTCAAATGAATAATCTTTTACATATTAAAACATTAATTACCCACGAAATTGACGCTTTAGAAGAAGAAACTCAAGAAAAAGCTGTTATTGTAGGCGGCATTATTGAAACTATTAGAAGAATATTTACTAAAAAAAGTAATAAAGAAATGGCTTTTTTAACTATTGGAAATGAAAACGGTACTTTAATTGAATGCGTTATCTTTCCTAAAGTTTTTGATATGTATAAAACGATTTTAAACAAAGAAACAGTAATTCTTATAACCGGAAAAATCGACTCTAAGAATGACAAACCAGTTATAATTGCTGAAAAAATATCTGCTTTTACAAGTTTCTCTTCTTGACGCAAAACCATTTTACCCTTAAAATTAGAAGCATGGTTTCATTTGCAGCAGAACCTATTTTTAATATTGGCAAATTTGCCGTTACAAACGCATTCTTAGATACTCTCCTTGTTGATGGTATTATTGTTGGATTAATTATTGCAGTTAGAAAAAATTTAAAATTAATTCCAGGAAAGTTTCAAACAATTATTGAATCTATTTTTTCTGAATTTTACTTATTAACAGAATCTGTTGCAGGTAAAAATGCTGCTAAGATTTTTCCATTTTTTATGACATTCTTTCTTTTTATTTTAATAGCTAACTGGACTGGACTTATTCCAGGTATTAATGCTATCGGCATAAAGCACGAAGGCGAAATAGTTCCATTCTTAAGAGCAGCAACCTCAGATTTTAATGTTACCCTAGGACTTGCTCTGGTTTCTATTACTGCAACTCATGTTTTAAGTATTAAAACTGTTGGAATCTTGGATTATCTCTCTAGATATTTTTCACTTAACCCAATTAATCTATTTATTGGTCTTTTAGAAATTATTTCTGAGATTACAAAAATTATTTCTCTTTCTTTTAGGCTTTTTGGAAACATTTTTGCAGGCGAAATTGTTCTTGGTACCGTTTCTACTCTTTTTGCTTTTGTCTTCCCACTTCCCTTTTTAATGCTTGAGGTAATTGTAGGCCTTGTGCAAGCTTTAGTTTTTGCAATGCTAACAATGGCTTTTATGGCAGTTTTAATGACACCACATCACAGTGAATCTAAGGAGGTGAGTCATTAGTGGAATTTAGTATTTCAGGAGGATTAATAGTTGCTATCGGAGGCCTTACACCAGCGCTTGCTATCGGTCTTATTGGAGCAAAAGCTATGGAAGCAATCGGAAGAAATCCAGAAGCATCAGGAAAAATACTTCCAGCAATGCTTTTAGGAATGGCATTTGCAGAAGCTATCGCTATTTATTCTTTAATTCTTGCCTTTATAAAATAAAAGAATATGGAATTTTTACAAACATTAGGATTTGATCCATTCATGTTGGGTGCTCAAATTCTAAATTTCTTAATCATATTTTATCTATTAAAACGCTTTTTATATAAGCCAGTACTTAATATGGTTAAGCAAAGAGAAGATAAAATTACTCAAGGCTTAAAGCAAGCTGAAGAAGCTGCTAAGACGCTTGAAAAAGCCTTGGAAGAGGAAAAAAAGATTTTAACTAAGGCTCAAAGTACTTCACAGGCGCTAATTGAAGATGCAAAACTGGAAGCAAAACAATTATCAGCTACTATGGAGGAAAACGCTAAGGTTCAAACTCAAAAATTAATTGCTGATGCTATGTCACAAATTGAACAAGAAACAAAAAACGTTGAAAAAAGATTAGCTGAACAAACTGGAAATTTGGCAAAGGATATTCTTACAACATCTTTAAGCGGTGTATTTACAGCAAACGAACAAAAAGAAATTATTAAAAAGGCAAAAGAAAAAATTAAAAATAAATAACATATGAACCAGATTAAAAAATTAGTTATTGCAAGCTATACAAATAACAAGTTAGACGAAGTAAGAGTTGGTAAAATTGCAAAACTATTAAATAAAAGTGAACTTAGGGAGTATATTAAAGCATTAAAAGCATTTGAAAGTAAAAATACGGTTATTGTTACTGCTGCTGATAGCAAGAATAAATCATTAATCAAAGACTTTTCAAAACTTTTTAAAGATAAGAAAATTGTAATAAGAGAAGATAAATCTCTACTTGCGGGAGTAAAAATTGAAGATTATGATGATATTTATGAATTTAATTTAAAAAATAAAATTGATAATATAGTAAACTTTATTAGTGAATAATTATGAAACAAGCAGACGAAATAATTAAAAATTTAGAAAAAAAACTATCAAGCTTTGACCAAAGCATAGAAGTAAAAAACACAGGAACTGTTGTTAAAAACACAGATGGTGTTATTACAGCTTCTGGTCTTTCTAAAGCTGTTATGGGAGAACAAGTAGAATTTGAGGATGGATCAAATGGTGTTATTCTTAACCTTGATGAAGATACTGTCTCAATAATTTTACTTAGCAAAGCTGATGACATTAAAGAAGGAGATAAAATAAAGACAACCGGAAAGCTTCTCAGTATTAATGTCTCTGAAGACATCTTAGGTAGAGTTGTTAATCCCCTTGGACAACCGCTAGATGGAAAAACAAAGATTAAAAAAGGCAAAGATATGCCGCTTGAAAAAATTGCAGCTGGAGTTGTAGAAAGAGAGCCAGTAAATTCACCTCTAAAAACCGGAATTAAGGCTATTGATGCTATGATTCCAATTGGAAGAGGGCAAAGAGAGTTAATTATTGGCGATAGAGGCACAGGTAAAACTGCAGTTGCAATCGATACAATTATTAATCAAAAAGAGACTCATGCAAAAGGTAAAAAACCAGTCTTTTGCGTTTATGTAGCAATTGGTCAAAAACAAAGCACAATCGCCCAGGTAGTTGAAAAATTAAGAGAAACAGGAGCAATTGAATACACAACTGTCGTGGTTGCATCGGCTTCAGATCCAGCTGCACTTTTGTACCTTTCCCCATACGCAGGTGTTTCCATTGCTGAGTACTTCATGGAAAAAGGACAAGACGTACTCATTGTTTACGATGATTTAACAAAACATGCTTGGGCTTACAGACAAATTACACTTGTTTTAAGAAGACCTGCAGGAAGAGAAGCATACCCAGGTGACATTTTTTATCTTCATAGTAGGCTTTTGGAAAGAGCAGTAAAAATGAATAAACAAAATGGTAACGGATCAATTACAGCCTTACCTATTATTGAAACCCAAGCAAATGATCTTTCAGCCTATATTCCAACCAATGTAATCTCTATTACAGATGGACAGGTCTTTTTCCAAACAGATCTTTTCTATAGCGGCATGAGACCAGCTATCGATGCAGGAAACTCTGTTTCAAGAGTTGGAGGAGCTGCTCAAACTGCAACCATTAAATCAATTGCAGGCAAAATGAGACTTGAAATTGCTCAATACAATAACTTGGCAGCATTTGCTCAATTTGGATCAGAACTTGATGAAGCAACATCAAAGCAACTTGAAAGAGGCAAAAGAACAATTGAAATACTTAAGCAATTCCAATATCAACCATTAAGCGAAGCATTTGAATATTTAAGTATTTATCTTGCAACAAGTGGAAATCTTGATGAAGTAAAAATTGAGAATATCTTAAGATTTGAAAAAGATTATCACGAATTTATGAGAAGAAAATATACCAAAATCGTTGATGAATTAAATAATGGTCAAAAACCAACTGAAGATTTAATTAAAAGAATTGATAAGACTATTGTTGAGTTTAAAAAAATGTTTAAGGAATAAAATATGGCAACTTTACTTACTTTAAGAAGAAGAATTAAAACAGCAAGAAATGTTTCAAAAACAACTAAGGCTATGCAAATGATTGCAGCTTCAAAGCTAAAAAAAGCACAAAGCGCTGCAGTTCAATCAAAACCATACGTTGAAAAACTTGAAGTTTTATCAAAAGAAATGTCAGTAAGACTTGATAGAGATAATTTAAATGAATATATGATTAAACCAGGTAATACAAATTCAAAGTTATACATTGTCATCGCACCAGATAAAGGTCTTTGTGGTGGACTTGTTACAAATCTTATGAGAGAAATTGTCAAAATGGATGAAAAATCAAAAAATTACTTTATTACAGTTGGTAAAAAGGCTGAAAACTCTGTTTCTGCAATGGACAAAGAGATAATCGCTGCATTTTCTTTTGGCACTACTCTTCCCTCTTTTGAAGCAGTTTATCCTTTAGCTTCAATTATTGATGATTATTTTTTACAAAAAAAGGTTTCTGAAGTAGTTATTATCACAACTAAATTTGTAAATGTCTTTTCTCAAAGCCCACATATCTCAACTCTTCTACCGATTACTCTCTTAGAGGATACAAAAAGAGTTGAGAGCACAATGCTTTTTGAACCAACAACAAATGAACTGTTACCTGACTTATTAAAAAGATACATTGAAATGATGCTCTACCAAAGCATGCTTGAAAGTTATGCATCTGAACAAGCATCAAGAATGATTGCTATGAAAAATGCAACCGATAATGCACTTGATATAATAGATTCCTTAAAACTTATGTACAATAAATCAAGACAAGAAAAAATTACTAATGAACTCTTAGATATTACAGGAGGAATGCAATTAGCATATGTCTAAAAATAGCGGAAAAATCATCAGAATAGCAGGACCAGTTATTGATATTAGATTTGAAGGTGAAACTCCAAAAATCTATGAAGCATTAACTATTGATCTTGGCAACAAAAAAGAATTAGTCTTAGAAACTGCATTAATAATTGGAGACAGTGAAGTAAAAGCTCTTGCAATGGGCTCAACTGATGGTCTTTCAAGAGGAACAGAGGTTAACAGAACATTTGCTCCAATTAAAGTTCCAGTTGGAAGTAAAACCTTAGGCAGAATATTTAATGTTTTAGGTGAGACAATTGATGGAGAAAAATTTGATAAAAATCAAAAAGACTTAGAATTTGAGCCTATTCATAAGAAAGCACCATCCCTTATTGAACAAGAAACAAAACCTCAAATCCTTGAAACTGGCATTAAGGTTATTGATTTAATTGCTCCATTTACAAAGGGTGGTAAAATCGCAGCCTTCGGAGGAGCAGGAGTAGGAAAAACAGTTATCGTTAAAGAACTTATCAGAAACATTGCCATGGAGCATAAAGGTCACTCTGTATTTGCCGGAGTTGGAGAAAGAACAAGAGAAGGAAATGATTTATGGCTTGAAATGAAAGAAGCAAATGTTTTAGATAAAACAGTCATGGTCTTTGGACAGATGAATGAACCGCCTGCAAATAGGGCTAGAGTTGCGCTAACTGGTCTTACAATGGCTGAGTATTTCAGAGATGTTAAAAAAGAAGATGTACTCTTATTTATTGATAATATTTTCAGATTCGCACAAGCAGGATCAGAAGTATCAGCACTTTTAGGCAGAATGCCATCAGCTGTAGGATATCAACCAACTCTTGCTTCAGAAATGGGTGAATTACAAGAAAGAATAACTTCTACTACCAAAGGTTCTATAACGTCTGTACAGGCTGTATACGTTCCTGCAGATGATTATACAGATCCTGCACCAGTAACAGTATTCTCACATTTAGATGCAACTATTACTCTTGAAAGATCAATTGCAGAACAAGGTATTTATCCAGCAGTTGATCCTCTAGCATCAACTTCAAGAATATTAGATCCAAACATTGTAGGAGAAGAGCATTATCAAGTAGCAAGAGGCGTTCAGAAGGTTCTACAAAGATATAAAGACCTTCAAGATATCATAGCTATCCTTGGTATTGATGAGTTATCTGAAGAAGATAAGCTAACCGTAGCAAGAGCTAGAAAAATCCAGAAATTCTTATCCCAACCAATGTTCGTTGCTGAAGTATTTACAGGAACACCTGGAAAATACGTAAAAATTGAAGATACAGTTAGAGGATTTAAAGAAATATTAGAAGGAAAACACGATAAACTCTCAGAACAAGCATTCTACATGAAAGGTTCAATTGAAGAAGTAGTAAAAGAGGCAAAATAATGGCGCTTTACTTAAAATTAATTACTCCAACAGCTACCATACTTAATGAAGAAGTAGATGAAATAACTCTCCCTACTGTAAATGGTGAGATATCTATCCTACCTAACCATGTTGATCTTTTAACAAAGGTCGTTGAAGGGGAAATGATTATTAAAAAAGGCAATAAAACACAAGAATTTGCTGTCTTTGGAGGATTTTTGGAAGTTTCTAAGAATCATGCAAGTATTCTTGCTGATTACGCCGTACGAGCTGAAGATATTGAAATAGGCAAAGCAAAAGAAGCTCATGAGAGAGCTCAGAAAGCTATGAAAGAAAAAACAAGCGAACAAGACTTTAAGATTGCTGACGCAGAACTTAGAAAAGCTCTTCTTGAATTAAAAGTTGCTACAAAACATAAAAGAACTATTAAATAATCCTCTTTTCTTGCTCTTTTTCTCTTTATTTCATAAAATACACATAACGCCGAAGTAACTCAGTGGTAGAGTAGCTCTTTCGTAAAGAGCAAGTCGTGAGTTCGAATCTCACCTTCGGCTCAAATAAATTAAACTATTAACTTATATTTAACAATAAATACTAATTAGGGTATAATGCGAGTGTATGAGAAGGCGATCAAGATTAAATGCAACAATGGAGAAAAAAACAAGGAAAACAATGTTTTTTAGCATTCTTGGAATAATAATTGTATTGTTTATCTTATTTAAGTTTGGCGTATCAGCTTTAATAAATTTTAGTCTTTTCTTAGCAGGAAAAGGTGGAGAAACACGCTTAACAACTAGTCAAAATTCAATTAAATTTATTTCCTCCCCTGTCTTAAATCCAGTTTTAAGTGCAACAAATAGTGCTCAAATTATTATTACAGGTACTTCTCAAAAAGATGCAAAAATAGAATTATATGTAAACAGTAGAAAAATCGAAGAAACTGATACTACTGATACTGGTGAATTTAGATTTGAAACAATACTTAAAAAAGGAATTAATACAATTTCAACAAGAGCAATTTATAAAGATAAAAAAAGTGATGTTTCTCAAAAATATACAATAGAATATAAAGATAGCGCTCCAAAACTTGAAGTCTCTTCACCTTCTGATGGTGCTTCATTTAAAAAAGAGGATAAATCAGTCGAAATAAAAGGAAGTACTGATGCAAACGTAACGGTTACAATCAATGGATTTTTTGCTCTACTTAACGAAGACAATAGCTTCTCATACGTTCTACAACTTCGTGATGGCGACAATGAAATTAAAATTATTGCAGAAGATAATGCTGGTAATAAAACAGAAAATATTCTAAAAGTTAATTATTCTCAGTAAAAGCGGCAAACATCCACACCCACTGTAAAATAAATACATAAAAAAGACTATTTATAAATAAGCTGTTAATAAGTAAACCTGAAAGCACTGATATTAAAATAATTGACATTGGATTGTTTAATTTTTCTTTACCCAATAAAAACATTTTATAAATTAAATATAGATAGGCAGCAAATCCTAAAATTCCTGTAGTAGCTAAAACAAACAAGAAACTGTTATCTGTACCTGCCCCTGAATGAGTTGTCTCCCAGTTTGTATCATTTAAGTTTGCATATTTATTCTGTGCATACCTATATGCGTTAAACCCAACACCAAATATTAGACTCTTTTCAATAATGTTGACTGCAATTTGAGCAGACTTAACTCTTTCTTGTGACGAAAATACTCTAAATATATTAGTACCCTCTGTTTGAAATGCTTTTGGAGAAAAAAGAATTAATAATATAAATACTAATATCAAAATAAAAAGAATTTTTATTTTCTTAACCAAAAGTAAGAATACTATTAAAGATACTAAAAGCATTATCAAAGCGCTTCTTGAATAAGTTAGATAAATTGATACAAAGTTTATTATTGTTAAAGCGCTTGTAAAAACAAATAGATTATTTTTCTTTTTAAGAAATAATTGCCAAGAAGTATAGATTAAATAAAAAAGCGAAATTACTAAGAAAGTTCCAGCAAAGTTAGGATCTAAAAAGGAAGAAAAAAGTCTATATAAATGCTCATCCCAACCCAAATAAAATAAGTTTCTTAAGCTTGGATAATATATAAACTGTAGTATTCCTAAAGATAGGACTATCGATATTGGAATAAGTAAAAGATGTTTTATCTTGTTTAAAAACTCTTTATCTCTAGTAACTAAGATAAAATAAAATGACGCATATAAAACCCATCTAAGTAAATATAAAAGAGCAACAAAAAACTCGTTTAGTTTTAAATTAAGAAAATTAACTACTAATGAAAAGACTCCAATTAATATAAATATTGATATTGGCTTTAGTAGCTTAAATTTAGTTTTTTTAATCTTTTTGTAATCTATTACTATCCAAAGAAGAAATACAGAAAAAAGTAAGATATCATTAAGACTAAATGTAATCGAACCAAATCTTATCTTTCCAATCTCTGCAATAGGAAAAATAACTAAAAGAAAGATTATTATATAATTTAATATTCCCATAATTTATTATTTAGTTTATAAAACCTTACGTTCGTTTCCTTATTATAATAGATTTCTTTCCAGTCAGAGAATCTAACTGGTAAATTTGCGTTTTGGACTGCTATGTAATTAAATTTATCACCCTTTTTTGCAGAAGATCCCTCTATAAAAGGAAAATCTACGTAATAAAGATTATGAAAACCATAAAGCAATACTTTATCGCCCCTTTTTATATTATTTTTAAAATAATCATCTGTGTCATAAAAATCTCCAAAATTAAAGTTTAAGTTTTTCCTTAAAAACTCGTTCTTTGTTTCAGATCCTAAAAATAGTTGTATATATTTTGCATTTGCAAATCCCCTATATCCAATTGAAACTATACTAATAAAAATAACTAAAAGGATTAAATATTTTTTAAAATTTACTTCTTTAACCATAGAAATAGCATATGCACAAAGAATTGAAAATATAGGTAAGTACGGAAGTAAAAATCTTGTTCCTCTAAAATATTGAGTTAAATACCAAAGGAAAAAAGCTATTAAACTATAGATAAAAAGATATTTAACTTTTATATCCGTTTTTTTATATAACATAATTAATAAAGGTATAAAAACTAAGTAAAGAGGTGAAATTGGATCAAAGGTATTAACAAATACCATAAGTATATCTTTTGGTAATGAAATTAAATTAGGAATATTAATAAAACTTCCTCCATCAACGGGAATTGAGAAATATGGATAGAAAGGATTTCCAGTATTTAAATAGGAAAATATAAACCATGGAGCAGGAACACATAATGAAACAAAAATAAATGCAAAAATATTTTTAATTAACTTTTCTAAAGTTTCTCTATTATTTACATAGGCTAATATAAAAAGAATAATAAATATTCCAAGACTAAAAATCGATACAAGCTTTGTAGTAATAGCCAGTCCTAAAATTAAAGCACTAAGTAATAAATATTTTCTATCATTATTTTTAGTAAACAAAATAAATGCAAAAACCGATAATACTTCAAAAAATGTTCTAGCTAAGTCTACATATGAACTTATAGATAGCCATCCCACTACTAAATTAGAATAAAAAATAAGAGCGGCAATCAAAGAATATTCAACAGATATAAATTTTCTAGATAATTTATAAATTACAACTAATATTAATAATCCAAAGATAAAGTGTATTAGCTTAGCTAATATTTCAGTGTCAAAAGATAAGGCGCCTACATAAAGCATTTCTATTAACTTGGGCATATTTGAGTAATAAAGAACAATTCCTGGAAAATGAGATATATTTTGATTTTCTAAATACAGCTTAGGAAGAGTTAAATGATACCAAAGACTGTCAAAGGAAATTTCAGGACCAAATACACCTATAAGATTTATAGCTGCTTGCGAAACAATTAAAAACAAAATTAATTTTGATAAGTTACTAAAGTTTTTTAAATTTATATTAATTGAGTAAAAAAAGTTTGTTTTAATTAGATAAAGGGAGACTAAAGATAAATATATAATGGTTGTAAGGATAACATTTGTTTTACTTAATAAGTTAAATATTCCCAGAGAAAATATTAAATATGAATAAATTCCTATAACTATTGCAAGCTTAAACATATGCCTCCTCTACAAAGTAAAGAAAAAATAAATGTAGAAATTATTAAGATTGACCAAATTATAAATATTATGAGGTATGTTTTTTTTGCCATAATAACCAAAGCTTACTTCTTACCAAGAACGAATGAAAGCTCATCATTAAGGAAGATATTAATCCGTCAATTTTATCCAAAAATCCTAATTTAAAAACATAATTTAATATAAATTTACCAATTGGATAAGTTATTAAATCTAGCATTTTAACTTTTACCTTTTTATCATATAGCTCATTTGCTCTAATTGAAGAATAAAAATTTATTTCTTTAAGAAATTCATCTATAGATTGATGTGGGTAATGGAATAAGTTGCTTTCTAGTTCCCCAAGTGAACCCTCTACATCCCATACCTCATGTACTCTTCCTATCCAAACACCAGAATCTCTTTTTGCAAAACGAAGAATACTAATATTACCAGTTTCCCCGTGCTTTAAGATATTCCCCCACATATAATCTTTTCTATTAATAAAATAACCATCTTTAGCTTTTTCTTTATTGTTAATAATTAATGCATTTAGCTCTTCATGTAACTTACTACTTATTCTCTCGTCAGCGTCAACAAATAAAACCCATTTTTTTGTTGTCTTAGAAAGACCAAAATTTCTTTGTGCAGAAAAATCTTCATTTAAAGATCTAGAGAAAATTTTAATTTTCTTATTTTCTAAGTTTTTTACTATCTCAACTGTTCTATCAGCTGAATTATCATCAACTATTACAATTTCATCTACCCAAGAAACAGTTTCTAAGCAATCAATAATATTTTTCTCTTCGTTTTTTGTAAGAATAACTACGCTAATCATATTTACTTCCTCCTATCTATTGTAATTCCTCTCCTTGATTCAGACAATACATATATAATATCTCCGTTCCTTTCCTTAGTCTCTTTGCCATAAAACCATAATAAATACTTGTAATTATCCGTAAAGCTTTCAAATTGACTTCCTTCTCCCCTACCGATAACTGTAATTGATTTATCTTTTGAGTCTTTAATTATTTCCTTGACTGATACTATTCTATCTGAAAGATTTGGACCAAAGTTTTTCTTTACTCCTGTGAAATAGTCGTTTGAAATTAA
>ERZ1292629.771-Hain-H43-01um-R1-771-length-34942-cov-6_pt1 | contig 13948 bp, 32 predicted proteins | sample MGYA00564399_ERZ1292629 | MGnify/ENA primary metagenome ERZ1292629 (study PRJEB36523, sample SAMEA6512636) | groundwater metagenome | collected 2019-01-08 | study: AquaDiva: Metagenomics assemblies of 32 groundwater samples
ACAAAGACCCAGACCTAGACCAAGACCCAGACCTAGACCAAGACCCAGACCAAGACCCGAGTTTTCTTGTTCCGGGTTTTGATGACTTTGTTTGTGAGCGTTGCTTCATGCTGCGTTACCAGACTGGTTTGTGTGGCGCACTTCTATGCCAGTGTTTTTCGGTTGCACTCTTGGTCAGGCCATCGACATGTGACGTAGATTGATAGTATTGCGTCACTGATCGAAAAGTCCTTCGGATCTTTCTGGCCACAAACGGACAGGGGCGATGGTGCCAAACTTGTGAATTGACTTTCACAGACTTATCACCTCAACCAACACGGTTCCAGTGGGTACCAGCCCGTGTTTCGTGATATATTCCTGCCACACCTTGGCAGTCTCTAGTGTGCCGTGTCCTGAGTCTATGGTGCCAAACCCGTTGCTGTCCACAACAAAGACAACAAACTTGACCGACGTGTCCATGGGGTCACAGGTTTCTGTGAAGCGCTGGTTTTCGCTGCTTGCTTCTGGTGGGACCACAACATCCCACGTTTCCACGTTATCCATCGTCGTTTGGGTTGGGCACCATTTCCTCGAACCTAGAATTAGTCGATGTAAACTCTGGAAGAAGTAGGCACTCGCCAGTGATCGTAAGAATCTTGACAGACCGGCCGTGAATAGCGCAGCGCTGCTCGGGACCATTCAAAACTAGAATTACAGCATCGTCCTTAAAAACTTCATAAATCAAGGAATTGACTTTCGCTTTTTCTAAGCGATCGAGCAAGGTGTTCTGGCTAACAGTTTTATCAGCGAAAATACAGAAAAAGCATGGACAATCTAATCTCTCAAGATTTGCTCCACCTACGTCCACCACCCTATAAAGTTTACCAGACTGCAACTCATTGAACGTTTTCATCTTACCTCTCCATGTTATCTGGGCTGAGCACTACTTCCTCGAACCTGCTTATGTCACATAGTATTTCAGGAAGTAACAGGCAGTCACCATCAGTTGTCAGAATCTTGATGGTAGAGTGGTTGCCCACACAAGTTTTGGAGCTCTCCAAAACCAGGATTGTTGTACCATCATCAACCCAGACGCGGTTCATCGCTAAATTGTTCAAGGTACTCTCATCAACCTTGGTTACGACGCAGAAAATACACGGAGTCCCTGGCCTTGAAAAGAACCACCCGTCACTCTCCCCGCCTCGCACTATATGCGCCATTCTATAGAGTTTGCCGGGTTGCAACTCACTGTATGTGCACGTCTTCATCCTACTTCTTTACTTTCCACACTCGAATCTCGAAGAATCTGTCTTTCGGGAATCTCCGATGCATCTCTTCGAGGGCATCTGCCGAAGAGTATGCATAAATGTAGTAGCCCTCACGATACAGGGGGTCCTCGTGTCCATCCGAGCCAGGGCTGTAGATCTCGGGCCTTGTGCACCTGTATTCTTTCATGGGCACAGACATGCTTGACCCGCAACGTGCAGCCAAACTCCTGCCACATGCGCTTGATGTTTGAGATCCACACCGCGAAACCATGGAACTAGTCATTCGACCGTTGATTGAGCTTCCACTGCTCTTCATTGGGCTTGTCTCCTTTCCCTGACTTTACAGCAACCATGTCTGGTTGGGAACTTATTCTTGTTTGTCTAAATTCTAGTACCCTGCTGCTTCACGCTCGTCGTAGGTAATCCATTTTCCAGGATATGCCGGGAGGTTGTACTTGGCACAGAACTCAGCCAGGGCAGTGTCCCACTCTGCTGTTGAGCTTTCAAGATCGGCAGTGTACACTTTGTGCTTCGCCACTTCAAGGATTGGTGTTCTCGAAGACGAAACACAGACAATGCCTTTCGCTGGGAATTCGCTGTCTATCCACAGAACTTCACACCCACAGTCCTCTTCCCCGGCATCCATAATTGCAAGTTCAAAGCTTTCATAGATTCCTTGCTCGAAACAGAAGCCATACACGAGGTTGAAATAGGTCTTGTCGGTCATTTGTACTCACTCAACTTTCCAACGCTGATTTCAAAACCACAGTTTGGTTTCCAGTCGATGGTGACTACCTTGACCATGCCCACCTTGAGCCGTTTCACAACTTTCACTCGAAAGGCTGCGTGGCCTGGATCTGTTTGACACCAGTAGACCCTGTTTACAGTTACTTTGGTCATGGAAGAAGTGTCCACTGTCCTTCTTGAAGAGTGTGTGCTTTGATGAGCTTTGGAACAACGGGCAGTTCCGTGACCAAGCCATCACGGAACTTCTGGATTTCTCTAAGAAACTCGTTGGCAACATCCCAAGACACCGATGCCTCTGGCACGATCACCCAAACAAGAATTCCTGGACATCGCCAGTAATTAAAGACTACTTCGGTCTCACAACGTGAACAACGGTAATAGCTGGAAACGCCTGACCCAACGTTGGCTCCTTGACTGGTGAATGCCTTGCCGTGGCACTTGTTGCCATGTTTGTTAGAGCCACGGGTCGTACAGCATTTCATCCAGATATTCCATGAGATAGACCACGAACGCATGCCCAGGCCCAGAACTTTTCCTGGGAGTTCTTCGGTCCTTCATAGGACCAGCACCCCTGTGCTGAATGGCTGCAAGGGCGATGGGGTTCCTGATCTTGGTTCCGGTTCTCGGGTTCTTCATGACACCACTTCCTAGTTTCAATCTTACAACACGAATCTTGGGTTGGGAAGTTATTCCCTTGCCTAGACCTGAACTTGAGTTAACACGTCAATCCAAGATTTTCGAGAGTCAAGTCCGAAAGCGCAAGGTCACATTCCCACGCGCTCTCGTCGAGCCTTGTCTCTTGGATCTCGCAGGACCATCCTGTCTCTGTCTGTAGTCCCCAATCTTCCAGTGCTTTCTCAAAATTCTTGTTTTTGATAGCTTCTAAGAACTGTTTTTTGCTTTCTTCTCCTTCCTCGCAGATTTCGAGAACTGGTATTATTTCAAAGATTGCTTCGCGGACAGCCTTGTCTCTGGTCGAGAACGTTCCCGAGACAACACCGCTCACAACCAGCACGTAAACTGTCATTTACACAGAACTCCCTTCTTTGCACAAACCCCGACTTCTCAAGATGCTGTGCACGTTTTCCAGCATGTAACATACATCTGTGAGCATGTCAGCCGAACGAGTGCAGTGAACGATCTTGTGTGCTCGATGTTCGAGAGCAACGAGTTGCTTGTCTGTCAGAGTCCTGAGCTTCGGGGAATTCCAATCAGACATCTTCATGAAGACCATCCTATCACACTCTTTTTGGGTTGGGAAGTGTTTCCTACCCAGACCTAGACCAAGACCCAGACTCAGACCTAGACCCAGACTCAGACCAAGACCCGAGTTTTCTTGTGTCTGGTTTTGCTGATTTTGTTTGTGAGGATCGTTTTAGCACCCAACTCCAACGTTTTCCATGAGCCCTTTGCACACAGTGCACAGACCCATAGGAGTCGTAGCTTTCCTGGTCCCGAAACACTGTTCACACAGCCCCTCAGGCAAGGGTCGGGGGATGGGAGGCACAGCAGAAGAAGGTGCTATGAAACCAGGGTTGCTGACTTCCGGTTCCACGAACCCAAAAGACTCGAAGGGAGCGAACGTCTCGTGAGACTTCACGACTGGAACAGGCTTGTAAAACTCTGCCTTGACCCGTGTCCTCTTGCTGGGCTTTCGGTTGGTCATAGCTTGGAAACACCTGAGAGACTCCCTCCAGCACCTTCCACAGAACGGGAATCTAGTGGGACTCCCGACCCACATTCCCGAGCTGGGATGGAACGGCCCATGACAGCACGAACACTGACTAGGAGACAGCATGTTGTTCACGTTTGTCATTGTCGTTTGTTCCTAGCCCCAACCCTATCACAGTTCTGGAATGTTGGGAAGTGTTTTTACCAACCGCGAGCGCTAACGTAGCCAAAGCCCGCGCAGTGAGGGTTGGGACACTTCACTCGTTTATGTTCGATGACGAAACACGACACAACTTCTTCGATGTCTTCCGGGTCGTACTCCAGCACGGAACAAACTGCATCCCTGGCAGCGCTCCAGCTCCTCCAAGGGAGCAGTCTTCTGCGAACAACCTAGGCATCGTGCGATTGCGAAGTTTTTCGAGAATCTCAGTCTTGTTCATCTGTTGTCTTCTTTCTCCAGTGCTTCCTTGAACCTTCCCACCCAACAGTTCTCTTCGTGAGACTCCCCCGCCTTCGAACCACAATAAAAACACGCCTCGTGGTGGCTAGTGGGTTCGTGATCTTCCACAAACTCAGCCACGAGGTCACGAAGTTTTTGGTTGTTGTCCATCGTGCAGCCTCTTCTTCCTTGGTTCTATCACACTCTGGTTGTGTTGGGAAGTTATTGAGTCAACAGAGCGTGTCTCTGTTTCCTAGAAGCTAAAGTCGTAAAACTCTCTACGAATCCCGACTAGCACGAACAAGCCCGCCCCACGGACCTTCCAGTTCTTTCCGTCTCTGGTCTTGTAAACCTCATATTTCGTCCCATGGCTGGGATCGGGTCTGAAAGTGTATTCCTGACTTTCGCTCATGCCGTTGTTGTCAGTCCTGGTTGCGATGTCTCGTTGACACCAGAACGTCTTTCCCGATTCCGACACTCGAATGATGGTGCATGCATGCCTGTCACTGTGTCCCTGAATGGTGCAGCCCATGCCTTTGACCGGAGTGATGGTGTCCATGTTCCTACCTCTTCCACATGTTTCCAGGCTTGGAAACTGATTATTCTTCGTACAACTCTCGTTCCACGATAGCATACACAGACACCAAAGTATCTTGAGAAAGCCGTGCTACTTTGTTCCACGAAGCGATGGCTTGCTCGTGTTCCCCGTATACAATGTGGGAAATGATTTCCAGCCTTCTGGGTTCTGTCAAAGCATGTCGAGAAACCCCAAATTCATATGCCTTGCCCGCAACAAGCTCAGAAATTTTGTCAACGATCTCCTGAACTGCCCCCCTCCGGGATCTGTAGACCGATCCCGGAAACCCTCTCATCAAAACAATGTGCACATTTACCATTCGCCATGCGCCGATTCGAGGTCACTTACCCATTGTTCTGCCAGGGCATCATTCCTGAGATTTGTGTCCAGCACGTAAAGTGTCTGAGTTTGTTCCGCTAGCACGAACGAGAACGGGCCTCTCGTGGAAACTGTGGTTTCCGTGTCTGCGATGCACTCACCATCACCCCAGAGTTGGAAGTTGGCTTCGCCCATGGAATAATCCCGTGCCATGCCCCATGCATCTACACGCGGACGAACGACTGAATCGAACGAGGAAGGTCTCAAACCCGCCGCTGCTGCGAGCAAGTTCAGGGCATCCTCGGCTTCGTTCACACGTCCGACCAGATTCAAGATACTTTTACCAATCGCATTCATTGTCTTGCTTTCTTCCTTCTTGTGGGCTTCCAGGGAGTCGAACCCTGACCAGAGGGCGAGTGCGCTAACCTTTACGCCAGAAGCCCGAGCGTTGGACTAGCCGCTGGTCAATCCAAGGGACTCCACAGTGGGCACGACCAACGGCGGAGCCTCGTCGTGGGCGCGCACTTCAATGTAGTGCCCTGACATCCCGTTCCAGAAGGCCAGCGCTTTTACGAACTCCGATGTGTCCAGTGTGGCTACCATCGCCAGCAACCGCAGGACTGTTTCACACTCACACTTTCTCGTTCTCATTGTGCCTCTAGTGTTATGTTGTTAATCTTTGTCGAAGTAGGAAGGAAAGTATCTGTTGACTGCTTCCGCAATCTGGTCTTTGTCCATGCCCGTTTCGATCCATTCCGGGTGTTCGTAGAGCGGAACCCACGCCTCGCAGTCCTCCTCGAACCAGACGTATCCCCCGATCGCGTGTCCATGTTCGAGGGCTTTCACAGACAGGAGTTTCTCAGCGAGTGCCTTTGACACGGCAATCCCGCCATGGCTGGGCGTGGACACGAAGTGCACGCCTCTTCTCGGAGACGTGCTATGATCGACCGTTCCCCACGGACTATGACTTCCGATCTTCATGGCTTTTTCCTTTCGCGTCACTGACTCTATCATCTCTCTGGGGATTAAGGAAGTGTTTAACGCGAGTGAACTACAGTCCGAGAGACTCCACGGTGGGCCTTTTCTGGTCAGTGACTACGTTCAGCACAGCCACATCGAACCTATGGTCCCTTACTATCCAGTTCCCCATCTCCAAGGCTTCTCGAAACTGCCCATGCTCGACAAGCTGTTTGAACTCCACCTTTTCTTTTTCTCTATGTGACTCTGTTTTCACATAACTCCCGATTTTCTCGACTGCCCACCAGAGAGCCAGCTCCTCAGATTCGAAGACATCAGTAACTTCGAGATCACAACAACACCAATCCATGCCCACAAAAACTTGATTGTTCATCTTAATATCTTCCTTGCCTCCTAGACCCACCTTCACAGCGACAGCTCGCTCATAGTCTCTTCCTCCGTCCTTCTTCTCTGTTGTATTACAGTCGGATGAAGTTGGGAACTTATTTACAGACCGAAAGATTCCGCGACGGGCAGAAACCTAGTTCCGCCACAGTTTACATGCCAACCCCAGGAGTCCCAAGCTTTCCAGAAAAGCAAAAAACAGCCACGAGAAAGTAAACAGGGTCATGCACACGAACAGAGTGACCATGTCCATGTTGGGGATGCTACGGCCCTTGTTCCACGCCTCGATGAACAGTTTATAGAAACAGATGTGAAGAATCACATCTTTCCTTGCCTTTCTAGAACCAGCCTACCATGCTCTCTTGTGTTAGGGGACTTATTCCTTCGTGTCCACCAGAGCCAATGCTTCGGCAAGTGCGACTATCCGGGCAAGGGCAAGGATTACTTCTGAGTCTTCTCTGGAAAGGTTGCGTCCTTCCAGGCTATCACTGTCACACAGCGTTTTCCATGTGAACCCAAACACTTGTTCTCCTCCGGGTGCATTGACCCATGTGACGGAGATTCCCGTGTCTGGAATTTCCCTGATCTCGAACTTGTAGTTCGAGAATGTCACTGGGATCATATCCCTGAAAAGTCCTTCGTGCTTGGCAGCTTCCTGTGGAACAAGAGCCTGAGCCAATCTTGAATAAAGTGACATGTTTTTTCCCTGGTTAAAGAAACATGGGAACCCCAGGCGGGAATTGAACCCGCTTTCTTCATCTCCACATAAAGATGAAGCGCTTACCAAATTAGCACAGGGATGAGTTCAGAACCGCTCACCCACTTCCGACGTGGTTTACACAGTTCCTACACCACCTTTTTGGCTGCGTGGTTAGGCCCCGGGACTCTCCCCGGAAGTCAACGTGGTTAACCATGGCTTGCAGGATATCCTACAAATTGGGATTAGCTCCCAGAGGGATTCGGACCCTCTCTTCCACGTTGGAGACCACCCTGGCGTTGCCCGTCCGACCAGGGCTATAACAAACAGTTGGGGTTAGCTTTTCATTGGAGCCTTCGCGAGAACCCCGTGTCTCGCTGGCCCCATCATCTTCTACTAACTCCCCCCTCTGATGTTTTTTACTCTAACTCTACCACACTCTTTCTGGGTTAGGAACTTATTATTCTACCTCTCGTGCAGTGACAGACTGGTGTCCACGTCGAAGGGGAGTCCTGTGACACAGCCCTTCCTGACCCTTGCCTTCGGGTATCCAGCATCCCGGTACATGGCTGCGAGAGCTCCCACTGGCGAAACTCCAGAATATACCCCGAGAGACACGCCCGATGCCTTGTTGATGATCTCGTACTTCACTTTTCTTCCCCATAGGCACTCTCAATCTGTTCCCCACAGTGGTCACAGAAGAGTTCCTCGTCCTCGTAGTTGGTATCGACCGCTTCCACCATCCATCCCGACCGTCGATCCTGGTCCCGACATGCTCGACCGATGGTGAACACCTCTTTCTTGGCACACCCGAAGCACAAAGCACCACCATCAGACATCAAGAAAAACAGGGGATAACCCCCGGGCCATGCGTAGGGACCATCTCGAAGGGCTTGGATGAATTCGTGGAGTGTCATGGCTTTTTTCTACAGGTCGAGAGACTCTACGGTGGGCATCGACTGTTCCGTGCCCGCTACGCTCAGACTTCGGACCTCGATGCAATAACCTGTCATCCCATTCCAGACATCAAGTGCCTCCCCGAACTGCTCGCGACTCACGAGATGTTTGAACCATCGAACCTCGTCACTATGGTAGCAGTTCCACCCACCTTCGACATGCTCTCCGACGAGGGCAATGGCGTGATAAAGTGCTTGCCTTCCGGTCTTGAAGACCGCGGACATGGTGTACCCGTCATCCCAGCTAGACACAACCACGAAAACCTGCTCGCTCATAGTGTTTCTTCCTTCTCTGATAGTTTAGGACTTTATTATCCAAGCTATCTGAGCTCCACCTTGCTGTGACTCTTTCTCTAACCCGCCGCTTGACTTCTCGGGCGAGAACGGGAGGAATTTTGAGCATTTTCTCTGGCCTAAACCAGCTTCCCTGTGATCAGAGACACGTAGGGATCTCGCCTGGGCGAAGGAGGAGTCGTTGTCGTGCCATGAGTGAGAGTTACGGGCTCCACGCTGGCATTGAAACCAGACCTGGAGCACTTGGCCTTCCAGAGTTCCTCCGCCAGAAGGTCGATGAACAACCTTCCCTCGGCCGTATAGTGATGTCCGCACACTGGACAGTATCCGAAATCATCGTCTGGCGCAGCACAGGTCGGGCAAAGTTTCATGATGTCTACCTTCTTCCGTGATAAAACTATCTTATCAGGTTCTTGTGAGTTTGGGAACTAATAAGGCTTGTTCCTCTTCCATTCGACGTATGCCTTGTGGCACTCAGGGGAGCGAGGTTCCAGAACCCCACGCTCGAAGGGTCTGCCATGAAGAATCCGCGCTCCCGTGGACTGTTGAAGTTCCCCGGAACACTCAGGAGTGTGGTGCAAGAAGTCCTCTACACCCTGACACAGACACCACTGTGCCACGTCTGATTTTTGTTTAGTTTTCATGTGATTGTCACCAGGAACCACCGGATGACAGCTCCCTCGGGGAGCACGGTTGCGCCTTCTGGAAGTCTCGGCCCGGTGTACTGGCCCACGAGGACAGAGTCTTCGATACCGAGACACACCGATGCCCGGTTGTACGGAACATCCATCCATCCCAAGGACCGTTGAGAACACCCTGGCCGTGTCTTCGTGACCGACCGCGCTGTATCTTCCGTGCGCCGAGAACCTAGCCTGCTCGACCGTGATCTCTTCGATCATGACGTTGCACGGGAACGACTTGACCATGTTGAGTGAGAAGGCATTGAGAATCATTGCGTCTTGTTCCTTCTTTTCCGATTGGTGGGTTGTCTGGGAATCGAACCCAGCCCAGCAGGTTAAAAGCCTGTTGCTCCGCCTTGGAGCTAACAACCCATGAGGGAAGGTTGGTTTCTCTTCCCCGTCTTACCGGATGACCCCTCCGGCGAGGGTGACAACACCATGTTGTCGTGGCACGTTGGCCGGAGTCGAACCGACTGTTGTCGAACAGCTAGTGGTTAGCTAGACCACCCCTGCTTCGACATTCAGCAACCCAAGCTGTACAGCCCCGTTGCCAACGCGATATAAGACTCACTCCACTTCCACTGTTGAACCGTTGAACCTAAAACCATCTTACCAGAGTCTTGGGAGTTTGGGAACTTATTATCTCTGAATCATCTCACGGACGAGGGTCTGGACATAGGTCATGTCCTCTCCACACTCTTCACAGACCGGAGTCCCAGCATCCTCGAAGAACGTCGGAGGCACGATCGCTTCGATCATGCATTCCTTGCACTGCCATCTCAGTCTGACATCCGAGTCCGCCCGAGCGATCCACTTGTCGTTGTTTTCACTCATCGTTGGCTCCCTTCGATCTACTATTAGACTCTATCAGGTTCTTGTGAGTTTAGGAACTATTAACTGGCGATGGTACGCAGGTAGCACGCACCATCCCGGGCCTGGACAACCCGACGCTTCTGGGTTCCTCGCCTAGTTTCCACGAGCACCAGCGCTCCATCTTCGTAGGCGCGCAGGACTGCACGGGTGACTCTTCGTGCATACAACTTTGATCCCAAGTTGACGTAACCCTGGAACCACTCTCCCCTGTAGAACACACGGATCATGTTGCAGTTGTAGCTCCGGTTGAGACAGGCACAGTTTGTGAAGTCACGGTTCAAAGCTTTCATCAAGTTCATGGCAGACCCTTCTGTGTTGTGACAAAACCTATCCTATCAGGTTCTTGTGAGTTTAGGAACTATTATCTCTCAATGCCCCAAGCCCGGACACCCCTCGTGTTGAAGGGATGCCGGGCTCTGGGAGAGGACTCCTTCTCCTGCGTTGTGCCTTTTCGATTCTCTACTTTACCCCGAGCACCTTCACGAGCCGGGTCTTGGCTCGTGTAACCGCCACGTACAGGAGCCTGGACTCCTCGGGCGTTGCACCAGGACGGTAGGTGTCACGAAGAAGCCATACCGTGTCGCTTTCGAGCCCCTTGGCCCCGTGTGTGGTCATAATCTCAACGAACTGGCCCTTACCGTTCGTGGGGTCCACTTCACAGAGCTCCCGGATCTTGTCCGAGAGGGAGTCACACGTCGGGACCCCGGACGTTGCACAGAGCGTCTCGAACACTTTGACAGTGTCCTGAATCCGAGACACCTTGCTCGCCCGCTCTTCCTTGTCCTTCGTCCTCTTCGTGATCTTGAGCTCTTCCTTGGTAGCCCAACCCTTGAGCCACTGGAGGAATGCACCCACCTGGGCCTTCTTAGACTTTCGCACCATCGCCAAGAGTCCCTGGGCGATGTCCTGACCCTTGATCCTGGCCCGGATATTCCTGGAAAGCAGGGAGAGGGCGAGGGAGAACATCGGGGCACGGGTCCGAGAGACGATGAAGTCCCCGACCCTGATCTCCGCGAACATAGTATCCAGGAGCGAGATGGACTCGACCTTGCCCTCCGGGGCGCTTTCAACATGCCGGATGTTGGGCACAAGGGCCTGTGCCTCACGCACCACGGACTTGCAGCATCGGAAGCACTCGTCCAGCGGGAGACGGGTGCAGTTGAGGGCGCGGGCCGCGTTGTCCATCACGTTGGCTTCTGCTCCGCGCCATTCATAGATGGCCTGATTCGGGTCACCGACGAACACCAGTCTCCCCGTGCCTCGTTTCACAAGGCCCTTCGCGAGACTGACCTGGATCGGGTTCGAGTCCTGAAACTCGTCCACGAACACGAAGTCGAACAGGGGAAACACCATTCCCTGAGACACGGGAATCCAGACCATGTCATCCTGGTCAATGATCCCCGTCCAGTTGGACGCAACCTTCATGCACTGCTTCGTGAACCGGACCAGCGCACGGACGGAGTATCCGCCCTTGCCGTTCTCGTCCTGTCCTGGAGAAAACAAGTCAAAGCGGTGGATGAGGTCTTCGACCCGACCATCGTCCTTCGTGGACTTGTAGTCGATGTCATAGCCCTTGGCGAGCGAGGTCAGTTTGGCGAGGTTTGCGGCCTCTTCGTAGAGGCCATCGGGAGCCGAGTTGGGCTCACCGTCGTAGCCGAGCACAGACAGGGCAATGTTCCTGCCACGGGAAGCGTTCACCGTGAACTTCCCAAACTTCTTGGTGAGCAGGTAATAACCCCACCCGTGGTAGTTGTTCGCGTTGAGACCCCTCGCTCGAAGCTCTTCCTTGATCTTGACGTTGAAACACAGATAGAACACCCGAGCGTTGGGGTTGGTCTTGAGACAATACTCCACCGCGTTCTGGATGGTGGTGGTCTTGCCCGCACCCGCGAGAGCATCGAGCATGCCATGGCCAGAACCGTTTACGATCCAGTCATAGAAGTCTCTCTGTCGTTTGGTGGGACTGAACGTCATGGTCATGACGAAGGCTCCTATCTTCTATGTTGGGTCAGGTTCCATCCCCGACCTAAGATTCACTCTACCACACTCTTTCTGAGTTGGGAAATATTTCTGTCAGAAAACCCAGGTATCCCCGAAGACCTCCGCCCACCCGGAAACCTGGGCATCCCCGGAAACCCGGGCATTCCCGGAAACCTGGGCATTCTCGAAGATCCGGGCATCTCCAGCAACCCAACAGTTCCCATCGTGGGAGAGGTTCTCCTCCTGTTCGATCCACCCACCCAGGTCCCCGTCCGAGATCCGACGGATTCTCCGAAGAATCAAGGTTCCAATCGACTTTGTTTCTCCCGTGAACTCGTACTTCTTCATGTTGTAACTCCCTTTCCTCATTGAACCTGAACCTGAACCTGAACCTACTATACCAGAGTTTGAAACCTTTGGGAAGTTATGTTCAATGCCCCAAGCCCGGATCATCCCCTGTGTTGAAGGGATGCCGGGCCTCATGGGACCTCGCGTGGTGGTGGTGGTGGTGGTGGTGTCTACGACACCTTGTACACCCGGTTCCCCATCTCGTCCGTGGTCACCGTGATCCGGGCGTACCACTTGTGAGGCTTCGGGTACTCGGGTCCACAGACGTTCCCGAAGACCGTGCCCACGGGGAACTTGTCGAGAGACTGGCACGGCATCGGGTTGACGATGCTCTGGTCGTGGATCAAGACGGACCCGGGGTTGGTCTTGATCGCCTGCACGAGTTCCTTCTTCGACTTGGGCTCACGCCCGGTGATTCTCATGTACGTGGTCATTGTCTACCTTCCCTTTCTCTGTTCGTTGAACCAGTGAAACTACTATACCAGAGTTTGGAGCCTTCGGGAACTATTACTTCTCCAATGTGTTGACCAGGGTGTGGGAGTAGCTCATGTCCCCTCCACACTCTTCACAGACCGGAGTCCCAGCCTCTTCGTAGAAGGTCGGAGGCACCCCTTTGAGGGCGCAGTCATCGCTGGTACACTTCCAAACCATCAAGACATTCGTGTCGGAGACTTTCTTCCAGGTGTTTTTCATAACCCTTTCCTTCCAATGCCCCAAGCCCGGGGCTCACACTTGCGTGTGTCCTAACCGGGCTCAGGAGTTCTTTGCCCGGTGTCTACCGGGCGTTGGGCCGGTGTTTCTCTACCGGGCTCCAGGGGATGGAGCTAGACCGCGCAGGATGCCCGGAGTTCCGCGAGGCGCTGGTTCTGGGCCTCCGTCCTCTTGCTTCCCCTCTTGACGAGGTTCCTGATCTCCCTCGCCGTGTCCGACTCTTCGGGCGGGGGCGCATCACCCCACGTCCTGGAGGTGTCGGGCTCGGGCCGGGGGACCAGCGCGACCACTTCCTGGATGCTCGCGAACCTGCACGACTCCACGTTGGTCTTCCAGTCGAACACCTTCTGGACTCCGGTAGGGTACAGGGAAACCGTGATCCGGGAGTAGCCGAATCTCCCGCGAGACTTGTCCGTCGCGACGATCTCCCCGACGAGCCCGTTGATGTTCACGATCATTCCGACCTTCGCGACCTGGAAGAAGGGGATGAAGGGCACGAGCCTGGGGTCCTGTGACGCGGGAACCTGCACGGTGACGGTCCTAGTGAGGGGGAGGTTGACGGTGGTCTCGACGATGATGTTGCTCTCCATGATGTTGTCTCTCTTTCTTTCCTGGGGTTTGGACTCTCGGGGACCGGGTGGTTTCCGGTTCCCCTGTCCTCATCCCATGCTCTCAATATACAGGAACCGGGTTGGTTAGGTAACTTATTATTCCCCCAGGTTGAGTTTCACTAACAGTCGCACAAGACCGAAGAAAGACCCCTTGGTGTCTGAACTCTGGAAAGTTTTTCATGCCATGAACCGTGAGAGCATAAACGGAAAAACCGGGTATAACAAGGTTATACCCAACATATTGTAACGTAACGTATTGTATGGTAACGTATGGCGATTTGAAGGATACTCGGGATATCTGGAGTGATTACAGTAACACTGTAATCGTCTGGAGGGAATCATAGAAAACAGGAATATCCCAGAAGGATACCTGGAAAAACAGGAACAAGGGAGAACAAGGGAGAACAAGGGAGAACAAGGGAGAACAAGGGAGAACA
>ERZ1292629.2866-Hain-H43-01um-R1-2866-length-13947-cov-7_pt1 | contig 13947 bp, 16 predicted proteins | sample MGYA00564399_ERZ1292629 | MGnify/ENA primary metagenome ERZ1292629 (study PRJEB36523, sample SAMEA6512636) | groundwater metagenome | collected 2019-01-08 | study: AquaDiva: Metagenomics assemblies of 32 groundwater samples
GCCAAGGATGCCTTCTTAGAGGCTTTGGCGCGTGCTATGTCCTGTTCGCGCTTCGTCTCGTTCGCCTCTTCAGAATGCCAGTCCTCCGCGTCTACTGCGTCCTTCGCAGCCTTTTCGGCAATGGTCACTTCATTGAGTGCCGCGAAGATGCAGACTGTGGTGCGACCGATCAAGGACTTCAAGTCGGCAAACGCACCGCGATCGTACGACCCAAAGTGCTGGACAATGGACTGGCCGATCTGCTTGCCATAAGCTATGTCGGCTGCCTGTTCCTTCTCGCCGCCGACCTTGGGCTTGCCTGTCCCTCTCGCTACTATGTTGGCGTCATGTATGCCCGTACGGACTGCGGGAATGAGGCTGTTGCCCGCTGTTACCACATTGGGCGAAACGATGTTCCTAGCTTGACCGCCAGCTATCGCGTCTGCTACTTCTACTGCCAATGTCTTGCGATTCATAAAAAGACCTTTCAGGTTATGGCGCATGCCCAATGCATGGCCCTGAAATACCCGACACAGGTATTTCAAGACTAGCCTGCCGCACGTAACTAAAGTTGTTAAAAACATAACCGATTCAAGGATTTAACCTATTTAACTTAACCTAATTAACATCATCATAGGCTACCCCATTATACCCTATCGCGCGTCCTCGCGAGGACAATCGTTGATCATTCTGAGGGCCGTCGCCCTGCTTAACAAGGTTAATGACGTTAGGTTAAAGACGTTAAACATTCGCACAATGTAAGAATTTAACTAATATGGGAATATGCCACATTCTCATATGGTGCATATAGTGTAAGTGTCTGACAATGTTATACGTTGATTAATCCACTCTCCCCTGTTTAATTTATTTATAACCCATTGACAGCATTAGTTTTTTTTTATATATTTGGAAGGGGGGAGGGGGGAAAATTTCTTGGCTGGGGATTTAAGGTCTAACATCCTAATAACGCTACATATTATTTTTAAACTTAGGGGTGTTTAATATACCATTATTGACAGCCTCTACAAACAATTTAAAGGGATAGAGGCTGGGGAGGTATTGATGTGTAGCTAAAAACCTCCTAGAAAGCCTCCTGCGCCGTCTAGGCGCTATTTTCAGGCTCGGGGAAAGACAACAACCCCTCGCCTTCAAAGAAAGACACAGGAAAGGCCCAAGCCTTTCCTAATATATATATTTTTTTTACCCTATATTTTTCCTACCCTATACAGTCATTATAACATATTTCTGTCCGAATGTCAAGGATTAAATACATTTTAACAACTATTTTTACATTTTTGTAAATAAACCTTGACATTTAATCAATTTTCTGGTATAATATAGATATAGGGTAGGAATTTATATAAATTTAATAGAAAGTATTAATGAAAAAACTAATTGTTGCTGCCTTAATTGTTGCTTCCCTTCTTTTTGCTGCTATTCTGGCAGTAACCTACACACCTGACATTCCTCGTGCTACCACATATGCCATTAGAGCTATGGGAGACGGAAATGGTTCAGGTGTCCTCATTGCTCCCAACTATCTCCTCACTGCGGCTCATGTAGCCTCTTCTATTAAAAATGGAACAATAGAATATAAAGGATTTAAACTTCCTTTAGAGGTAGTTAAAATAGATGAAAAGAATGACATTGCTCTAATTAAAGTGTTGGGTATCAATTGTCCATGTGCTCCCATAGCCGAAGTTAATGCTCTTCTGGGAACAAACATAACCACTGTTGGGTTTCCTATGCATACTGTAATTAAAACTCAAATAGTCACACATGGTGTTGCACAGGGCAATGGTCATTTTACCTCACCAGTGGGTCCAGGTAATTCGGGTGGTGGAGTATTTAATGATAAGGAAGAACTGGTCGGCATTGTGAGTTCCATAGCCATTGCTCCCGTCGGATTTCTACAAATTATTCCTCTCACTCATGTTATGCAGGCAGTTGAAGTTAAAATAATTAGGGAATTTCTGTTAAAAGATTTGGGATTTTAATTGTACACTGATGCTAAAAAAGTAGAAGTAGTTACAACCTATCTTGTCTTAGGTAAAGCTCCTATGGTTGAGGCTGTTACCAAAGTTCCAGCAACCACCATTAGAGCTTGGAAAATGCAACCCTGGTGGAAAGAACTTGAACAAGAAATTAGGGCCGATGAATCTGCGGAACTTGACGGCAAGCTTTCTAAAATTATTGATCGTTCCCTTGATTGTGTTATTGATCGTATTGAGAATGGTGATTTTATTCTTGATTCCAGAACAGGATCAGTGAAACGTGTGCCAGTGAAAATGAAAGATGTTCATAAGGTAAGCGCAGACCTTATTGACAAGCGGGATTTAATTAGGAAGAAAGAATATGTTAAACAAGATAAAACTACAATTGATGAAGTCATTAAGAAGTTGGCTTATCACTTTGCTGAGTTTGCTTTACGAAGCAATAAAACGCACCGAGAGGAAATTGTCATTGAAGGGGAAGTATTAAATATATCTCCTAATAATACTAGGGTAGAAAGTAACACATAGTGCCATACATGACCGGTGGAAAACGTGATTATAAAAAAGAGAACAGGTTGTATAATTCTCGCCCGGAAGTTATCAAACGTCGAGTAGAGCGGAACAAAGCCCAGCGTATGATGGAGAAGAAACTCGGACGTAAAATTAGTGATGACATTGACCATATTAAACCTCTTACAAAAGGTGGTAAAACAACTTACAGTAATCTGAGAGTAAGAAAACCTAGTAAGAACAGAAGTTTTAGACGCAATAGGGACAGTTCGATTCGTTAAGCCCTTTTCGTATAGTGACATTACTCTCGGTCTGTACCCGAGGAACAGAGGTTTGATTCCATCTAAAGGGCTCCAATAATGATAAAAGTGATACAAGAAGGTGAGAATATTCCGAATGGTTTTTATATTAAAGTTGGATTTTTCTCTAAAATAGAAAAGTTTGAAGAATTTGCTGTACATGAAATTAGAGGATCTGATGGTTTAGTAGAGATGAGATCTATTTATCCAAGATTTAAATCTTCAGAAGAAACTAAACCTTGGGTCACATTAGGATTTCGTTTAGGAATTTTTGATGTTTCGTATCGAATAAGAAGTTGGACTGATAATATATTTAGATTTCACTGGAAGTGAGAGTACTTAATAAAGAAGTGATGGAAGGATTTGTCGGATCGTGTCTTATTAAACGATTTGAGGGATCTCTTAAAATACCAGAGGCACATAAAGAATGGTGGGAATTGTGTACGAGCAACTCGAAGTTTGTCGCTATAGCGGCCCCGAGAGGGCATGCTAAGAGTACCGCAATAACCCTTTCATTAACCCTGGCATGTATCTTATTCCGAGAACGTCGATTTGTCTTACTTGTCTCGGACACAGAGTCTCAGGCGATTTTATTTTTACAAGCGATCAAGCAGGAACTCCAGGAGAATGAGGACCTACAACGTCTTTTTAAGTTAAAAAAGAATGAGAAGGGTGAAACACTCTTCTTAAAAGAATCAGAAAGTGACATTATTGGTATATTTGATGATGGAAAAAGTAAGTTTCGTATTGTAGCAAAGGGCAGTGAACAGAAACTTCGTGGACTTCTTTGGGATGGTTTAAGACCTGACTTAATTATTTGTCACGAAGTTGACACCGAGATATATACTCCTGAAACGGGATGGATTTTAAATCAAGATTATCCCGGTGCTCAGCAAATATCTTCAGATGAACTGTATGAATTTAAATTCTCTGATGGGCATATTGAACGAGTTACGGGACAGCATAGATTCTTAACAGATGAGGGGTGGAAGTTTGCATGGGAGATGACGAGAGGAGACAACGTAAACGAGAGTATCAGCGAAGATATCTTGAACGACATCCTGATCGAAGAAAAGAATCTCTTAAGAAATATAACAATAAGCAGGAGACTAAAGCAAGGGTTGCAGCATGGGTTGCGGAGAATAGTGCTCAGTATGTTACTGCTAAAGACAGATGGGCAAAAAACAATCCTGACAAAGTTAAAGCAAATACTGAAAAATACCGCAAGGAACATCCTGGTTGGATGGCAGCACAATGTGCTAAAAGAAGAGCAAGAAAGTATCATGCGACGCCAGAATGGTTAGATGCAAACGATCTTTGGATGATTGAAGAGGTTTATCATCTCGTCAATTTAAGGATAAAAATGACAGGAATTAAGTGGTCTGTAGATCACATTATTCCTCTACAAAATAAGAAAATTTGTGGTCTCCATGTTCCTTGGAATTTGCAAATCATCACTGCTTCTGAAAATAGTGTAAAAGGAAATAGATTTGTTAGTTGAATCCATAACAAGGCTTGAAGGAGGGGCTAGTGTCGTCGCAGTGAGGACGAAGGGCGGGTGGTATAAGACCCGTGCCGGAATATCTCACAATTGCGACGATATGTAGTGGAGAATGATGAAATCGTCATGAATCAAGAACGTCGTCTCAAGTTTAAGAAGTGGTTCTCAGGTGCTCTGATGCCTTGTCGATCCAAAGATGGTGTTATTCGATATGTCGGCACTATTCTTCATATGGATTCGATGTTAGAGAGTTTAATGCCGTCTGAAAGTGATAAAGCAAGTGTCAATGAGGATTTAAAACTCTATACCACAAAGAGAAGTTTGTGGAAAGGTGTAAAATATCGGGCTCATAATTCAGATTTTACTAAAATATTGTGGTCTGAAAGAATGGGAAAAGAAGAACTTCAATTCCAACGTAAATATTATCAAGATTTAGGAATTCCAGAAGTTTATTCTCAAGAATATTTAAATATTCCCATCGACGAGAGTACGAGTTTCTTTAAAAAGGCAGATTTTCTGCCAATGACAACTGAAGATAAGAAACTTAGACTTAATTATTACATCACAGTGGACTTAGCTATCTCTGAAAAACAACGAGCGGACTTCTCAGTGTTTCTGGTAGCTGGTGTTGATGAAAGTAAGAGAATACATGTTGTGGATGTGATTCGAGAACGTATAGATGGTCGTCAAATTGTTGATCAACTCATTGCTTTGCAACGTTCTAGAAAGCCGATGGCAATTGGAATTGAGGAAAGTCAAATTAGCAAATCTCTTGGTCCGTTTTTAAGAGAAGCTATGTATGCTTCCAATGAATATATTGACTTAATACCTCTCTCGCACATGTCTCAAGACAAAATTATGCGAGCAAGAAGTGTTCAAGCAAGATGTCGTGCTAAAGGTGTTAAATTTGATAAAGATGCAGATTGGTATCAAATCTTTGAGGATGAATGTACTAGATTTCCTCGGGATAAACATGATGACCAAGTTGATGCATTCGCTTATTTAGGACTCATGTTGGATAAACTTTTAGAAGCTCCTACAATTAGAGAAGAACAAGATGAAATATATGAAGATGAATATCGACAATCTGGTTTGTATGAACAGGGCCGTTCTGTGTTAACAGGTTATTAATGGACATACTTCGTTTTATAACAGAAGTCAACATTGCCGAGAGTTTAGATGAGCAGAAACTCACTGATTTGGGTATGTCTGTTTATAAAGGTTATCAAGTTGATCTTCGATCCAGAGAACAATGGGATCGAAAGTATGATGAATGGATAAAATTAGCAGCACTGGTGGTAGAGAATAAAACTTATCCGTGGAATAAGGCCAGCAATGTTAAATACCCCCTTATTGCAACGGCTGCAATGCAATTCTCTGCTAGGGCTTATCCCACTCTTATTCCTTCTAACGGCCGTATGGTTAATGTGGAAGTCATTGGAGAAGATCCTCAAGGACTAAAAGTAGATAAAGCAGAACGCCTATCTAAACATATGTCCTATCAACTTATGAAACAAATGACAGCATGGGAAGAAGATATGGATAAACTTCTTTTAATTCTTCCTATTGTCGGAACTTGTTTTAAGAAAACTTATTGGGATGAACAGAATCATTCTGAACTTATTCTTCCTAAAGACCTCATTATCAATTATTGGGCCAAGAACATTGACGAAGCCGAACGGATAACACAACGTTTAGAACTTAGTCAACGGAAGGTTCAAGAAAGACAACTTGCAGGCACATTCCTTGATGTTACACTTCCCAAACCTACTAAATCGGGTATGTGGAATGATAAACAACCGATTCAAGGAACAAATCCTAATGAGGATGATGAAACAACTCCATATGTCATCCTAGAACAACATACATATATCGATTTAGATGGCGATGGCTATCCAGAACCCTATATTGTAACGATTGAAGAACAAAGCAAGAAGGTATTACGCATTGCTGCACGATTTGGTGAAAAGGAAGTTAAACAAAATGGTGATAAAATTATTAAAATTATCCCGATTAACTACTACACCAAATATGGGTTCATTCCCAATCCAGACGGTGGATTTTATGACATTGGATTTGGTTTGTTACTTGGACCCCTCAATGAAAGTGTCAATACCCTCATTAACCAACTTATCGATGCTGGAACACTGTCTAATTTGCAGGGCGGTTTTATCGGCAAAGGGTTACGACTCAAATCTGGTGAACAACGTTTTGCACCGGGAGAATGGAAAGCAGTAAATGCAACTGGTGATGATTTAAGAAAACAAATTATACCTCTTTCACAATTTCAAAAAGAACCCTCTACTGTTCTCTTCCAACTATTGGGTACTTTAATAACTTCTGGTAAAGAACTTGCTTCTATTGCTGAAATATTTGTTGGGAAAATGCCAGGACAGAATACTCCTGCTACGACCACAATGGCTTCCATTGAGCAGGGGATGAAAGTATTTACAGCGATATATAAACGTGTGTATCGTTCTTTAACTAAAGAATACAAGAAACTATTTAAATTGAACAGTGTTTATTTAGATCATAAAGAATATTTAACAATACTTGATGCTCCTGTAGATCCATCTGATTATGATGAAGAAAGTTATGATGTTTGTCCATCTGCTGATCCGGCAGCTATTTCGAGTACGGAAAAACTTCTTAAGGCGCAAGGACTTCTTGAGTTGCTTCCGTTAGGTACTATTGATCCGATGGAAGTTACAAAGCGGGTACTTGATGCACAAGACCAGCCCGCACCAGATAAGTTATTCCGTCAAGGTCCGCCTCCACCTGATCCTAAAGCTCAAGAAGCACAAATGAAAATGCAGATTGAACAAGCTAAAGCTCAAACCAAAATGCAAATGGATCAAATGAAGATGACAATGTCTCAAAGAGAATCTCAACTAAAACTTCAAATGGAACAACAAATGAAGGCAATGGAGATGCATTATAAAGAACAAATAATGCAATTAGAGATGAAGGGTAAGATGATGGAGCAACGATTTAATATGGCGGCTCAGGTAGAAGAACATCAAATGGATCGTCAGATTAAAGGTAGTGAAATGAAGATGAAGGAAGAGGAGCATAAACAGAAGTTACAACAAACTAAAGAAATGTCGAAGGAAAAGAAGAGTGGTAAAAAAACCAATGACGCTCATTAAAAGGACACAAATAATCTATGACTAAAGAAGAGTTTTATGAATGGAAATCGAGTCCATTCACTCAAGAAATATTAGATTTAATGAAAAATCAAGTCGGTAAGTTAGAATATGGTATTGCTAGAAGTGTTGGAGAAGATGGTAAACAAGATTTAATTAGACGAGGTTATATTCTTGCGTTTGAAGACATCATTCGCATGGAATATGACGAAACGGAGAAAACAGAACAATGATTGAGATCAAAGGACCGAGAGTCTTAGTTAAACCAGAAAAAGTAGAAGATGTGGATGAAGTCTATAAGGCAGCTAAGGCTGCTGGTATTGCTTTAATAGATAGTGATGACAAGAAACGAGAAGATAGGGCTGTAGTGTTTGGTACTGTCTTACAAACTACTCTTGAATGTTGGCAACCACCTGTAGGTACTGGACTGGCTTGGGTGCAACCAGGAGATCGTGTGGTATTTGCTCGCTATTCGGGAAAATACATTGTTGATCCCACAACTAGAGAAGAGTTTTTAATTTTAAATGATGAAGACATCATAGGAGTAATCAAATGACTGAAGAAGTCGTCGAAAAGACAGAAGAAAGTATAGAAGTTAATCCGGTTGAGGAAAGAGCTTCTGAATTAGGATGGATGCCAAAAGAAGCATGGATTGAGGCCGGAAAAAATGCTGGTTCATGGCGATCAGCAGAATTGTTTGTAGAACTTGAACCTCTTTTTGGCAAAATTGATAGTTTAAAGAAAGAGATTAGAAATCACAAACAAACCACAGAAGTACTTAAAAAACATTATGAACAAGTTCGTGCAACTGAATATAAACGAGCTTTAGATGATCTCAAGGCACAGAAACGAGTGGCTCTTGAGGAAGGTGATGCAGAAGCAGTTGTTGCCATTGATGATGAAATTGCGACAACTCGAAGTCAAGCAGATGCGGCATCTCGCCAAGTTATTCAACAACAAGCGCAGGAAATTCATCCTGATTTTGCTGAATGGGTTGATAATAACAGTTGGTATGCGACGGATAAAGAGATGCAAGCATTTGCAGATAGTATTGGACAGGCATATGCTCTGTCTCGCGGTAAAACGGTTGAACCATCAGCGGTTCTAAAACATGTGGAGAAAAAAGTGAAACAGGCATTTCCTGAGAAGTTTAAAAATGTTAATCAATCTAGACCTTCTCCAGTCGAGAAATCGACTCCAACAAAGAAGGCAGAACCGACATTTGAATTAAATGACGATGAGCGTCGAGTAATGAATAAGTTAGTCAAACAGGGTGTACTTACAGAAGAGCAGTATATAAAAGACCTTAAGAAAATCAAGGAGATTCAATAATGGACAAAAGAGCACCAGCGCGAGAGAACAAGCGCACACCAATTAATGGCCGTCGTGGCAAACTCAATGTTAAGGGTAAAGATCCTACATATGAATACCGAGTGGTAAATAATGTTGATGACCGGGTTGCAGAATTTCTGGAAGCTGGTTATGAGTTAGTCAAAAATGACGGATCACATATAATTGGTGATAAACGTGTTGCTACCCCAGGTAGTCTAGACTCCAATATGGAAATTAGTGTAGGTGGAGGGGACAAGGCAGTCTTGATGCGAATTAAAAAAGAATGGTATGACGAAGATCAAGCAGCCAAACAAGCGGGTATCGACGAATTGGAAAATACCATTCGTACTCCCAATATAGAAGGTTCTTATGGAAAGATTGAAATCAAATAGTGAGTTTTTGACTCACGAGAGCCATTTATAAAGGGAAATGTATAAAGGAAAATTAAATGGCAAATATTGATCGAAGCCAAGGATTTCGTCCTGTAAGTCACCTTAGCGGTGCTCCTTATAATGGACAATTTAATTGGTATGAAATTCCAGCCGCAGATACATCAGTCACCATGGTTGGTGATTTGGTTATTCTTTCGGATGGTGCTGCAACAGAAGCATTTCCAGCAGTAGAGCGAGCGGCTGCATCAGGGGACGTTACATCCGCTGTATTGGTCGGCGCTATTGTAGGAATGCGGGTAGATCCTACAGTTTTAAATGTACCATATCACCGTACTGCTTCAACTAAACGTTTGGTAATGGTTGCAGATGCTCTTGATTTAGTTTTTGAATGTCAGGAAGACAGTATTGGTGGAGCAATCGCAACTGCTTCCATCGGTCTTAATGCTGGATTTGTGGCTACTGCTGGTTCTACAACTACTGGTAACAGTGGTATGGAACTAGATAGTTCATCTCCCGGTACTACAAGTACTCTACCTTTACAAATTGTTGGCCGCAGTGAACGGGTTGACAACGAAGCAGCTACAGCCGAAGCTAAATATCTTGTGCGCATTAATACACATGCATATGGTAGCGTTGGCGTAACTGCTGTTTAATAGAGGAGAATACTAATGGCAACGATGAACACTAGCACATTTGCTAAGGCCCTATGGCCCGGTGTAAATGCATGGTATGGCAAAAGCTATGATGAATACGAAGTCGAAGTTACTAAACTTTTCGATGAGCATAAATCTAGCCGCAATTTTGAAGAAGATGTGGGTGTGTCAAGTTTTGGTCTTCTAACTGTTAAGAATGAAGGTCAATCCTACCAAATGGACAGCGAGAAACAAGGATTCACGACTCGCTATCGTCACGTAGTCTATGGATTAGGTTTCGTGATTACACGTGAAGCATTTGAAGATGATCAGTATGACATCGTAGGACAACGTAAAGCGCAAGGTCTGGCTTTCTCCGTTCGTCAAACGCATGAAGTATTGGGTGCTAATGTGTATAATAGAGCCTTCAATAGTTCTTACACTGGTGGTGATGGTCTTGAACTACTTTCTGATGCGCATGTAAATATCGCAGGTGGAACGTGGGCCAATGAACTTGCCACTGCAGCCGATCTGAGTGAAGCCTCATTAGAACAAGCAGTGATGGATATTGCTGGTTTTACTAATGATCGTGGATTGAAGATTGCTGTTAGACCCAAAACTCTAATTATTCCTAAAGAACTGATGTTCGAAGCACATCGTATCCTGAAAGCTACCAAGCGGACAGGTGAGACGAGTAACGATCCTAATGCTCTAAAGGATATGGGTCTTCTACAAGAAGTCATAGTTAACCACTATCTAACTGATACAGATGCATGGTTTATTCGTACTAATGCACCTCATGGCATGAAGAGATTTGTGCGGCGTGGTGATGAATTTGGTATGGAAAATGATTGGGATACTGAGAACGCTAAGTTCAAAGCTTCCTTCCGTGAGTCGTTTGGTTGGACAGATCCTCGTGGTCTATTTGGATCACCCGGAGCGTAACATAGTTGGGGAGGTTTCGCCGCCTCCCCACTTTTTTCTTAAAGGATAAAACATGGCTAATTTTCCTAATGGTTTTCGTGAACGTGTGTTAATTCGTAATGTACCTGTTGAGCCCGTTCATGGTGCTAAAGTCTTTTATGTGGGTAATAACGCTACTGCGGTCACTAATGAAAAAACTGCGTCTAATGGAAATAAAGGTAATTTCTTAGAACCATTTTCTACTATTGACTATGCTATTGGTCAAACTGCTGCTAATCGTGGTGATGTTATTTATGTAAGACCTAATCATACTACTACTGTAACGGCTGCTGATGCAGTTGATGCCGATGTGGTTGGTATTTCTATTATTGGTCTGGGGAATGATTCTAATCGCCCACGAATTGATTATACCGATGCTGCTGGTGAATTTGTAATTGGTGCAGATAACGTTCGCGTAGAGAATTTTAATTTTCATGCTAACGTAACTGCTGTTTTAAAAGCCATTGACATTGAATCTGGTGTTGATGGTACTATTATTAGAGGTAATCTGTTTGATGTGGAAACCACTGGAACAGATGAATTTAACAATGCTATTATTTTAGCAACAAATAATAAGAGAACTCTTATCGAAGATAATGAATTTGATATGGGGTTAGGTGGTGCTGTTTCGGCTATCTATATGGACAATTCGGCTGCTGCAGATGAAGCAACCAAAATTGTTGGTAATCTTATTATGGGAGACTATTCAACTGCCAACATTGTTAGTGATACCACAGCCTCTAATGATATTCTGATTGATCATAATATTTTAGTAAATGGTGAATCAGACAATCTGGGTACTCTGGCTTGTATTAGTTTAGTGACGCTATCTTCAGGTGTTATCAGCGACAATAAACTAGTAACTAATGTAGCAACTCCTGACCTTTCAGTTGTGGCTGATCAATGCGTTCTGCTTGGTAACAGTTATTCTGAGACGGTTGCGGGTGCAGAAGAACTTCTTTATACTCCAAAAGTTCCTGACAGCACTTACAACTTCATTGGTGTCGATGATGCTAACAACGTTGCTTCTACTGCAAATGTTGCTGCAAATGAAGATGGTTCCATTTTAGAGCGTTTGGAACAAATTCAAGAAGCTGTAAACAATGGAACAGGTACGGCCATTGCAACAAATAAATCAATTGTAGATTTACTTGGAACAACGGGAACTGCTCTGGTAGATGATGCCTTATCTGTTGTTGGTATCTTGGGTGTTGATGATGCTAACAATGCATTTGCTTCGACTAATGTAGCGGCCAATCGTGATGGTTCTATTTTGGAAAGAACAGAATTTATTATGAATTCTGTGCAGAAAGGATTGGCAGTTGCAAGTGTCGATCTTTCCGCGGCTTCTCCAAGAACGCTCTTCACTATTGCTGGTGGGCCGATCTTTGTTCATTTTCTCGCAATTAAGATTACAGCAGCGGCGAGTGCTAATGCAGCTTTGCTTAATTTTAGATCAACTCCTACAGTGGGAAGTGCTACAGTGATTTCGGCGGTGGCTGCCGCTCCTGATTTACAAAGTGCTGCTGCAGGAGATTGGTTTGCAGTAGCCGGTGGTGCTGCCGTAGTCGCTGTAAAATATTCGACTGGCACATCATTACCTGTTCTGTTATCTGGAACTGCCGGAGGTATGGTTGTTGATGCTGGAATTATTGAAGCAGTTATGTCCACAGACAACTTGACTACGGGAACAGCTACCGCGCATATACTTTATACGCCTATGGCTGATAGCGTCACAGTATCGTAATATAATTTAATTCCCACCGGATTAATTCCCGGTGGGGTTATTTTAAAGGAAAACTATATGCGCCCTAAAACTTGGACTTATACTCCTGGAGCAGCAAATTCTACAGGATTTCTATCCAATGCTACTTTAGCAACTTTTACATTAACAACAACAACTCCTGGAGATGGTCTAGCACATAAGGTTGTGTTTGATCCAGATGGAACTCCAGATTTGTCCGCTATTACAGTGGATCTTACTGGTACGGATGCAGATGGCCGTACTCAAACTGAGACAATTACCTTAACAAATGGTGGCGGTACAACAACATCCACTAAATGGTATAAGACTCTTGTTACTGCAGTTCCTAGTGCAACTATTGGCGGTGAGACAGTTGATATCGGTTGGTCTGCAGATGCAGTGGGTCCCACCATTCCTGTTAATTGGAGAGGAAATCCACTCGAACTAACATTAATGTGTGATATCTCGGGTACCATTAATTATGATGTGGAATACACTGTGCAGGATGTTTTTGCTAGTCAACCATCTACACTTACTTGGACCAATCATGGAACTATCGTAGCTAAAACTGCTGATACGGATAGTTCGACTGTTGTTCCAATTAGAGCAGTTAGAGTAGCTGTGAATTCTGTTACTGCGGGTGCCACATTATCTCTCACTGTAATACAAGGAGGGTAAGATGGATATTCAAGCTTTAAAATCATTAGAAGTTTTTCTGGATTTTCTTCTTAATCCAGAAAAATATAAAGAAGGTTTGAGTGATTTAAAAGAAACTGTTAAGAAATATGAAGAAGTGGTAAATGCTTATTCGTCTATTAAAGATGCAAATGTTTATTTATCGAATGCTTATTCAGCAAAATCGGAAGCTCTTAAATTAGTTAAAGAGACCGAAAAGTCAATGGCAGACACAGAACAAAAACATCGCGACATGCTTCGTGTTGAACGAGAACAGATGGAGAAGAATAGACGAGAATTAGTTAATGAGCGGAATGGTGTATTTGTCGAGAAGAAGTCTTTACAAGATTATCGTGCTAAATTGGATGTAGAACAAAAAGTTTTAGAAAAGAAGATTAAAGATTTAACAAGTTGGGAAGAGGACATCAAACGACAAGAACAAGAATTAAAAGAAAAACAACAAAAACTTAAACAACTGTTAGGATAGTATGAGCACAATTATAATTCAGCGCGGCGCCGGTGGCGGAGGGGGCGGGGCATCACTCGACGCCATCACTGCTGCCGCAGCCGACCAGTCTGGTATTGCCAATGCCGACTGGAACATCCGCTGGAACTGGGCGAAGACGACCAACAGTGAAGTCGCATTTGAGTTAGGCGAGAGCGCTGCGGCTACGGGTGGTACTTCCACGTCTGGTGTGCCGAACCAAGCGCTGCTGAAGCTCTCCACGCTCGCTTCGAGCACCATGAGCCCGCTGTCGGTGTATTCGCGGGCCGTTCACG
>ERZ1292629.2869-Hain-H43-01um-R1-2869-length-13945-cov-8_pt1 | contig 13945 bp, 15 predicted proteins | sample MGYA00564399_ERZ1292629 | MGnify/ENA primary metagenome ERZ1292629 (study PRJEB36523, sample SAMEA6512636) | groundwater metagenome | collected 2019-01-08 | study: AquaDiva: Metagenomics assemblies of 32 groundwater samples
TTTATTATATTCAAGATTTTGGAATATATTTTTACACGACATTGGTTTGGTTCCGACCAGCGAGCCGTATAAAAAACGCACAAGCCACGGCATGATTTTGGCTCCGGATGGCGAAAAGATGAGCAAGAGTCGGGGCAATGTCGTAAATCCGGATGAGATGGTGGAAAAATTCGGCGCCGACGCGCTTCGCGCGTATATAATGTTCATGGGTCCGTTTGATCAAGCGGTCGCTTGGGATACGAATGGGTTAGTGGGGGTGAGAAGATTTTTGGATAAGGTTTGGGGGTTGCAGGAGAAAGTAACTGTCATTCCGAATCCCCGTCACATTCGCCCCGCTCAGTGTAAACTCCGGGGTGAGGAATCTCTGTCTCAACCAACAAATGGACAGAGTTCCCTCGTCGGCGCGAGCCTCGCTCGGGATGACAACAAGAAGATTGAAACAATGCTCCATCAAACAATCAAAAAAGTTGGCGATGACATAGACAACATGCGACTCAACACTGCGATTGCTAAAATGATGGAGTTGGTCAATGAAATGAGTAAGGCGGAATCAATATCCAATATCCAATATTCAATGTTTATAAAATTATTGTTTCCATTCGTCCCGCACATGTGCGAAGAGTTGTGGGGCTTGCTTGGCAACAAAAAATCGTTGGCTTTTGAATCATGGCCGGAATATAATCCGAAACTGGCAAAGGAATCCGAAATAACTTTGGCTGTGCAAGTTAATGGAAAATTACGCGATACTTTAACAGTGTCTGCTGATATTTCCGAAGACGAAGCGAAAAAACTTGTGTTGGCCGGTGAAAAAGTTCAAAAATGGCTGGAAGGCAAAGAACCGAAAAAAGTGATTTATATAAAAGGAAAACTTGTCAGCATAGTCGTGTAACTATGATGACTGGTTTGGAAAAAATTATTTTTTCAAAAAGCAAAATGTTTTACGCGTTTTGTTTTTGTTTTATTCTCGGAGTAGGCGCGTTTTCGTTTATTGAAGAAGCGCGCTGGGTTTTTTATCTTTACATTTCTATTTTTGTCTTTTTATTTTCCGCGATAATTTTTTGGGACAAAAGAATCGCCCGGTTTATTTTTTTATCCGTCTTGTTTTTCATCATCGGCGGATGGCGATTCGCGTCAACAATTCCAACCGGCGGATCAAACGAGATAAACCATTTCAATGGTTCAAGAATATTTTTGATCGGTCAAATCAGCAGTGAGCCGGATTTAAGAATCAGCGAGGCGAGGTATGTTTTAAATGTGAAGAGTTGCAAGACTCGTTCATTGGAATGCCCAAAAAATATATCCGGAAAAGTTATACTTAAATTGCCTCTGCATCCGCAATATAATTTTGGCGATACGTTGGAGGTAAGTTGCAGTTTGCAATCGCCCAAAAATTATCAGGAAGGTAATTTTAATTATATAGTTTCACATATAATCTCATTCGCTCGGAAGTCGTCAGGCAAGCCCGCCGCTTCGCTCGCTCATTTCGATTATGAAAAATATTTGGCCAAAGACAGGATATGGTCAATTTGTTCTAATCCAAAGGTTCTGTCCGTTTTCGCGCCAACAAAATTTTCGGTTAAAATCGTGAAATTGATTTATGATTTAAAATTATTTTTTCAAAATCAAATCGATCGTCTTTGGCCGGAGCCGCAAAGCAGTTTTGTGGCCGGATTGTTATATGGAAGTAAACGGGGGATGCCGCCGGATTTATTGGACAATTTTAACAGAACCGGCATCACGCATATCATCGCGGTTTCTGGATTTAATATCAGCATCATCGCGACTTATCTGATGTTTTTTTTAATTTACATCGGTTTTTTTCGCCAGCGCGCGTTTTGGGTCGCTGTAGCCGGAATAATTTTTTTCGTGATTTTCACCGGCGCGTCAGCTTCGGTTGTTCGCGCCGGAGTAATGGGGGTTGTTGTTTTGCTTGCTCGTCATATTGGACGCGCATCTCACGCCGGGAATATTTTAATTTTTACAGCGGCGGCGATGGCGTTGATAAATCCTTATGTTTTAATTTGGGATGTCGGTTTTCAACTTTCATTTTTGGCAACAATGGGTTTGATTTATTTATCGCCGCAATTTGAACGGAAGTGGAAATTTTTGGATCATAAATATCTTAAATTTTTAAAAGAAACTTTTGTCGCGACAATGTCGGCTATCATCGCAACGCTCCCATTAATTTTATTTCAGTTCGGCAGACTTTCAATTGTCGCGCCGTTTGTAAATATTTTAATTCTCTGGCTCATTCCGTTTTTAATGTTGTTCGGTTTTGCCGCGTTGGTTTTAAGTTTTATAATTTTTCCGCTTGGTCAGGCGCTGGCATGGCTCACCGGTCTTGGTCTTAATTATGTTATAATAACAGTAGATTGGTTTGGTGGAAAAAGTTGGTCAGCCGTTGAATTTAGCGTTCCGTTTTGGCTGATGGCGATAATGTATTTAGCAATCTTTTTGTATGCGAAAAATTATGCGGCTAAAAGCAAAGGTTCTTCATTCGGAGGAGGGGTATAATTTGGCGGCAAAATATTACGATGAAAAAGAAAAGTATTTGAATAGTTTTGAGCAGGGGAAGTTAATCCCTCTGCTTGGTGATGTTGAAGAAAAAAAGGTTTTGGATATTGGCGCCGGCACAGGCCGTATTTCCGTTTATCTGGCAAATCGTGGAGCTAAAGTCACGGCGTTTGATTTATCGCCGAAAATGCTGGAGCTTGTCAGAAAGAAAAATCCGAAGATTCAGACAATTGTCGGCGACGCGGAAAATCTGCCGTTTGAAGACAGCTCGTTTGATATTGCAATCGCCGCGTTTTTAATTGTGCATCTGAAAGACCCAGCCAAGTTTTTTGACGATGTGTATAGGGTTTTGAAAGATGGGGGAATATTTGTTGTGACAAACATAAACCAGAAAGAGGCGCCGCTCGTTAAAACTGATGAAGGCGAAATAAAAATAGAGTCGTTTTATCATCGGCCGGAAAAAATTAAAGATATTTTGGAGTCGCTGGCGTTTAAAATTGAGAGAGAAATTTTTGTGAAAGAGAAAGAAGCTTGGGTTAATCAGATTGTCATGACGATAAAGTGATGGACCCCGCGATGGAGAGATATGGTTTGCCATCTCTCGCATCGCGGGTGGATGTGGCGTCGTCCTATCCCCTCCTTCTGGCCGGATGGAGCAGCTTCTTGAGAAGTCTGTCCCTTGCCGCGGTCATGCGCTCTTCGGCCCTGGCGCTACGCACGAGCGGCGCGGCCATGGCGGCGCTTTCCGCCACCTGGAACACAACCAGGTAATCGAGATCCTCGTCGCTTGTCACGCCGAGTCGTTCGCGCACAGCCCTCTTCGCCAAGCCCAACTCAGCAGCGCGATTGATGACGGTCTGCATCAGCTCTTTGCTGGTTGGCTTCTTCGGGGCGAAGATTGAGCCCGCGACCCTTGACGGGTACATGCGTCTCATGACTCCCTTCCCTGCTTTTGCATCTCGAGGACGCCACATGATTAGATACTCCTTTATTTAGAAGTATAGTAGTGTTTTATCTTGCCAGTCAAGTATGGTATTTAAAAAGAAAGCAATAATTGCCGTTGTGGCAATGATACTCATTTTATTTATTGGTATTGTTTTTTATTATCGTTATTTTGGAAAACATCAGCGCGAATTTAAGATTATCTTTTTTGATATTGGCCAGGGGGACGCGGCGCTGATTCAGTTCAACAACGGCCAAAAGATGCTGGTGGATTGCGGGCCGGATAGAAAAATTTTATCAAAGCTCGGGCGGACTCTGCCTTTTTATGACAGAACGATTGATTTTTTACTTGTTACTCATCCCGATCTGGATCACTATGGAGGTTGCGCGGATATTTTGCGCAGGTATAAAATTAACACAATCATAATAAATGGCAAAGAAAAATTTGATTCATATTTTAAAATTTGGGATAGAGCGATGAGAAATGAGGGGGCGGAAATTAAAATAATAAAAACCGCGGAAGAGTGGCTGGTCGCCAGCGCGACATTGGAATTTATGGTGCCTGATAGTTCGTTGGAGGCTGACGCGGAAAATGCGGAGGGAAATAATGCTTCCATTGTTTTTCGCCTGATAAATGAGCACAAAAAATATTTATTCACCGGTGACATTGAGGAGCCGCTTGAAAAAGCTTTGATCCTAAAATACTGCCTTTCAGCGTCAGATTGCCCAAAATTGAAATCCGATATTCTTAAGGTAGGGCATCACGGTAGCGACAGTTCTTCAAGCGAAGAATTTATAAACGCGGTTTCTCCGTCCAAAGCGATTCTGTCTGTTGGTAAAAATAAGTTTGGCCATCCATCTTTAAGAGTGTTAAGACGTTTTGAGCGGGCTGGAGTGGATAGCTTGCGTACTGATGAGTTAGGGGATATAGTTGAAAATCAGTAACTATTTTCAAGTCTATCGGGTATATTATATATCAATTATTAATCCGAATTGTATGTTTAGAGCGGCGGGAATTTTGGCGGTGTTAGCTTTATTTTTTATCGCAGACGATGCCATTGCGGTCGCGACAACAACTGTGAATAAAAATAGTGTTCAACCGGTTACAGACCAAACCAATGATTCCGATTTGGATGGTTTAAAAAACTATTTGGAAGTCGCGCTGGGAACCGACTTAAATAATCCGGACACGGATGGCGATGGTTACAAAGATGGAGAAGAAGTTTACAGCGGCTACAATCCTCTCGCCGGCAACAAAGATAGAAACGCGCGCCGGCATGTTGAAGTGGATTTGGCCAAACAACAAATGCATGTGTATTTTAATAATATCAAAATCGGGTCAATTCCTGTTTCAACCGGGATGATTAAGACGCCGACCCCGAAAGGCACATTTAAAGTTTTTGCAAAAAAACTGGTTGTGAACTATATAGGCCCGGGATACAATTTCCCGAACACAAAGTGGAATCTGGAGTTTAAGAAAAGTTTTTATCTTCACGGCGCGTATTGGCACGATCATTTTGGATTGATGCCCATGAGTCACGGTTGTGTAAATATCGCGTATAACAACGCGGAGTTTTTGTATAAATATATGGATGTGAGCGACAAGGTTTGGGTTTATGGAAAGACGCCGGCCGGGCGGGTGCAGATCGTGAAAAATTAATTTCCTCTTGACATCAGCCGGTTGCTTTGTTATAATATAACCATTAAAGAGCTTTCATACTGAAATGCTCTTTTTTGTTAGCAAAATTTGTGCTATCATATTTCTAATTCATTTTATTCATTTTTGCGTTCATAATGTTTTCGCTCTCCTCGTCCGCGAGGATTCGGGGATGTCCGCTGTGGCGGACATAACCCGCTCAAACATAATGACCGCAAATATTAAAAATATGTCAGAAATCACAAAGGCGATTCAGTTTCTCTGCGATGAGAAAAATCTTCCTTACGAGTCCGTAATGGAAGCTATTGAGCTCGCGTTGGCCGCGGCCTATCGCAAAGATTTTGGCAACAAACAGCAAAATATTAAGGTTAAATTTGATCCTGAAACTGGCGGTATGAAAGCTTGGGATGTCAAGACTGTTGTTGAAAATATTGAGGAAAGCGTGCTTGAGGCGGCTCAAGAAGAACTGGCAAAGAGAAGGGAAAAGGCGAAAGACGAGAACAGGGAATTGACCGAGGAAGAAACCGCAGACCTGCCTCGTTTTAATCCAAAAATAGAGTTGATGAAAACAGTCGCGAAAGAAATTCAGAAAAAAGCGAAGGTTGGAGATGTTTTGGAAATCGCATTAGAAATTCCAAGCGAATTTGGAAGAATGGCCGCGCAAACCGCCAAGCAGGTTATTATTCAAAAAGTCCGCGAAGCTGAACGCAATTTGGTGTTTAATGATTTTAAGGTCCAAGAGGGCCAGCTGGTTATGGGCACGATTCAACGCGTTGAGTCCAGAAAAATTTTGGTTGATTTTGGAAAAGTTACGGGCATTTTGCCGAGCGACCAACAAACCGGACGCGATCATTATCGTCCGGGCGCTCGCATGAAATTTTATTTGGCTTCGGTGCAAATGTCTCCTCGCGGGCCTGAAATAATTTTATCAAGAAATCATCCGGGCATGGTAAAAGAGATTTTTAAACAAGAAATTCCTGAAATTGGCGATGGTTTGATAGAAGTCAAGGGGATTGCTCGCGACGCGGGTTACAGATCAAAGGTGGCCGTGTTCACAAGCGACGAAGCGATAGATCCGATTGGATCTTGCATTGGGCAAAGAGGAGCCAGAATTAATACAATTATTGAAGAGCTGGGTGGTGAAAAAATTGATATTATTCAATACAGCGAAGACGCGCGAGAATATATTTCGCATGCTTTATCTCCGGCAAAAATTATGGAGGTTAAACTTGATGAGTCGGTTAAGACCGCGGAAGTGAGTGTTGTCCCGGATCAGTTTTCGCTTGCGATCGGCAGAAGCGGACAGAATGTTCGTTTGGCTGCCGAATTGACCGGGTGGAAAATAAATGTGGTTGAGGCGGGAACAAATAATGTTGTTTCAAGCGACAACGCCGAGGAAAAAGCGGCCGAAGAAAAGCCGACAGAGGACGCCGCGGCAAGTGAAAAAAGTGAATAAATAAATTAGAAATTATGCTTTCCATATTTAACACGTTGTTGTATCAACCGATATTTAATATTTTTGTTTTTTTGTATAACACAATTCCCGGCCACGATGTCGGCGTTGTAATTCTGGTGGTTACAATATTAATTCGGCTCGCGCTTTATCCGCTGACGAGTTCTTCTATAAAAGCGCAAAGATCGTTGCAAGAGCTACAGCCAAAAATGAACGCGATAAAACAGCAATACGCGGATGATAAGCAAAAACAGACGCAGGCGATCATGGAGCTTTATAAAACGAGTAAGGTAAATCCGCTCGCTTCTTGTTTGCCGATGCTTATTCAGCTTCCCATTTTGATCGCTTTGTATATGGTATTGCGCGACGGTCTGGCCTCAAATAATCTAGCCAATGCTCTGTATCCGTTTATAAGTAATCCCGGAAAAATAAATGATATGTCTTTTGGTTTTCTCAACATGGGAAAGCCAAACACATTTTTGGCGGTGCTTGCCGGCATGGCTCAATATTGGCAGGCAAAAACAATGTCTAGAAAAACGCCTCCGAAGGAAGCCGGCGGTGGCGCAAAGGATGAAGCGATGATGTCAATGATGAATAAGCAGATGCTTTATTTTATGCCTGTAATGACCGTGGTAATCGGTTTCAGTTTGCCGGCCGGATTAACGCTGTATTGGTTTTTTGGCACAGTGCTTATGTTTCTTCAACAGATGTATCTAAATAGAAAAAATACCGCCGTGCCGCAGGATGGCGTGATTGAAGGAAAAATTGTCAGCTAAATATGAATATCAATCTTCACAAATTAACAAACCTTCCGGTGCATACCGAATCAGGCCAAAAACTCGGAAAGGTTTATGATTTGGAGATTGACATTGATACCCATAATGTTCAGCGCTATCTTGTTCGCAATAATATTTTGAGCGCGAAATTTTTTTTGATTCAAAATTCGCAGATAAAATCCATCTCTGATGAAAAAATTGTTGTTTACGATGCGGCGTTATTAAATTTAGCTAAAGCGGATATAGCTCCGGAAGAGTAGAAAGCCTCAAGTAAATGTTTTGAGGCACCGCCTCGGAGCCGAGCCGGATTGGATTCCGACGAAGTCGGAACGGCGAGGCGAGAGAGAGCGAAGCCCGCCGCCGGAGCGGGCTTACGCGTGTGCCGTAAACATTTACTTGAGGCCTTATGAGTTACTCCGTCCTCGGTCAATCAATTTACAAAACTCTCTGTTATTTTGATATTGCCGATTATCCTCTTACGAAAGAGGAGCTTTATGCTTTTTTGTGGCAACCGCCGGCTATCGGGTATGGCGAATTTTTAGAAAAAATTGCGCAGGCTCCGGTTGAATCAAAAATGAGCCATTATTTTTTGCCGGGCAGAAGCGAAACGGTTGAAAATAGGCGGAGGAAATTTGTCGTCTCTGATTTAAAATTAAATATCGCGAAAAAAGCCGCAAAAAAAATCAGATCCGTTCCTTTTTTAAAAGCAATTTTTGTCTGCAATTCGGTCGGTTCAGAGCAGGCGACAGAAGAAAGTGACATAGATTTTTTAATAATAACTTCACCAAGGCGGATTTGGATCGCGCGCGGGTTTGCCAATATTATTTTGCGCCTCTTTGGTTTGCGTACTTATGGAAAAAAAATAAAGAATAAAATTTGTCTTTCTTTTTTTGTTGACTCCGACCATTTGAATCTCTGCTCTTTGAAAGCCGCGGAAGACGACGTCCATTTTGTTTATTGGTTTCAGCGGATGTTACCGATTTACGATCCGGAAAATTTGTATTCAAAATTTTTGTCGGAGAATGATTGGGCGAAGAAATTCACGCCGAATATGCGAACCAATGTAATCGGCGCGGGCGAGCGTCAAGTTGAAAATTCAAAACTTGGCGCGATTTGGAAAAAAATATGGGAAACAATGTGGCGAGGAGCGTATGGTGACTTGATTGAGAACCAGGCCAAGCAAACACAATGGATGAAAATAAAATTAGCAATGAAAGAAAAAGCGGAGATGAAGGATAACGGTGTTGTTTTTGCGGACGGAGTCATTAAATTACACGAGAATGACACTCGACTAAATTATCGCGATAAATGGGAAAAAAGATGCGATGAATTAATGTATGCAAAGATTAATTAAAATTCTGTTGGTTGCTTTGTTATTCTTTCTGCCATGGCAGACGAGGCTGATTTGGCATTATGGCCAGTTGAGCGGGGGATTTTGGGAATATGGAAGTTATAGTATTTTTGCCACGGAAATTTTGCTTTGGCTGATTTTAGTTTTGTTTTTTATCCAGAATTTTTTAAAAAAAGAATTTTGGACGGGCATACGAAGCAAAAAAAGTATTTCAGCGGGGCTTTTTATTTTGTTCATAATTTTTTTTGGAATTTCCACCGCATTCAGCAAAGATTTTTGGATTTCATATAATTTTGTTTTTAAGTTGTTGGAAGCAATGGCCTTGATGGTCGTGCTTGCTTGGCAGAATGAGAAATTAAAATTTCAGTTTGCTTTGTGGGCGGGAGGCGTGATTCAAGGCGGACTGGCGATTTGGCAATTTTTTTCACAAAAAGTTGTCGCGTTTAAATGGTTGGGACTTGCGGAGCATAAAGGTGAACAGCTTGGCGCGAGCGTGGTGGAGTTTGGCGATGAACGCTGGCTTCGAGCGTATGGAGCTTTTGGCTCACCGAACACGCTCGGTATATTTTTAGCAGTAATTTTTGTGTTGGGAACAATTTTATACTTGAAAATTGAAAACAAGAAGTATAAAATTGCGCTTCTCGCCGGAAATATTTTTGTTGTGATCGGTTTGATCCTTTCTTTTTCACGAGGAGCTTGGCTGGCGGCATCAATCGGAATGATTTCATTAATAATTATTCACGCGCGCGAAAAAGAAGTTTTGCGAAAAGTTTTAAAGCAGTCTGTTTATTACGCGTTTGTGGGGCTGGCACTTGTAATAATTTTATTCCCACTTTTTACGGCCCGTTTCAACACACAAAATCGTTTAGAAAAAATTTCCGTTATGGAGCGAGTCGCGCAGACGCAGGTTTGGATGGACGTTTTTGAAAAGAATTTTATTTTTGGTTTGGGGCCTGGAACATATACGCTTGAATTGAGCGAACACTATCCGAATATTCCGGCCTGGCGTTATCAGCCCATGCATAATATATATATGTTGGCTGCCGTTGAAATCGGAATTTTCGCTTTTATATTTTTGGCATTGATTGTTTATAAATTGGCAAAGCTGATTTACATCCATAATCGCGCCTTTTTTTCTCTCATAATCGTTGTTCTCGTTGCTGGCCTCTTTGACCATCCGCTCTGGAGTTTGTATACGGGAATAATGATTTGGTGGATTACTTGTGGACTCTCCTTGGCAATGGTTGATTTGCGGGAAACAGGGGAAAGTGGTAAACTGAACAATAATATTATTTAATTATTTTTTATGCACAAAAATTTTTTGGCGCTTACGATCATCGGCATCGTGCTAGTCTTCGTTTTGGGATTATTTTTTGCTCAGACGAGGTTGGACATGCAGACCGGTTTGGTTTCTTTGGATAAAAAAATCAGCGATCTTTCGGGGCAAATAAAAAATTTGTCTGAACAGAAGAAATCAGAAACTACCAAGGATGATGTTATTGGTAATGTGACAGCGTACCATTATGATGGAAAATTTGGATACGTAGGAACTCTGACAGTTAAAGGTTATCCCGAAATTAAAAGAATGGTTTGCGAGGAAGGGGAGCCGTTCTGTTCTAAAACAGTTGATTACGTTTATTTCAAAATAACCGACTCTGCGAATCAAGATATTTTTAAATTCATTAATGCAACAAAGGGCAATACATTCATAACTGAAAATGGTGTTGGTATCGGCTGTTATGAAAAAGAAAAGAATAGGATTTATTCCTATACAGCTAAAGGTGAGGTGGTTGATGACCGAGTAATTGTGGGTAGTGGCAAACGGATCGAAAGCATTATTAGTAGCGATTATATTTTGTCGGCGACGAAAAGTAATCCGGTTGATCTTACGCTAACCGCATTTCTTGTTCCGGATTCAGAAGCCACTGAATGCTTTTCGTATTTTAAAGTTGAAATGTCAAAGTAACACAGTTAATAACTGCGAGAAAATAGCCCTAATCCGGGCTATTTTTGTTTGTGGATAATCGGCAGAGCCCAGGGTCTTGACATCTTCTGAAAAAGTAGTAAAATGACTCTGCTGTTATCACTCGTCAATTTAGAGTGCTAACGGCAAATTTAATAATTAAGCATTAGTCATATGCAAATCAGACCGCTCGGCGACCGTATTTTGGTCAAGCCAATTAAGGAGGAAGAGGTAACCGCTTCCGGCATTGTGTTGCCGGAAACAGTTGAAAAAGAAAAGAAAGCCGAAGGCGAAATTATCGCTTTGGGCAATGGCGATTTTGTCGCCAAATTGGGTTTAAAGGCGGGCGACAGGATACTTTATAAAAAATGGGGCGGGGAAGAAGTAAAAATTGGAAAAGGAAAAGATGAAATAGAGTATAAGATTCTATATGTCGGCAAGGATGAGGACAAAAGCGATGTGGTGGCATTAGTTGGATAATTCTTAAATTAAAAACATTTTGAATATGGCAAAACAAATTCTTTATAGCGACGAGGCGCGCAGAAAATTAGTCCAAGGCGTGAATGCTTTGGCCAATGTGGTAAAAGTTACTCTTGGTCCAAAAGGCCGCAATGTTGTTTTGGATAAGGGCTATGGCGCGCCGACAATTACCAAAGACGGTGTAACTGTTGCCAAGGAAATTGAAGTGGAGGATAAATTTGAGAACGCGGGAGTGGAATTGGTAAAAGAAGTGGCCAGCAAAACAAACGAAGATGTCGGCGACGGCACAACCACCGCCACTGTTTTGGCGCAAGCAATTGTCGTCGAGGGTTTAAAAAATGTAACTGCCGGTGCGAATCCTGTCGCGTTGAAGCGAGGGATAGACAAATGCGTTGAGGCGATTGTAAAAGAGTTAAAAGAAAAAATTTCCAAGCCGGTTGAGGAAAATGAAATTGCTGATGTTGCCTCCATTTCCGCGAATGACAAAGAGATCGGTCAGAAAATCGCCGAGGCAATGAAAGATGTCGGAAAAGACGGCGTCATCACAGTTGAAGAGTCGCAGTCATTTGGTTTAAGCATTGAGACCGTTAAAGGCATGCGTTTTGACAAGGGCTATGTTTCTCCGTATATGGTAACGAATCAGGAGAGAATGGAAGCCGAATATTCCGATCCGTATATTTTAATTACTGACAAAAAGATTTCATCTGTTCACGATGTTTTGCCCTTACTTGAAAAAGTAGCGCAAAGCGGGAAAAAGGATTTGGTCATTATTGCGGACGATGTTGAAGGCGAGGCCTTGGCAACATTTGTCGTCAACAAATTGCGCGGGACATTTAATGTGCTGGCGATGAAGGCGCCGGGATTTGGCGATAGACGCAAAGAAATGTTGCAGGATATCGCGGTGTTGGTTGGCGGGCGGGTGATTACCGAAGAAGTCGGTTTGAAACTTGATGGCGCCGGACTGGATGATTTGGGTTCTGCCCGCAAGGTTATCGCTACAAAAGATAACACTACTATCGTAGAAGGCAAAGGAAATGAAAAAGATGTTAAAGATCGCGTGGCGCAAATTAAGAAATTCATTGAACAGTCAGATAGTGAGTTTGACAAAGAAAAACTTCAGGAACGTTTGGCCAAGCTGGCCGGCGGAGTCGCGGTCATTAAAGTTGGCGCCGCGACCGAAACAGAAATGAAGGAAGTAAAACACAGAATTGAAGACGCGGTCGGAGCCACCAAAGCGGCGGTTGAAGAAGGCGTTGTTCCGGGTGGAGGTGTAGCGCTGGTCAGGGCGGTAAAGGGTTTAGAAAATTTAAAACTGGACGCTGAAGAAGCCGTCGCGATAAATATTTTGCGCCGAGCTTTGGAAGAGCCGTTGCGTCAGATCGTTTTTAATGCCGGAGCTGATGGCGCCGTGGTCGCGGAGGAAGTAAAAAAACATGAAGGCAGTTATGGATACAATGCCGCGACAGGGGTTTATGAGGACTTGTTTAAAGCTGGAATTATTGATCCGACCAAAGTAACCAGAAGCGCTTTGCAAAACGCGGCTTCAATTGCCGGAATGTTCCTCACTACCGAAGCGGTTGTAACCGATCTGCCAAAGAAAGATGAGCCGGCAATGCCTCCGATGGGCGGTATGGGCGGAATGGGTGGAATGATGTAAAACTAAGAATAAAAAGAACGCTCTTCACGGGCGTTCTTTTTATTGCTATACTATTGCCATGACACAATCAATCGTTTCGTTTTTTTCATCGTTCCCGCCAGAGCTGGCGACTTTTTTAATGGGCATGACGCCGATTGGAGAAATTCGCCTTGCTTTGCCGGTCGCGGTGCTGGCGTATAAACTCCCGATTTGGGAAGCATTTTTTTGGGCGGTGCTGGGAAACATGGTGCCGGTTACAATTATTTTAGCTTTTGGAAAAAACTTTCACGCGTGGATTCATAAACGCGCGGGTTGGTTCGCTTCGGCATGGGTTAAAACCCTGGACCGCGCCCAGCATAAATTCGCCGGCGATTATCAAAAATACGGCTTAATCGGTTTGGCAATTTTTGTCGGCATTCCGCTTCCCGGCACCGGCGCCTGGACCGGCGCGGTGGCGGCGTTTATTTTTGCTTTGCCTTTTTGGAAAGCGTGGCTGTCTATTCTGGTAGGCGTAATTCTTTCCGGTCTGGCCACTCTTCTTATTACCTTGGGGGCGGGAAAGATTTTTTAATATTTTTTATCGCTTCTCCCCCTATAATTACTAAGGGTGAGTAAAGAAGAAAATGTATTTTCTTCTTTCGAACCCTGACGTAATTTCAAGCTTTGCTTATAAGGGGGAGAACAGTAGAGGGGGTTTTGTCTGTGGCTATGAAAGTAAAAAGAACTTATCAAAATGAACTAGCATTAAAAGATGTGAGACGCTTTCTGCGCTCAGAGGGTACATCTGCGGAAAAATTTTTATGGAAATATATTCGTGGAAATCAATTGGGTTATAAATTTAGACGCCAGTTTAGTATTGGGAATTTTGTAGCTGATTTTTATTGTCATGAATTAAAATTAATTATAGAGTTGGATGGATGGACACACGACAGTTTGCTTGCTAAAAATAAGGACAAGCGCAAACAAAATTTTCTTGAAGCGCGTGGGTATTATGTTGTAAGATTTACGAATGAGGATGTTTATGGGGATGTTGGAAATCTTTTTGAAAGAATTAAAAAGGCCTGTGATGATAGGCGAACGACGAAAACCCCACCCTCTGTCCCTCCCCTTATAGGGGAGGGAGCGAACGGGTGAGTGAATGGAAGAACTGTTTTTCGTTGGTTTCTCCCCCTA
>ERZ1292629.2872-Hain-H43-01um-R1-2872-length-13942-cov-4_pt1 | contig 13942 bp, 14 predicted proteins | sample MGYA00564399_ERZ1292629 | MGnify/ENA primary metagenome ERZ1292629 (study PRJEB36523, sample SAMEA6512636) | groundwater metagenome | collected 2019-01-08 | study: AquaDiva: Metagenomics assemblies of 32 groundwater samples
GAAAAAACTAAACCCAAACCGTGCCATTCGTCTTGTTGATAAAAAGTTTTCGTCAGATCCTTGAACAGAAAAACAATACCTCCAGTGATTATAAGTAGGGGCAGTATTAAGTCCTTGTTCTTTTGGAATAGAGAAAACATTTAGATATATTTAAGGTATTTTTAGTATACTACAGCAACTCACCTCCTATGAAAAAAGCCTGGATAAAATATCTTAAGGACCCCATAGATGGGACTCCTTTGGATTTTGATGATGTGCATTCATTCTCAAAACAGGATCGTATTACCACGGGCAATCTAGTAAGCAAAACAAAAAACGTTTATAAGATAATTAAAGGTATACCTGTTTTGCTAACCACCAATGCACAATCTTTGGCATCTGTTGAAAGCTTCGCATACGAGTGGGACCAGTTCGGTTTTTTGTTTGCTAAAACAGGTTGGTTTCAGGATTTAATGAACCCCTTGGTTGGCTCAGAAAAATTCTTTAAGAATAAGATTATAGTTGATGCCGGAGCTGGATCGGGTTCGCAATCTAGGTGGATGGTAGATGCTGGGGCCAAATTTGTTTTTTCACTAGAACTGTCAAATGCTATTTTCTCAGAACACGCAAAGACCATTAGACAATATGAAGATAAGATATATCCGATTCAATGTGATATTGCCAATCCTCCCCTGAACGTTAAGCCGGATATTATTTATTGCATGAACGTTATTCAACATACTAAAAATCCTACACAGACTTTAATCGCTTTGGCCAAGCTAATGAGTAAACAAACTGTTTTTCTTTTTAATATCTATGATAAAGACAGGAACTCATTAGAGAGACTAAATCTGATACGATGCACAAGAGCTTTTACACGTTTTTTGCCTTTTGCCGCGTGGAAATGGCTAGCTTTTCTCTACTTGTTGTTTTTATATACATTGGCCAGAATCCCCTTCATGCTATCAATAGCAAAAAAACTCTATCCACTTGGAGACTCATTTAAGGGTGACTGGTTGAATCTTTATGATATAGGAGGTGCGCACTTCTATCAGGATTTTTATACGAAAGATGAACAGCTTAGTATGATTAAAATGGCGGGGTTAAAAATTAAAAAACAAACTAAATTTGGATATGTTTTAACCAGATAATATTATTTTTCTTTCTCGGCAAGCACATGCCATCCGAAGCATAACTGTTTCTCCGTAGCCCTAATTAAGTAAGAACATAAACTACACAGCAATATCACAGGGACTAAGACAACATAAAGAATTAAGGACAAAATCCCCAAAGAAGAATATTTTTTTACAATCAAGGGTAATCGTGCCAGTTCTTGACTTACAAAGTCAAAAAAGTTCCCGTTTGCGCTCATTTCTACTGTTTTTAAACCGTTCTTTCCTAAAACTTCTTTATACCAATTGACACTAAAACCAGTGCAATAAAAATATGGGGACATATGGGTGGACGAACAGAAAGGGGCAGTAAGAATTAGCCTCCCGTCTTTCTTAAGTAGTCTGGACAATTCTTTAATTGCAAGATCTGGATGTGGGATGTGTTCTAGCACTTCTGTGCATAAGATGTTGTCTAAAGAGCCTTTTGGCAAAGGAATTTTTTCTATGTCAGAAATTATATCTATCTTAGAAACATTCCAAGCACCGGTTTGCAAACCTAAATTGTCGCCACTGCCATTATATTTTCCGAAATCTTGACTAATATATTTAAGGTGTGAGCAACATTTTTTATACTTGCACTCTCCCGCCACAGCATCCATGAGACTCTCTCCTTTCGGAATGGAAGCAAGCATTTTGGCAACCCAATCTTCTCTTCGCAGATCGTTTTTTAGGAACGGGAAAACGCTTGCAGCTATATTTATCAAAAGTCTGTTCATAGATATTTTTCTGCCCAGAGAGAAAGCGAGACCCTCGAAAAAAGATCCCCTCCAGTTTCTGATGTTTGAAGTTTTAGGAATTTTTCTTGAGATAGTATTTCTTTGATAAGACTACTGTTCATTTGTTTTAGAACTTTATTAATTGGAGAAACAAATCCTCTCTTTTTCTTGTTAATTATTTCTCTTGGCAGAATTTTTTTATCTTCCAGAATTTTCTTGAAAATGTACTTTGTTTTGAAGTTCTTAATTTTTAATGACTCAGGTATTTGGGCCGTAAGTTCTATTAATTCGTGGTTTAAAAATGGTGCACGAACTTCTAGGGAGTAAGCCATCGAGGCAATATCGACCTTATATAACAGGTCCTCTGGTAAATAGGTGGTTATATCAAATTTAAAGGCGTTATCAAGATTACTAAGTTTTGGATCGAATGTTGAAATTTTTACGTTTTTTTCTTTTCTTTCGAAAAATGGGTTGTAATGTATGTATCTTTGAGGAAATGGCAATTGGTAAGTGTTTGCAAAGACACGACCTGCTTTAAAACTTTGTGCAGGAATCTTGATAGCTTTTTTCAAAATCTCAGGAACGTTTTTGTAATATTCTCCAAAAGCTACTACTTTGTACCGTTCATATCCCCCAAAGTTCTCATCTCCACCGTCTCCACTTAGCGCTACTTTGACTTTTTCCCCTGTAATTTTCGAAAGCAAAAGCATCGGAATAAGTGAGTTGTCCGAAAACGGTTCATCATAAAATTGAAAAGCGCCAAGTAGTGTTTCCTCAAGCATTTTAGCGTTTGCTATCAGGCTGTAGTGTTCTGTACCGTAAAGGTCTGAAACTATTTTCGCATGTTCTGACTCATCAAACGATGAGTCATCAAAGCCTAAGCTAAAGGTTTTTATTTTGGTCTTAGAATATTGAGACATTAAAGCTACTACAGTACTTGAATCAATGCCTCCGGATAAAAATGCTCCTACGGGAACGTCGGAAATCATTCTGCTTTTTATAGATTCTTCAATTTTTTCGAAAACTACATCTTTCCACTTTTTCTCACTTAGTATTAATTTTTGGGAAAAGTCTATCTTCCAATATTTACTGATCTTTAGCTTTCCGTTTTGAAATATAAAGTACGATGCGGGGGGAAGCTTGAAAATATTTTTAAAGCCTGTTTTCGGGGCAGGTACATATCCGAATGTCAAGAATTCATTAATTGCTTGCAAGTCTGCTTCCGGTTTGCCGGAAAATATAGGCAGTAACCCTTTTATTTCTGACGCAAAAGCAAACAATTTACCATCCCAATAATATTTTAGGGGCTTTTCGCCTAGTCGATCCCTGGCTCCAAAAAGAAGTTTTTTTTTCTTATCATATATGACAAACCCGAACATTCCATTTAACCTTCTTAAGCAGTCAACACCCCATTCTTCATAAGCATGTAATATTACTTCCGTATCTGAATGTGATCTAAATTTATACTTGCCTTTTAATTTGTCGCGCAATGCTTCGAAGTTATAAATTTCTCCGTTGTATACAATACAAGCGGAACTGTCTTCGTTAAACATGGGCTGGTGACCTTTTGGAGATAGGTCTATTATCGAAAGTCGGTTATTACCAAGCCCCACCTCACCTTCTATGAAGACTCCTCTATCGTCAGGACCTCTGTAATCTATTCGATCAAGCATCGAGATTAACAACTGTCGATTTCCTTTTCCTACGTATCCTGCAATTCCACACATAAGTTAATTAGTATTTTTCCCGTTCACCTGTTCACTCTTTTAAACTAATATAAAGTTTGTAAATATCCAATGGAGTTTTTAAAAGTCTATTAAGGCCAAACCTATCAGGCCTGATTTCCTTCACAGTAACGGGTAATTCTAATATTTTTAATCCTCCTCTTTGTGATCTGATCATAAGCTCAGAATCGAAAATCCCCGTTTTAGTTTTACAAAGCTTTAATATTGGTAGGACTGTTTGTAATCTTAAAAGCTTAATTCCATGAGAATCTGTTCCCCTATACCCTAAAAATAAATTTAGAAACAAGTTAAAAACTTTAGTCACAGCTCGCCTTCTAAAACCACGAAAATCTAGTGAACCTGGTAGACATTTAGAACCAATTATTATATCTTGTTCCAAAATATTTACTTTTGTAAGCATTAAAAATTTTTTATCCCAAAAATCTACGTTAAAAATAATCCCATATTGTCCTAAAGATTTTTTTATACCTGTAATTATTGCTAATCCGTAGCCTGCTGTCTTCAATTGAAAAACCTTAATTTTTCGGTTTACTTTTGAAATTTCTTGCAAATATTGCCAAGTCTTATCTTTACTTCCATTTTCTACAACAATTATTTCGTATGATAGATTTAAATTTGAACAAGCACTGTCTACCTCTTCAATGAATTGTCTAATCAACCCTTCTTCATTATGAACAGGAACTATAACTGAAACATCAATTCTGGATTTTTTCATGAAAACCTTATAATTGTCGTCTAATAAAATTAAATAGCCAAAATTTAACCTTTTGAGGAATAATTACTAGACTGAGCATCTGTAAAAATGTATAAGCTTTGTCAAAAGTAGTCATAGTGTAACCATACTCAAGAAATGCTTTTATCCGCGAGTAAAGCGCAAACTGCTCTTGAGATTTGCCAAGTGCCAAAGAACTTGAATCATCGTGAGTTCTTAGTTTAAGAATGACCTCAGAGAGATTGGAAAATTTTGATTTTTGTCCAACTCTAAAGTATAGTTCATAGTCTTGAGAAAGCGGTATATTCTCATTGTAACCTCCAATTTCCTTTATAATTTTCATGCGCCAAATCGTTGCCGGATGAGCAAAAGGACTGTATCTAAAAATTATTTTCCTAGCATTTTCGTCTGTCTGTGGATATCTTCGAAGATTTAAAACTTTAAGTCTTTGATCGCATATCTCTATCGTTCCACCACTAACGCCAACTTCTGGGTGATTTTCCATAAAGTCAAATTGTTTCTGTAAACGATCTGGGTAGCTCCAATCGTCCGCGTCCATGCGAACCATGTACTTTCCTTTGGCAATTTTAAGCCCACGGTTTAAGGTTTTTGTGGTTCTCAAATTCTTAGAATTCCTAAGAGCCACAATTCTTTTATCTGTGTTTGCAAATCTTTTTATAATATCCCAACTGCCATCTGTCGATGCATCGTCTAGAATAATAAATTCATAGTTATTGAAGGTTTGGTTAAGTATGCTTTCAATAGCCGTGTTTAGGTATTTTTCTGCGTTGTAAACCGGCATTAGAACTGATATTTTTATTTTGTCCACTATTCAATTTTAACACCTTCGCCACTTTAATACACAAGCACGACTCAAGACTGTTTCCTCGTAAGGGGTTTTTCGGATATTCTGATATCATTGACTCTATGTTAAATCTTCGCTCTCTTGCTAGACTACTTTTGACTGAGGAAGGCCGTGGCATCGTTCTGTGGAAATTAACAAAGAAAGATAATCTTCGATTGGATTACGCCCTAAGCCAAGATTCTGTAGTTTTTGATATTGGAGGATACAAAGGAGATTGGTCTAAACAGATATACCTTAAATACAGGTGTAATATTTTTATTTTTGAACCCATAAAAGAGTTCGCCGAAAAAATAAGGGGGGTTTTGCCCAAAAGTAAGAGAATTAAAATATACAATTTTGGCCTATCTAACAAAACAGAAATCGTGTCAATCTCCGTAAATCGTGATAGCACCTCACGATTTAAAAACAGTGGACAGGAAACTTTATGTAAATTCATAGATGTTGCGACCTTTATCCGTCAGCAAAAAATTACCAATATAGACTTGATGAAGATTAATATTGAAGGGGAAGAATACGATCTTATAATGAGACTGATCGACTCTAATCTAATTGAGAGAATCGAAAATGTTCAAGTACAGTTTCACTCTTTTGTTAATAATGCAGATCAAAAGATGGCCAAAGTTCAGAAAGCACTTTCTAAAACCCATAAGCCAACTTATCAATATAAATTTGTCTGGGAAAATTGGAAGAAAGTTACTGTGTAGACGTGAAGTTTATTTTTTTGAATATATTCTCGTAGTTAAAATTTTTTGAGTAGTTAATGGCATTGTTCCTATACTTTTGATTTATTTTTGGATTCATAAGCGCTTTGAGTTTTTCCACAAGATCAGTGCCCATATCTTGAATAATAAATCCACACTGTTTTTCCTCTATTTGTTGCGCGTTCCAGGGGACGTCAGTTAATAATACTGGTACTCCACAAGCTAGGTATGTTTTTACCTTTCCCGGATCCGCATAATAGGTCCAAATATCCAAACTTTTAATGTAAGGGGCAATTGCCACGCAGGACTTCCCGATTTCTTTTTCCATAAATTTGCTTTCTAGTCTTCCCATAAATTTGCAATATTTCGTTATTTTAAGTTTTTTTGCAAGGGCTACAAGGTTATCTCGTTCCCTACCGTCTCCTATTATTTTGAAACTAAAATTTGGAACAACCTTAACAATCTCACCTATTTTTTTAATCACGACATCAACACCTTGCTTCGGAAGAAGGTGTCCCATAAACACTAACGTATTCTTTTCACAATCATTGTAGTTGTACTTTTCTATTCGCTCAGTCCAAACACCATATGGCACAATTTTATATTCTTTATAATCATGCGGTTTAATACCCATAAATTCCTCTCTTGCCTCTTTCATCCGGGGAGATAGATCCCATAGCTGGTCTGCCTGTAGAACGGCAACCTTGTTTATTTTATGGTAAATGCTATTTTTCCAATTGCTTTTAAAGCGACCCTTGGGAACGAAATCGATATTCCAATATATTAAACTTCGAGCCTTCCCTAGAAATTTTAAAAACTGCCCAAAGATAGCGCTTAACCCGTCCATTCCAATGCAAAAGTCCCATTTTTCTCTAGTCCTAAGAGTCCAAACCAAAGTAAAAAAAAGTTCTTTCAAATAAAGCAGCCATTCCGGCCAACCATAATAGTCTTTGCTACATTTCTCTTCATATGCCTTTCCTTTTTTATACCATGTGTAACAACTTTTTCTGTCTAAAGAATCGGGGAAGCTGTGTTTTATATGCAAGACATTTGAAGTCTTGTTTTGATTTAGGTATGAAACAAGATCGTCGTCTGGGTGTGGCAAATACTTATGCGCGATAATTAAGAAGTTTTTTTTCACTTGGTTTTGATTTTATAAATGGTATATCATTGGGTCGGCATGAGCAATAATCCTTGTCATGGTTAACAAACTCTACGGTTATTTGAAAATTTATGGGCCTAAGCTATTCTTGAAAAACGTGATAGGAGAATTGCGGATGATAGGAAGAGGTCCATTGCAAAACTCATATAGTCAAAACTCTGAGGATATTTTTATTGATGATATTCTTGGAAATAAAAAGGTTGGGTTTTATGTCGATGTCGGCGCATACGATCCGACAAGACTTAGTAATACAAAGAGATTTTACCTGCGCGGATGGAGTGGCATTAATATCGAGCCAGATCCTAAGAAAATAACTAGATTTTATAAGCATAGGCCTCGAGATATAAACTTAAACTTGGGGATAGCAAACAAAATCGGTAAACTTACATATTATAAATTTCAACCTGAGACTCTTTCAACATTTTCAAGTCAAGCTGCAAATGGTTATAAAAAAGAGGGATTTAAGTTAATTGGCACATCTAAAATAAGCGTACGCAAACTGAGCGACATTTTTTCTGGTTACTGTAATGACAAACATATAGATTTTTTAAGCGTGGATGTCGAAGGTTATGACTTTGAGGTACTGAAAAGTAATGACTGGAAGAAATATAGACCAACTTTGATTTGTGTAGAGTCAAATCCAATAAGCGATATGGCTATAGAAAGTTTGTTCACAAAAGTTGGTTACAAGAAAGTTGGCAAAAATCATAATAACTTAATCTTTATGAACAAAAGCGCCTAGTTTAAAAATTCCGTAGCGTTTATTCGATTGATTCGGAAAGTGCCTTTTCGAAAACATTATCCCAGTCGAATTGTTTTGAGTAGTTATAAGCATTTTTTGAGAATTGTTGGAGCTTTTTTGTATCTTTCAAAAGATTGATTGCCTTCGTGGCAAAGTCGTATTCGTCATATTCCGAGATAATCCCACACTGCTTTTTAAGCAGATCTTGGGCTATAGGTGGGACATTAGTTAAAACAACCGGTAATCTGGCTCCTAAATAGTTTTTTATTTTTGCTGGATCTGCCCAGTTGGTAAAACTTCCTGCGTCCGGTTTGTACATTGCAATGGCAAGAATACTTTCTGACAAAATCTTTTCAACCTCTTGGTGGTCCTCAATATATCCTGTAAATCTAACTTTGTTTTGTAATTTAAGTTTAGAAACCAACTTTATTAGTTTTTGCTCGTACTCACCTGTTCCAATTATTACCAGCCTTGCTTGAGGAACATGTTTCAGGATCCTGGGGAATGCTTCAATCACAATATCTATGCCTTGTTTCTCTAGAAGGTGTCCCATAAAAACAAGCTGGAATCTTTTCTTTTGACTAAATGGCACAACACGAAATCGCTTTAGCCATAATCCGAGTGGCACTACTATCTGTTGAGTGTAACCTTTGGGTCTATTCGGAAGCACTTTTCCTCTTGCACCTGCCATAACTTGCGAAACGTTCCATACAATTTTGCATTCTTCCAGACACTTTTTGTCAAAATAGTGATAAAGCCCATTTAAGACAGGGTTTTTAAATCTTTGCGGTAAGTAATCGATCGTGTACAAAACCACATCCTTTACTTTTCCCCACTTTTTCAAAAGCAGTCCAAGGAACGCAGTGAAATTGTCAGAACCTATAAATAAGTCAGTCTTTTCTTTTTTTGTTCCGACCCAAAGCATGGTATAAAACGCGTCTTTTAAATAGAGAAGCACTTCAGGAAGTACCCATTCAATTGCCTTATGTTCTTTTGTCAACTCTCCACTTTTATACAATCGATAAAATGACCTTTTGTCTTTTCTGAAAGAAAATGGGTGGCCTACAAAGAATAGACTTTTTATTTTTTCCTTCAAATAGTCTTCTAGGTCCAGGGCTGGGCCAGAGGAAAAAATATGAGAAGCGATACAAATGTTTTTTTTAGAGAGCTTTTGGAGCAATTTCTTTTTCATACCATTCTATTGTTGTAGCCAAACCGTCTTCAAATGGAGTTGTGGACTTAAATCCAAATTCGTTTTCTGCGAGGGAGGTATCTAACTTCCTACGCAGTTGGCCGTCGGGTTTTGAGGTGTTGAATACAATATTGCCCTTGTATCTTGATAATTTGGCAATAAGTTCAGCCAGCTCTCGAATTGATATCTCGAATGCAGAACCCAAATTAACAGGGTCTGGTTTATTATAGTGTTCCAAGGCTAAAACAATGCCTTCTGCCGCATCTTTAACATATAAAAATTCCCTTGTGGGCTTGCCCGAGCCCCACACTTCTGCTTGGGGAAGGTTGCTTACTCGGGCTTCATGAAATTTGCGGATCAAAGCGGGGATAACATGCGAGTCTTCCGGATCAAAATTGTCCCCTTCTCCATAAAGATTAACAGGCAGGAGATAGATTGCATTGAAACCATACTGCTTACGATAAGCCTGGGATTGCACTAGAAGCATTTTTTTTGCAAGACCGTAGGGGGCATTTGTCTCTTCAGGATAGCCCTTCCACAAGTCTTCTTCTCTAAAGGGAACTTGTGTGTCGGAGGGGTACGCGCACACTGTTCCAACCGCCACAAATTTATCTACTCCCGCAATACGTCCTTCCTCCATCATATGCACACCCATTGCAAGGTTGTCATAGAACAAAGTGCCAGGAAATCTTTGGTTCTTGCCTATCCCCCCCACGTTTGCAGCAAGGTGAATCACAGAATTCATCCCCTTGACAACTCTTTCGCAATCGTCAGCTTTCCGAAGATCGAGTCCTTGTGCAGTACGGGGGACCTGGATATTTTCACCGGTGGCCCCTTGATTTTTTAGAGCCTCAACCACATGAGTTCCCAAAAAACCGCCTCCACCTGTAACTAGTATCTCTTTGCCTCGAATATAGTTCATTTTCTAAAATTTCCGTAAACAAACCCTGCAAAAGCTCCGGCCATTTCTAGAGATCTTACAAAAATCATTCCTGCCGACAGTATAGGGTGAGCAATTAGCTTTTTCCACTTTTTTAGAAAAACGGGGCGGAAGAGAAGATTTCCGTGGGTTGCTATTTTTTCTGGATGCCTCTTCCAGTAAACGCTAGCGCCGGAAGCATAGTAAAACTTCTTTTTTGCAGATTTCCAAGGATTAAATGTCCTTTCATTGTGTAGGATATACGATTTTGTTGCCGCCATCTTTACACCTGCCTTTTTCATACGGACCGGTAAATCCCAATCTTCAGGACCGGTAATGGTAAGGTCATACCCCTCGAATTTGTTGAATAAAGTTTTCCTAAAAACTCGCGCGGCTTCTATTGAATCTTCGCCAACGTAGAACTCACGCTCGAACACCTTAAACTGTGTCCAAAAACCTTTACCGAAAGACCGTTCTGGAATTATAACTGCACCCACAGTTTTGTTGTTTAATAATCCTACCGCCTCTTTTGCAATATTTGGCTCAAGCTGCATATCTGCGTCTAAAATTACCACAAACTCTCCCTTTGACTTCTCAACTCCGAGGTTTCGCTGTGCGGATCGCTCTGGGCCTTTTGTAAACACAAGTTTTGTGTATTCTCTTGCTATATCACAGGTACTATCTGTTGAGCTGTTGTCCACAAGAATCGTTTCGTGATTTTTATAAGTTTGGGTTTTTATGCTTTCCAGAAGATCGCGGATAACCTCCTCTTCATTCTTGGTTGTGATAACAAAAGAAACAAGAGGATTTGCCATTAGGTTCAATTCTAGCGTAAAATCTACGGTATGGCTACTAAACTTGACCTCTCATTTGTAATTCCAGCAAAAAACGAGGAGGGGTCTGTACAAGCACTTTACCGGGAGATTGTTTCAGTTGTTCGAACTTTGAAGAAGTCTTACGAGATAATTTTTGTCGACGATGGCTCAACCGATGGCACGTTTGAGAAAATGAAGGCTATACACAAGAAAGATGGAAATGTTAAAGTTATTAGATTCCGCGGGAATTTTGGAAAGTCTGCGGCCCTACAAGCAGGGTTTGAAAAGGCACAAGGAGATATTGTTTTTACAATGGATGCAGATCTTCAGGACAACCCTTCTGAAATTCCTAACTTCTTGGAGAAATTGGATAAGGGTTATGATCTGGTAACTGGCTGGAAAAGAAAAAGGCTTGATCCCTCTGTTAAGGTTATACCTTCTAGAATTTTGAATAATTTCTTAACACCACTTCTTACTGGTGTTAAGTTGCATGATATAAATTGTGGGTTTAAGGCTTACAGGCTTGAAGTTGTTAAGAGCTTGAATCTCTATGGAGAGCTTTATCGTTTTATTCCTGTTTTTGCTGTCAAACAAGCATATCGCGTCGCTGAGATTCCAGTTGACCATCGGGCAAGACAATATGGTGTTTCAAAATTTGGGTGGGAGAGAAATATTAAGGGATTTTTAGACCTTTTAACAATTTATTTCTTGACAAGTTATACAAAACGACCAGGACATTTTTTTGGAAGCTTAGGATTAGCATCGTTTTTCTTCGGATTTCTAATTGGAGTCTATATAACATTTTTGCGTGTAACCACAGGAAACATCCAAGGGAGGCATCCTCTTTTATATCTTGGAGTCCTTTTGATAATTGTGGGTGTTCAGTTTGTTTCAACTGGTCTATTGGCAGAGATGCTTATTGCCTCAAGAGGAAAAATAGATTACTCTGCCAACATAAGGCAGGTCATAGAATGACCATAAGACAGTTCATAGAATGACCATAAAAGAAGTTATCGAATGAAAAGAGCCCCAAGTATTTCCGTATTTTTCCCCTGCTACAACGACGCAAAGACTATTGGCGGTCTGGTTACTGATGCTTTGAACACATTAAGAAAAATTACAAAAAATTATGAGGTTATTGTTGTTAACGATGGTTCACCTGATAACTCCGCTGAGGTGTTGGCTGATTTATCAAAGAAATATAAACACCTAAAAGTAGTTACTCACAAGAAAAATCGCGGATACGGAGGGGCCTTGAGAAGTGGGTTCGCCACTGCGAAAAAAAGTTTAGTTTTTTACACAGATGGTGATGCACAGTATGATGTAAAGGAATTGCCGCTCCTATTGTCACTCATGACATCTGATGTAAATTTCGTAAACGGTATTAAAATGAGGCGCGGAGACGATGAATACCGAGTAATCGCAGGGAATCTACATAAGTTCACTAGTCGCTGGCTATTCTGGCTTCCTATATATGATGTAGATTGCGATTTTCGCTTGATTAGGAAAAGCATCGTTGATCGTCTGCGCCTAAAATCAAACAGCGGATCCATTTGTATAGAACTTGTGAAGAAGGCTGAACGGGCTGGCGGGATATTTAGGCAAGTTTCCGTACATCATTACGACAGAAAACACGGGCAGTCACAATTTTTTAGACTAGACAGGATTCTTATAACTTATTTAGATATTGCCAGATTGTGGCTTAGGCTTATGGTTTGGGACAAATTCTCTTAATGCAACTTTCTGAATACGAGAACATCTATAAAAATGAGGGGTCGCATTTTTTTTATGTTGCAAACCACCATATTATTCTCACTTTTGTAAAAAAGTACCTAAAGACTCCAAGGATGGCAACCCAGATTTTAGACGCTGGGTGCGGAACTGGACTGCTTGCAAAAAAACTTGGCCAATTTGGAAAAGTATCTGCGATCGATATAAGCCCTGAGGCGATTAGATTCTCAAAAAAAAGAGGTGTTCAAGCAAGGCAGGGTTCAATAAACAAGATTCCTTTTGGAGCTGGCACGTTTGACCTTGTTGTGTCTATGGATGTTCTTTACCATAAGAAGGTTGATGACAAAAATGCTTTAAGAGAGTTCTATAGAGTCCTAAAACCTGGTGGGGTTTTAATCCTGAGGGTATCTGCCAATAAATGGTTGAGTCTCAATCATGATAAACATGTGCATGCAAGACAGCGGTATTCGATGGGTGAAGTTAAAAATAAAACTCTAAAAGCGGGATTTAAACTGGAAAAGGTTTCGTACGTAAATATGGTGCTGTTGCCGCTTGCTATTGTAAAACAGTTTATTGAGACCATTATTGAGGAGAAAGAAACTGTTTCTGGTGTAAGGTCGAGTGGATTTCTCAACACTATGCTTTTATCAATACTATCTATTGAGCCAATGCTTATTTCACATATCAATCTTCCTTTCGGTTTAGGTATTGTTGTGGTTGGACGAAAGTGAGGAGTTAGAATCTATTTAAAATAGTATAATTTTGTTTTTTTTATTTGTGTCATGCATGTGTCTGCTGGAGATAGGTAGAAATTTATATACTGTGCCGCTTGTCCAACAAAGGGTTCTATAAGCTTTCCTGCTTCGGGCTCTGTTCCCTGAATCTTAATACTAGCCTCTTCAGGCAGTACACCTGGTATCCTTTCCCACTGTTGCCCATTTTTTGAGACCATAAAATACCCCCACGCCAGCTCAGAACAGCCAGTATCATCATATTCTATTTCCAGGCGAGACAGCTTTACTGGCTTGCCAATATCAAAAGACACGGCTCCATCGTTTTTTGTATATTTTAAGTCGTTCTGTACGTCCTCGTCTCTCCACTCTGGCCTAAGATGTTCCTTGTCATTTTTCCAAATCTTTAAGATTGGAACACTATCAACTGTTATTTCGTATACAGGTATAACCAGTTTGTCTAAGTATGTATCATAGTAAGAGCGGTTGTCTGTACCATGGAATCTTAGTGAGATCACATATTCACCCTTTTGAAGATACCCGCTTCTGCTAATTTTATAATCTATATCTGGACGTATAAAGGTGCCAGGAATATTGCTTAAGATTTCAACACCAAGGGTCAACGTTGCGCCAGGTTCAGCATTCTTGTTGATCCACTGGATCGCCTCTCTATATGGAGCTCCAAAAGTTACACCCCAGCCAGGAATGTTGCGGTCTTTGGCGCCTTTCAGGCCACCTGCAAGAGAGTTAAAGTAGACAT
>ERZ1292629.2873-Hain-H43-01um-R1-2873-length-13937-cov-6_pt1 | contig 13937 bp, 25 predicted proteins | sample MGYA00564399_ERZ1292629 | MGnify/ENA primary metagenome ERZ1292629 (study PRJEB36523, sample SAMEA6512636) | groundwater metagenome | collected 2019-01-08 | study: AquaDiva: Metagenomics assemblies of 32 groundwater samples
CCAATATTCGATTATCCCGTCTTTTCGCATTTGATTACATCCTCTGAATGTATTAGAAGCCAGAACTTGTATATCATGTATTTAAACTGCCAACTTCCTTCGCTTATCAAATCTACTCGTTCCGTCATCTCCTCTCGGGTCATTCGATCTATGTTCTTAATGATATGTAAAACAATTTCTCTATCGTCTTCATCGTCGCAAGTCTTACTTGCCGTCTCATGCAGCTTGAGCTTGAGCTTATCTATGAGCCGCCTATCAAGCATTATCCAATGATACTGCGATAGGTGTTGAATTGCCAGGTTGTGAAGATATGATCGTCTATTGGCAACCCTTCTATTCGACTTGATGCTATACCGAATGATATTGGCCCGAAACATAATTCAATAGTTGCCCCAGCAGGTGTATCATCATCGCTTTCCTTTTCATATTCCCATATCCTAATGCCAGCAAACATCAATTATCATCCTCCTTTTCTATATCCGCTGCCGAGAATCTCGTCACGAATCTTGAGAAATCCTTTTGGAATCGAAGCTTGCATGTCCCTGTAGGCCCATTGCGTTGCTTCGCAATAATCACTTCTGCCATATTTGCATTTTCCACAGTAGGACTATAGAATTCTTCACGGTAGAGCATCAATACAACGTCCGAATCGTTCTCGATCTGTCCGGTTTCCCTCAAGTCAGATAACATCGGCGTCTTATCTGTTCGCCGTTCACATTCACGACTGAGTTGTGACAATATGATTATCGGCACATCAAGATTCCTCGCGAGAATTTTGATTTTTCGGGACATATCCGATAGTCGCTCAGTCCGATTTGCGCCCTTCTTAAAGTCTTCTTTGAGGAGTTGGAAATAGTCGATGATAATAAGTTTCAAATCACATTCTTGTTTATAAAGATGCGAGATCATCCGAACATCATCGACCGAGAGAGAGAACTCATCAACGATGCCGATTCGCATTTCGTTGCGGAGCTTGTTCATGCCATCATTGATTCGTTGCCATTCATTAGGAGTGAAACTGCCAAGACGCACCTTGCTTGAGGATACAGAGGACGCGCAAGCGGCGAAGCGATCCATTATGTCAATCTTCCCGCTTTCGAGTGAGAAAAACAGCGTATAGCCGCCTGTAAGCGCCGAACAGTTCTCTGCTATGTTCTGGGCCAGTGTGCTTTTTCCCATAGAGGGACGAGCTGCGATCACGATATAATTCCCGCCGCGTAGTCCGCCCAGCGAAAGGTCGATATCTATGAAGCCCGTGGGAACACCTATAACACCATTGCGGATATTCGATTTACGTGCTTCTAACTGCTCAAAGTATTCAACCACATAGTCCGAAAGATTAGTTACTTTGACCTTCGTGTTCCCGCCCGTGATATTGCCCATCTCGGCAAACATCTCGGCGATAACCTGCTGATAATCGACATCTCGGTCAAGGAATTGCTGAACCTTGGCATCGGCGCATGAAAAGAGCCATCGGTGCTTCGATAGCCGGATAATCTCTTCGACGTAATATTCTATCGATTCAGGCACGGCGAGGGAATCTAAAATCTTCTCCAGCTCTGCGGATATCTGTTCCCGTTGCGGGGCATTCTCGTTATTTGCTACTTTTTCGAGAACGGTAATAGCGTCTATAGGGACCGTTTCGCCTGCGAGTTCTTTAATCGCCACATAGATGCTTCGCCGAATACTCGAATAGAAGTGATTCGGTAATAGAGAAACACCGACACGATAATATACCTCGGGTTTCGCGAAGATAGTAGATAGAATCGCCCGCTCATATTCCTCAGAGAAGGGAACTTGCGCCGCCATTATCGCCTCTCTGCTGCTATGATCTCTTCCAGAACGCGCCGTGATTGTTCGCCTAATTCGCTATCCAATTCGGCACAGTCCTTCAATGCCCCTTTCACGATATGAAGATTCTGCAAAAAGACTACTGCCATCAGATAACTGGCTTTGTCTCGAAAAATATAATCGTGGTCAACGATGATGGACAATTTTAACGGTCCCCTTTCCCATTTATTCGCGATAGTCGTCATATATTTCAATTTCCCAATCTATGCCTTCCGATTTTTTATTTGGCTCTATGACAATCCTGCCATATTTTCGCATAAATAAGGTAAGCTGATTCATAGTCCTGATGTTAATCACCCATATTTTTCGTTTTATGCGTCGCATCATTAGACCGTTTTCCTCTCTATGATCTTCACCGTTTTCCAAGAATTCTTTGTTAATGAATTTAATGTTGATCCATTCAACGGTAAAGAATTCTTTTAATTTGGCTTCTTCGCAAGGCGGTTCATTGTTTCTGCTTGATGATGTTCGACTAATGATAGCTTTCATTTCTTATCCCTCCCAATGATTTATTCTTGAAGTTATTGTCTACGTATAAGCAGACCAATCTCGCAATTTTCTCGAATGAAATCGATTCCTTGTTCGCCTTTCGCTCTGGGATCATCAAGTCTGCAAGTGAGCCTAAAAACAAGGGCCTCGTCACCTACTTGCATCTTTATTTGCTTGCGATTTACGGGAATTTCAATCCCAAGTATCTCAGTCAATGCAATAGCAGTCTCCGGATATCCAATTGTGGATTCAAAAACACTGTTTTGAATCCACATTCCTGCTTCTTCTGGCGTTATAAGTACATATTGATAGATACCGGGGCTCGTGATGACTGCGGAATTGAGTATATATCGCATTTTCATCTTTTCCTTTCTAAAATTCCAAGAACTTACCCATCGAATCTAGCTCCGAAAGAACAGGCTTCCCATCATTGCCACGAATCGTCTTCACAATAATGAGCTTATGCTTCAGCCCCCTCTCATCGATTAGCGTTCGTATTGACCGGAAGATAAACTCCCATAGCGCAAGATCCAGTTCCGGAATCCTCGCATTCATCAGTTGCGCATTCGTAATCGTGGATGTGAAAGCATAGACTTTTCCATCCTCATAGGTAATACCATTTGCAGTTATCAATCCGCCGGGCTCTCGTTTGAAGTCGCCGAAACTCTTCTCGATACGTTCCGTGTCGTATCGAAATGTAATATGAAGCTTTATCGCTAAAGAACCCTGATCCGTATGCATATCTATTTCCCTCAGCATAAGATACTGATCGTGGGATGCATCTCGAATCTCGGTGAATCGCTTGTCATGGTCGATGCCCTTGAGTAGTTTTTGAATCTTGCTGGACATTATTTCCTCCTAATTTACCAAAGGCGTTCGATGCCCGTGGTTCCGTTTTCTTTTGTCGCACGATACAATATCGGTAGGTTTTGCACGATCTCATCACTGTGCGAAATGATGAATACCTGATTGATTCCCGCATCAATCATCTTCTGCAATACCATCAGGACGCGCTGACTATTCTCTGAATCGAGCGCGTCGAAGGGCTCATCCGCAGCGAATATCTGTATCTTTGCACCTGTTCTCTGCGCCTGCAATCGTGCAAATGCGATACGGAATACAAGGTCAATGATGCCCTTCTCGCCTCCTGAGTAATCTCGGATATCACGTTCACCCTCGGAATCGGATACGATGATATCCAGAACCTCCTGCACCTTATCGCCTGCTTCCGTGATTCGCTGAGTCTCTAACCGAATAGTGAATGCGTCCTCGAAGTCGGCCAACAGGTCACGCATTATGAGCCTTATCTGCGGAATGCAGGAGTCTATGAGAAGCTGCGGGATACCGTTCTTGTCGAATGCCTTTATCAGCACGGCATAATGCTTCTCTTCCGCCGCAAGCACTTCAATTTTCTCTGCATAGTCCTGCTTCTCACTCTGCTTTTCCTGGTTATACTGCAGATCCTTGCCGAGTCGCCCGATCTTGGTTGCAATATCGCTCTTCTCCGTTGCAATCGACTGTAATGTTGCGGATAACTTTTTCTGCTTCTCGTCTGCAGCACCCAGTTCTCGCTGAATCTCGTCAGTGCTGAGTATTATCAGATTGGCAAGGCTTTTCTTTGCCACGGGAAGCTCATTCTTGGCAGCGTCTATCGATGCCACATAGTAAGCCTTCTTGCCTTCAATGTCTTTGACGTCTTGTTCCGCCTGCATTCGCCTCTTCTCGCTATCCCTTATCTCTTGTTGGATAGGTCCGAGGACCTTATCATGATGCAATCTGCTTTCCAGGAGATTGATGCGCTGCTGTTTCGAATTGACCTCTGAATCGAGTTGATTGAAGAACGTCAACTCGTCTTCAAGCTTCGATATAGTTACAGTGATTTCGACCCGCTCGATCTCTGCTTCTTTCATTGAAAGTCTATCGTCTTCGTTATATTCACCCTCCATTATCTCCAGTTCCAGTGCTTCCAGTTCCTCTTCAAATACAGGGATACGGGCCTTCTCTTCTACCGTCGCCTTAATCAGCTTGCAGTCAAGCGGATTCGCCGCACACCCGATTTCCGAAAGAAGCGCCGTCTTCTTCCGCAATTGCTCAAGCGATTCTGTAAGGCTCTGCCGCTTTAAACGGCGTTCATTGTCTCGATTGTCGATTCGGGCCTGCAGCTCTCTGATAGTGGCATTTATCCGCAGTTCATACTTTTCTGCGGCAACCTTCTCTTCGGCTTTCTGCGTAAGTCCGTCGCGTTGTTCACGCACTTCAATGGACGCCGCTTTCAGTTCTGCCGCTTCATCCTTTATGTCCTCTTCCACGAGAGTCATCTTCTGCTGGAGCTGCTCCAGCAAATGCTCATACTTCTCTATCTCCATCATGTATTCCGTGATCTTATCATCACAGGCTTCTATCGCGTCGGTATGTTCTCCTATCGACCGTTCGAGCTTCGCAATACGTGATTCAATCGATGCCGCAAGAGCGCGGTTGCTCTCGTTCTTCTCGATTTCCGCTTGCAGCCGTGCCTTTTCCTCGATAAGCTGCTGATTTGATGCTTCGATTTCTACGCGGCGCGCCTCCAGGTTCGCCATTGTTTTCTTTTCAATCGCAAGATCCTGTTCAATTGCCGCGGGATTCTCGAATGTAATCTCCTCGAATTGCCGACGATACCCCCGCAAGTCAGCGAACTTCTTGTCATAGTCCTCTGATAATTGCTTCTTAATAGCCGTGAGATTCTGAAAACCAAGAAGCTTCGACAACATCTCTTTTCGTTCCGTTCTTTCGGCAAGCAAGAACGAATTGACTCGATTCTGTGATGCCATACAAGATGCCAAGAAGAGCTTCTCGTCGCCGACGAGTTTGCTTATCTCAGCCTTGAACTCTCTGACTTTGTTTGCGATAACTTTTTTCTTCCCGTCTTCGAGAATGCGAGACAGGCAAACCTTCTGATTCTCTCGTGTCACGAATCTTTCGGCAAGATATTCCGTCTCACCGGTAATGAATCGCAGCCCGAGATAACCCTCGGTCTTCTTCGTGTTGACCTGGTTGAAGATGCTACTCTTGGAAGGAAAATTTCCGTAAAGAGCTGCGAATGCACCTTCGAGTAATGTGGATTTTCCTTGTCCATTCCCTCCCATGATTCCAATTATACCATCCGGCCAATCTATCATCACGTTATCACGATACGAGCCCATCCCCTCGATTGCCAAAGACACAACGCGAACAAGCGAACCTAACGCCGGGTCCTCGAATTGAATCTGCCTTAATGTATCTGATAACAGATTCCCTACCGCATCCTTTTCATACTCGATGCCGTTGACCTCCGCCCACTTATCGAGCAACACCAGTGGCGAATCGGATATGCTCATATCCGTCCGCAACTGCACCTGCGCCTCTATCGGAACCGCTTCAAATCTGACATTCGAAGGCAATTCAATGGGCAACATCTCTCCCGCCAATGTAGGAATCTGCGTATCACGAATCTTTATGATGTCTGTATCCTTCAGCAATCCCTTCTGCTTCGCTGCGACATACTCTTCCCCCGTGAATGTGTAGTAACAGGGGAAGTCAATATCGACATATCTCTCCTCGAATGTGCCGTTATCATGCAAGGTAAGAAGAAGGAATCCCTGCGGATTGCCAGCGTCTTTGAAGCTATTCTGAAAAGGATGTCCAATATATTGGATCTTTCCCCCAGCGAAAGATTGACGAATATGTACATGGCCGAGGTAGATCCTTTGGCAATGAATAGCGGCCAATTCGGTCTGATTCAACGCAAAGTCGCCGCCGACCTTAAGGAATCCCTCATGCATCTTTGCACCAGAAACTTCCAAATGCCCGAAAAGTATGCCCCCGGATAAATTTTTCAGAAACGATTCTACGTTATCCTTTTCTTTTGCCATCCAGGGAAGATAATGAAATGTCATACCAGTTCCCGGCCATGTGCGTGAGTATGGCCTATTGAATATCTCAATATTATCTCGCATAAGCGGATATGTACCCGCCCGACCTTCTCCATATGCTTGATCATGGTTACCGTCAATGATATCTACATTACCGATTGATTCTTCCCTCATTATGGGTTCAAGAAATGCTGCATAAACATCTCCAACAGCACCGTTTTTGCAACCGAGGATGTTGAAATGGTCCAGAGTGTCGCCGATGATTATAATATGCGTTGCGTCCTCATCAGCTATTCTCTCAACAACATGATTCCACTTGCGGGTCTTTTCATTCAGGTTCTTTGCGGAAAGATGAATGTCAGCGGTCACAGCTATTTTAATTATTCCCATGAATTTTTACCTCCTCGATTGTTTATCTCTCGGTGCTTGCGACCAACCACGACCACAAGCACCGAGAACTTTGCTCTACTTCTGTCTTGCCGGTTGATGGTCGAGGCAAAGGATTGCGCCGAAGTGTTCCTCGGAGAAGTCCTTCACCCTCTGACTCACCATTTTCTTGCATCCCTCCTGCGTGCAGGGATACTTTTGCCCATTGCTGGGAACCTGTTCCGGCGGCTTCTCTTTTGGAGTTTCCTCATCGCTGATTTCATCATCATCCCGGATATCGTGATGCTCCCGCACCGTTATATCTTCGGGCTCGTAGTTTTTCTTGTCGCCACGGAGAAGGAAGGTATATATCTGGATTTTGAGATCCTGCTCCCATCCTCTCTTCTTTTTGTCGGGCATCTTGATTCCGTTGACGGCGCAGGCTCTTTGCGTGAGCCGTCTATGCGCCACAGTGATTGCCTTCGCCAGGAGATTCTTCTTGATCGTGAGATAGTTGATCCATATTTCTTTTTCCCACTCAGGCGGGAGCTTGCGGTTGATGCCCGTGGGTATCCCGTCCTCGCCGTATTGCACATCATCGATGCAGAAACCCTTCGCGTGCAATTTCACGAGGGCTTCTTCGTCGGTCACTATCTCCCAGTAGCCGTCGTCACCCTTCATGTGTTTCGTGGGAACACGCTTCAATCGTGTCTCTTGCAACATTTTCTTGGCGTCAATGGTAACCGACTCTGAGTCTTTGCACTCACGCCCTCTCGTGTTGTAATAGAGGACACTCACGTTCAAAGTCACCCGATCCTCACTCAACTCGATGATTTCAGGCTTCTCGAAATTCATTCCCATTTCTCGGGCAATGAGATTCCAATATGAAGCAAGAATGCCTCCCCGGGCCTGCCCATCCCGGTCTTTGCCGATGTAATACACCATATCGGCCGGAATCTGTAACTCCGCGTATACAAGCTGTGCCTCGCCGATTCCCTGAAGACTGACGATTTCTCCTGTGTGCTCTGTCTTTACGAGTCCTGTTTCCATGTCTTACCTCCTTCTTTTTGTTTTTTCGATTTCTTTGTCTGTTCGGCAATCCCGGGCTCAACCCTTTTTTGTTTTATGGTACGTTTTCCGAGCTGGTCAAGGAACCACGATGCGAGAAACGTCGCCCCTGCATCAAGAAGAACCTCGCCCAGTCCAATGAGCATTTTCTTCGCCTTTTCCTTCATAGGATCTTGCCTCCTAATATTATTTCGATCCGTTCGATTGTCGGCAGAGAAGGAATTCGCTCACCCTTCAGATACCGGCATATCGTCGATGGATTCTGCTTCATTCGACGTGCCAGTTCTACAGCGCGTATCCCTTTCAGCTTCATTAGGCGGAGTAGTCGTTCTGGTAGTTTTCTGAAATCTTGCATATCATTTTCTCCTTTTTTCAATACATCCAGATTATGCCTGTTGTGCCCACGAAGCTGCTGCCCACGAAGCTGCTGCCCACGAAGCTGCTGCCATCGAAGCTGCTGTCCACGAAGCTGCTGCGCACGAAGCGGCTGTCCACGAAGCTGCTGCCCACGAAGCTGCTGCGCACGAAGCTGCTGCCCTCGAAGCTGCTGCTATCGAAGCTGCTGCCCTCGAAGCGGCTGTCCACGAAGCTGCTGAGACTCAGATTGCGATCAATTAAATCAAATTTGATGATCACATTATCGAGAAACAACTTTTTTCCACTTTCGGAGTTCTCTAACCATAGAAGATGTTCCTGATATATCTTCTCGAACTCCTCCACGCTGATTTCCCTTAATTCTTGCTCCACTTTTTTATCCTCCTATTTCTTTCATGTACTCAATTTCTGATTCCATCGACCGGGATGCCTGTTCATACGCTGTCTGCATTCCATGCCAGTACGCGGTTATCGCTTTCAAATCCTGTTTCTCCGCTTCACTCTTTTCCCTCTCAATATGCTCCAATATCCTGGCGAAACTTTCCCTTAGACGCTCCAAGCTATCAATCATTTTTCACATCCCTCTCTAACTCTAAGACTTTCTTTGCGGCGTATCTTGCGCCATTGCTCAGGTGCCGCTGCCAGCACCCGATAGAACCTGCCCACCGGAAGCCATTCCGCTTGAGCTTCTCTCTCGTCACCTCATCGGGTTTACCCGAGAAGTAAAGCTGCAGGCGATTGTCCTCGACGGATTCAACGACGCGAACGCCATTGATTTCCTGCTCTGAATAGTCCTTCCCGGTATCTGCCTCCAGCACCGCAAGCCTCTCCTTCAGCCTGCGGATATTCGCTGAATTGTTTCTGATCTCATAATTGGGTATGCCGATACATCCGGCAAAGTCTGAAACGAGAAGATCCTCTGCTGTCCTCTGGCTAAAGGATAGCTCCCGCATTATCGCCTCGACTTGCGCATCTTTCCCTGCCTTCGCATTCTTCCGAATGACGAGGTTGATCTTCTTGTAAACTTCCTGGGCCTCCAGGAGTTTTGCGATCTTCTCCGTGAGCCGCTGCACGGCCTCGGGATCGTCGCTGCTTATCGGGCCTTTGCCTTCGAGCTGCCGCTTGATATGCTTCACGCGGCTCTGATAGTGTTCCACTTTTCTCTGCGCTTCAAATCCTTTCCGGAAATTATTGTCGATGCGCTTCAAGTTGGCGCGGTGACCTTTCTCGGAATGATGTCCAACCAGAATCGGCTGTCCGAGGGGAATCATTTGTATTATCCGATCCGCTGCCGCAAGTCTCTCTTCGGATATCTGCTTGTTTTTCAGCGCCAATTCCTCGGCGCTTTCAAGTTTCCGCTCAAGTCTCTCGTTATAATCGCTTCGCATCTTTGTTACCTCCCTCTTTTTATTTCCAGGCTATCCCCTATCACATTCAGATTGATTTCGTCGCCGTCTTCCATTTCCTCGATTTCATGTATCACACGTATCAGAACGCGATTGTCTTTAATCGCCTCAACGTGTAATATCGGCTTCCCGCTCTTTGGCTTTCCCATAATGCTAAACACTATCTGAAGTCTCTCCACTTGCTTCATCCTCCTTTCCATCGCACTCGCCGCATCTTGCTCCCGGCATTTTCACTCGATTTCCACAGCTTTTGATACAAGGAAACTCAACGTGTACGGGCATCACGTATGCTTCCCGCGTAGTTCCGTCCTCAATGCCAATCATCGAAGTGGGATCATGTGCAGAAAACATTACATCGGTTTCATCGCTCGTTTCCAGCGCGTCGAGTAGGTAATCTGGATTGATAACCGTGAAGTAATTTTCCCCGCGAAGAATCTCGCAGGGAATCACGGTCTCGAATTCCCGCTCTAGGTAGCCATCCGTCAATGCGCCGGAAAAGAGGATTAGCAAACCATCGGACGAAGGCGCGAGATAGAGCGCGTATGCCGGATTCGAGCACCTTTCTTTCTTGGGAGTCACGGCGATTGCTTCTTGTACGGCGGCAAGAAGTTTTGCTCTGTTCACGCGGAAAGAGTTCTCTAGATCCCCTTTTTTGTGACTCTCCATAAGCGCCGAATTGTAGTTCGGAAAATGCCCATTCCGCGCTTTGCAAGAGTAATTCCATAGCTTCCCGGTGAAAAAGAACGTCCCGCGTTCATTGTTCTCTCCGGGCCGGTAGTATATCTGGATATCGCTATTCTCTGTCTTCTTGAGAATACCGAGGAGAATACGGGCGCTTTCGCTCGGTATGTAGCCCTCGAAGTTCTCTGCAATCTCCTCCGCCATCACACTCGTGATGGAAAGTCGCCGTCCATCTGTCCCGGCGAATTCCAAACCGTCATATCCCTCGTTGTCGGCTTTCTTCGTCCTGATGCTTATCGTCCGCAGCATCACACGGACTTCATCGGGATCTGCTACAAACCTTAATGTTTGCTCCAACATTTTCTGAAGTTCTTTGGCGGGCAGAAAACCGATACGCTGGTCCTCGTGATATTGCACTTCCGGCACGACAGGGAACTCCCCGGCATCGAGAAGCGGAAGTGCCACTTTGCCGATCTGCATCTTGCCATTCACCGAAACGCGGGTGAACGTGTCCTTCGGGAGTACCGAGAGAAGCGCATTCGTTTCCACGAGGCTTTTCGGAAGATCGGCACGGTCGCCCTCCCAGTCTAGGCAGAAGGTTATGCTCTGCTCTGAATTCGTCGCCGTGATGTTATCTCCATCGAAAAGAACTCCCCGGAGAACTTGTAGAGGAAGTTTGTCTCTCGCTATTAGCGCCGCAACCTGTAGGGCCTTCTTGAATTTCTTTGTCTCGATTTTCAACATCTGCGTACCTCCTATTGATTTTTTATCGATGTCCCCATATAAGCTTCCGCCTTTTCAATGGCTCTTCCAAGCATTGAACGTGAACCAGTGTGCTCCTTATATCCCTCCCCAAAAGATTTTCTCGTAAACCCGCGGGCATCAATAATCCGCGCGTTAAGGATCTTCGGAAATTTCTCGTGATTTCGCGGTCCGGCCCGGAGCACCGTGACATATGTGTCCGGCCCACCGAAACCATTTATACTAGCTCCGACACTGTGTTGGGACCTAATATAAAGCGCCTTTCGCACTCCATTGTTGTATTCCTGGATCTCTACGCCATACATCCTTCTAGCCTCCTCGTAATATATTTTCGCTTCTACGCGTCCACAATGCTCTGCGCAAAGTGGTCTTCAAGCGCCTCCGTATTCCCCGTCTGCTCCAGCCATTCACGAGCTTCTTTTTCACTCAGAGGGCGCAAATCACTTCCCCCAGTCCACGAATTGCTGTCAATCGCCTCCGCATAGTGGCTCATTGGCCCACCCTCTCCTACCAGATAGAATCGCCCGCTCATCGTCCGGTAGAGCGATTCCGCATAGTATGAGAAGTCACTCTTCGAGCATGATGCCGAATCGCTCGCCACTTTTTGCGCTGTCGCTGTGTCGTACCGCTTGCCGCCGATTATTTTTTTCATCACATTTACCTCCTCAAGTTTCTTCTTATTTTATCATGTTATTGCCTGATTGTCAAGTATCCAATTCTGTCACCTGCTACAAATTCGCCACCTCCTTCACTTTCTCATACTCGTCGAGGACTCTCTTAGTGACTTTCTCCCTCATCTCTGGATCAAGGAAGAAGCAGATATCTTCCCATTCTTCACCGCGCTTGCGAGCGGGCATCCCGAGAAACATGCCGTTCTTGCCGTCCGATAATTTGAGCCCCCGGATAACAAGCCCATAGTAATTTAGCGATACAATCGCTTTCAAGTTTCCCAGATTCTTGCAGGGTCTCACGAAGATATTGCTGATTGGTTCCATTTTTTATCCTCCTCATTCCCTTTCTGATTTAACCAATATTTATACTCATCCCAATAATCAAATACCATCCAGCCCTCTTCAACTTCTACCACGCGGGATGAAGGATATTCTTCCTGCACATGATTTCTCGTCGGGTAATCCGATTTTGGGCAAAATCTTGCTGCCATTATTGTGAATTCTCCTTTCGCGTAAATTTTTGCTTCCCTGCCAATTACCTAATTGATATATCGAAAGGGATATTCCATCCAATATTTGACTTCCCGCACTGCGTCTTGCAAAAGGATGTTCTCCTCCGCCCTTATTGCTTGCTCGATGAGTCTGGCAATTTCGTCCATTGACATTCCTCCTTAGATTTCATAGATTTTCTTGGCGATTTTCACGAACCGCTCACGCTCATTCTGTTCGAAGGTTCTCTTCGCGCGTGACTGCGCGATTTGCAAGCCTCGCGAGATTGTCCGGACGATTTCACTGCGTAGCGGCTTTATCTCATCGAACACGATACACCATATTGTCGTGTCGAATAATTGCTCTTCCGCTTTAACCAGTGCCCGCTTGACGCTGAGCCTTTTTATCATTTTCTTACCTCCTACAATTTAATTAATGCCCTCGCAGGACCAGGGACGCCCCCGAAGGGGCAAGCGGGGATTTCGGGGGCTAACGCATGTGCCCCCGAAATCCGTCATCCCCCTCCGATGGGAGGGCGCCCCATTCGGCCGAAAGGCCCCGTTGCCTTTCGGCGTTTCCCCGGGCCCGCTCTTCAGCGGCCCAGGTGACGTAGGCAGGGGAGGAGATTCTCTCCTCCTCCTTTACTCGCTCCTCGCATACGGGACACTCCCGCTGCGAGGCGAACAGCGTCTCGCACTTTGGGCATTCCCACATATTCTACCTCCATCCCCTGCCCGCCACCTGGTCGGGACTTACGGAGCTCTATGATATCTCCTCTTTTATTTCTCTGATTCCGGCACAGGCGAATCCCCGAATGAGTCCGCCCGTAATACCCGCATAAACCTTGTAGGCCCAACAAGAAGCGGGCTTGTCCATATGCCTTTCCATGCCCGCTTCAAATGTTTTTTGGAAATCGTAACCTCAATAATCACAACCTCATCCAGGGAAACTTTCCGCTTCTTCTGGACATGAAGAATCGCCCAGTAAATCTTTGACTTCGTGTGAAGCCAAATTAAAGGGCGCTTCCCCTGTGACTTCGAGGGATTGATTCCCTCTTGGAGGATTGCATCAAGAACTTGTATGTTTGTCGTGTGATACAATTTCACGATACATCCTCCTCTTGGCAAGGCTTGAGACTTGCCCGCCGCATTAACGCAGGCTTTCGCCCGCGCCTCTCTGCGAGTTTACTTCTTATAGACGTTAACTCCAAAGAAGATCCCGGTAGTGCCTTCTACGGCGGGATTTCCCTCCGTAGATGCTATGATTGTGGTCTTACCGGACTTGGACGGCCCGAACTCCTTTCCCAGATCCACCGTGATTGTCATAATTTTCCCCTTTACCTCTGTCTTTACGTTTTTCATAGACTTACCTCCTCGCACCTGTAAGCCGGTGCGCCGCTTATTTTTTCCGTTTCGCCGAAGTTTCACCGGCTCATCGGGCGGCTATGCCGCGACGGACGCTACATCGTAAACTATGCGCTGTGACTGAGCGTCGAAGCGCATAGTAAACATCCCCACGCACCGCACGGATATCTCTCCGTCGAGGACTTCCTCGGCAGGCACTGACGGCTGTAGCGTCGTCAATCCTCCTATGGGACTGCCAGCGGTGAAGGGTCTGGGGTATATGCCCGGGGCAGCGGGCGAGGCTGGTCGGGATGCAGGGCCACCAGATTGAGGAGGCAGCAGTATCCCGAGCCCTGCTGGTTGGTCAGCGGGATTGAGGTTGAATATATTGGCAGAGGAGATGTCGGAGGAGGGACTGGTCACGGAGTCCATTAGGACGAGTCGAAGCGTATCTGAAAGCGGAGAGTGGATATCTCTCGTAGTTGCTCGCAGGTAAGGCGGATATTCCGCCAGGCTTCGAGGATCAAGCGAGCAAGATTCTTGGCG
>ERZ1292629.2874-Hain-H43-01um-R1-2874-length-13931-cov-24_pt1 | contig 13931 bp, 23 predicted proteins | sample MGYA00564399_ERZ1292629 | MGnify/ENA primary metagenome ERZ1292629 (study PRJEB36523, sample SAMEA6512636) | groundwater metagenome | collected 2019-01-08 | study: AquaDiva: Metagenomics assemblies of 32 groundwater samples
GAACGCGCCAAGGAACAGGCTAAACTCAATCAGGAAATCGGGTTGGAGCAGTTGAAAAGATCGCGGGAAACAGCCGAAGAACAAGTGCGGCAACTTAAAAGAGCAGAGGATGTCAGAAACAGAACCTTGAAACTTGCGCAGAAGTATGGCTTTGAATCACCAGAGGAATGGGCATTTGAGGTCGGATCGAGAAAGCAAAAGCTGGAAGAGTTAAAAGTTGTCGCTCAATTCGCGGCGGAAAAGGCAAAGCGCGAAAAGGCAGAACTGTTGGATCGAATCATACGCGGTGAGGTTGTTCCAGGCGCGGCGGAATCAACAAGCGAACCTCAGGACCAAGTGGCGATTCCTGGACCATCAGGACCACCCGTGCAGTCCGTGAGGCCAGCACAGCCTTCGGGCACGATGCAAGTTCCTCCTCGGCGCTTACCGAGACCAGCGAATCCGCCTCAAGCGCAAGTTCCGTTGCCACCGCCCAAGCCGACCACTCCAGCGGCGCAAACACAGGCGGCACCTGCCGCACCGGCTTACCGTCCCGACGAATCGCCGGAAAGTATTGCGGAAGTGACAGCAATGCAGGACCTCGAAGTTGAAATTGACGACTTGAAATCGAGAGCGCGACGAGCCAGGGCTATTCCCGGAGGCGGGAAAGTGTCAATGGTGCTCGATACTCGCGCGGACGCACTTGAACAAAAGCTGTTTCTAATCCGAGACAAACGATTGAATCGGTTGGCGGACGAAACCAAGGCGAGACAGGATGCCAAGAAGGAACGGCTTGCCGCAGAAGAGAAACAGGGCGAACGCCGAGAGCGTGAATCAGATCGCCGAGAGCGGCGAGCGGCCGAGCAGACAAGACTCGGTTACGAGAAGCAACGACTCGCCATCGAAGGAGCAAGAGAAGAGAGACGAAAAGACGAAGAGAATGTCAAGAACATGAAAAACTCCTCTGAAGGGCGAGCCAAGCGTCGGCAGGCTCTTAAAAATCTTGCGGTGCCTGATGACGTGATTGACTTGATTGATACTGGGAATTTGATGGTTGATCAGGCGATGAAGCGGACAGCAAAAAAGACGGAAAAGAAGGATCCGAGGAAAGAGTTGGCGATACTAAAAACGTTGCGAGATGAAAGGCTGATAGACGACCAAGAATTTCGTGCGTCGGCTTTAGAGGTCGTAGGGCTTGGAGGGCTAGTTCCTTCTCAATACGTCAACGCGCCAGTCCCGCCAAGCGTAGAACGTGACTTCAACACGATGATACAGACACCTACGACCATCAAAGAGTTCAAAAATCTTCTAAGAGACTTCGGTAAAAGGAAGGATGAATGGGTGGAAGCTAGAACTCAAGGGTCCCCATTACCTAGAGGAAGCGTTGAAGAAATCGCCACAGAGTTTCAACGACATCTTGGGGAAATAATCCGAAAGATGGAAGCCGACGAGAAAGAAACGAAACAGAAGAATCGGCTGGCTACTCGGACGGTTGTAAAAACTGACCTTCCCGCGGTCCAACGGATATTCGGTCCAATCCTGGCATTCGTAACTGGGGCCAATGTTGAATATCAACTGACAGACGAAGCGAAACAGCATTACAGGGCTGTGGTGAAAAGCGAACGACGAACAGCGCCGGAAGACAGGCAAGCGTTTCTCAATTTTTTGGTTCGGGCGTTAGGGCGCGCGCCGGGGATTTAAACACCGATAATCCTTGAATAGGCGATCCGATAATGGCAAAGAGCATCATGGATCGTATTTTGGAAACACGTCAAGGCGGCAGTGGCGGCGACAGTGTTACCGCCAAAATTCTTGCCGGCGTCGGGCGTCGTTCATTTGGTCAAAGAATGAAGAGACGCGCGTTAGGGGTGGCTGCGGTATTGGGGGACATCCTCGACCGTCCTGGGGCTGCCGTTCGCAATGTCATTGAGGGCGTCGTCGAAGAGGACTTGCAAACGGGACTCGAAGAGGCGGCAAAAAACCTACTGCCGGAAGCGATCACTGGTGAACCTAGAGACCCCGCCTTGGGTCGAACTATTCTCGAAAAAGCAGGCGTTGGCGAATTGGGCACTATGAACTTGCCGGTTCTTGGTGAAGTTACCGGAAGGGGCGCGTTGGGATTGCTTATTGACGTTGGTGCAGACCCGGCGATGCTCGTGCCGGGAGCCGCCATAACAAAAGGATTTGGAAAAGCTGGAACTGGAATCTCCAAAGCGGTTGCCAAGGCGGCGGAATTGGTTCCGGAAGCCGTTAAGGTCAAGGCCGCGGCCGGAATGGAAGCCATACGACCCGCTTTGCAAAAGACGTTCAACGTGGGATTGAATCCCGACTTGGTGAAGATGCGCCAGGAAGCCGATGCGATGGCTTCCAAGATTCAGCAGGGTATTGCGGCGCGAGTTTTGGATGCCGTTCGCAAAACGGTAGACCGTGGGATTTCCGAAGAAGAGGCGAAGCTGCTCGTTCCCCTGGCTGAATACCCGCCGAGTTTGCGATCTAAACTAATCGCTAATCCGAACGTGGAACAGGCGCAAGCCTTTCAAGAGTTTATGACGAAGTTCGTCCAGGCTGTGCCGGATCCTCATAAGCGCCAGGTGATTGAAGACGCGGCGAACGATCTCGAAAAGTATTTCGACGACATCAAGCGAAGCGAGCGAGCCGCTGGAATCGAGACGCCGGAACTTGGCGGAGGACTGGTAGAGAAAAAACTTAAACTCGAACGGGAACTCGAACAAGCGACCGAACTTTTGGACCGTCGAAAAGGAAACGTTACCAGAAGCATGATGCAGCGAATACGGGCTGCCGAGACGGGACTGGACAGACTGGTGCGTGCACAGGAGCGCACGGCGAAGGCGGGTGGAAAGGCCGAAACGTCCTTGGCAATTGCCCAAGCCAACATCGAGCTTGACGATTTTCGTAAAGCCGTGATGGAGGTTGAAATGGTCCCACGATTTATGACGCAGGGGCCTTTGGCGAAAAAACTCTTCGATGTGTTTACCGACGTCGAATCCGGAGTGCAAAAGGCGTTTTCAGGGTCAATCTCCAAAGCGGAGGATTTGGAGGCGGCTTTGGTCACTGCGAGAAAAAACCAAAGCTTTCAATTTGCGATAGGGACTTTGCGACAAAGCCTCGCACAAAAGGGTGGGCCGGTTGTCGATAAAGTCACGAAGAGACTCAAAGATGCTTTCGAGGGCACGCGCCGGAAGATAGTGGATGAACTCGCACGTCCCATTGAGGGTGCAAGAGATTTGACGGACAAGACGACAAGGCTGATGCAGTTGGAGATGCGATTCCAGAAGGAAACGGTCAAGGATGTCGTCGGCATGTTTGACCAAAAGCGGATGGAGATACTCAGAAGTCTCAACAGCCCGGTAAAATCCCTGGAAGAACTCAGCACCAAGATAGAAAACATCAAAAAGCTTGAAATCGGACCACAGGAACGATTGGTGGATCGCCTCCGTTCGAATCTGGCGGAACGAATAGGAAAGATGGACGCTTCCGGGCAAAAGCGTCTATCGAACATTCAGGCGAAGATGGCTGGGGTGGACCAAGCTATCGAATTTTTGCCGTCCTACGTGACCCACGTGGCCACCCCTGAAGCCATAGAAGCCTTGATTGCTCGCGGGCCAGGGTTTGCCAGCAAATTGCGAAATCCCACCCACGCTTCGCTGTTAATGCGAAAATGGATCGATGCGGAAGGGCGCCCCTTTTCGCTTATCGAGATCGACGACATCATTCAGCGGCGAGCGCAAAAAGCCGGAAGCGAAAAACTTGCAAAGTTTGCCGAAGGCGAGCAGCGGTATTTTGAGGTTGACCCCGCGGCCGTCATGTTCGTTCGCGGAAAACGATACGCTCGTGCCGTCAGTGGAAAGCAGTTTCTTGACGAAGCTGGGATGCTTTTCGGGGAAAGCGTTCCAGAAGAATTGTTGGCTGCCGCAAAGACAAAAACGGAACGCGATCTGATTACGAAACGCTGGGTGCGAGAGCAAGTGGATCAAGGGGCTTACGCCGTAGAGCAGCCCTATCTTAAAGGCACAGTATTCAAAGACCCCGCAGTTGCGGCTGAAATTGACAGGCTCTATCAGGGGTTCGTGAACGAAGAGGTCACGAATAAGGTCTTGCAAGTCTTTGACGCGGCGCAAGGATACTTCAAGAGAAACGTGCTCTTTTTGGCCCCAGCTTATTTTACGCGGAATCTCCTGGGTGGAATTTGGAACACCTTTCTATCGAGCGGCAATCCAGCGAGCATGGTCGAAAGTTACAAGGACGCTCTTGATGTTTTGCGCCATGCACCGAACAAGCAAATTCGGATAGGCGGAGCGAGGTTCTCCGGAAAGGAACTTTACGACGCTTGGGCGGAAACCGGAGCCTTGACGGTGAGTCAATACATTCTTGAGTCGCCACGCACCATTACGGCGGAAGTTCAACAAATCATGCGGGCTGGACGTGGAAGAAGACCGACGTTTCGCGGGCGAGTAGCGAAAGCTATTCGACCGGGGGGGGCCGTCGAAGGCAGCTTGGCCGCTCAAGCAAGAAGCGGACTTTCGCAGGCCGTGGAAACTGGCACACTGAACCCCTTGGCGGGTGGACTCAATCCTTTTCGTGTCGCCGTTGGGATGAAACCCTACGATGCGCACTTCGCCGTGATTCGGGCTGGACAGGAATTCGCACAATTTTCTGACGAGCTGAACCGTTTGGCTACGGGTCTTGAAATGCTGAAACAGGGACTCGCCAGCGGGCTTCCACGAGGTCAAGCAATTCAAGAGGCCAGCCAGGGTATCCTGAAATTCCAATTCGACTTCTCTCGGAACTCTTTTACGCAGTTTGAAAATCAGGTGATGCGGCGAATCTTTCCATTCTACGCATGGACGCGCAAAAACGTTCCGTTGCAGTTGTGGGCGGCGCTTCATACTCCTGGACGTTTCGGCCTGCCGTCCAAGCTTGTTCGAGGAAGCAATACCATTCTCGACGAAGACATTCTGCCGGAATACATCCTCGAAGGAACTCCGATTCGTGCCGTAGATGACGAACAGGGCAATCCTCAATTCCTTTACGGGCTTGGTTTACCCCTGGAAGACTTGAACCGTGTGATGTTGCGAGGGGCAGTCCCGGATATGCGCCGCACGTTGGAGCGTATCGGATCGGACGTCAATCCGTTTGCGCGGGCGATAATCGAACAATGGACGGGGCGGAACTTGTACTTCGGGCAGGACGTCGTAGAGGTAAACCAAGCGCCGGCAGCTTTGCGGTTTCTACCCGCTCCCGTCAAGAGTATTATCGGTTTTCGTGAGAGGGCGGATCGAGGTAAGGCGTCCTATACGATGAGTCCCATCTGGCTGAACTACTGGATGAACGATCCTACGGGGTTTTCTCGATTTCTCATTTCCGTTTCAAAGCTTACGGATCCGAGAAAGGCTTTGGCCTCGCGGGTAATGAACGCGTTGACGGGCGGGAAGTTGAAATCAATCGACAAGGAAGCCGAGATGATTCGTCGGGAAAACGAAACTCTTACTCGATTGGGAAGAGAACTTCGCTTGCAGGGAGAGCCATTGAGGGAGCACACGCGACTCTACGTCCCGAAAGGTTCTGCCGCGACGCCTCAAACGCAAGAGTTGCTGAATCGACTGAAGCAGCTTGAGAAGAGACGCAAGGAACTTCAGCGATGAACGGAATGAATCGAGTAGACCGGGATTTCAGAGCTGCACGCCAGCGAATCCAACGACTCGTGTTTGAGGGCAAGCATGATGATGCAGCGGATGCGATGAAGCGATGGAATCGCCGTATTTGCTCCCAGGCAATAAATGCGCCCGGAGACGAATTTGATAGAATGACCGCCCGAACGTTCCGGCTAGACGACGTAGGACCGATGATTCGGAAACTGATACTTCGGGAGAATCTGCAACATGACGCGTGAAGACCTAGCGATAGCGCGCCTGAAACACAAAGAGCAGAAACGTGTTCAAGAAAAGGAAAGAATATACGATAGGCGTATAGACGCCAGTTCTTCCGGCGACGACGCTAAGCGAAAAGGAGAATGACCCAGAGCTAGCTTCCCGCTAATATGTTCCGTGTTATGTCCCTAATTCCAGGAGAATCAGAATGACTCTGAGCACGGAACAACTGATTTACGTGGTTGGATTTCTCGTGACGGTGGCCGGGGGACTCGTGGCGGCTGTCAGATATCTCTACAAGGTGCAGATCGATGAATTGCACCGCCGGATAGACGAACTGATGTCGCGCCTTGACAGCGCACATGGCCGGATAGACAATCTCGAACATGCCCTACAGGTTGAACGAGTCGAAACCGTATCTCTGGGGGCACTTCTGATTCGAGGGGCCGCTCTCTTGACGGAGGTTTTGCATCGTGAACGAAACATCGATCCGGAACTTTCTCAACGACTCGCCGTTTATCTGCGAGATGCGACTAAGGCTGAGAGACAAATCGCTTGACGATTTACGGATAATGGCGGAAGAGACAAAGGTTGAATGTTGGAAGACGTTTCAGCACGGAGCGCGTGTAGCGACGGACTATTTCACGCTGAAAGGCAATGGAGAAATCGAGAACAAAGAGTGAGGACCGCTGTATGAAAAATGAACACGGACTTCTATTCGTCTTGAGTTTTTCGCTTTTCGCTGGCTGTGAACCCTATTCGCCGGAGACGGTCATGGCGTTGGAGGGGCGCCAGACTTCGCTAAGCGCCCTGTACGCTACTTTCGGGGGTGAAGTGGACTGGAAGGAGGTTGAGGCTGAGCAGGCGGCTCTAGGGACGATTCTGGAGGCTCAGCGTGCGCGCGGGAAAGACAACGCCATAATGACTTCCCAAGTCGCGGATTTGAAGGGGCTGGTTGACTTGCACATAGAGCACAGGCGTAAGGATGGGCCGTGGTCGGCGAAGGCCATAGAGATTCACACATCTAACCTAAAGCGTGCGTTTGATTTAGCCATCAAAACTGAGAAGGCCAAGCAGAAATGATTCAGGGTGCCGTCAATCCCGCGCGTGAAGTCTTTCGGCTCTCGCCGGATGGCAAATGCGTGCAATTCCACGACGTGCAGGTAACGCTACAAGAGGCGTGTGACGGTTACTTTTTGTTGCTGGCTTACTTGCGGGAGCATCCTGAAGTGTGGCCGGACGTGGCGGGGAAGAATCCAAGCGCACACAACTCGAACAGACAGGAGCAGAGACATGGACAGGGACATTGACGCGGTTCTCGAGATTTTCAAGGACTTTGGACGTGAAATTGGCGAATCGGCGCAGAAGGAGCTTGCCGAATCGGCCGAATCGCTGAAGGCGTCAGGGATTGCCGCGGCTCAGGATGCCGGGGACAGAATCAAGGCGTATCTGGGCAGCTTCCTGGCCGGGGACCTTACGCGGGCGGAATTCGCCGTTGCCGTCGAAAGCGAGATGCGGCTGTTACGCATGGCGGGGAAGCTGTTGGCCGCGCAGGAACAGGCGAAATTCGAGGATTGGGCGGTCAAGATCGCGGGGGCCGGCCTGAAGGTCGCGCTTATGGCACTCGTTTAAGCCTGCCGGACTAGCGCCAGCGCCTTTTCGAGGCACTCCAGACACAAAATGGCCGTGGACGATTCGTAGTCCGGCTCTTCGCCGACCTGGATTGCAGCGGGAAAGAACCGGTTACACTCGTCACACCTCGATTGGTGGCACCACGAGGTGTTTCCAATGATTGCGGCCACGTCCGCGGCCGTCGCCGCTTCCACGTCAAGGGCGTCAAGTTTTCCAGCAATCTCGTTGTGGATTTTGTCGCCGGCGATGTCAATGGTGCGGCGAGGTTGTGGATACTGTTTGCGCCACAGGGCGGCCACTTCGCGGATTTGCGTGCGTTCGGTGATGAGTTTCATGGGTGTCTCCTGAACACAAGGTAATGCTGACGCGCCACGTAGTTGGTCTTCCGCAGACTTCGCAATGGTGTTCGATAATTACGGATGAAAAGTCGTGACCAGGTAGGCGGTCGGCGAGAATTTTGATTTTTCCCTCTGGGGAATCCTTCTTGAGGCGCGCGGCGCCAGCCTGAAGGGCGGAGCCTGTTTCTGAATTCACAACGAAGTAAATAGCCATTGGAAGCTAGGCTCCGATGGGGGAAGAGGGGCTAAGGAAGAAGGGCTGATATCTCTTCGAGGCGTTGCTTGACGTGTTGGACGGGATTCCAGTCGGGTTGTTCGCAACGGGCATGTTCGGTGTCTCCGAAAGGAAAGGCCGCACCAGTCGCAAACGAATATCCAGAACGTCATGGTTCATCCTCTCTTCGGTCGCGGTTTACGCGGCACGGGTTTCATGGGTTCATCGCAACACTTGGCGCAGTAATGGGTCTGCGTATAGTATGCGCCCCTGGAAACGATTATCCAGCCTTGACGCTTCGCCTCGTTCTCTAGTTGCCACAGCCCGTGCTTGACGCGTCCCTTTCGGCGTTCCGTGGCGGCGCTAATTGTCGCACCGCATCCATCACAGATAAGCGACGACTTCATTTCAAAGCTCACGGCTCATCCTCTCAAAAGTTCGGCGGCATTCTTTCGCCGCGGGTGGGTTTTCTTCAGAGCTTGTCCGTTTCCGCACCTTCGGCCATACCATCTCTCCCGCCGCTTTACCGTCTGGTCGAATGCATAAAGCACGTCAGCCACGAATTCGCCGAGGATGAAGTCGGGGGTGTCCGATCCATTCTCCCTGGAATGCCGGTTGATTAGGGCGGTCAATTCATTTCGGAATTCGGGTTCGGTTTTCACTGGTTTAGTCTTTCGGCAATAGTAACGAGCAGCCAGGAAATCAGACAGAGAGCGACCAAGGCACCATTCGCCGCCGCTATGGCTAAGATTGGTTCTCCGTCGATCCACGTAATCAGACTTTTCATGGTTTCAACCTTTCAGCAAGAGTGCTGTGTTTTTTCGCCGCGTGCGTTTTCGTTTGGCCGGATACCACGGGGCGGGCGTCAAATCCAGTAGCGGGCGACAGATTTGCTTCCAGTATTTGTGCGCTTCGCCTCCGGGGTGGAAATGCGAACTACCTGAGGCCCAGCGCAGCGCGCCCTTGAGTGCGTCCCGCTCCTCAGAGACGACGTGAAGGATGGCTGCAATTACCGAAGGGACGCGATATTTGATGCCATCCACTTCGACGATTGTTGATTTCCTTGTCTTTTTCATGGGTTTAGCCTTTCGGAGAGGGTAACGAGCAGATAGGACAGGAGGCACAGCGCAACGACGGCTACCACGGGAGCGCAGCCGAAGGGCGTTCGGCGAATACCGCGCCGGCGAAGGTGAGCGTGCGATTGGTCGAGGTGTTTAGGGTCGTTCATTTCACGGACTCCCGAATAGATTTCCGGGCAAGATTCACTCCCTTGAAGGCATCATCCCACTCCGGCCCAAAAGAGGGGCACGTCCCATACCGCTCTTCTGCGCGCAAGTATCTTCGTATCCGCATCTTGAGCCTGCGATTTTCCCGGCACGTCAGGATAATCCCATCGTGGTTAACCCACAGCTTTCGGCACGCGGGGCAGCGGTCTTTGAGAGTAGATTTCATCTCAACCTCCTTTCCAATGTTGCTGCCAGTTTTCGGGCTAATTTCAGGGCGCTCCGCTTGTAGTGAAAATAGCGAGAGTAGGGCTGCGCCCAACGTCCAACCGCCCATCGGACAGGATCCGAACGCTTCGCCCCGTAGACCGGCCCGATATAAACCGTTCCCGGTTTCATCGGTCTGCGCTTGCCGCGGAGCATCTGGAGCAACTGCAACGACGTGTAGACCGGAATCTTCTCAGGCATCGGCGGTCTCCTTTTGCTTCGGCAATTCAATCTCCACATGGTCGCATGGTTTTCCAAACCCATCCCGCTCGTGGAATGTTTCATCAATTTCGTTAAAGGGCACTCCGCACAAAGCCCCACGCTGAATGTGCGAATCACTAGAATTGACAGGCATCTTTGCCATGAAATTGAACTGATCAAGTGCATGGCCGTCTCTCAAAATCCATATTTCATCTCCCAGTTGGCGTACAGCGTGAAGGCCGTACCTATCCACAGCCTCCCAGGCCAAAGTAGCGACCATAACCAGGAACTCTGGCGAGACTCGAAACATTGCCGCGGAGCAGGCCCCCAGATAAACCTTCTCAGCCTGCCCGTGAATGAAGCCCGCCGCGAAGATGCGCAGCCTCTCTTCATCTTTCCCGGCGTAACGCATCAGGGCATCTAAATACATGGGACCACAGGTTGTCCTTTTATTCATTATGCGGTCTCCTTTGGTGATAGGTTGACCACGACATTGTTGAGCGGCCATGGCCGCCAATGGTACTCATGTCCGGAGAAGCCTGAGTACAGCGTTGTTCCACACGGCCGCGTCGGGCGGCTTTCGCTGCGCGCCGCCGAATCGTAGATCGCGCGCAATTCCGGCGTCGGAGGCGCGGGCATCGAATACCCTTCCAAGAATTCCATTTTGTATCTTTTGAAATGCGCCCGCATCCGCCGTTCGTATCGCTCCGCCGCACCCTGGCTTCGACGGTCTACGGCCAGCATCCACCTCTCGTAAACTGCTGGCTGAATGGTCAGGTCGAATTTCACATGCCCATTGCTGGCCATGATGGCGAACAGGTAATCCATCTCTCGAACGGTGAGTTTCGAGCCGTCCCCCAAGATACGCACTCGTTTAACGGAACGTTGCCATTTGGGGCAGCCATTGAACATGGCCGGCTTCCATGTCTTTAGACGCAATCTTCCCACCTTCGTGCGCAGGTCATTCTTTTTCATGGCTTCACGTCCTCCAATGGCACGGGTGGTATCTGTGACTGGTATCCGCCTCCACTCCACTCGCCAGGATTCGTCAATACACATCCCCTCATCTGCCGTCTCTTGAATCAGCCGCTCCTTGAGTCTCTTGATTTCCGCGACATACGGGTTCTTCGGACACTTCGCTTCGTGGTCCATGGCTTCCCTCAGCAGCGCCTCAGTCGGCTGCTCACCTTCGTATCCCCACGCCTCGCCGCAAAAGCAGCAAACGAGGCCACGCGGCCTCTCGGCTATCACGGCTGTCGAGCGTTTTTTAGGTTCGTTCATTTCACGGACTCCCGAATGGATTTCCGGGCAAGATTCAATCCCTTGAAGGCATCATCCCACTCCGGCCCAAAAGAGGGGCACGTCCCATACCGCTCTTCTGCGCGCAAGTATCTTCGTATCCGCATCTTGAGCCTGCGATTTTCCCGGCACGTCAGGATAATCCCATCGTGGTTAACCCACAGCTTTCGGCACGCGGGGCAGCGGTCTTTGAAAGTAGATTTCATCTTACATCCTCCGCAAATTTCCGGTGCGCTTCATGGGCGGTCTGCCTCTCCGCGGCGCGCTTACTGTCCTAGTCTGTCGCGTGGTAACGTCAGCGAATCCCTGCCGATTCAGTTCCGCCAAGATCGCACAAATAAGTTCTGGCTGAGATAGGCTCATTTTCTTTCCACGAACAGTCGGGGTTCCGTCGGCGCGCCTTCAGGATGGTCAATCAACTCGAACAGCTTTCGTATCGCGTTGGGGTCCAACTCCAATTTGTAGCCTTCAACGCCTCCAATGTCATTGTGAACTTCGTCCAGCCTGTCGATGAAAAACGCCTTCAAAGCCAACTGGAAATCGGCGAACTTCATTTCCTGCACCCGGCAATGGCTGACGAGCATGGCGCCACGTTGCCAAGGCGGGCAGGCGTCGAACGTCCTGTCAGGCCACAAGTGTTCGAAGCTGCCTTTGACGTGCGACTCCCATTCGGCCAGTTGGGATTTCAAGCGGGCGTTTTCCGCCTCCAATTCTTCGATTTTCGTCAGCATGTTTGCTCCTTTCAGAAATTATTCCGCCCCTGGACGGGTAGGCATCCTTCAGTGCCCTCCGCAAGGCTTTCATGTCGGACGTTCCCACGCGGAGAATTACGGCTTTGATGCGCGGGCGAGCTAGTTCACGCCAAGTGCTCTTGGCAAGATTCCCTCCTCATTCATTTTCCTCGTACTCAGTCAGTCTCAAGGCTATCTGTGCCGAACACTGGCCGCCACGCTTTTTGATTATCTCGTAAAAAGCCTTCATTTCGTCAATGTCGTCGTAATCCCGGAGCGCGTCGCCCAGGTGCCCCATAGCAATCACCTCTTCGTCTCGCAGATCGTATCTCGCTTCAATCTCTGTTCGCAGCTTGAAGCAATCGACGCATTCCTTGAAGGTGTCACCCTTCCCGTCCCACACGCCTTTGTGCCGGTAGTATGTCTCGCCGGGCTGAATCTGGCCGTGGCACTCGCAACAGGCGTGCTGTTTGATGGCCGTAGGCATCGTCATGGAATAGACTTGAGGGGTGTCGCTCACGGCAATCGTCCTTCCGCTTTCAGTTCGTCGTATTTCTCGTCTGGGTTCGGGTTCGAGTTCCGCGGCCACTTCGAGGAGGGCAGCCTCGGCCTCACGCTCCCAGCACGGATTGATGTTCCACAACAACAGTTCCTGTTCTTCCGTCAACTTAAACATGCCAATCCACACGGATTCAACCTCTGCGCTCGGCGGCTCTCCGGGATCGTCCCACGTCTTCTGACATCCGCGGGAAACAGAGCCGGAAATTTCAATCGGGAATGCGGGGATTTCGATTTGGGCTTTCATGGCTTCTGCTCCTTCTTCATGCGTTCAATTTCGGCCTCAAGTTCTTTGATGCGTTTCTGCAAGCCTTGCCATTGCTGCTGCATCCCGTTGATTGACTCCTGCGTTTCGACGGCCTCCATGTACGCGTCTATCTGCGCCAACAGAAACTTGTCCAAGGGGGACAGGTCTTCGTGCATCCGCTTCCGTAAGAGTTCGCTCCGGACTCCGGCCACGCTTCCGATCACGTCCCCTTGAGAAAACAGGCGGACAAGCTCTACGGCCTTCTTCAGCCGTTCAATCTCCTCGTCGTCTGCGTCCGACATGGCGCGGAGTTCGGCCAGGCGTTCCATCACGCAGGCGATCTTCGCTCCATGTAATTTACAGTTCATGCTTTCTCTCCCGTTTTGATGCTCATATTCAAGTGGACATGGAAGCGTTCGTGCATGTGATCCGTCATGGACTTCACGTACTGGGCGGCCATGGATTTGGTTTGCATGGACAACTCCTTTTGGATCGCGGCCTCAATCTTGGGCCGCTCTTTTTCGATCCACTCCATGAGGCATTTCTTCGTCAGTGTTCGGATGGCGTCCTCGCACAACCATTCGACGAAATTGAATTTGTTGTTGTAGTCGCGATCTGTGTGCTTTCCGTGTTCGTCAACTTTGTGGGCCAGGACTTGAGCCACGAGCTTTTCGACGATATCGCCTTGCATCCCAGCCAACCCGGCAACCACGGCGGCCTCGATTTTCTTCTGGATGATTCCCTGGACAACTTCCGGGGAAACGGTAATAGAAACATCTGCTGGACTACCCATTGTCGCGTTCTCCTGTATCGGGGTTAAGTAAACAACTCGGATTCTCAAGTGCCGTCACACCACTACCCTGTAATGCCATGCTGGGTTAACGAAGCGGGACAATCTCAATCAGCACTCCAGGCGGCCACTCGGCGCAAGCCCAATTCTTCGTCATCGTAAGATGCACGACCCGTGCATCGTCCGTGTAGATGCTCCCCGTCAAAGCGTCGAACACGGCCCTCAACAGCTTGTCCATATCGGGTTTTTTCTCTGGCCAAATAACTTTCTTGGGGCGAGACTTCGGCTTAATCAGTCGAAAGTGCAACTGCATCTGAATGGGGCAATCCAGGAGTTCCCCCGACTGCATCCCGGCCTTCACCTTCGCCTCGATAGCGGCAACTCGGATCACGTTCTCCCAAGGTTTGGTTTTCTCGGAGTCGTTCGTAAGTATGGCGCGTTTCCATCCCTTGGGCACGAAAGATTTCATCGAACCTTTCGAGGCGGGCAACCCATGAACCTGGAATCCAATCGTCATTATTTACCCTCCAGCTTCGCCCGCTCTATGATGGCCTGAATGGATGT
>ERZ1292629.2878-Hain-H43-01um-R1-2878-length-13920-cov-6_pt1 | contig 13920 bp, 14 predicted proteins | sample MGYA00564399_ERZ1292629 | MGnify/ENA primary metagenome ERZ1292629 (study PRJEB36523, sample SAMEA6512636) | groundwater metagenome | collected 2019-01-08 | study: AquaDiva: Metagenomics assemblies of 32 groundwater samples
GGTATCCTCTCTCATTGCAAAGGCTATAAGATAGCAAGCAAAATAAGGGAAATAACAGATATTGACAATACTACATCCACTATGCTATAATGGAAGATAGAGTACAGAGAGCATGGCTTTCTGTTAGTTCCCTGAAAATGTATAAGAAGAAAGGATCTGACCATGGACCCCATGCTCAGCAAAGCGCTCCGCGAATTTAATTCCGGACCACTCAATCAACTCCTCGTAAATCTTGGTGGCACTGAAGCAGAACTCTGGGATACACAGCTTAAGCACTTCCTCCGTAAGGAACAATGTTGGGCATCTCCACTTCCTGCCGTATCACAACGGGAGGCACAGACGATTAACTTCACCAGGTGCTATCACGAGCTCGGTATGGACCAAGAATACGCGGACTTCCTCACCGCTCATCCTCCGCAGTTTGTGGACGGGTGCTGGGGTATTCCCGTGCTTAAGGGAGTTACCCCAAACAAAGTGGTGAAGGTCCTGCGCCGCCTCAATGTGGCTATGTCTCTCTATTTCGAGGATCTGGACAAGTCGGTCACGATTAACGATCGCGATCCGAAGGATGGCTCATACTGGATCCAGTGCACAGCAACCATTGAAGCAGATGAAGAGAACAAGAATCTCTCTGCGAACATGCTTGCCGAACGTGGCACCAAGGGGCTCACGTTACTGGAGCGTCTCCTGCTTGAGTTGGCCTACTGGCTCACTACCACCAAGCATCTGGATATCAAGAATATAACCCTTTGTTCCGGCTCGCGCTACTCCGATGGCAGCGTCCCGAGCGTGGGCTGGGGCTCGGACTACCGCGAGGTCTGCGTCGACTGGTACTCTCCAGACAGCAGGGGCGGCCGCATACGTGCTCGCACAGTCCGCCAGTAGCTTGCTACTGGCGAGACGGGCAGTTTCGTCCCCTTGATACTTTCAACTTGTACCCTGTCTGCCGTCAGGCAAGCCTCCCCCGTTCCGACGTTACGTCGGGACGGGGTTTTGTTTTTTGTGGGGAGCGCTAGTATGATGGGGTAATGCTTGATATTAAGTTTATCCGTGAGAATAAGGAGCTCGTGGCGCTCGGCGCTAAAAAGAAGCATATCTCTTTTGATGTGGATGCGCTTATTGCGGTAGACGACAAACGTCTCGCGCTCCTTGCGCAGGTGGAGGCTCTCCGCGCCAAGCAAAATGCCGCCAATGAGGGGATTGCCAAGGCATCAGCAAGTGAGCGTGAACCACTCCTCACTACTATGCGTGCAGTCAAACAAGAGCTTGAGAGTAAGGAGGAGGAATTAAAAAAGGTGATGGACGAGTGGCGGGCGCTCATGCTCCGTGTCCCTAATGTCCCCGACATGTCAGTACCAGAGGGGGAGAGCGAGCTCGATAATGTGGTGATAAAAACTTGGGGAGAAAAAACAGAATTTAATTTTGAACCTAAGGATCACATAGAGATCATGACTGCGCTCGGCATGCTAGATATTGAACGTGGCGTTAAAGTGCACGGCTTCCGTGGATATTTTTTAACGGGTGATGCAGTACGTCTCTCATTTGCGATTTGGAACTATGCGCTGGATTTTTTCACTAAGAAAAATTTCAATCCAGTGATGCCACCGTCTATTGTGCACAAATCAAATTTTTATGGCACGGGGCATCTCCCTGCCGATGTAGACGATTTCTATCTTACACAAGATGACGATGGACTCATTGCTACTGCCGAGATTCCATTGATGGGTCTCCATGCGGGAGAAGTACTTTCTCTCGCCGAACTTCCCAAGCGTTACCTTGGTTTTTCCCCCTGCTACCGCCGTGAGGCAGGGAGCTATAGTAAAGATGTAAAAGGACTCATCCGTGTGCATGAGTTTTATAAATTTGAGCAACTTATTCTCTGTGAGGCGAATCATGATACTTCAGTTAAGTTCCATGAAGAGCTCAATCGCAACACAGAAGAGTTCATTGAGTCGCTCAATCTACCCTACCAAACTATTATTACGTGCGGGGGCGATCTTGGTCGTGGTCACGTTAAGATGTACGACATTGAGCTCTGGGTTCCCAAGGAAGGGAAGTATCGTGAGATTTCTTCCGCATCCTACTTCCACGACTTCCAATCTCGCCGTTGTAACATCCGTTACAAAGACGCAGATGGGAAGTCACGCTACACGCACTCACTCAATGCTACTGCTATTCCCACTCCGCGCCTCCTTGTTTCGCTGATAGAGAATTTCCAAAAAAAAGATGGCAGTATCGCGATACCAAAAGTGCTTCAACCCTATACGGGTTTTGACAAAATTATTCCCCGCGCGTAAGCGTCTATGGTAGCTCGAAAGAGAGAGGACATCCTCAAGCGTTCTCGAGAGATGGAGCGCCACCGCCATAAGCGGCGGCGCCTTGCACTTGCTATTACACTCGTCGTATTTATTGGGGTAGTACTCATTGCGGTTAATCTTAATTCTTTTGCCATCAAATCTGTTTTAGTGCGTGGAGCAGAAAGTATTCCCTCTGGCGATATAGAGCTTCTTGCGCGAGAGGGGACTCGCGGCTCCTACTTGTACCTTGTACCGCGTGCGAGTATATTTTTTTATCCACGGGCGCAACTCCTCTCTGCTATCTCTACTCTCTCGCCGCGTGTCGCTTCAGCACGGATGCACGTTACCACCAGGCGCATTCTTGTTATTGATATTACCGAACGTGCGCCGCGCTATGTGTGGTGCGGAACGGCACATGCCTCAAGTACCGAAGCAAAAGATGAGAATGGCTGTCTCTATCTTGATATAGCTGGCTTTGCGTTCGCGCATGCGTTTAATGCAAAGGGTTTGCCCTATCCAATTTTTATTATTGGGACGAACACCCCCATCCTTGAGAGGACGGCGCTTGGCCCCCTTGTCTTTGCTCCACTCGCACGTTTTGTTGACTCGCTCTCTCCCGAGGTACAGCGGGTGGAGGTGGAGGACGAGCGGAGTGAAGTTTTTACCACGACGGGCTACCGACTTATTGTCAACACCTATACTGATTTTGAGTCTGCGCGGAGGAACCTCTCCGTCATGCTCGCGCGTCCCGAGATACGCGAAAGACTTTCTCATGGAGAAGTACCCGAGTACATAGATTTGCGCGTCCCAGAAAAAATTTTCTACAAATTTTAGCCTAAGGTATACTAAGGAGAGTATGAATGGGATAGAACGCCGGAGCATGTTCCTCTGGTCACTACTTGCGTGTGTGCTTGGAGGGGGCATGACATTTTTCCTCATCAATGGTTTTTCCGGGGTACTTTCCTATGGATCTCTTACCACTCCCACATCCCTTTTCCAACAGGTTGCGCTTGGTGCGGTCGCGCTCTCTAATAGCACTATCCCGAGTGATGGCAGGGCGATCGGGGTTGATCTCGCGGGGATGACGCTTACTCTCTATAAGGGAGGAGTTCCCGGTGAATCCTACCCAATCCTCGCTAAAGGTAAGCCGGGGACCCCTTGGGAGACTCCCTCCGGCACCTACGAGGTGGGGGTAAAAGAGGAGAATCACTTCTCATCTATTGGGAATGTGTGGATGCCCTTCTCCACGCAGTTTTCTGGCAACTTCTTTATCCACGGCTGGCCCTCCTACACCACAGGAGCCCCGGTCCCCAAAGGCTACTCGGGAGGAAGCGTACGTCTCTCTACCGCTGACGCAGAAAAAGTATTCACCTTTGCTTCCTTGGGGACACCCGTTGTGGTGAGTGGCACAAAGGGGCAACCACAAGCATCATCCACTCAAGAACAAAACTTTTATTTTGTAACCAGCGCGGCACAGCCACCACGGCTCTCGGCACAGTCTTACCTCGTTGCTGACTTAGACACGGGCGATATACTCCTTGAGCGTGAGGCACAGCGCGTGTATCCTATTGCCTCTATTTCCAAACTCATTACGGCGCTCACTTCACTCGAGGTGCTCAATCAGTATCAGTCAATGCGCATGAGCGCTCGCGCGGTCGCTACAAACGGTAGTTTTGGGGGACTTGTTACGGGTGAGGTTGTTACTGCAGGCACGCTCATCTATCCGCTCCTCTTGGAGTCATCAAACGATGCGGCAGAAATGCTTGCCGAGATAGGGGGAGGAGAGCGCTTTATTACGGCAATGAATACGAAGGCGCGCTCCATCGGTCTCTCTCACACTCGCTTTACTGACGCGAGCGGACTCTCCGAGGGCAACATCTCTACCGCGCGAGATCTCTTTACTCTCACTCAATACCTCTTCCACAACAAACCTTTTGTACTCGATACCACACGACTCGCGCTTAAGCGTATTGAGCCAGAGATCCCCGGCTCAAAAAGTCACACCTGGTACAACAACAACTACTTTGTGCGCGCGGGTAATCCACGGTACTTGGGTGGAAAAAATGGCTACACCGATGAGGCGGGGCGCACGCTCGTCTCTCTCTTTACACTCCCGCTCTCCGAGTTTGAAAAAAGGAACGTTGCTGTGATTATCTTGGGGAGCGACAACCGCGAGAAGGATACTGAAGCGGCACTCGCGTACGTGACGAAAAATATTTATTACGGTGCGAGTACTGACGCGGCTCGGCTTGCTGTTCGGCGTAGTAATGGCGGTGTGCCCGCAATTCTCTCGCCCTCCGGGGAAGTGTTGGTAGATAAACTTGTTTCTTCTCTCGGTACCCTCCCTAAAAAAGAGACGAGCGGCAAGGGATCGGTCTCACTCATTTTTGTTGGCGATATCCAAATGGATCGCGGTGTGCGTACACAGGTGGAAAAAAATTTTGGTGGGAACTATAACTCATTTCTCTCTACCGTCCCCCTCATTAAAAGTTCTGACATTGCGTTTGGTAATCTAGAGGGCCCTATTTCTGATAAAGGGAGTAATCACGGCTCTGCGTATTCCTTCCGCATGGATCCACAAGTCGCGCCTGCACTCGCAGGAGCGGGATTTGATGTCCTCAATATTGCTAACAATCACGCGGGAGATTGGGGCAAGGAAGCATTTGTTGATACCCTGGAGCGACTTACTCGCGCAGGTATTGCTTACACGGGAGGCGGCATGACGCGGAGTGAAGCAGAAAAGCCAACGATTATTACTCGCGAGGATACGCGCATTGGCTTCCTCGGTTTTTCCGATGTGGGGCCGAGCTGGCTTACCGTGGGAAGCTCCACGCCAGGAATACTACTTGCTTCTGATCCGCGCCGTGACACCATCATCAGTGAGGCAAAAAGACAGGTAGATATGTTGGTGGTCTCCTTCCATTTTGGTGATGAGTACCAACGGAACCCTAGTGAGAGACAGCGCACGCTTGCGCGTAAAGCTATAGAAGCGGGGGCAGACATTGTGACGGGGCATCATCCGCATGTAGTGGAAGGGACAGAGCTCTATAATGGAGGTCTCATTGCGTACAGCTTGGGGAACTTTATATTTGATCAAGCCTTCTCTCCCGAGACTATGGAGGGACTCGCGCTCTCGGTACGCCTTACCGATGGTTCCATCACTACGATAGAAAAGTATCTCGTAACACTTAATGAACACTTCCAGCCACAGTTGGCGCGTTAGAGGCGCAAGTACCATCGCGGCGCTCCTTGCGCCGCTGTTTCCTTTGGGCATACTCTCGCAATTAACTGCTTCTGTAGTAAATGTGGTGGGGAACGTGAATTCTATTGCGTATCCCGAGACAGTCACGCCCGAGGATATTACCGAGGAATATCACACAGGGCGGGTGAATATACTCCTTGTTCCTGGGCATGATGAGGTGAGTCCGGGTGCGGTGTTTGGATCGGTACGCGAGAGTGATATTAATCTCACCATGGCACGCTATCTCTCTGAACGATTTTTTGCCGACGAACATTTTGAGGTGGCGACGACGAGAGATCTCTCTACCGGTGACTATATTCCATCCTTTGTGTTTGATGAGGAGGCGCAACAGCGTATTGTACGCTGGCGCGAAACGCTCAAATCTATTTTTTCATTCCGCGAGAGGCAAGGACTCCTCACTCGCGCGAGTGTAGTAGCGCACAATAATGCCAGTGAGCGCGTTTCTACTATCCTGTATGGTATCAACGAGTGGGCAAATGAACATGACATTGATGTAGTGCTCCACATCCACTTCAACGACTATGCATCGCGGAAGGGGACGCGCGTGGGTAAGTACTCGGGTTTCTCTATCTACGTTCCCGACACAGTACTCCCCAACGCGCGCGCGAGTCGTGCGCTTGCAGAGAGTATGTACGCGCGGCTCTCGGAGCGCTTCCCTTCAAGTGACTTGCCTAAAGAGGATATTGGTATCATCCCTGACCAAGAGTTAATCGCGGTGGGAGCGCATGCCTCGCGCCGCAAGGTCTCACTTTTGATCGAGTATGGTTATATCTATGAGCGACAATTTAAAACAGAAGCGGTGCGCGAAGCGGTTCTGCGGGAGCTGGCCTACCAGACCTACCTCGGGGTGAAAGATTTTTTTGAGATAGATACGCTCTCTCGCGAGGAGGCGACCACCTTTCTCCCCCGTACCTTCTCGCGGCCGCTTGAGCGAGGGATGGAGGGAGAGATGGATGTGCTCTCGCTGCAGGCGGCATTGCACCGCGAGGGGTTTTACCCACCCAAAGGTAAGACACTCTCCGATTGTCCCATAAATGGAATGTTTGGTGCGTGCGTAGAATCTGCTGTACGCGCGTATCAAAAAAATAAAAAATTACCAATAGTGGGTAAGGTAGGTCCGCAGACAATCAAAAGTTTAAACCAGTCGTTTAGTTTATAAAAAATTTCCCCACACAGTACACAGTACTGTGTGGGGAAATGGTGAGTCAGTCAGGAACTACGTTCATTGTGGCAAATGGCGAGATTCCGCCATACGCAACTGGCTCGCGGTATTCGTCGAAGTAGTTTTTGTCGGGATATCGGACGGGTCCGAGGAAGGGGAATGGTGAGCTAGCGAGCTCAAAAAGTCCAGCACCCAGTCGGTATACTCCCTGCCCGACACCTTCAAGCCCTCCAGTTACTCCGTAGACGACACGCTTGCATGGGTTGGTGCCAGCAATAAAGATTCCATCCGAGACTTCTCGCGCGACATCCACCAAGGCGAGTGCGGCGACGGTATTCGCAAGACCGCTCCCGGCCTTGCTCGTGACTTTATTGCCATACTCATCTGCGTGGAACTCCAAGCAGTTGAGAGTCTGATGGCAGTACCCTCCCTGTAGTGGGCACTCTGCCTGCGCAGGCGTGGGTACCAAGAAAAACAGCATGGTGAGAACGGTGAAGACAGAAACTTTGCTCATGGTAAAGACCTCCTAACATTCTGTGTATGGCCGAGAGTTCAGCCAGGTACTCTATCTTTAATACTACCAGATAGACTGGAAGTTGTCAATATGCCTCAATTTGCTACAGTAGGGACATGGAACACTCATTCTGGCATACGCTCCCACGTCCATTTTTTGTTCTTGCGCCGATGGCAAATATTACCGACGCGGCATTTCGGCGTGTGATAGCACGCGTGGGAAAATCTCATGTGTTGTGGACGGAGTTTGTTTCTGCCGATGGTTTGCAATCGCGTGGGCGAGAAAAATTATTAGTAGATCTCATGTACCACGAGAGTGAACGACCGATTGTTGCGCAAATTTTTGGAGGCAAGCCGGAAGCTATTCACAAGAGCGCGGCACTGTGCGCGGAGCTCGGCTTTGATGGAGTAGATATTAATATGGGGTGCCCCGATAGGGCGGTAGAAAAACAAAGTGCTGGTGCCGCGCTCATTAAAAATCCCAGTCTTGCACTTGAGCTTATTGCGGCGGCTAAGGAGGGAGTCACCTCCGCTCCGCCAGCTGGCGGACGGCAGATACCTATTTCAGTTAAAACACGTACGGGTTACAACGCACACAAAACAGAAGAGTGGGTTAGTTTATTACTCTCCGCGCGTCCCGCCGCTATTACTATCCACGCGCGTACGCGCACAGAAATGTCTAAGATCCCTGCGCGTTGGGAGGAAGTAGCAAAGGCGGTGGAGCTCGTACGCCAGCTGGCGAATAAACAGGACACACTCATTATTGGCAATGGTGATGTAAAAACTATGGAGGAGGGGAGAGCGCGTGCAATGGAGACTGGCTGTGATGGCATTATGATAGGTCGTGGCGCAATAGGTAATCCGTGGGTGTTCGCGCAGAGGGTCCCAGATCTACATGAACGCCTTACCGTAATGCGCGAGCATGTGCAACTTTTTAGAGAACTCCTCGGTGCACACAAAAATTTTGCCGAGATCAGGAAGCACCTCACTGCTTATACCAAAAGACTCCACAACGCCGCAGAACTGCGCGCACAGCTAATGTCTGCCCAGAGTTTAGATGAATTAGAGGGAGTGCTAACGAGCATGCTATAATCGCGTCCATGAGCGAGCGCGTGCTGTATCGTAAATATAGACCGGAGAAGTGGTCCGAGGTGATAGGTCAAAACCCAATTGTGGAAGTGCTCAAGGCCGCCGTAGCCAATAAATCTATTGCGCACGCTTATCTTTTTTCGGGCTCGCGGGGCACGGGTAAAACATCGGTGGCGCGCATTTTTGCGCAGGCGGTGGGTTGCACTCCCACTGATCTCTATGAGATGGACGCCGCCTCCAATCGTCGCATTGACGATGTGAGGGAAATTCGCGAGGCGGTAACGACGCTGCCTTTTGAGAGCCCTTACAAAGTTTATATTATTGACGAGGTGCACATGCTTACACCCGAGGCCTTCAACGCACTCCTTAAAACTTTGGAGGAACCGCCGGAGCACATGATTTTTATTCTTGCGACTACAGATCTCCATCGCGTGCCCGAGACCATTATCTCGCGGTGCCAAACTTTTGTTTTTAAAAAACCCGCGCGCGAGGAATTGATGAAACACCTCACGAGCGTTGCAAAAAAAGAGGAGTACATATTAGAGAAGGATGCGGCAGATCTCATTACTACTCTTGGTGATGGCTCCTTCCGTGATGCGCTTGGGGTCCTGCAAAAAGTGATCACAGTAAGCCCGCCTGCCGGACGGGCAGGCAAAGATAACACTCTTACGCGCGACGAGGTGGCGCGAGTGACCGGTGCTCCCAAGACGGAACTGGTGCACACAATAGCGCGCGCGATGATAGAGAGTAAAACAGACGAGGCGCTCACTGTGGTGGTGCAGGCGTTGGACGAGAACATAGATATGAAGGTACTCGCGCGCCTGCTGATGCACACCCTGCGACAAGCAATGCTCATCCTCTTTGCTCCCGATATCCGTGCGGAACTCAAGAGAGAACTCTCGGTAGAGGAGTATGAGTTTGCGGAGAGCTTGGGGAAAGGCGAGAGGGCTAAACGCTTGCCCGCACTCCTTAAAGAGTTGCTCACTGTCTATACACTCATTGAGAACTCACCAGAGCCCGCGCTTCCCCTAGAGCTTGCGATTATTAGAGCGGGAGAAAATAAATAATATGCGCATCTACTTCGTACGACATGGGGAGTCAGAGGCCAATGCTGCTAAGAGAGGGCAGGGTAAGGAGGGGCCTCTCTCCGAGCAGGGGCGGGCGCAGGCCGCTGCGCTTGCTAAACGGCTTACTCATGAGGATGTGGAGGTAATTATTTCTAGTGATTATGAACGCGCGATAGAGACAGCATCGATTATTGCAACGGCGCTTGGTAAACCTACCGACCACTCACCTCTCCTTGGTGAACGGCAGTATCCTTCAACACTCATTGGCGCCGATCTTGAAAACGACGAGGCCAAGCAGCTCGTGAATGCTTTTATTAGACATCCAAACGGTGAAGAGTGGAAGCACTCTGACGAAGAAAATTTTGTGGAGCTCAAAGAGCGCGCAGAAGCGGCGTCTCAATTTATTGCTGGACGTAGCGAAGAGCGCGTCGTCATCGTATCTCACGCAGACTTCCTCCGTTTTATTGTGGCCTACCTCGCCTTTGGCCCAGAGATGAGCACTCGTGAGTCGGTACACCTTCGTCACTTTATGAGTATTAAAAATACCGGCCTCACCGTCATAGATTACAAAAAGCCCGACGAGGAGCATCCCGAGCCGCGCTGGAAGTTGATTACTTGGAACGATCACGCACACTTGGGTTAGTCTTGATTGAGGAGGAATAAAAAGGCAAGATAGTAAGTGACCTATTGCTGGATCGTCTAATGGTAGGACATCGCCCTTTGGAGGCGAGTATCTTGGTTCGAATCCAAGTCCAGCAGCATAATTTTTTCTACTACAAAATAAAAAAGTCATTCGCTTGCGGCGGATGACTTTGTTGGGCAGGGGAGCTCCTGTGGTGCTTCTGCGTTAGACTAGCACTTCACTCTACCTGTGCAGGTTCGGTTAGCACTATTGCCGCGCTTCGTCGCAACTCATCAAACCGTAGGGGTGGTCTTTCAATTTGCGGGCCAAATCCCTCCCACCTTGCTACACGCTACGGTCTCCACATGTTGAGTCGGAGCCCCTTCTCTGGGAATCGAACCCAGAGGGCCATCTTAGTGTGACCCTGGCCACTCCAGAAAGTTCCCATGCCTGGCATGCATAGTACATAGATGCACGGATTTTGCAACCATCTCTTTTTTCTTATGTTATACTTCTAACATGAAAAAACTCCTCATTACGTCATCAGTATTAGCAATTATAGTGGGGCTTGTGTTAGTGGTCGGTGGCGCGTGGGCACTCAACTTTACGTATAAAAATGTAACACAAGAGGACATTGTAACTCCCAACGATGCCATGATCCCCAGTACTTCTGTGCGCGGGCCGCTCACGCTTATGGCGCAAGCCGATATTATCCGCACACATGCGCTCAAGAGTACTGGCGGCAAAACGTTTGCCGAGATGTCTCGAGAGGATCCGGCGCGCGATATCTGGATCACGGCAACCACACTTACCACCGCACTCAACTTTGGTGTTATGAGCTACGCCTTCTCCGCCTTCACCCTCCTCTTTGGGCTTATTTCCATTTGGACGGGCATCACTTTTTACGCCCTCAGTAAAAAATACTAAGTAATTATGAACAAAACATATTTTAGTCTTGCTCTTATTGTGCTGGTAATTCTTGTGGGAACAGGACTCTATTTTACACGTACTAAAAATCCTTCCCCCGTTGCTTGCACTATGGAGGCCAAACTCTGTCCCGATGGTTCTGCCGTGAGTCGCACGGGCCCCAAGTGTGAGTTTGCTCCCTGCCCACCCACGCCTATTGCGACGAGCACACCAAGTGCTGGTACGATCGCACTCAAACTTAACGTGCCGCAAACAGTATTTGGCACCAGCATTACCGCGTGGGCGATCGCGGAGGACAGTCGTTGTGCCTCGGACGTACAGTGTGTGTGGGCGGGGCGAGTCAAAGTTGCCTTTAACATCCAATCACCTTCTGGTGCCTCTACCAAGGAGCTTGAGCCAGGACAGTTGATGACGACAGAAAATTTGACTATCACGCTTGATAACGTCACGCCCTACCCCATCTCAACGCATAAAATACAGGATGATGAGTATCGCGTCCTCGTCACGGTGAGCAAGCGGAGTGTGGGTACTGGCACACTTCAAGCAACTATGACTATTGGTCCTATCTGTCCTGTGGAGCGCGAGGGCGAACTATGCAAGCCCACGCCCGAGATGTTTGCTGCGCGCACAGTGTATGTCTACCGTCCCAATCGCACAATACTCGTGGCTACACTCACGCCGGATGCCGAGGGCAAAATAAATACCACACTACCCGTGGGTGATTATTGGGTAGATATGCCAACACGGGGGATAGATCGTGTGAGTGGTCTCCCTGCCACTGTCCACATTAGCGCCGGTAGCCCCACCTCTCTTACTGTCGATGTTGATACCGGTATCCGCTAACATGAACAATAAGAGGAGCACGAGTGCCGGCTACGCGGGACTCATCACGCTCGTGGTGAGCGCGGCCATTATTGCACTCCTTATTTGGCGCTACAGCGGCGTAGTGGGGAGTAGCGCTACCGGTCAAAGCATGCTGGAGCGCGACCTACAAGCAATTGAGGACGCCCGCGCTGTTAAAAATCTCATCGAACAACGCAATAAGTTTTGAACCTCTCTTTTTTACCTCTCCCCCATGTGCTAATTCCCCCATACGCTAATTCGTGAGAATTAGCGTATGGGGGCGTATAGATTTAGGTGTATACTAGAGGGGTATGAAGGAGAGAGAATTGGAGCGCGTTCTTAAGGCGCTGGCCAACAGGCGGCGCATTGCAATCCTGCGCCATTTAAAAAAGAATAAAGAGGCCTCGGTGGGGGATCTAAGCGAAGCGATAAAACTTTCTTTCAAATCTACCTCTCGGCATCTTGCCGTGCTCATTGGTGCCGATATTGTAGAGCGTGAGCAGAGGGGTCTGTTGGTGTTCTATAAACTCTCAACAACCCTCCCGCCACTGGCGCGCGCCATTTTTACAGTAATTCTCTCGTAGAGCGTAGCGACTGTTGCTCGTTCCCGACTCCTTACACGTTCTACAGATGCGCTAATTCTCACGAATTAGCGCATCAAGGAAAAGGGGTGGTGGGCAGGCAAGGAACGGAGAATAGATGGATATATGGTAGCTAAGCTAATTCTCACGCCTGCCTGCGGTAGGCAGGAATTAGCGCATGGAGGGGGGTGGGTGCGAATGAGGGCAGGGGGATAGATGGGGGGGGAGATGTTGTGGACAGGATGGTTGGGATTCTACCCAAATGATGCGGGCTTGACTCCTGCCGAGGGTGCTCTTTTAAAATCCCATTAAACATGGTATAGTTTTGGAATATTTTCTTGATTCGAAGTTTGTAATCAATAAAATGTTGAGTGAAGCAAAAAGGGTACAACTCAGAAATTTGTTGGTTTAGGATATTTAAGAAATTTCAAAATTTTATCGCCATCAATTTATGAAAAAGAAGGTGCTAAAAAATAATATTGTCATATATCAAGCCAAAAGCGGAGCAATTGAGCTTAGGGCCGATATTCAAAAAGAGACAATTTGGGCGAATCTGAATCAAATTGCCGATCTTTTTGGAGTACAAAAAGCGGCTATTTCCAAGCATATAAAGAATATTTTTGAAACGGGAGAATTGATAGAAAAAGCAACTGTTTCCAAAATGGAAACAGTTCAAAAAGAAGGCAAAAGAGACGTGGTCCGTACTCTTGAGATGTACAGCCTCGATCTAATCATTGCCGTTGGGTACAGAGTAAATTCAAGAAACGCGACGCAATTTCGTATTTGGGCAACAAAAGTATTGCGAGAATTTTTGACAAAAGGATTTGTGGTAAACCGCAAACGGATTCAAAAAAACTACAATGAATTTTTGAAAACCGTTGAATCAATTCAACAGTTACTGCCGGAGCATATTATCCTTGACCCAAAGTCAATGCTTGAGCTTATTAAAGAGTTTTCCAGCACCTGGATGTCACTGGATGCATATGACAAAGAATCTCTAAAATCAATTGGGGTCACAAAAAAATCTATAGAGTTAAGCGAAATGGAATTGACTGATGCCATTTCTAATCTTCGAACTGAACTTTTGAAAAAGGGAGAAGCGGAAGAAATATTTGCCCAAGAAAGAAACAAAGGAAGCGTTGAGGGTATAGTCGGAAATGTGATGCAGTCGTTCGGAGGAAAGCCGATTTACAAAACTATCGAAGAAAAGGCGGCGCATCTCCTATATTTCATGGTGAAAAATCATCCGTTTGTGGATGGGAATAAACGCTCAGGCGCTTTTGCTTTCATTTGGTTTCTACGAAAGGCGAAAATAAAAAATATGAGAAGTATAAATCCTAATGCACTGACGGCTCTCACGCTATTAATTGCCGAGAGTGATCCAAAAAAGAAAGAACAAATGATGGCATTAGTAACACAGATGTTGAAATAAATGATATATGAACGAACCAGAAACACGAGTTGAATACATAGACCCCCCTGCGCTCATTCGTGAGAATTAGCGCAGGGGGATAGATGGGGGGGGAGATGTTGTGGACAGGATGGTTGGGATTCTAC
>ERZ1292629.2880-Hain-H43-01um-R1-2880-length-13914-cov-4_pt1 | contig 13914 bp, 10 predicted proteins | sample MGYA00564399_ERZ1292629 | MGnify/ENA primary metagenome ERZ1292629 (study PRJEB36523, sample SAMEA6512636) | groundwater metagenome | collected 2019-01-08 | study: AquaDiva: Metagenomics assemblies of 32 groundwater samples
GGCTTAGCCGCACTCGGTGTTGGCGTTGCCGCCTTCGCGTACTCCGCGCTTGCCGCAGTGCCGGGCCTTGTTGGATTGGGCCTCGCCCTGAAACTCATGGGGAAGGGGGTTGGGGGAGGCGGGTTTGCCGACCTGATTAACGGTCTGGTTGCAAACTTCCGTGTGGACACACGGGGCCTCAGCGCGGCCTTACGAGCAATCGAAGGCGCAACAGCGTTTGTGGCACGCTTTGCGGCGCTTGCAACTATCATGGCGGGCCTTGCGATTGGAGCTACGATTGGGAGCGCGGTTGATACCTTCCTTGGGTGGTTCGGTGCAGACTCACCGATGAAGAAACTGGCTGGCCAAGGCAAACAAGTCGCGCAGACCTTGCAGGACTTGATGAGCAGCTTTGCGGGCCTGGATATGAGTCAGTCGGCGGCAGTTTGGACAGCCCTCGAAGGAAGCAGGTCAATGGTCGAGGCGCTTGGCCCGCTCATCAAATCCGTCCAGCAACTCGGACAGGACACCGGCGCGCTGGCAGACGGCTGGTTTACAGACGGCCCGCTGGCGAGGATCAATGAGCATAAGGCCGCGCTTTTCGGCGCGCTCAAGGGTATCAACGCGGAAGTGGTTAGCCTTGCAAACAGCGCAGGCTACGCAGTGAGCGCGCAAATCAATGCGTCGGCGAACGCCGCTCCAGTTACCATAGACAACGAGGACGAAGTTGCGGAGACTCGGACAACCAACGAGTTGCTGCGGCAACTCATTGACATTGTGTCAAGATCAGGTGTGGTTGCTACCCCTGCACCTGTACTCGCGGTTGCGGGAGGGGGCGGGGGTAGGAACACGAACCGGAGACTGATGGACGGCATAGCGGCGGGGATGTACTAAGATGAGCCTGACCAACGATCCCAGCTTGCTTAACCAAGCTGCCTATTCCTTTATAGGCTTGCAGGCAACTCGTGATGCTACAGGCCGGTTTCCAGCGCCGGAATCCAATTTCATGCAACTAGGCGTCGTGCCCGATCTAGGGCACTTGATCCGGCTCCAGATTGACCCTGACATGCCTCCCGACGTTCGGAGTCTGTGGCGCTCACCGCTCGGTGATACACTGCGCGTTACGTTTATGGACTACGAACAGGGCATCCCGGAAAACGCGAGCGTGGGGTACGCGGACATTGACATTCTTGGCCGGTCGGAGAAGTTTAAGACATACACAGGCACAGAAAACAAAGAAATCCCGCTCACGTTCCAGTTTCGGGCACAGGGCCGTGGTGCTGGTTCAGGTACATCTCTGGCGCGGACCCTTGACCACGAAGTTATACAGCCTGCGAAGTGGCTGGATGCTTTGAAGTATCCGCTCATCGGCGATGTGGACGGTGTGGCAAACGCACCCCCGCCGGTGCTCCTGACTATTGGGGCCTTGATCGCAATGCGCGTGGTGCTTACGGAAGCGAACATCACATGGCAGGCTCCATTCGATCCAGAAACGATGTTGCCATACGGGGCGGATGTGGCGTGCAGCTTCCAGGCTGTGCACACAAATATGGGCAACTACGATTTCCAAGGTTCTGACCGGCTCATGCCTGCGGGTGTGGGCCGGACGTACAACGTGGTTTCGTTCGCCAGCGGTTTGATGGGTGACGTTTCAACAAGCAGTGGCAGTGCGTTTCCATAAGGGGTAGTAGCCATGCCGGTAAACAGTGTTCTCCTGAGCACGCGGAGCCGACATAAAGACACGCTGATCTATCAGGATACGGTTACAGGACGGCCTGTGTTTGCACTCTTCGAGCCGCCCGGCGATTTTTTCGAGCCACGAAGCGATTACAAAGTGCATCGGATCAAAGAGCACGAAGTTGGCTTTCTGGATAAGCTGGCAGTGCAATACTACGGCTCGAATAACGAAGAACTTTGGTGGGTCATCGCATTGGCGAACGCCATTGTGGACCCGGAACGTGAAATGTACCCCGGCATGACACTGGCGATACCGCCGCAAGCTGCGGTGGTTCAGTTCTTGGCGAGGATAGGAAATGCAGTTACCTAACAACGTAACCGACTCCTACGCCCCGCTGGTTTTCCAGCTTGCATTCCGAACCGAGTCCGGGCACAGCGGATTCTCCTTGATTCCCTACGAGTACCTGCAAGGGATCGAGTTGGAAATGGCTGGCTCTGAGGCTTGGAAGGGCACGCTGCGTTTGTTTGATCGTATGGGGGGCTATCTTGAGAATCTGGTTCTGACTGCGGGCGGAGATCATACGGTAGAGTTTCGTTTCGGTTGGGCCAACACGGGCGGGATTCAAGCCCAGCCACTACAGACGGGTGTCGTGGTGCAGTACACACCAGACTTTACGCCCGAAGGTGTGGGCTTGGAACTTTCTCTAGTAGGGGAAGAAGTTCTTACCGCTGTCACCGACCGAAAGGTGCGTTCATTCGGGGACGACAAGTCGCCTAGTGATGCTTTCCTGAAAATCGCAGAAGACAGGAAATGGCGGATTGACGATGGTGAAGCCAGTACGGTTGAAGCCTGCCGGGATAAGTTGAAACATTCGGTGAGCACGATGGGCGAGTCGGACCTAAAGTTCATTCGGACTCAACTACTGCCCCACGCGCTCAACGCACAGGGGCACGGATATCTGTTCTATTTCGACCGTGACGGGACCGCGCATTTTCATTCCTTCGGGTATCGCGCTCAGGAACGAATACTGGCGGCGTCTTACATCTTTGCCCGTGACCAGATGGGCGAAGTGCTGGACTTCAAGCCCAGCGATGATTCGTTTGGGGCTTTGATGCTCGGCGCAGGCAACGCAGAAGTGCGTTCTGTGGACTCGAAAGCAGGTGCATCGCCGAAGCAGACCGCTACATTTACGCAAGGCCCGCTCGATGCTCACAGTGGCACAGCCACGACGAAACTCCTGGCTGTAAACGAAGCGGGATATACAGGTGAGAAACCAGACACCATACATGCTCGAAAGGACATTTTCAGCCGTGACCCGGCTGATGCAAAAGGCATCTTTGAAGCAGCCTGGACGAGTATGCAACAGCTTTCGTACACAGCGCAGTTGCAGGTGCGCGGCACACATGCGGTGCGGCTCTGTGATTGGGTTCAGGTCCGGTATTTGAAACAGGACGGCAGGGATCACTACTTGTCCGGCACCTTCATGGTTCTCGGTGTCAAGCACACAGTGGATAACGGAAGTTGGAAAACGGATTTCACGCTGGTACGGTCGGGCCTTGGGTTTAACGAGAAAGCCGAAAAACTCATGGCTAAACCTGTAACTGCACAGGCACAACCCGGTGCGGGCACGCAAGTCGTGCCAAATACGGCGGCGGGTACAACCAAGACAAGCCAGAAGGTCGCGGTTCCGGTTAGAGTTCCGGCAGGCCCTAGTTACGTTCCCATTCGTCCATAGGAGTGCAGGCAGCATGAGCGACCAGTGCTACGGTGTCTATCGGGGTCGGGTCGAATCTGTTGACGACCCTGAAAAGAGGTTTCGGTATCATGTCCGTGTCTTCACGGTGCACGACGAGACCATTCCAGTCGAGCATTTGCCATTTGCTGAGACCGGTTTTGCCTTTAACGCCTCACAGTCCAAGCTGAGCGCCGATATCCCACACTTCGAGGTTGGCGACTTGGTTTGGATCATGTTTGAAGGCGGAGACCGCAACTATCCCGTCATTACAGGCGGCTGGATTTCTCACAGTCGGGGCATCAACGATGTGCCGACCGATCAGGGCACCAATTACAGCACTACACGACGACGCTGGCAGCGTGTGGACCGGTCAGGCAACCTGATAGAAGTTTCCGAGTTGCCGGACGAGTTGCACATCAAACTCCAGAGCGGCGACGCGACAATCCTTGTTACACAGCGGCACAACGAGATTCTTTTGCAGGCTTTGAAGGGCACTGTGCGCGTGGAGGCCCCGAAAGCGGAAGTGGTCTCGGATCAAGCCATTGTGGACGCGAAAGAAATCACAGTGCAGGCCACGCAGCTACAAGACGGTTCTGCGGACTTGAAGGGAAGGGCGCATTTCCTGGCTCAAGAAGAGCTAAATCTGCACGCCAATCTCCCGTCTGGTGACGAAGCCGCAATCAATATTGGCGGGTACACACCGCGTCTGGAAGGCGAGTTTGTGGACGGCTATCCACCGCTCCAAAGCCCGGATGTCCGGGTGCGCTCGTTGAAGATTCACTTGGGGCAGCGGGAAGGCGTGAGCGACGGCCCCGCCGGAGAACGTCCGGTTACGACCCAAGTTGAGATTCACGGGGCTGAGTACGTGAAAGTGGACTCTCCGGTGTTGTGTGATGTGCGTACTACGGGTGACAACAGTAACATCCGTGTTGTGAACGAAGGCGACAATGGGAAGATCGAAGTTCTGCACGAGGGGGACAGCGGGACTGTGGAAGTGCGCTCGACAGGCTCGAATGGCAAGGTGAAAGTGGAATCCACACAATCCGAAGTGGACGTGCACGGGAATCAGCTTGTGCACATACATTCCGAAGTGAAGGTGAAGGTGAACGCACCTTCAATCGAGATAGGGTGATACCGTCATGCCTGACCTGTGCATGTTTTGTCCTGACTACGTGATTGACACGATTGCGGCCCGTGTCGCGCGAGATGTGAACCGGATCGAACGAATCATTTATCTCACGAGTCAGTTTGCCCGCCCCCTGGAAGATTTGGCAGACCAAGTCAGTGATGATTTGGACGGCCTGCTGAGTGTGGTCCCCCCGTTACCGCAGATTGATTTCTCGGATGTGGCGGGCCTCATTGAAATCTTCCTCTGTCCCCTTACGCCGCTCGCCATGCTGGAAGACCCTACGTTGCTCAACGACCGCGACCCCAACTTGGCCCACATAAAAATCTCCCGCATGGTCCGCTTCCAGGTTGACCGGGTTGTGGCGCAATACGAAGCCCGGATTCAGAGCTTGCGGAGTATAGACATCGTGGCGATGTACCGCCGCTACATAAAGGAACTGTACCGAATCCTGGACAACCCGATTGAGTTTGTCAAATCCTTCGCCCGTTCGGTCGGGTACATTCTGGTTGTGCGAACGATCTGCCCTGATGTTTACGACGACCGTTCGTACCCGTTCAGGCGGCTGGAAGATTTGCGGGGCGCGTGGTCGTTTGACGGATTTCTCCCTTCCGGGTTGCCTACGAAAGCGGCGAGGGTTGCGATGAAATTGGCGAAGCCAGAAGCGTTGTTGATGCAATGGCGAAACCTAACGGTGACGATGCTGTGAGTGCTGAGTTGAAAAGCCATGCAGTGTTGGTGCAGCAATGTCGTTGCCGACAGCTTAACAGCGGGCAACTGCTGCAACTGTGGCAGCGACGCAGTGCGCCCGTCTTGCGCCGAATGATAGAACACGGTCACCCCGTGAACCAGACCGAACTACACAGAACCGTGGAACTTCTCGTGGGCATTGCGAGCGGGGAAGCAGCATCTTTTTCACTGGTGCATTGGCGCAAGAGTCACCACCTGCCGGACTGCCCGTGCAGCAACAGAGCCAGCCCAAGGGGCACAGTGAAGGTTCTGCCGGTTCCGCTTGACACTGTGTCAAGCATTTCTACAAAGGTCTGACAGAATGGCACTTGTACCGGCAGTCAAGAATGGTGTGCTGCTACAACTGGTCAAACCTGGAGGGGGTGTGCGCTGGCGTGCCTTTGATGGCCCTCTTCCGGTTAAGCCGACCATAGGCGGTGTTGCTCCTGTTACGGAAGTGAGCTTGATCGGTGGGATTCCGTTTACCTGCCTCAACCCGGTTGAGGGGCTGTCTGCAAAGACGGCGATAGAAGGCGTCAAAGTAGTGCTGCTTGGCGCTGAGGTTCGGGACGCGGACGGGTTCATCGGGATCGTGGAACCACAACATTGCACTGGCCTAAACGTGGTAGTTGGATAGGATACGTGGCATGGCAGCGGTAAAAGAGCGGGTTGTACAGCTTCGCGGTTTAGCCCTCCCCGCGCTCAGGGGCGCGGGCGGTTATTTTGCCGCGAAGACCCGCTACGACGTGGCCTGGGGAGACTTGATCCTGGCGATCTTTTGCCCCATCGGAGCGCGGCCCATGCGCCGCCGTTTCGGGAGCGCAATCCACAACGTCGTTTTTGAACCGAATACGCTGGCGCTCCAGCAGCTTGTCAACTACGTTGTTCGGCAGGCCGCGATGCAGTGGTGCCCGCATATCGTTATCAACGATGTGCTGGTCAAGCAGACCGGGGAGGAAGTGGCTGTGGGCGTGGTATTCAGCCTGTCCGAAGACCGCGCCACACAGGACCGGGTGATCTTGATTAAGAAGTCCGACGTTGTGAATCTGTTGGCGGGAGCACGCCGATGAGCGATCAATTCACCACAAAACTGTCCTACACGGCCCGCGACTTCGAGACCATCACAGAGGAGCTTTCGGATTTCGTCAAAGAAACGCGGCCCGGTGCGTGGTCGGACTTCTTCCAGTCCAATCTCGGCATGGCACTCATTGATATGCTGGCGCTGGTGGGGGACATGCTCTCTTACGGGCAGGATGTGATTGCCCAAGAGATTTTCCTTGCCACGTGCCGACGCTACGAGTCTGCGCTTCGCTTCGCACGCTCGGTTGGTTATCAGCCCCGCGCTGCAACCGCTTCCGAAGTCATTGTGAAGTCGCTTGGGCATCCCGATTCGCTGGTCGTTTACGGCGGTACGATAGCAAAAGGGAGTATCATTCAGGGCCAGAACGGGTTTAAGTATGAACTTCTGGAAGACTTCAACATCGGTATCGGGGAGAGTGTGAGTCGAGTCACGCTGTACGAAGGCGAGTCTTTTGAGGAAGACTACGAACCGACTGCGAAGCAGGGTCAGGAAGTTTTCACCGCCAACGGCGTCGTAGAACAGGACTCCTGGAAGGTGTACGTTGGCGATCCGAACATCGGGACGAATCTGTGGGAGGAAGTCGAGAACGTCCTGCTGGAAGCGACCCCCACGAAAACCTATGACACGTACCTGGACGGTGCAGGCCGTCTGCATGTGCGCTTTGGCGACGGGGTTTCAGGTCTGGTCCCTGACCAAACCATTACGCTCCGATACCGCACCACGAACGGTCAGAACGGCAATGCTCCCATGAGCGCGATCCGTGGCGCGCTGGAAGTTACCTTAGCTCCCCCTGGCGTCGGTACGGTTTCTGTCGAATACGAGAACCGCGACACGGAAGCGGCGGCAACGAGCACAGAGCTTGTCACGGGGGAAGTACAGGGCACAACGGCAGTCGGGGCTTTTTTCACAGGTACACTACAGAAGACGCCTGACGTGACCGGTTCTGTTACACTGGTTTTCAACATCGGCGCTGGCATCCTGGCTCTGCGCGACAACGGCGCGGGCGAGTTTGAAGTTATTTCCAACACGACCCCGCATGCGCTGGTTGCTTCTTCGCTCACGTACAGTACAGGCGCGTACTCTGTCCAGGTCACGCCAGATTTCCCGGCTGGTGCTTCCGTCTTCGCCGATTACTACTACGTCAAGCCTATCTCGGTTCTTTCCCTTGCCCTCACGGGAGCAGCCACGGGCGGGACCGACCGAGAGGGTCTGGAAGAGTTGCGGGTGAACATCCCGGCTTACATCCGTTCTCAGGACCGGATTCTGACCTTGCAGGATTACAACGAAGTGGTGCGGCGTGTGGCGGGTGTCGCGCTCGCCTTCGCCGACACGTGGGTCTCTTCGTATAGTGCCAATGTGATTCGGATTCATGTGTGGGGCAAGGAAGACGTGGAGTTCCAATCCACGTCAGACGATGGCTCCTCAGCTACGGCCACGTACACTCGGTACAACCAGATCGCGCACAGCCGCGTCAACGACATCCTGGCGTATGTGACGCCGAGAACGCTGGTAACGGTACACAATGTCATTCTGCGTCCGCTCATGCTGTGGGTTGACCTGTACCTTGGCAGCGTGAAGTACGATAAGCGGTACGAAGCCAGTGTGGTTCGGCAGAGCATACTGGACAACGTCATTGCGGAGTTCGCGTCTGCGTCTGGTTTCGCGCTCCGTATCTCAGACCTGTACAGAGCCGTCGAGAGCGCGACGGGTGTCAAACATTTCCAGATCGAAAGGCTCTCCACGGGGAACCAAGCCTACAGTGATGAGTTGCAGGGGATCACAACCGCCACGACTGCCGTTTCAGGAACGCTGCTTGAACCAGTGGTCAGCCCCAAGTCGGTCACGATTACGATTGAGCAAACGGATACGGCGTCTATCATTCTGCGCGACAATGGGTTTGGTCAGCTTCTCACGGACGACGCGGTTGTCACGTCAAGCAGCCTGGACTACCGCACTGGCCAGTGGAGCGTCACCTTTGATAGCGTTCTCATCCCTAATCAGCGCGTGCTGGCTTCGTACTCGGATGTGAAAAACGATTACAGAGCCGACCAGATCGTGGAGTTGAACAGTGCCGCGAATGGGGACGCCTTCCCGCCTCCCGGTGTGTCAATCTCCTCCCCCGTGACGACCCCTCCATATCGGGACGGTGCCCCGCTCGCCAAACAGAGCTTCCCAACAGTCGTTCTCCAAAACGACGCGGTTGGGTCCGGTGGAAACGTGGACATCACGCATACCGGCTCTGTAAACATCGCCAGTGCAGGTATGGAAGGCGGGGACGCCAGCACGAAAGCTACGGGCTGGGTGCGCTTCCTGAACGACAACCGGCCCGACGAAGGCGACACCGTCTTTATCAGCGACGGAACTGTAGATGCAACCTTCGAGTTCCGGTTTGCCGGTCCTGCCGGTCCAGGCAATACCCTGGTGCTCATCGGCCCGGACGCCTACGACACCATGCTCAACTTCGTGGCTGCAATCAATGCTGCCCCCGGACTTGGTGTAACGGGAGTCAGCGGCAACACAGGTGCGCCCGTTCCGCCTTGGTTCGACGGGGACACGCTCACCTACGCGAAGCTCATTGACATCGTGATCCAGGCCGTCGCGTCGAGTGCGCACTTCTACGACGAGACGTACCAGTACAACAACGAGATTCTGTACGACTCGTTAACCGACCTGGAAGTGGACGTGCGGGCGATCAACCTTCGGAAGCTGCATTTTAACCTTGTCGCCGTGTAAGCACACGGCGGGGGCAAGAGAGGAGAGGGATCATGGCAAACAGTCTGACAAACAAGGGTCAAGCGGTAATGCTGAAACTGGCGCTTCCTGACCCGGATGGGATCGGGACGCAGAGTGGCTTTGTGATGCAGGTTGCGCACATCCGCCTAATGTCCACCGCTTCATCAGGTGACGCTTCTGTTCTGAAAACCGGTTCCGGCTTTGTGGAAGTTACCCCTGGGGTTGGGGGGTATAATCCCATTGAGATTACCACTGCTTATAGGTACGGCGCATGGTCTGTACCTACTCTTTTCGGCGGCAACTACCAGATTGTGCTGCAACCGGGCGCTCCGCCTGCTGATCCGTACTGGACCTGTACCGGTGCGCCTGGAATTAACGGCATCAAGGGTGCGTACCTCACCGATGATGCGGGCGCTCCGCTCTGCTGGTGGGAGCGTGCCACGGCGGTTGATCTCGCGCCGGGCGATACCTTGACCCTTGACGACCTGACCATTCGGCTCACGTAAGCGCCGGGTGAACCGAAGTACGCGGTTCCGGCTTGACATTGTGTCAAGCCGTCGAGGGCGCGGGCCATGCCTATCTCATCAGGCAGCTATACAGTAGGAAGCGGCGGAAACTACGCGACCTGGAGTGCTGCCTTCGCGGATATCACGTCTCCGTTGACAGGTAGTTTGTTGCTAACTCAAATCAGCGATGTGACCGAAACCGGGGTTGTATCTAAGACATTGGACTTAGCGGGTTTCAATTTTATCCTCACGTCCTCGAATCCGCATTACGGGGACTGGAATGCGGGATGGAAAACCTACCAAGACAACACGATCAGTCTAGTCGTTTCAGGCACGTCCGGTACGAACGAAGTTGTTGCGTCGCATTTGAACATCAAGTCTAACCGCGTGTCTGGTGGACCGTCTGCTTTGTGGTATTTTCAGAGCAACGTAGCCGACGCGATACTTCTTCGAGTGCACAACTGCTTGTTCAGCGGCGAGTTCTTTCTTCGGTGCCTCAATTCATCAGCGCATAAAGCGACGGTCTTCAACTGTATACTCCACAACAGCCTCAATGAACTGTTTAATCACGGTGTTACAGCCTCGTCTTATGTGCACCTTGACTACGTTACGTTTATCGGCGGTACTTATGGGGCACTCCTTGGGAGTACAGTCAATATCTACAACTGTGTCGCTTACGGTCAGAGCATTCTAGGATTTGCCCTGACACCCGGCGCGGCCTCTAATAACGCCAGCGGAGATACAAGCGCGCCCGGCGCTAACCCTCGTCACAACATTACAGCAGTCGAGTTTCAGTCACTAAACCCAGCGGACAGCAATTTCGCATGGGCAAACCCGAATCAGCCTCTAACGGGGATTGCATTTTCAGGCATTGCTCCAGTCTACGCCAGTTCTGTTGCCATTCGCGGGAACGCTCGCCCTGGCCCTGACGGTTACTTCTCTATTGGTGCGGACGAGGAAGAGTGGATTCCTGCGCCTGTCGTCAACAACGTAAGCCCAAACATTGGCCCCCTGGCTGGTTTGGTTTCTCGCACGGTCAACGGGCAGTATTTCCAGTTTGGGGCTACGGTCACGTTCGACGGTGTGCCCTGCTCGACAGTGCTGTTCATAGACAACACAGAGTTGACCGTAACGATCCCAGCGCACGCTGCCGGTCCTGTGGACGTGGTTGTAACGAATCCCGACGCAAAGTTTGGAACGGGTGTCAACGCTTTCACCTACGTCAACCCTCCCGGTCACACGGCTGTCAGCCCGCTCGGCGGCTCCACTGCGGGCAATACACCTGTCAACATCACGGGCACGAATCTGTCTTACGCCAGTTCAGCGCAGTTCGGCCCCTGGACTGTGCCCGTAACCGTGGTGAACGATAACCTCATAACGTGTCTCACGCCTGCCAATCCGGTTGGGCTGGTGGACGTGACCGTGAACGACTATGGCGGGCAAAGCTCCACACTCGACGATGCCTACATGTATGCACCGCCTCCCGTGCCCACTCTATGCACCCCCAACAATGGGACTATAGCGGGCGGGACACCTGTTACGATCTCAGGCACGGGCCTTGCGTACATTACGTCTGTGACCTTCGATGGGATTCCCGCCACGAACGTTATAGCCGTCAATGATACCACGGTTACATGCGAAACACCCTTGCACGCTCCGGGCGTGGTCAATGTGGTGGTGCAAGACCCTTACAGTCAGCAAGGCACTATCGTTGCTGGCTTCACGTACAACGCAACCCCCACACTGACTGACATCACGCCCGATTTTGGACCCAGCACGGGCGGCACGCCGTGTACGCTCACAGGCACAAACTTTATGGTGGGGGCACAGGTGCTCTTTGATGGCGTCCCTGCAACGAACGTGGTTGTCTCGGACCCCAATACGATCACTTGCGATTCTCCGGTGCACCCCTACGGTATGTTCACCGTATGGGTTGAGAATCCTGACACGCAGGTCTCAGGGACTCTGCCTTTCGAGTTTATTGCCGACCCGACCGTGACCAACGTCGTGCCTGACAGCGGCCCGACCGCAGTTTCGCATTACCCTTACGTCGGGAACACGGTCATCATCAACGGGCAGGATTTCCAGGCCCCTGTCAGCGTCACATTCGACGGCACGGCTGCGCTCAACGTGTCGGTGCTCTCCCCCACGCAGATTCAGTGCATGACGCCTTTCCACGGGGCGGGTGCTGTGGACGTGGCAGTAACGAACGTCGGGACGGGCTATACGGATACGCTGCTCAACGGGTTCACCTACGTAGCCGTGAACTGGATTGTGACTGGAGCAATCACGCCTGTCAGTTCTATGAATCAGAGCTTCGACGTTATTGACTTTTACGACCCGCTTACGGTGGGGGCGGTACTCACAGGTTCTTTCCCACGCACGTTTTTGTTTTCTGTTCCTGGAGACGATTCATCCCACACAATCACGGCGGTTGCGCAACCGCTTCCTTTTGACGACAGCCCCTTCGTTATCATTATATACAGCCCTGTGCTGTCCGGGGTTTCGGAAGGGTTATCCGAACTGACGGGAGCGTTCCCGGCATCGTTCCTTTTTTCGGAAGGCAATCCCAACAACCGAACCCTTGTGGTTGCGCCACAGGTGACGAGCGCGAACCCCAACAATGGTTACGCGCTCGACATCTATCTGCAAGGCGTGATCGTTCAACCCGTCGTGCTAGACTACACACAACTCCAAGTGACTCGTGCTGCTGCTTCCAGCCGTGAATCAGATTACGAAGCGACCGGATACCGCAAGAGCTTCCCACATCTGGTCTATCACCTGTCCGCCCGGAGCGATCTGGACATCGCCAACGTGGTTCCGCCGAATCGTTCTTTCCTTGTGGCGGCAGACTTCACCGGCGGGCCAGGCAATGACTTCTTCGATCAAGGTGCTGGCCCGCAATCCATCGGGACGCTGGTGGTAAACGAAAGCGGCGGAAGCAGCTATCTGGTCTTCCGGCCCCCGCTGCCGGACGAAGTTGTCTACTACGTGGACAGCGACGACAAGAACATCGCTCTGTACAGGTACGAGTTGAACCGCGACACAGGCCGGTTCACGTGGAGGCGTTACCCATGCCAGCCGTATCGCACCCTGGACGGCATGTACGCTTTCCACATCTTCGACCCTGATAACATTTACGGCTACTACGCCGAAGTGCTTGGCGCGTTGCAGTACCAGTGGGGTTACGATTCGTGGGTGCTTGCGGACCAGTACGATTCTGAGCGCGTCTCTTCGTATTACCTGCCCGCGCTGGCGGCTAATTGGGGCGTCACGCTCAAATGGGATGACAACCTTCTAACGCGGCGGCTCAAGACGCGGAATGCAATCCCTTCATTCAAGACGCGCGGTCTTGACGCGGGGGTTGTCACGCGCCTGCACACCATCGGGTATCGTGGATACGCACGTGAAATCTGGATCAATCCAGGCGCGAAGGCGCTGCGGCTCACGATGAACTACAACGGGGCCTCTGGAAACATCCCGATTGTGTCCACAGCCCGCCACATCACGACCTGTGGCTTTTCCAACGGCGGGGATAGCCGACCGGCGGTCGCTTCCATTCAGTTCCGCCGTGGAATCTCACCCTGCCCCAACACAGGTGAGGTTGCCCCCGATGAGGGCAGCACGATCCAAATCAGCGACGGGACCATCACACGGACTTTCGAGTTCGATTCGGATGCGAGCGTGCTCCCAGGCAACATTGCAGTTCCGTACCTGCCTTACGAGGAAATCGAGGATACTTTCGCCACGTTTGCGGCCCTGCTGGCAGCGCAGGGGTTTGACTTCACGATAACCGATATTTCCATCGTGAATATCTACGGTCCGCCGATTCGGGACGAACCGGTTTCTTCGTCAAGCACGGGTTGCAGAGATAGTTCTGTCCCCGCCTACAGATCGGACTTTGTTGAAATACCGCACGGGAATAGCCCCGACAACCCATGCGCGTATTGGCCCTCCAGTCGGGTCTCAATTCACTTGATGAACCGCAGCGGAGAACCTATAGACATCCCGCCGTCCTTGAAGGCTCGTATTTTTGAGGAGCTTCGTTTCGATGTGCTCCCTGCTCACGTGGACATCGCGTTTTTCGCTACCGACGTTTCGGTTGGGGCTGAGGAAATGCAGGTCGAAGACGTTTTGAACATCACTGAGGTTTGACGAGTGCACGTTTTTGTGATAGGGTGCGGTGATGAAACAGGTTTTCACGCGACAGCAGTGGTTTCCTGGAGACGGGGTTGAAAGGTGATAGGGTGTGACCACGAACGACGGGCTTTCATGTGGCAGCGTTGGTTTCCTGGAGACGGGGTTGATAGGTGATAGGGAGCGGCCATGAGCGAAGGGCTTTCACTG
>ERZ1292629.2881-Hain-H43-01um-R1-2881-length-13912-cov-5_pt1 | contig 13912 bp, 20 predicted proteins | sample MGYA00564399_ERZ1292629 | MGnify/ENA primary metagenome ERZ1292629 (study PRJEB36523, sample SAMEA6512636) | groundwater metagenome | collected 2019-01-08 | study: AquaDiva: Metagenomics assemblies of 32 groundwater samples
TCACCACGAGTACACTTTACCAGTGGTGCCACCACGGAGTTGACGACTGAAGCAGGCGAAACACTTACCACTGAAGCTGGAGACCCTATTGTGGTTGGTATTAGTGTTCCATTCTCAGTAGACCACATACGTCTTATTGGTAATCAACGCTCCCGTTCACAACCCGTAGGAACATAATGGCTGTTAAAATTAGTGAGTTACCTGCTATCGCCTCACTTGCTGTTGAGGATCTATTCCCAGTTGTCGATGATAGTAGCTCTACGACCAAATATGCTACATTCCAACAAGTTATCGATGTCATTGGAGTAAGCTTTATTGATAGCGGGTTTCGTGTTAATGGCTCAAGTGACGCAAGCAAGCAACTCGCCTTTGAAGTTGATGGGCTTAGTCCAGGCACAACTCGTACTATCACGATTCAGGATAAGTCAGGCACACTCGCGCTCACCTCAGAATTTGACTATGCCAATATGGCTGGCTCAGCTGGGCGTATGCCCCTTCCAGCTATGTATATTCAAGGACTTACGTATAGTAATAATGTTGGTGACGCGACGAATGATATCGATATTGCCGCAGGGCAATGCCGGGATGCTACCAATACACATAATATTCTCGTTAGCGCACTCACCAAACGACTCGATGCAGCCTGGGCAGTCGGGACCAATCAAGGTGGGCTGGATACAGGCTCAATTGGGAATAGTGATTACTATATCTGGGCCATCAAACGCTCTGATACTGGAGTCGCTGATGCACTCTACTCATTATCGAGTACTGCACCAACGATGCCAACTAGTTATGATATCAAGCGCCTCATTGGTTGGTTCAAGCGCGTAGGAGGTACCATTGTTGCGTTTACTACTTATGAGACTGAGGGGGGTGGACTTGAATTGCTGTGGACAAGCCCTACCCTTGACATCAATCTTGCCAATACCCTGACGACCGCTCGCCGCACGGATGCGGTAAAAGTGCCACTTAATTTTAGCGTGAAAGCACATCTCAATGTGGCACTCCTTGACGCCGCCACCTATTCGCAAGCATGGATTTACTGCCCTGACCAAGCAGATCTTGCACCATCGGTGACAGTGGCACCACTAGCTAATGCCGTGACAGCGCAGACGGGTGGTTTTACCACTGCTATTCAGTTATCTGTACGGACGAGTGCGACTGGCACTATTGCTGCGCGCGCCACGGTCGCCACGATAGATTCATACTTAGTTTCTACGATGGGCTTCACCTGGGCACGAAGGAATTAATGATGTTCATCGGACGTAAACCTGACAACTCCATCTACGGCACTTGGTCTGTTCCACAACCCCGTGATGCCGATCACCCCGGCCTTGAGGAGGTTCTTGATACTGACCCAGAGCTTGTGGCCTTCTTGAGTCGCCCTACCCCTATCGTAGAAGATCGCGTCAAAAAGGTGGATGACAAGGTGGCTACGCTTGAAGCTCGTATTGAAGCGCTTGAGACCAAAAGCGGTAAACCCTAACCTAGCTATTAAGGCTGCACAATACTGTGCAGTAGAGGTGTAGCCATTTCTAATATTTCCAATACCAACTCTACCTATGGTACTGGTGGAATTGATACACAAACTACCCTCGATGGCACCTATGATGCCACCTTCCAGCAGATGAATGGTGCTGCGAGTGGGGTCATCGCAGTCGAGACCATACTGGGTGATGGCCCGACACTCAAAGGTAATCTAGCAGATCTCGTTGCACGACTTGCAGTGTTACTTGATGCCGATGGTCACCTCAAGCAGACGGGGTTTACAGGACTTACCACTGACTATGGGTTACTCGCGAGTTCAGCTTCCGCAGTGGCGGTGATGAACCATACTCCTATAGGGTCCATGACGGCTTACGGTGGGGCTGCTGCACCTACGAATTGGTTACTGTGTGATGGGTCAGCGGTTTCACGCGCCACCTATGTGAAGTTGTTTACTGCATTAAGTACTGCTTATGGTGTAGGGGATGGGGCTACAACATTCAACCTACCCGATATGCGTGGGCGTATACCCATGGGAGTGGATGGGGCAGCCAATAGAATTACTGCTGCATCGACGAATGGGGGTAATGCCGATACGTTGGGCGGGGTCGGTGGAGCAGAGACGCATACGCTGGTCACGGCGGAAATGCCTGCGCATACGCACGTGGAGCGGCATGATAATAACAACGGTGGGTCACTCGGCGCGGGCAATGGTATAGCCGGGGCGAATGCCGATGGTGCCGATACCGTCGTGAATACTTCAACCTCCTCGACTGGTGGTGGCGGCGCGCACAGCAACACGCAGCCGTGGCAGACCGTAAACTGGATTATCTTCGCAGGCGTCTAGCCTAGGTTATGTTACCAAACTTAGAGCCTGCCATCCAGCAACTCTACCCCTCACTGAACCTACGTGAGTGTACACAGTGGCTAGAATGGCTCAATACACAACCTGACTATTATATTGCCACCGTGGGGGTGGCTACGTGTATCACGAAAGTGTTTGACCAGGTTGATCCACCTTGGCAACGAGTGGCACAAGAGGTCTGCTGGTGGGGACATGGGCGAGATGCCGTACGTGCGTTGCAACGAGGGGTGAACTGGGCACGACTTCAGGGGGCCGTGATGTATGGATACTCACTTGTCCCTCGACTTGATGTGGTTCGCTGGCGTCAGCTTTAACTAAGAAGGAACGACTACTATGTCATTTGGATCATTTGGGTACAACCAGTCCAAAAGCCAGCAAGAACAATCAAGTGGCCTCACACCTGGAGTACGTAACTATTTCTCAGGGCTCACCCCAGGGTATTTCAAGCAAGCTGAGCAGTTCTCACAGCAAGCCGCTGCTGATCCCGGTGGCTTACAATACCAGTCTACGGTAGACCAGCTTTTACCCATGGGCAAGTATGGATTGCCCGCGTCAGCGGATCAAGGAGTCTACCAGCTTGGGCGTGATCTATTCACACAATCCTCTGGGTCGCGTGCGCAACGTGGGTTTCGGTCACCCTCGAACTTAGAGGCGGTGTTAGGTGACTCACTTCGTATGGCATCAGGGCAGCTCATTCCGCAGTCTACCACCGTGGCACTGCAACGGGCACAGATGGCCCCCGCGCTACGTCAGGCAGCATTTGGCTATAGCATGACCCCGATGCAGACACTCCAAAACTTACTGGCTAGTAGCAGTGCTGGGTCAGGGAATACTTCAGCCTTTGGGTTCCAGGCCGCTGGTGGAAAGGAGAAATAATGCCGTTACCCTTTATGAACCCAGACCAGGACCCTCAGGGTGAAGACCAATCGCCGGTTAGTATTGTGGCCCCCTGGAACACCAATATGGATATGAGTACCATGCGGTTTGCCCCTGATGAGTTCCAGACTCTCCTCAATCGTGCATTGAGTGGGCAGCAGGCTACCCCTATGAATATCCCTGCGGCAGGGACACCTGGCCCACAGGATACTGGTGAGTTTCCCGACACGGGTGTGATTGACGCGCATACCCCTATCCCAGAATCACAACCATTAATGGCAGCCCTTGACACAGGGATTGCTGACAAGAAGTACCATAAAGCCCACGACTTGATACGAGAGGGCATTCAAAGTGGTGACAACGATATGGTGGCACAGGGTCATGAGAAGTTGATGAATACCATTCTAGGGCCACGGACCTTTGGAGAATGGTATAATGACACCATCGCAGGGCATAGCCAACAGATCGGTGCTGCACGGCGTGTCGCGGGCGATGTGGTCATGCGAGAGTTGCAGCGTGCCACAGGACTAGGAATGCCACGAGCGAGTGAAGCAATCAACCTTGGCTTGATTCATCCCAGTGAGCTTGATGCACAGCAAACGCAGCAGGAGTTTAGTCACCTCATTCCTCAGGAACCCATGGCCTTTAATGACCAAGGAATGCCGATCTCCACCGTGCAACAGAAGTTCTTCCCAGCACAACCTGGGCAAGAACCACAAACTGCCGCAAAACCTGGGGCGTTCCTGACTCCACTCCAGCATGATGTGGTAGAGTCACGACAGAAGGGGTTGGCGATGGGCATCCCAACACGCAACCAAGTGAACCAGTCACGTGCTGACTACTATGAGCAACGTGCGAAAACTGATCAGGCTACTCGTGAGCAGCTGCTTCCTGAGAAGATCAACGCACTGAAGTCCATGAACTCATTACGGGCTGCTCAGGAATTATTGGCTAACGCTCGTGTTGATTGGTACAAGGGGCTGCCAGACCTCAAGCGGGAACTCATGGGGGGTACCTCGCCCTTTGAGTTGGATGCCCTCAAGCGTGTACATGGGTCTATTCAAAAGCAGCAACCTATCGATAAAGCTGATTGGCTGATTGCTGAGCGGTGGCTACGTAAAGGGTCGCCACGGTTTAGCGTAGACTTTATGGGCAAAGCCTTTGATCGTATGTCAGGGAAGAGTGAGCGAGGTGGGGGTCCTTTTGGGTGGACAGGACTCCCTGAACCGCCCTCGACCAGTTTGACCCCCGAGGACACGACTGAAGCGAAGGCGGCTGACCAGGATCTCTTTCATCAGTTTGGGACGTTTCTAGGCTCACTCCTTCAAGGTGTCAAAGACGCACCAACCAAACCTGACGCTAAATCCCCCGCGATGACCCCAGCTGAAAAGGCTGAACTCGATGCCTTGAGAAAGAAACATGGCCGTTAATGAGCGCCAGGAGCTAGAAGAGTTACGTCGGCTCGACGAACTGGAACAGAAGGCGAAAGCTGCGCCTCCTGAGCGTGCCGTAGACTATGACCGGCTCACTGACCCCCACGAGATTGACTTTGCGAAGGGTCGCCAGGGGCAGATGAGTGATGGTGAGATCCAGGAGGCCATACGTCAGTATCGTGCTATCAAGAAAGCTGATAATGGCCAGTCTACCATGGGGTGGACCAGCATACCGACAAAGAAGGCGATCCCCCAGTTCGTCCAAGCGCCCCCACCAGAACCGGCTGCACCACCACCGACCATTCCAGCTGAACCCACGCCTTCACCAACTGGACCTGGATTCTTTACGCCACGTATTACACTCGATGATTTGAAAGGTGCGACTGGCCAGAGTGCCCTCGCGTCAGGGCTGGCTATGGGGGCACTCACTCCTCCACCATTCCAACCACTAGGGTTTCTCGCTGGCGGGGCTGGAGCACTATTGGCTGAGGAAGGTACACGGAGACTCCAAGAGAATCTTGGTGAGATACCAGGGTTTATTGCCGGGACAGTGGCCAGCGTGTTGTTAGGAGGTGGGGTTGGTCGTGGAATGCGCACACCCTCACACCCTACCCAGTTCAAGAACACTACCATTGAGTCACCTGAAACCCAGCCCTTCACCATACCCCCAAGCCAATCACTCCACGAAGTGGTGCCACAAGGTGGGGCCTATAGTGTTGGGTCTGAAATGCTCACACCACCTAGCTCACGTCTTGACGTACATCATCAGTTTGATACAGGTACTGGGCAATCATTGTTTGGGCCACTCCAACGTATCGATGCCCCTGAGCCACATATGTTTGGTGGTGAACCCATTGCGACACCCCTCGCACCTAAAACACGTCTCTGGCAGAATGAAGGTCTACCAAGCGATACCTCGTTCACACCACGCCTCGATGTGAAAACCCCCACACTGGCACAGCAACCAACCCCAGCACGTGAGATTACACCACTCCCTAAACCTGCTGGCATCGACACGGGCTCACAAGGGACACGTGGTGAGTGGGTACCACCCAAAACCTACACTGAACCCCCCACACCCAATCGCTGGCGTCAAGCGTGGAATGCCGAGAAGCAGCGTTGGGGGCAGGAACTCCCTGTGCTCAAGACCCAACCGACCTCACCAGTCATTAGCAGCGTCGAGTCTACCCACGTCTATGTGGAAGACTTCATGGAGAGCTATGTGCAGCAGCCGTGGCTCAAAGGGTTGATGAAGTATGGGGATAACACGAAGCTCGCGCCACTTGAGAAGCAATGGATTGCGGAGTGGAAGGCAGGCCGTGACCCCCAAGCCAATATGCCTTCTGACTTCAAGCAGATGTTCCAACGCATGGACACGTTGCTAGAGGAAGAGAACACCATCAATCGTCGTCGTGGACTCCCTGAGATCTCCAAGGCACAAGGCCCCTATGCCCCGCGTATTACCGATGAGGACTTCAAACTCCAGCGGTCGATTGCCCGTGCACATGAAGGGGCCAAAACACCTCAAGGGATTGGCTCATTTGGCGAAGCGCGTACTCTCGAAACACTTGAGGAAGGGCTCAAGAAAGGTGTGACCTATAAGGACTGGCGGACTGCCCTACTGATGCGTGAAGCGCGCGGTGCCGCCTTACGCGCCACTGACATTATGATGACGGACCTCGAAAAGGGCAACGTACTATTCAAGACAAAGGAAGCGGCTGAGGCGGCGTCATTAACTGGTAAGGGCTACTTAGCTGAGGGCCTACCATTCCAACCGAAGGGTGGGTGGTGGGTACGCTCACCTGAAGAGCGCCAGTTCTTATTGCAGAACCTTCGACAAATGGGCTCGGGCACACTGGCTGATATCCGTGGGTGGGCACAGCAGTGGCTACGCAACCCCAGCTTGGTAAACCCCTGGCCGCACATTGTCAAGAATATGGGCCTGAAGCAGATGCAACAGGCGGTGGCGAGTGGGTTGCGGCCAGACCAGGTGTTCAAGCAATCGTTGGTCTACCGTTGGGGGAAGCCTGACATGCTCGATGAGTTCAAGAACGTGATGCCCTTCACTAAGTCAGGCAGCACGGTCTGGGAGATCATGGAGACGGCAGGCCCTAAGACGGCCATTCAACAGATGTCCCGTGTACCAGGTATGTTGAATAGCTATGCACGTAACAAAATATTCGCCCAGTGGGACCCTGCCATGCGGTATGGGTTGTGGCGAGAGTATGTCAAGAAAGGGATGTCACCACAGGAAGCAGCCAATAACACTTGGATTGATCTTATACGCTATGGCACACGAGCAGATCGTATTGATGCCTGGAATAGCGTGCCCTTCAACTTCTTTGTGCCGTGGCGAGTGGGCACCATGCGCACGATGAACAAGGCACTACAGAGTGCTCCAGTACGGTTTGGGTTGTTCATGGGGGCTGTGGACACACTGCGTGAATTGGACTACCGGGTGAATGGGCGGTGGACCCACCTACCCTATGACTATATTGAGCGTCCCTTAATGACCTTGGTCAAGGAAGGTAAAAGCGAGGCCCTCCAAACTGCCATGGCCACCATTGTGGCTGGTCCTGGGGGTGAGTATATGTTCAGGTCTATCCAGAACATACTCAATGAGGCTCAAGGTAAAGGGACCATTGGTGATGTGCGTACATTGGTGTGGGGGTTAGCGCAGGTGTATGATCTCTACCCACAGTATGAAGCCTGGACGAAGGACCATAATCCAGAGCATATCACTGATATGCTCGGCTTATTACTAATGGGCCGTCATGCCACACCCTATGGTGGACCACATCGCTTGGGTGAGCTGATACCTGAGGCATTGATACGCAAGCACCCACAGGTGCAGCAAGGCGAGGACTTACGTGAGGCTGTCAAGCAGCATAGTGAAGTCAAAGCGATGCAGAAGCAGCAACGAGATATCCAAAAGTATCAGCAACCCTGGCCCACAACGGTGCCAGTGCAGTAGTCTAGTAGTATATAGATAGTATAGTATGAGGCCCCTAGCTCCCTTGAGCTAGGGGCTTTGTTGTGTCTGTAGCACACTTCCACTGGGTGGCAGTCTGCACAATCAACATCGGTGACGACCGTCCACTTCCACGCCTGACTTTGACTGCGACAAGTCCTTGTTTACCAACAGCTTTTGCGAGCTGTTCAACTTCCTCAACAAGTTGAGTAAGTACTTCTAGTGAGAGGGACTTACGCTCCTTAACCTGCACAAGGTATTGATTACTATGACAATCTACGCGACCCCCTTGGTTTGCTGGATACCGTTGGCCCTTGATTAATGCTGCGACCTCCCGTTCTCTGTTTTTCCAGCTCGTACTCGCCATAGAATAGTAACCCCTTATTTATCAAGCCATTCGAGTACTTGAATGGCACAAGCAATACAAAGAAGAAATAGAATAAGTAGAAGTAGCAACCCAGTTATAAGAGCAAAGGGTCCCCATAGTGGTATCAAAATAATCCACCATTCCCATGATACGATGCCCACGAGTTTGAGGATAATCAGCAGTAATGCCAGTATGCTATAGATCATAGTTAGGTTATCCTATCCGTACTTTGCTGGTTATTAGCGACGTGGCGTGGCTTAAACCCCCCAGGCCTAGCAGCACGCTTCACCCCGCTGGTGATACGCCATTTCAATCGCATAATGGGCACTTCGTAGCCATACCCCCTGGCGGCTGTGCCATACTTAGGTGTGATACCTGCCCGCCTCAGTTTGCCCTGGTCACGACGAATGGCACTAAAGATGCGTACCACCCGCTCATCCATATCGTAGGTGATAGTGGTTTCTAGCTCAGCTTTTTCCATGGGTTACCCTTTCAACTTGGCCCGATAAACTCATCTGTAAGTATGCTGTCTATAACCTGTGGTAGCCTACAACACCCATCACACCCATGGATGGTATCTCGCCCTGCGTACATACAGTCTGGATCTGGGTGGCCTACCCCATGTGGGCAAAGGCGCTCCATGATCTTACGATCTGGTCGCCAGTGAGTAGGCCAGGCTCGCATATGGTGGTCACTCGGGTTGTGGACGGGGCATGGGCCTTGCTTACACTGGCCTAAGTCATGGACATAGATACGTTGCCCAGTACCAGTGGTATAAAGGGTACTCACCCAAACACCATAAGGTATGCCACAATGGCGGCTAACACCATGGCCATAATAAAGTAGGGTTCCCAGAACTCTTGCATCATAGACCTCATTAACACGATAGCACGCGATGAATGAAAATATGCCCACCACCAGGGTACCGAAGCTCCACAGGATTACACACACAACAAGGGTCGATGTGGTGCTCCTCATCTGTGGGCACACGGTGGACGATACCCCAGTTGCCAATTATACTCATCCATTGGGCTGGATCAGTTGGATCTTTCATAGTGCTAGCGACCCCAATAAGGCTGTGGTGTCACGGGCTGGCCATACTGGTTCATCCCTATACCAGGCCCGTACACGTTAGGTTGCACCTGCTGGAATTGGTTCGGCTGTACTTGGTGACCCTGCTGTGGCTGCCAGGTAAAGGGGCGTCCAGTGGCATCACTATTGATACCTGGGCCATAGGTATTCGGTGTGATAGGCCCCATTACATTAGGTCTTTGTAGGGGGTTCTGATACATAGACTGGTTACCCCCTGTTGACCCATAAGGGTTATCAATATCGTAGGCATAGGCATAAGAGACACTACATAATAGTAATAGTATAGATAACATGGTTTAGACCTCACATTGTCCTGATGGACAGTCAGCCATTGTTGGTTCGACACCTTGTTCTTGTTGGAATGCCACACGTGCTTCCTCTAGTGTGAGGGCAGTGAGTGGGGGTGGCTCAACCACACCTTCCTTTGTCACATGCCCGCGGGTGTTCTCACGATAGAAGGTGGTACCTTTGAGGTATGGTAGGTATTCAAGCCATGCTGCTTCCATGTCAGCGATAGGCATATCTTCTGGTATGTTGATGGTCTTGCTGACCGCATTATCCACATGATGCTGGACGATACGTTGGACCTCTAAGTGGTCACGTACTGACAAATCTCGTGCACCCACAAAGTGATCAGTGGATTTACCTTCTCGCATGAACTGGGCAAAGAGGGGGTGGAATACCAGTTCAGTTTTACGTTCCTCATTGACCCAATACCGACGTTGGTAAGCCGAACTAAACATTGGTTCAATACCAGCAGAACAATTGCCAGACAATATAGATACTGTCCCCGTCGGCGCTTGTGTGAGAATGGCACAATTGCGTATGCCATTCTCGCTCAACAGGGCGCGTATCTTGGCAGGCATACGCTTCAGATACCCTGATTCAATATGCTGTGAGGGGTCACACAACGGGAATGGTCCTTTCTCCACTGCCAGCATGATCGAGGCTTCATAGGCTGCTTTTGAGATAAACCTGAATAGCTTATCAACAAACTTGTTGCCTTCTTCACTACCATAGCGGTAACCGAGTAAAGCTAGGGTGTCCGCGAGTGCCGTAGTACCCAAACCAATCCGACGAAGGCTATGAGACTTGGCAGCCATTTGTGGTAGGGGGAAACTATTGACAGTAAGTACATTATCAAGAAAACGCACACCCAGTCTGACGGTATTGGCAAGGCTCGCATAGTCAATGGCTCCATTTGTGACGAATCGACTCAGCACTACATGACCTAAGCAGCATGGCTCATGTGAGGTCATAATAATTTCGCCGCATGGATTTGCCGTAACCAATGAATCAATATAGTAGATAGTACTTTCAGCTTCAGCAAACTCCATATTTAAGAATCCAGGTTCTGCTGAGTTGTACGCATTGGTCACAATAGTTTGCCAGAGTGCCTGAGCTTTTACGCTACGTTTATATCGGCCCTTCCACTGGAGTTCAACTTCATCATCATGCTTCAGGGCTTTAATGAATGTAGTTGTAAAGTTACAGCGTACTGACACATTGGCGTGAGTGAGTTGACCTAATACCAGCTTGGCATTAAGGAACTCCTCAATGTCAGGGTGGTCCAGGTCTAAGCTAAACATCAAGGCCACTCGCCGTTGTCCACCATTGCGTACTGGTTGTGCACAGGCGTCAATGAGGCGCATTAACTCCACTGCACCTGGGGCAATCCCTCGCTGGCCCGCAATACTCGCACCACGTGGGCGGACATCACTAAAGTCATCACCACAGCCACCACCACGCATGGAGGTGACAATCATATTATAGGCGGATTGGCCCCACCCTTCACTGGAATCCTTATTAGGGTCTAGTATGAAACAGTTGATCATGGACGCATTCAACCTACCGGCGTTAGCCCATATCCTCCCACCTGGCACAAAGAGGTTCGCCTCTAGCGCAGTGGTGAACTTCTCTCGCCACATTGCCTGCTTGTTGGGTGGCTCTGCACTGACTACTTGTTGGGCTACCCGTGCACAAGCATCAGGCCAGGATTCTTCACTGGTGAACGCATATCGTAGCTTAAATATATCAAGGGCAAACCCAGTTGGGGTATACATGCAGTTACCTTTCCTTCGCGTCATCGATCAGTCCACTAAAGTAGTCCTGCTCAGCCGCACTAATCTGTTTGGATGCCCGCTGGAGGCATAGCTCGTAGAAGTCTTTCATTGCAGGGTCAGTTTGGAGCACCTCCACCAGAGCTTCATAGCCATCATACCATTCACCGGGGACCACAAAGCCTGCCTTGGTCATCTGGTGGTCGAGCCAGTGTGCAATTCCCTTGCGTATAAACTCATCGTAGCGTTCTGGGTTTTCATTTATGAGCGACATCATGTACCCCCTACCCGTGGAATCCTACTCGTTTTGTGGCGCTATTATCAATAATGATGGCAATCTCAGCCATCTGATTTAAGGAGAGGCTGGTGATGACACTATACTCAGTACATTCCTGAATGTCCTCTGGGCATGGGCCACTAAAGACACTGCATTCAATACGCCGAGTGTTTGATCCTTTGCGTCTACGGCTTTGTGACCACTTACACGAGGTACATAGTGAAAGGTCATCAGTGAAGGTCTCTCGACGTTGCCCTGATAAGTGTTGTTGCTTGGCCGTCGTGGAGATTTGGCGTGCAATCCGTTCACGAGCCGCGTCCTCTGGTGGTGCAGTATAGTCGTCATCTAACATGATTAGTCCAAATCATCAATCGTATTGGTGTGCTGCCCTGTGATCAACTCATAGACATCTTCAGTGTTATCAAGTGGGAGATCATCAATCGTAGGTGTCAGTACCTCATCACTCTCTCGCTCTACCATTGGGGCCATAGAAAGTGGCTCATCCTCAGGGAGTGGTGCAGGGATAAACCCATGGGCGAGCGCGTATTCCACATAGGGAGCCATGTCACGCCAGCGTGTCCACTGTCCACGTGGGTCTTCACGGATGTCACCATTCCATTGGGTGATGTCGCTATAGAGGCTAAATCTCGGGAACATTGATAACCTCCTTCATGTCAAAGGCTAGCCATCCAGCCTCCGTGCGTAGATAGACGGCACCAAGTGTATCAATCATCATCAACCCTTGCCCCCCTTCAGGGTGTTGGAAGGCCATGATTTGTTTGGCCTTCAATGTGCGTGGTGTCACTCGACCTGTGACGACTCGTTTCGCCATACTATCCTCCTATACTCAGGTTAGATAATTCTTTCATCGTGGGTGGCTTCACTAACTGGTACTGCTGCTGTGTCTCCAACTCCTTGAGTCGTTCCTGGAGTGAGTAGGCGTAGGCTTTCAATTGGTGGTTCTCCTCCAGCAACAACTTCAGCTTGCTTCGTAGACTTCCGCTTCGTAGGTGCTTTCGTACCTTTTGCACTGGGTGATCCTTTCTTGATGGTAACACCATGTGGGGCATAGCGGAGTGCTCGTGCCCCCTTGATGGCTAGGTCGAGTGCGGCTGGGAGTTGTGTCAGCATATCTACCGTCATTCTCATCGCGTAGGGGGCTAGATATATATCAATCACCTGCTCACCACATACCTGTATGTCAAAGCCCTGCTCGCGGAGGATGTCCCACTTGAGCTGGTGGCTTGCATAAAGATCATAACTAATATGGATAGTGAGAGGCTTGCTTGAGAGTCCCATTACTTACCAAACCTTCGCTTCAAATAGTTAATACTCACAGCCATTTCGTTGAAGCTACCATCCTTTGTCTCGTGTAACATCCACATTCCGCGCCAGTGGTTGTTGGTAAAAGGTGAGAGATAACTCTCCGCATGTTGGTAGAATGACCCACTGATGACGGCAGTCATATCCACTCCATCTGCTCGCTTGGCGAATGCGATGTCACGTCCTTGTTGGTGGCCAGCAAAAGCAGACATGTGGAGCTTCGCGAGTAAGGCTTTAGCACTGGTAATAGGTCGCCCCATGACACCACTAGGAAAATAGTGGCAGAAGGCCACACCACCCACGACTATAGGCTGGAGGAAAGGGTAAACACGCCACCCAAAGTCTTCATACTTCAGATCCTCGAGGCTAATCAAGTGCTCTAGTTTGGGGTCATTCTCGACAGTACGTATGATACGGTGTTCGTGGTTACCGAGGGTCATGTACAACTTGGGGTGCCAGCCTGGTACCTTGTGGAGTTCATTCATGAATAGACCCATCGTAAACTTACTGTAGTTGATGTCATTCTGGTAGCGTTTACCTTCGAGGGCCAGACTTCCTTTCGCATCATGAGTTGAGAGGCTGGGTAAGTCAGTGAAGTCACCAAGCTGGATAATCACATCAGGTCGTTTGAGCGCTAAGTACTTGCCACACCAGACCCAGTGATCAATGGGGACCCCTGGGTGGACCTGCCCATCAGGGATGACCGCAATACGTAGCCCATGAGGTGGTGATGGAATGCGTATGCGGGCGAGGGGTTTCACGAATGGCACAATAGGTTTTATCATATGTTATTCTCCAATGGCCTGCAATACTGTCACCACTTCAGCTTGTGTGCGCCCAGGTGTATCATTCCATCGTGCAAACTGGAGGTGGCCGAGCTTGCGCATCAGCTTTGTAGTCACTGCTTCACGGTGTTGATTGCGTTCAGGGTACGCGGCAACCAATGCCCCAATGAGACACCAGCGTGCTGCCGTAGGGCTATCGGGCATACAGAAATCACCTCCGCTATCAACTGCACTGACATGCTGACACCAGCCACGTTGGATGTAGTCGCTAGGTTTGGGCATAGTTACGTTCCTTTTGTGTATCATACTGCCGATCCGCCTCATCATCAGCACAGTGTGGGCACCCCGTCCACGCCCGATACCAGATCTCGTGGATCT
>ERZ1292629.2884-Hain-H43-01um-R1-2884-length-13906-cov-14_pt1 | contig 13906 bp, 14 predicted proteins | sample MGYA00564399_ERZ1292629 | MGnify/ENA primary metagenome ERZ1292629 (study PRJEB36523, sample SAMEA6512636) | groundwater metagenome | collected 2019-01-08 | study: AquaDiva: Metagenomics assemblies of 32 groundwater samples
CCACTTTTGATATAACAAAAGTGGTGCTCGGCACTCGCTAGCCGAAACAAATTAAAAAGAACCGCGCACAAGAAGGTAAATGCGCGGTTCTAAATACACCCCAATCGGGGTGCTTCTCATAGAGGAGGAGCAAAAAACGACTTATCTCGTCGCTAAATAAAAGTTAGCATGTGTATGTTTTGTGTCAAATACAAAAATGTGCAAAATGTTTCGTCATAAAAAAGGGTCGCGCAAAACGTAGTAAAACAGCGCGACCCAAAGACCCGACGCAACCGTTCAGGGGGTTGGGGAAAACCGTGGTACGGTTTTAACGTCGGGGGAAACAGGCGATTAGTTTCTAGCTAGATAATATACTAAAAAGTTGTTTATGTAAACGACTTGCAATTTATTAGTTTTTATATAGAATTGGAAAATTACTTGTTTTGCCTAATCGGTAAACGGGTTGGAAATGGTCAAAAAAATCTATTAATCTAATTTCTAATTTGGATGAAATTCATAATTATTGAAACCGGCGGAAAACAATACGCAGTAGAAAAGGGAGATAAAATAAAAATAGAGAAAATAAAGGCCGGTCTTAAGGTTGGTGATGTAATTATCTTTGACAAAGTGCTTCTTTCCGACGATGGTAAAGATACGGAAGTTGGAATGCCTTATCTTGCGGGCAAATCAGTTAAGGCGGTATTAAAAGAAGAGGGGAAGGGGAAAAAAGTTATCGTGGTGAAATACAAAGCAAAAAGCAGGTACAAGAAGACTCGAGGACACAGACAACCGTTTATGGCAGTAGAAATAACGGGGATAAATTAAAAATGAAAAACGAAAAACCACCCAAGAGACTCAAGGGTGGTTTTTTCAAAAGCTAATTTAATTTATTTTGTATTGTACACTATAATAATGTAACAGCGTTATTATAGTGTACATCGTTTCAATTCCTATTTTTAAGCGCATTGCCGAGTGTTTCGCCATCCGAGTACTCAAGCTCAAGACCGGTGGAGAGTCCGCGACCCAATGAAGAAATTTTCAATTTATGCTTTTCTTTTAACGGTTCTATGGTTTTTTTAATGTATTGATAAGTGTTGTCGCCCTCCAGATTTGCAGAAAGAGCTATAATAACTTCCTTCAAGCCGGAAGAAACGACTTGTTTCCCTATTTCTTTTACTAATTCGCGAATTCTTATTTTTTCCATAGGGGTTTTTTCCAAGATTGACAAAAGCCCGCCTAAAATAAAATAACGACCGTGGTAGATTCCGCTTTTTTTGATATTTTCAAAATCAATGTCTTTTTCAACGATCATGAGAGTTGAGGTATCAGTAATTTTACTTTCGCATATATCGCACAGAGAAGAACTTCCTTCAAAAAATCTGTAACATGACGCGCATTGTTTAATCGACTCCTTAATATCTGAGAGCGACGCTACAAAACCCGTAACAAACTCTTTTTTTTGAGAAAGCAGAAAATAAACAAAGCGCCTTGCTTGGCGAGAACCAATGCCGGGAAATTTAGTGAAATACTCGGTTAATTTTTTCGTCGAATCATTCATTTTGTTATAAATTAATACAGTTTTATTTTATATATTCATCATATCACCTATTGTCTAATTCGCTCGAATTAGACAATAGATAAGAATTGAATAATTTAAAATGTTTCATCATCGGCGAAGTCCTTCATACCGGTCTTGTCTATGGAAAGAAAGGTTGCTTTTTTGTCGTCAAAATAAAGTTCAACTTTCCCGGTAGGACCATTACGGTGTTTTTCAATTAAAATTTCGGCAATATTCGGCTTGTCCGAATCATCTTTGTATTTATCCTCGCGGTGGATGAACATTACTACATCAGCGTCTTGTTCAATGGAACCTGAATCGCGAAGGTCGGACAGGCGCGGTTTGCCACCGCGCGCCTCAACTGCTCGAGAAAGCTGGGAAAGCGCCAGCACCGGGACATCAAGCTCGCGCGCCAACCCTTTTAGTGAGCGTGATATTTCCGTTACCTGATTTACCATGGAATCATAATTTTTGGTTGGCGTCATGAGTTGAAGGTAATCGACAATAATTAGCCCGATATTATGTTCTCGTTTTAGGCGTCTGGCCACCGAACGCATTTTAATAATTGAATTACTCGGTTCGTCATCAATAAAAAGCGGCGCCTTGGAAAGTCCGCTTAACGCCTCGCCTATGCGATTGAAATCTTCTTCAAGTTTTAACCCGCCGGTGCGCAATTTCCAGGCGTCAACACGGGCCTCGGCGGCGACCATTCTGTCGGCTAATTGTTGGGAGCTCATTTCAAGCGAAAATATACCGATGGGAACGTTGTAATTAAGCGCGACTTTTCTGGCTATATCCAACGCCAGCGCGGTTTTGCCCATTGACGGGCGCGCGGCTAAAATTATCAAGTCCGATTTTTGAAAACCGGAGAGTCGGGAATCGAGCTCGGGAAAACCGGTGGGTACTCCGCGCAAACCGCCGTCCTTTTTATGTAAGTTATCAATTCTCTCCCATACTTCTCCCAACACTTCTTTAATGTTGATGAAACGGTGTCCGCGGGGAGAAGAGGTGATGTTGAAAATCTTTTTTTCCGCTTCATTCAGAAGATTTTCAAGGTCGTGTTCTTCTTGAAATCCCATCTCGGAAATATTATCGGCCGCTTCAATCAATCTGCGAAGCGTGTGTTTGCGATGAACAATGTCGGCATAATAGGCGACATTGGAAGAAGACGGGACTACATTAACAAGTTCGGTAATATACGAATTGCCTCCTATGGATTCAAGAAGTTTTCTTTCCTTGAGGCGGGAAGAAAGCGAAAGAAGATCAATCGGTTCGTGCTTGTTGTGAAGTTCAAGCATTGTTTTCCATATAATTCTGTGTTTTTCAACATAAAAAGAATCTTCTTCAACCTTGTCTATTACTTCGTGCATCGCTTCTGGGCGAAGCATAATAGCGCCCAAAAGAGCCTTTTCGGAATCAATGTTTTGAGGCGGAACTCGCGCGTGGAGAAATGGTTTTTTCGGGGTCATTCTATTGGAAGTTCTTATTTATTATATTAGTAAGCATATATATTTGAGCAAAGCACCTTCGGCTTTATTTTTCATAATATCAATATTTGTAGTCAACTTCTAACGGGGCAAGTAGTAGCACGATTGTAACATAAAGAAAAATCTGAAATATTGGCGGTTTTTGAACAAGCTGTGAGGAAGATGGGGACAGAAGTCTACGGCAAGTCTTTCTTGCCGTAGACTTTGAGGTTAGTGTGGAGCTTACTTCTTTTTTATTTTTGCTCCTTTCTCACTATCTTCCAATATATAGCCTAGAACCTCTATTTTTTGCCTAATTTTATCCGCTCTTGCCCAATTTTTATCAATTCTTGCCCGTTCTCGTTCTTCGGATAATTTTTTAATTTCTTCGGGAATTATCGCTCTGTTTACTTTTTCAAGACCAATACCTAAAACTTTATCAAAATCAAGGATTGTAGCGCGCTTATCTTCGTCTAAAATGTTACTGTCCAGCGCTTTCCATACTAAAGAAAGCGCGCGGGGCGTATTTAAATCTTCTTCCAAGCAATTAATAAATTTTTCTTTTAGTTGTTTGTTTACCGCGCCATTCTTATCGCCAAGATCCATAAATCGTGCGTATAGTTTTTCAAGAGCGTTTTGTGAACCCTCTAGAGCTTCCAAATTAAAATTTGCTGGTTTTCTGTAATGTATTTCCAAAAGAAAATAGCGATAGGCGAGGGGAGAGAATCCTTTTTCAATAATTTTATCCAAGGTAATTATGTTGCCGACGGACTTGGCCATTTTTTCATTATCCATATTTATGAACCCGGAATGCATCCAGTAGCGCACAAATTTTTTTCCCGTTACTCCTTCGGACTGCGCAATTTCGTTCGTGTGGTGAGGAAAGATGAGGTCCAATCCGCCAGTATGAATATCTATCGTCTCGCCTAAATTTTTCATGGACATGGCGCTACATTCTATGTGCCAACCCGGACGCCCCTTGCCGAAAGGCGTTTCCCAAACCGCGCTCCCGTCTTCTTCTCTGTAAAATTTCCAGAGCGCAAAATCATTCGCGCTTTCTTTGCCGTAAGAATCGTTATTAACACGCGATTTAGTGTCGGTTCTTTTTTCAAGACGGGCGAGTGTTCCATACCCGGCTGATTTAGCGATATCAAAATAAATGCCGTTGTTTGATTTATAAGCAAGTCCTTTTTCAAGAAGTTTTTCTATCAATAAAATCATTTCAGATATGTATTCGGTGGCGCGGGGAATTACATTCGGACGAAGAATATTCATTCTTTCTGTGTCGCGGAAAAATAACTCTTCGTATTTTTTTGTAAATTCCAGAAGAGTCGTGTGTTCAATTTGACTTCCCTTGATAGTTTTATCGTCTACATCGGTAATATTTACTACTTGATTAACTTCATAGTCCAAATAGGAAAGCGTGCGTCTTAATGTGTCGGAGAAAGTTTGGGCCCGAAGATTACCTATGTGCGCATGGCTGTAAACTGTAGGGCCACAGCTATAGAGTGTTACAAGGCGATCTTTTTGGGGTATAAAGAGTTCTTCTTTTTGAGAGAGAGTATTATAGATTTTTAGAGCCATTTCTTGTATTTAAAACAAGTGAATACTACAATACCCACGACGGAGATGATTGCAATAATTTTCCATAAGCCGTCAGGTGTATTAACGAATGGCAAATACGCGGAACTGATGCCAAAGATTTGCACAATAAACGACATCGGCAAAACGATAAATGCCATGACGGTGAGAACTTTCATGGTTTCGTTTGTTTTGGTAGAGAGGAGAGAATCATTAGTTTCTCGTAAATCAACGAGTATTTCTTTTTGGTTTTCAAGGAGATTGAACACTTTATAATATTCGCCGATAAGCGCCCGTAGATAGTAATGAAACTTATCCTTAAAAAAGTTTTTCCCTGCAACTTCAAATGATTCAAGCACATCTTTGTGAAAGCGGATTGATTCCCTGAAATCAAGAAGTAGTTTATTGGTATTGGAAATTTCTTTTACCATTTCGCCCTCTTTGCCCTTGAATATTTTTTCTTCTATATCTTTCAAGCGCCCTGTGATGTCTCCAAGCTCGTTGCTCAAATTTTTATACATTTCCCGCATAATGTAGAAAAATAGATATCCCGCGTGTTCCATAGCATTTGATTTGTCGAGAATTGAATTAACCTCGAAAACTTTCGAGAATTCCCGAAGCGAATCCACGGTGTCGTAGTGCACGGTAATGAGAAATTCTTTTCCAATAATAAAATCAATTTCCTGCTCTGTTTTGCCGTTATGGCTGTGGTTTATGGTGGGAAAGTGGAGAATTAAATATATAAAATTACTGTAAAGATCGACTTTCGGTCTTACGGTGGGAGAGAGGAGCTCTTGGACAACAAGCGGATGTATTTTATATTCTTTTATTAAAGTATCTACTTCTTTATTGGTCGGACTTTCAAGATCAACCCAGGTAAGCTTTTTGTGTTTGTATGTGGTAAGCATGGGGTAAATTATTAGTTTTTAGTTATTATCCTATAGTCTATAGTCTATAGAAAAACTAACTTGAGGGCAAACTAGTTTAATAACCAATAGCCAACAAGGGGGATTACGAAAAAATTGACCGCAGCGCAAAATTTTGCGATAATTCTCTGATGTTTATGCGGTATTTCAAAAAGTTCGCCATACCTGTCGCTCTTTCAATTCTTATAATTGCCGTTTCTTTCGGCGCCGGCGTATTGGTGGGCAAACGATACTATTCATCGGAAATTGAAAAAGTTATAACGATTTTCAATAAAGAATCGGCTACTGTAGCTGTGACTTCGGGAACTGATTTTGGGCCGTTTTGGAAAACTTGGAATACTTTGAGTGAGAAATATGTTTCTTTTAAATCAACTACTACTGACCAAGAAAGGGTCTGGGGAGCTATTTCAGGACTGGCAGAATCATTTGGCGACCCCTATACCGTTTTTTTCCCGCCAGTTGAATCAAAAAATTTTGAAGCAAGTATAAACGGAGAATTTCAGGGAGTTGGAATGGAGATAGGCATCCGCGATCGGGTGATTACGGTTATCTCTCCGCTCAAAGGCACGCCCGCTTTCAATGCCGGCATAAAAGCGGGAGATAAAATTTTGAAAATTGACGGCGCGCCTACTATGGAAATGACTGTGGAAAAAGCCGTATCTCTTATTCGCGGAACCAAAGGAACAACAGTTGCAATAACGATATTTCGTGAAGGAGAAAAAGAGCCCTTAGAATTTAAAATTGTCCGCGATATTATAAATATTCCGACAATTGATACCGAAAAGCGCCCTGACGGGATTTTTGTCATAAAACTCTATAGTTTTTCGGCCAACTCGCCCCAACTTTTCAGGAATGCTCTGGAGGTGTTCGTCAACTCGCAAGGTGATAAATTAATTCTCGATCTCCGCAATAATCCTGGCGGATACTTGGAAGCGGCGGTGGATATGGCAAGCTGGTTTTTGCCTTCGGGAAAAATCGTAGTGAAAGAAGAAAGCAAAAATGAGAGCAATAAACAGATTTTTAGAAGCAAGGGGTATAACATTTTTAGCGATAAATTAAAATTTGTTATTTTGGTTAACGGCGGGTCGGCTTCAGCCTCGGAAATTTTGGCTGGCGCGCTTAGCGAGCATGGCGTAGCCAAATTAGTGGGGGAGAAGACATTCGGCAAGGGGTCGGTGCAGGAGCTGGTGAAAATTACGCCCGAGACATCGCTTAAGGTGACAATCGCCCGCTGGCTTACGCCCAACGGCGTTTCTATCTCCGAAGGTGGTTTAAAACCGGATATTGAAGTTGTTCCTACAAAAGATGATATTACCAAAGGGAAAGACAAGCAGATGGAAAAGGCAATAGAAATATTGAACAAGTAACAGATAATAAAGTGTATGTCATTCTCTCATTCGTGAGAATGAGAGAATGACATAGAATTGAGCCGAGATTGAAATAAAAAGAATTTATTATAAAAAACCTAAGTGAATTTTTAATGACATGAAAATAATTTTACTTAAAGACGTTGCGGGGCTTGGCAAACGTTACGAAGTGAAAGAAGTGGCTTCAGGCTATGCCAGGAATTTTATTTTGCCGAAAGGACTAGCAGAGCCGGCAACCGAAAAAGCCTTGGCCCGAGTTAAAGATTTAACCGTTATGGCAGAAGTAGAAATAAAAATTCAAGAAGAACTACTTAGAAAAAATGTTAAGAGTTTAGACGGACAAAAAATTTCTATAACGGAAAAGGCAAACGATAAAGGACATTTATTTGCTGGTATTCACAAAGAAGAACTTCAAAAACTCTTGAAAGAAAATCTTCACGCTGAAGTGCCTATTGATTTTATAAAATTAGAAAAACCAATTAAAGAAACGGGAGAATTTGAGATAGAAATAAATAACGGAGAAATGAAAGCGGTAATTACTCTCGTAGTCGAAAAAGAATAACAAGGGTGTACATAAAAATCCTCGCTTATTGCGGGGGTTTTTAATTAAATTACATTAGCTATTTTTTTTATGACAGACTTTCCGTTAAATCCAATTTTTCTTCGAGAAGTAAATTTTACTTTTCCCTCTTGAATCGCAAAAAGTGTGTGATCTTTGCCAACCCCTACATTTTTACCGGCAATAATTTTGGTGCCACGTTGGCGAACGATAATAGAGCCGGATTTTGCCATCTCACCGTCGTAAAGCTTTGTGCCCAGATACTTTGGATTTGAATCAGTGAGGTTTTTTGCCGACCCCGCGGCTTTGCGTGTTGCCATATGGATAGTTTATAGCTTGCCCACCAAAATTTTGCCAAGCAAAACTTAGGCGGGTAAGTTAGTTTTTAGTCTATAGTTTTTAGTTTTTAGTTGCGATACAATAACTAAAACAACAAAGGTGATTCTAAACCATATCAAAGAAAAAATCAAGGATTTAGTATTAAAGGTTGAAGAACCTCCGGTATATCTTGCTATTCTTATTATTCTTGTCGCTTTTATTTCTTTCGGACTAGGCCGTCTTTCCCTTATAGAAGAAAGAAGACAGGGGGTAAAAATAAATATGCCGGCACAAACACAAGGAACTGCCTCGGTTGGAGCGGTGCTAGATCAAAACCAAAATACCGTGGTAGCTTCAAAAAACGGCACTAAGTATTATTTTTCTTGGTGTTCCGGTATCTCGCGCATAAGCGCGCAAAATAAAGTGGTTTTCTCTTCATCCAAAGAAGCCGAGCAAGCGGGGTATTCGATAGCAGCAAATTGCACCGCGCCGTAATCTTCGCCGAATATAGGCCACTACTGCGGCAGAGCCTTAGGGTAATGACCGAACTCGCTTTGCTCGTTCAATCGCACGGCAAAGCCGCGCGGTATTAGACCTATATTTTGACTTCAACTCGGACGCCGTGAACGAGATTACTCGTTCACGCGCTCCTTACAGGAGCAGTACACCTTTCGTATTTCTTCGGATGAGTACATCCTCATAAATTACTCAAGGTCTTCGATGCTCCCAGAAGTCGCATCGAACCTCGCTCGTCAAAATAAATAATTGGAATCTAGAACAGACAATCTAATGCTATAATATTGAAACAAATAGCAATTCTTTAAAATTATGTGGAAAATAAAAAATTTCATTAAATCCGTAAAATCTTTCGCTGTTCGACGTCCGTGGATAACGATAATTTTAATTATTATTTTGATAGGCGGAGGTTTTTGGTTTTATAAAAGCAAAACCGCCGTTCCAGAAATAAATTTTGCGGAAGTCAAAAGGGGAACAATTTCACAAATTATTTCCGTAACGGGACGGGTAAAACCTGCCGAGGATGTAGAGCTTTCTTTTGAAAAAAGCGGGCGAATATCAGCGGTTTATCGAAATGTGGGAGAAAATGTTGAAGCTGGACAATTTTTAGTTTCTATCGATAGCGGAGATATTTCAGCACAACTTTCTCAAGCCAAAGCAACTGTTAGGGCGGAACAGGCAAAATTAGACGAACTTAAGGCCGGCACGCGCCCGGAAGACATAAACATTTCGGAGATCGCCGTTCAGAACGCCGTTAGTGATTTGGTAAATGGAATAAAAAACGGCTATGTGAACGCTGACGACGCAATTCACAATAAGGTTGATCAATTTTTCTCAAACCCAAAAAGTTCAAGCCCGAAATTTAATTTTACGGTAAATGATTCCCAGCTTAGTATTTATATTGATACAAATAGGTTATTAATGGAATCAGTCCTTAATTCATGGAACATTTCCGTTTCTCAACTATCTATTTCACAAAATATTATTCCATATATAAACGAAGCAAAATCTTCTCTTAATTCCGTCCAAATTTTCTTGGATAAAATCGCCATAGCAATAAATTCTCTTACGACAAATTCAAATATTTCGCAAACAACCATAGACGGCTATAAGGCGGCTGTGGTTTCTGCTCGCACAAATGTAAATACTGCTTTAGATAATGTAACCGCATCGGAAGAAAAATATAATAATGCCTTATCGGCGCTTTCTTTAAAAAAAGCAGGCACTGCAAAAGAACAGATAGATGCACAAGCAGCAAAGGTTGAAGGAGCGGAAGCGAATGTGGCAAACTTAGAAGCTCAACTCAGGAAAACCGTTCTTTATTCTCCAATCTCCGGTATGGTAACAAAACAAGACGCTAAGGTAGGAGAAATAGCTCCGACTGGAATTATTTTATTTGCGGTAATTTCTAATGCCAAATATGAAATAGAAGCGGATATTCCAGAAGCAGACATTTCAAAAATAAAAATGGGGGATAAGGCAGAAGTAACGCTTGACGCTTACGGGAATGACGCGATTTTTTACGCTACGGTATCTAAAATAAATCCGACAGAAACTATAATTGACGGTGTGGCTACATATAAAACGACTCTTCAATTTAATAAAAATGATGCGCGTGTTAAACCGGGGATGACTGCAAACACGGATATTTACGGACAAAAAAAAGAAAATGTTTTATTTATTCCCGGACGCACTATTTCCACTAAAGAAAGAATAAAAACGGTTAATTTAATAGAAAATGGTAATACCAGAGAAGTCATTGTTACTACCGGGCTTCGAGGTTCAAATGGAGATATTGAAATACTTTCGGGACTTAAAAGGGGGGATAAAGTGAAAATGAATTAAAAACAAAAAATAATATTTTACTATTAATGGTCTCTGTTATTGTTTATTTATGAATATTAAACAAAAAATATTAATTACCGGGGGTGCTGGATTTATCGGTAGTCATTTTATTCGATATTTATTGAATCGTTATCCATTTGTCAAAATAATAAATGTAGATATTTTAAATTACGCTGGAAATTTAAAAAACCTTGAAGATATAGAAAAAAATTCTCGCTATAAATTTTATAAAGCGGATATTGGAGACTATAAAACAATGGTGAAAATTCTAAAAAAAGAAAAAATAGAAACTATTGTCAATTTTGCCGCCGAATCAGACAACAATAAAGCAGTCAATTCCCCGATTGACTTTGCAAAAACTAATGCCCTAGGAACAGCGGTTTTGCTTGAAGCTGCTAGGGTAAGCGGAATAAAAAGATTTCATCATATTTCTACATGTGAAGTTTTTGGACAACTAGCACTAAATAGCAAATCTTCATTCAAGGAACAGTCTCCTTTTAAACCCCGCACTCCATATAATGCCTCCAAGGCTTCCGCCGATCACTTTGTAAGAAGTTATTATCACACTTTTGGGTTACCTATTACTATTAGCCACTGTTCCAATAATTATGGCTCACATCAGTTTCCAGAAAAAGTTATTCCCGTTTTTACTATTAAGGCCTTATTGAGAGAATCTCTTCCGGTTTTTAAATCAAGTAAAAATAAGAGGGAATGGCTACACGTAACAGACCATTGTGAAGCTATAGATTTAATATTACAAAAAGGAAAAATTGGTGAAAGCTACAATATTGGTAGTGGATTAGAAAAAAGTATTGATGAGCTAGCTAATGACATTTTAAAAATAACAGGCAATTCTTCCACTCTAAAGAGAATTATCCCTGATAGACTTGGACATGATTCTAGATATCTACTAAATTCTAAAAAAATTAGAAAATTAGGATGGAAACCAAAAATTTCTTGGGACGATGGATTAATAAAAACAATAGAATGGTATAAAAATAACAGTAATTGGTGGAAACCACTTTTAAAAAAATCTCATGCAAGAAAATATTAAAAAAAAGAAATTTTATATTCTAGGCGGAAGCGGTTTTATGGGTGGAGAAATAGTGAAATATTTAAAAAGTCGCGGTCATCAAGTTTTCAGTGACAAAATAGATGTTTCTAATTTTTCCGCGCTACTCGCCAAATTAAATGAGACTAAGCCAGAGGTTGTTGTAAACTTTACTGGAGTAAGAGCTTATCCTAATATAGATTGGTGTGAAAATAACAAAGAAGAGACTGTAAAAATTAATGTTGGCGGAGCTATAAATGCCACTTTAGCGGCAATAAAAGCGGGTGCTTACCCCATTCAAATATCTTCAGGTTGTATTTACTCTGGAGGAACAGATGTTGAATTCACTGAGGAATCCGAGCCAAACTTTTTTGGCAGTTTTTATTCACGTATGCGCATTATTATGCAAAATGCGCTTAAAGAAATCCCGGTTTTGCAAGTAAGAATCAGAATGCCGATAGCGACATTCTCACACCCGCGTAACCTAATTAATAAAATAATTTCTTATCCTAAAATAATTTCTATCCCTAATTCAATAACATTCCTAGAAGATTTATGGCCTGCACTAGAAAAACTGGCTGTTCTAAAACCAACAGGAATACTGAATTTGACTAATGATGGATATTTAAATCATGCGCAAATTTTAGAAGTCTACAAAAAGATAGTTGACCCCAATCATAAATACACAATTATTTCACTTGATGAACTACAAGGTGTGGGTGGTATAACTAAAGCAAAAAGAAGTAATTGTTTATTATCCAATGCTAAAGCTAAATCTTTAGGATTAAATTTGCCCGCTATAGATAATAAAAAACTTGAAGAAATAATGGTCGCCTTTAAAAAATCATTACTTAATGAAGCAATAAAATAATGAAAGGAGTAATTTTAGCCGGGGGAAAAGGCACGAGACTATGGCCGTTAACCGCTATAGCAAATAAACACCTGCTTCCTGTTTATAATAAGCCTATGATTATTTACCCCCTAGAAACCTTGAAGCATCTTGGAGTTAAAGATATCTTGATTGTTTCTGGTGGGGAACATATTGGTTGGTTTACAGAATTTTTAGGAGACGGTTCTGGGTTTGGCGTAAATCTTACTTATCGAGTTCAACGTGAAGCTGGAGGTATAGCGCAAGCACTTAGTTTAGCAAAAGAATTCACAAAAGAAGATAATATGGCTGTAATTCTTGGGGATAATATTTTTGATAATAATTATATTGAAATTGTTAAAAATAAGAAAAAAAATGAAGCAGTTTTATATGTGAAAAAAGTTGACGATGCAAGTCTTTTTGGGGTAATAGAAATCGGGAAAAATGGAAAATTAATTGGAATTGAAGAAAAACCAAAAATTCCCAAAAGTAACATTGCCGTGACTGGTTTATATATATATCCGCCAAATGTTTTTGAAATTATTTCAAAACTAAAACCATCATCTAGGAATGAATTGGAAATTACAGATATAAACAACTATTATATAAAAAATAAAAAATGCATATATAAAGAAATTTTGGGTTTTTGGAGTGATGCTGGCACTTTTGATTCTCTATTACGAAGTGCTAATTGGGTAAAAAGAAATGATAATAATTTTGCAAATTGATTTTTATGCCTTTAATGGAAGTAAAAAATTTGGAAAAGACATACCACGATGAGGATGTGGCTACGGCGGTGCTCAAGGGAATTTCTTTTAGCATAAACGAGGGGGAATTTGTAGCCATTATGGGTCCATCGGGGTCCGGTAAATCAACATTACTCCATATTTTAGGTTTTTTAGACACTCCTACGGGAGGAAGATATTTTTACGAAGAAAAACTTGCTGGAAAATATTCAGAAGAAGAAATAGCAAATGTTCGCAATAAAAAGTTGGGTTTTGTTTTTCAATCATTTAATCTTTTGCCTCGCACTACCGTTCTTGAAAATGTGAAGTTACCGTTACTTTATTCAGATATTGATGAAGAACTTTGGAACGATATGGCTCGTAGCGCCATAGAATCAGTCGGATTGACACATCGTCTAGATTTTGAACCATCTCAACTTTCTGGTGGAGAAAAACAAAGAGTAGCCATTGCTCGCGCCCTTGTAAATAATCCGCAAGTAATTTTTGCCGATGAGCCGACTGGAAATCTTGATTCAAAGTCCGGAGAAATAGTAATTGAAATTATCCAAAAATTACATAAAGAAAAAGGGCACACCATAATTCTTATTACCCACGAAACTTACACTGCTGAATATGCGGAAAGAATTATTCGTCTTCATGACGGAATGGTGGAAAGCGATGAAAGAGTCGCTACCCGCCGTGTTGGAAAAAACTTTTTAAAATAAATGACCATAAATCATACAATAAAGGTAGCGTTGGGGGGGCTGAAAACAAACAAAATGAGGTCAGGCCTTACTATCCTTGGAATCGTCATTGGGGTAACGGCGATAATTATGGTTGTTTCCTTGGGCGATGGGGCTAGAAACCTTATTTTGGGGCAAATTGAAGGTATTGGGGCAAGGGTTATAGGTATTATTCCAGGACGCCAACCCAAAGGGCCAACTGATGTTCTCGCGACCCTAACTGCCTCTTTAAAGCAGAGAGATTTAGACCTTCTTTCTCGCAAAGAAAATGTTCCGCATGCTGACGGAATCATGCCGATTGTGTTCGGCAGTGAAACCGCTTCTTATAAAGAAGAAACTTATCGCCCAACTATTTTTGGCGGAACAGAATTAATGGCGGAAATATACGATGTTTATCCGGAACA
>ERZ1292629.526-Hain-H43-01um-R1-526-length-42092-cov-6_pt2 | contig 13905 bp, 15 predicted proteins | sample MGYA00564399_ERZ1292629 | MGnify/ENA primary metagenome ERZ1292629 (study PRJEB36523, sample SAMEA6512636) | groundwater metagenome | collected 2019-01-08 | study: AquaDiva: Metagenomics assemblies of 32 groundwater samples
CAATGATCCAAAAAAGGAATTGGAGCCCGTGCCGATGCCGAGGAAACGGGCGCCCGCGGAGACATCCGTGGTGGCATGGAGGCCCAGAGCAGTGTTCAGCGACCCGGCAAAGGAGTTTGAGACAGCCGTGAGCGAGTTGATGCCGTTGGCGGTAACGGTCTTGCCGGAGGTGAGGGAGAGCAATGTGTTGAGTGAGCCAGAGAAGGAGTTGGAGCCGACGTTGGTGGAGTTAAAGATGCCTCTGGTAACAATATTCCCCGAAGCCGATGCCGAGGTGAACTCGAGAACATTGAACTGGGTAGAGGCGGCATTGAAGGTCCAGTTACCCCCGATGCTCTGGGTAGCAGAGCGTGAGGCGGGACCGTTGGTCCAATCGAGTTTAACAAGAGCGCCTGCGGGATAGGTAATATTAAAATGAGGTGCCGCAAATGATATAGAGGAAACTTTCGTCCCGTCGGGAGTGCCTTCGCCGATATCGATAAGAGCGCCAGCACTGCCTACATCATCGTCAGCACAAGAGAAGGTGCCGCTCGTGCTATCCCATAACAATGTCTTGTTGCCGACGGTACCATCACAATCAGTCAGCCCCGCCCCAAAGAACTTGGAAGACGAAGCGGCACCAGTGACTTCGAAATTTCCCGTGGTCGAAGCGTTATTGTCGAATATCCAAAATCCGGTAACGGTTTCGTCTTGAGACAATGATGCAGGGCCCCCGGTGCCCCAATCAAGAGATACTGACGCATGGGTCCCATTACTACCCAGTACAAAATGTGAACTATTGAAAGAGAGGGAAGCGGTTGTATTGAAATCGCCGGAATATCCCTCGCGAGTCTGCAGTGTGGTGCCTCCGCCTCCCCCATCCTCCCCACAGGAAAATGTGCCTGTCGTTGCATCCCAGTTGAGAGTCGCCTCTTCACTATTACAATCGGTAAGCCCTCCTCCGGTATACTGCACGGCAGAAATCGCTGTATTTATCGTCAAACCCCCCGTCACGGTGCCTGAGCCGTTCAACGTCAGGGTCTTGGTAGTAACGGTATCGGCATTGACGGTTGCGGTGTTCGTGACTGTATCTGCCTGCCGTATGCCAGCCGATCCCGTCGGGAGCACAAGCATAGTCGGAATGTTGCGGAGCCGTTCGTTGATGACTCCAAAATCCAACTGACTCTGGCGCACAAAATCCTCAAGAACAGCGAGTCGTGCAGTGACATTCAAAGGAGATGGCGTAGCCCCCACTATTACTGTTTCGCGAATAATTGGAGAAGTTTTTGGGGCTGGTCTATACAAAGTTTCCTGAACTGGTTTATACAAGGAATCTTGAGATTCTTTGGTAAGATCTGTTTTTGTAAAGAGTGATCTTACATCCTCAAAAATACCTCCAAACGAAAAAAAGGCATCGAAAATAGCCGCATACAGATCGTCCTTGCCTGTTGTTATTGCCGAGTGGGCAAGGTAAACAACTTCACTGCGCAATGCGATCAGCGCCTGACGCGCGCGCGTGAAAGCAGACCAGTCGAGCAGTTCGAAAGAAACTCGAATTGGCGGAATATGATTGTTTTTGCGCATTCTCCATTTCAGCGATAGTGAATCTGTTCCAATACCGACAAAAACCCTTCCGTGGTCAACGAGACGTTCCAGGTTTTTCCCAATTTGTCCCCCTAAATCCAGCCCCACACTAGTAGTATACACAGCAAGCTGAGTCGGCAGAGATACCATCCCTCCAAGGGTTTGAGCGAAGACCTCACCCGACAATGACGCGACATTCCTTATATTTCCTTGATATGTCGGATAGCTTCGGGATATTGCCCCCATGGAGGAGGCGCCCAATAAAGCAAAAAGGGCAAGGAGAATAAGTTTGAAGCCACCAATGGCTGATGACCTTAAACTTATTCTTCTCGCCCTTATGCGATCGGCTATACGGGAAAGAGCTAGTGAAGGAACTTGAGGCCTTCGAGGAAGATGCTCCTCGGCGACTGCCTTCAAGGATTCCGGTGCATGTACTGCCGCCTGTGCCACCCCTTGGAGGGCGCTTAAACGCTTATTCTCCTGTGCGGCCACGCGATAACCCTCTAAAGAACTGCGAACTACGAACCACCGCTTTCCCAACCGTATGCTCTGAACCTTCCCCTGTCGCGCAAGGCGGCCTATATGATCGCTTTCGTAGCCAAACTCCCTTGCGAGAACAGCGACTGGCGTGTAGGCCATTCCATTCTGGACTACTTCTCCGTTTCCCCCATTTCCTAACTCTGGAGAACGAGAAACCTCACCAGCATTTTGAGCATCGGCGTCGGTGCGCGAAAAAGGAGCTTTATTGAGATTGTTGAATCCAGAAGAAGCCACTTCGGGATCCCCTCAAAAGCTTCCCTAATATCCGATCGCGCAACCGACATATTCTTGATTTTCAAGGTATGTCGCTTGCCCATCAATTATCTCATAGAAAGATATTTCGACAACACCTAGTGTTGATATCTTTTGCCTACGGTCAATTTTAAACGTCTGGGAAGTTCTTTTTTCTTAGAAACAGACCTGAAAAATCACCCACAGAACACCCGACATATCTACAAAAACCTAGCTAATTTGCTAAAACATACTAAAAGGTTATAAGAGAAATCTCGAGTATAAATAACTAAAAAACCCGCATCAAGCGGATTCTTTAGTGAGCCGGAGGTCTCTATCAGTATTGCTACTGAACAACACTCCCTTGCGGTTGCGCCTTTCGATTACCCCGACTCGCCGTAAGTATGCCACCAGAAGTTGCGCGTATCAAGCGGCTTATCCACAGCTGGCGTTTACTCCGTAAAATATTTCTCCAGCACGTCGAAATAATCACTGCCGTCATCCACCGTTTTGTAGTTGTTCTTGTCTACCCACCTAAACTTGTCGTGCTCTTCGCTTAGTCGCATATCCCCGGAAATATATTTGCATTTAAACCCTACAATATAATTTACCTTTGGATAATTCCTGTGGCCCTTGGGGAATTCGTGATACCAGACAGCAAACGGATCCAATACATCTATCGTTATGCCGGTCTCTTCATGTACTTCCCTTTTCAACGCTTCGATCAAACTCGATGCGTCTCCATCTTTCGCCTCGCCCTCCTGTATTTTCCCGCCCGGGAAGTCCAGTCCTTCAATCGGGTCGTGGAGAACCAAAACCTTTCCGTCTTTTTCTATGAACGCTTTCTGACATACACAGAATAGGGCGTCGTTTTTCATAGTAATCTAGTGATAGCACTATTCTAGGGCAATGTTAAGCCTCTCCTGCCTAGACAAATAAGAGCGGATTGTTATCCTATAGCACAACAGGAGGTACCGTGCTGCAGATGCGAGAATTTAGATCCGGGGATCAGGTGTGGGCCGCGACTGACCTGCCAATCATCAACATCCCCGATTCTGACTTCGGTTCCCATATCCCTCGGGGTACACGAGGCCAGTTCAGTCACTACAGGAAACGGGAAGGTGATGGCGGCAAACTGGCCGTCGTCCTGTTCCCAAACCCGAAGCATTCTGCTGCTGCGCTGGTATACTACGCGAACCCGGTCCAGATCAGCAGCACCGCGCCGCAACCGACGGGTGGCTCCTAGCCACCCGTTTTCGTTTTTTAAAACAGAAAACCCCGCACCAGAGAGAGGATTGGGGCTCTGTCGGTACGGGGCTGGCTGAACTTCTACAACTCGCCGAACGCCGTTGGCTGGAGCAACACCCATACGAATCCCGAGAGGTTACGGTCATACTCTGCCAAGAACGTTCGCACCCCTTGAAGGATAACGTCCTTGCGACGCTCCAGGTCCTTCTTGCGTTCCGGAAAATCGGTTACCCAGATCACGATCTCCAGGTCTTTGGTGTTCACGTCATACTTGCCGGACTCTTGTACCCAGACCTCGATATCGCCTGCCGTTAACCGCGCAGCCTCGTTCTCGGGAACATCCAGCGCCCCCGCGACGATGTCGGGCAAGGCGTGGGTAAGGGTGACGAGCATGTCTTCGAGAACTCGACCCGTCTTGTGCTGAACCACTACAAGTGGCATCTCAACCTCCTCTGACTGACACAAGATACCACTCTCATGGTATTTTGTCAATCATATGCAGAATACTTATTTCAATCCTTCGACTTTGCTCGGGATGGTGAACTTGTCGAACCACGATGAGGGCAACCGGCCCAACAGCACGGCCGGCGTTTTCCTTCTTTCAGTTCTGTGCGAGTTCTGGCGATATGGTGACTCCTTGTTTCCGGCTTTTTAACGGAAATAACCCAGCAAATCCATTCATTGCGCGCCAATGGCGTAATATCTTCCCATGCCGCTCGCGCCGCAGGGTCGGCGGCAAGAACTTTTCGTAAATCCTCCGGCACGGTGTGCCTCATTTCAAATACTTACTGGCGACGCTAAGTGCGAACGAAGTCAAAATAAAGATGACGCTCGTGAAGAGAAGTTTTAACAAAACGATATTCGGACCGTCGCTTTGTGCAGGGGTCGTCACAACCATCAACAGACCGATGATGGCAAAGGCAATCGATGCTCCGACAAATACTTTTGTGGCTATCTTTTGCATGATCATAGTATAGCAATCAAAACATTTTATACAAACAGTGGTTACATTTTGCTCCGCGGCCAGGACTCCCTGCCTGTCGGCAGACAGGGAACCTGCAACCATCGCCTTAACCCCGGTAGTAGAATGTTTCGCATTCACTACGGGGCAGGCACGGAGCCGCGGCATTTACCCCGCACCAACTCTTGGCTCCCCGGGTAGGACTCGAACCTACAACCCACTCGTTAACAGCGAGGCGCTCTACCGTTGAGCTACCGGGGAGCCAAAGTTTGGTGCGGGGCCATTGACTCTTGATCAAGGGATCAAGACTATCCCGGAATGTTTGAATATTCTACCAGAAAATAAGGATAAATTCAATTCGACAGAAGGCGAGCTTGCGTTTCGTCCCCATGCACCACAACCCGGTTTTTGCCAGATTTTTTTGCCTGATACATTGCCTCATCGGCGTGCGTGATAAGTGTGGAGAGATCTTGGTCCTTCGCATGCTGGGCAATGCCGATGCTCAATGTCACACGCAGGATTTTGTCGCCAATCGGCACGTCGAAATTCGCCACCGCCTGGCGCATCCGTTCCGCGACCTGATGCGTCACCTTCGCGTCAGCTCCCAACAGCGCAATCACAAATTCTTCTCCTCCCCAGCGTCCCACCGCGTCACGGGCGCGGAAATGCGCGGGCAGGAGCTTGCCCACTGCTCGCAACACTTCATCCCCCGCGTCATGGCCGAACGAGTCGTTGACCTTCTTAAAGTTATCAATATCGAGAAATACCACGCTGAACGGTACCGGTAATTCACGACGCCGCTCGTCCTCGGTCTTTGCCGGTATAATGGCAGCAAAAGATTTCCCGGCTTCCTCGAGAAATCCGCGCCGGTTTAATACTCCCGTTAGCTCGTCGTAGTAGACAAGCTTGCGCAAGCGTTTAATTTCCGCCTCAAGTTTTTTGATATCTTTCTCGGGCATAAAAACCTAAATCCTAATATCTAAACTCTAAACAATATCGAAATACAAATGTCCAAAACTTTTGGATTTTGATCATTGGGATTTGTTTAGACATTAGAAATTAGATATTCGTGCTTGAAGATACAAAAATTAGTACCCCTTTAATTTTTCTATCTTGTGGTGTTGGCGGATCTTATCCAATGCCTTCGCTTCAATCTGCCGAATACGTTCGCGCGTGACTGCGAATACGCGCCCCACTTCCTCCAGCGTATGCGTCACACCATCGGACAGGCCGAACCGCATGTCAAGAATTTTCTGCTCACGTGGTGTCAGGTCACTGATGATTTCGTTGATATACTGCTTGAGAATCTTCCGTGCGGCAGAGGTAAATGGCGAAATGGAATCCTCATCAGGAATAAAGTCCGCGAGCGAACTATCCTCGTCGCCCTTGTCACCCACCGGCGTTTCCAGCGAAATGGTATCCTGTGAGATTTTTTGGATATGGCGGATTTTATCCACTTCCACGCCCATCTCGGATGCAACCTCTTCTGGCAATGGATCTCGTCCAAGTTCTTGGACAAGCCGTCTCACAACTTGCTGGTACTTATTGATCGTTTCCACCATGTGCACGGGAATACGGATGGTGCGCGCCTGGTCGGCAAGCGCACGGTTAATCGCCTGCCGGATCCACCACGTTGCATACGTAGAGAACTTAAATCCTTTGTGAAAATCAAATTTTTCTACGGCTTTAAACAAGCCAATATTTCCCTCCTGGATAAGATCGAGGAGGGTCAGATTTGCCGAGCGCCCGACGTACTTTTTTGCGATGGAAACGACTAGCCGCAGGTTTGACAACGCAAGTTTTTGGCGCGCCGCCTCATCTCCGCGTTCAATGCGCTTAGCGAGCTCAACTTCCTCTTCTGCTTTAATGAGCGGATATTTGCCGATTTCTTTCAGGTACATCTGCACGGAATCGGATGTCACCTCGTCAAACTCTGCTTCTATCCGCTTTTTCTCTTTTTCCTCTTTCGTTGAAGTGTCTTCGAACACCCGAACCGATTCAACGATATTAATGTTTGCGGCTTCTAAACGTTCGTAGAGACCCTCAAGGCCTTCGATGTCCTTTTCAATCGTGGGAAACGTGTTGAGGATCTCCGCTTGCGTCACAAAGCCGCGGTGGCGACCGCGTTCAATTAAGCTCAACACCGCACTTTCGCTGATGATATTCTTTGCCGCTCGCGCACGTCTGGTTGGTTTCCTTTTTGTAGGTTTCTTTTTGCCAGCGACGCGTTTTGTTTTTTGTACGTTCCTTTTCATGAGTATGAGTTATGCATTATGTACGGTAGCAAGCGCTTCGGTAAGTTTAACAAATTGAGACACGAGCCCGGCCATCCGCGCCTTGTCGTTAGCCGCTTCTGCTTGCTTAATATCAAATTCGAGCTCGGTGAGTCGTGCGAGTAAGGATCGCTGTTTAACCCGATTTGCTACTTTGTGAAATTCTGTGCGTAGTTCCATATCGTTCATATCGCCGAACTCTTCCTGTGCTCGCAGATTGGCAAATTCCAGACGCATGCGATCCTCCGGCGCACTGTCACGGATGAGCGCATCAATGTTGGTAACCGGTTCTTCGCGCATTGCAAGACGTTTAAGCATCGCCGCTACAGTCGGATCAAGTAGGGTGGCGTCAACACTGGCAACTTCGTTACGAAATAGTGTGGGGTTTTTCATGACAATTGATAACAATGCCTCACTAAAAATGTCGGTTGGCGCGGGCGCGAGCACGGTAGCGCCTTCTGTGGCCGCCGTGACAGCTTCCGGTTCTTCACGCTCTTCATACACTTGAAGGTCATCTTTCGCCACAGCAAGATCTGCCTGTACCGCTTCCTCCTTCACTCGCAGGAACGCGGCGAGCTGACTGACCCAGTGTGAACGCTCAACACGGCTGACAAGACGATTGATGAGCGGGGCCAGCGTCGCAATGAGCAATTTCTTATCCGCAACCGCCGCAGGATTCATGGTGCTTCGCGCGCGGGTGAAATAAAAATCAATCACCGGCATCGCTTGCGACGCCACCTCTTGCCATTTCATTCCATAGCGCTGGACATAGTCGGCGGGATCTTTACATTCTTTATCCGACATGGGCACCATGTTGACCTGAAAGTTCTGGCTTAACGCCAATCCGATACCGCGCCGTGTTGCTTGTGCGCCTGCTTGGTCAGCATCGAAACAAAAGTCCAGTGTGGTGGTGTAGCGTCCCAATAGGCGTAACTGCCATGGCGTCAGCGCAGTGCCCGACGCTGCCACAGCATGGGCCACGCCGCCCTGATGAGACATAACCACGTCCATGTTGCCCTCGACAAGTACACAGCGATTTGTCTGCTTCACTGCCATTTTTGCCTTATCAAGTCCGTAGAGTATTCGTCCTTTGTCATAGATGGCGGTCTGGGGAGTATTGATATACTTCGCGCCCATCTCTTCTTCGCTTGCTTGTTCGCCAGAAGGCGCGGCACCCTTGGCAGAAAACACCCTCCCACTGAATCCTACGACTCGTCCGTTGACATCCGCAATCGGAAACGTGATTCGCGAACGAAAACGATCATAGTGACGCTCTTCTTTCGCCACCGCAAGACCCGCATTAATAATTTCTTGTGTCGCATACCCACGCCCCGTCAAAAATTCGCCGAGCGCATGCCAATCATCCGGTGCAAACCCCAATCGAAATTGTTTGATTGTTTCGTCGGCTAGTCCTCGCTCGCGCAGATAAACAAGCGCCTGCTGGCCTGTCGGCGACTGCAAAAGCTGTTTTTCGAAGAACCGGCTCGCTAACTCACAGATGTCGTAGAGCTTACTTTTGGCATCCCGCCGTTCTTGAGTCCCTGGATGGAATTCCTCAAGCGCGACTCCCGCCTTGTGCGCGAGAATTTTGAGAGATTCGGGGAAATCGACACCCTCAATTTCCTGCACAAACGAAAACATGTCGCCCCCCTTGGAGCAGCCGAAACAGTGCCAGATTTGCCGTTCCGTCGAGATGTGAAATGAGGGGGTCTTCTCGTTGTGGAACGGACAACGAGCTTTGTAGTTGGCCCCTGTTTTTTGCAGTTTGAGATACCCGGAGATCACCTCCACGATATCGAGGCGCGATTTTATTTGCTCGACGTGGTCAGTCATGATGTCCGGTACCCGCCATCCCATCGCATGGGACGAGTAAAAGCCAAAAGAAAGCGATGATACGCTTCCTGATTACCGTATTGGTTTCATTATTCTATCAGATTCTTCCAAGAATGCAACTAGGCCCCGTAATACAACATTGATCGGCGCGAAGCGCCTATGCTAAAAAATCAATGTTGATATACGGAGCTAGGCGGCTCTATTGAGCGCTTGCTGATTCAAAAGCCGCATGACTGCGTCGCGAATCCCATACTGCCGGGTAATGGTCGCAAAATCAGTTTCTTGAATTTCCTCTCCGCGCTCCGCTTTCTTTAACAGATTTTCAATACTATTTCGAATTTCATCCGCGCTGTACTCCGCGGTGCCTTCAATGCGCCCCAGCTTACTAGCACGGTCAATCAACTCATAGAGTTTCTCAAAACTCTCTACTTGAGCTACCTCCTTGCTCATAAAGTCATCAAACGAAATTTTTTCTGGTCCTCGTTCCATGATAGTTATTCAATGGGTACATGTGGCGGCTCTCCAGGCCCTCTTTGTTTATTTCTTTTTGCTCTCACCATGGGCTTCAACACTTCCTCGCGCAATGCTCTCAATATCCGCTCAAGCGGCAGCGCGGTATCGCGTCCAGGACGATTTACCAGCCACTGTCCCTCGGGATTGCGAAGGAGCGTCGCTCCCCATGCGGTAAAGACATTCTTTACGAAATCAACGTGTTTTATTTCCCGCTGTATTAATCTTACAAGATCGGGGTGGCTTTCGATATCGTCAGGAGTCACCACAGTTTGTTCTTCTGGAGAGCCAACATCGCCCTCTAGCTTCACCCCGGAAAGAGTATCGTCTAATCTTTGCCGGAGAGCCTCGACGAGTTCATTTTTTTCAGCAACATCGGATGGCACGACATGACCAAGAAGCTGATCGATTTCGTCATCGGTGATTGGCTCTCCGAATCCACTTGGCTTTTCTATTGACATGAAATTATTGTATCACCCTTTCGGACGGGAGCAAGCCAACGAGTTTTTTCAGGACTTCGTATGCTTTCATTGCACCGTTGATGCCTCGATGCGGACTTGGCTCCCGCTCGATGCCGAAATAATCGCAGAGCGCCGACAGGCGCATCCGCGGTTTCGGTTTTTTCAATAACGCCCAGGCAATACTGGGAATATCTATCTGGTGGTAATCCAACCCATGGGAAAGTTTTGTCAGCCGAAACGCCTCTTCAATAAACTGCCAGTCAAATGAAACATTGTGAGCGGTAAAAATCATACCCTTTGTTTTGGCCGCGTACTGCGCCATGGCATTTTCCAGTGTGATTGCGCCAGTCCAGTGATCAGGGCGGTATCCAGCCACGATACTTGAATCGGGCGCGGCGGTTTCGATATGCGTGGGGATGACCTTTACGTCGAGTGTATCGGTAATCTCAAATGTTTTTTGATGAACGACAACCAAGCCGATTTCGATAATCTCGTGCCGGCGGACGTCCAGTCCCGTTGTTTCCACATCCGTTATTGCCAACGGAGCAGAAAAATAATCAATTCCACTGCCTATACGGTTACTCATGAAAGAAATCTATCCCAAAATCCGGAGTAGCGGGTCACTCTTTGTTTTGTCACATACGCGCCAAAGATTCCAAACGCTGCACCGGCAAGTATGTCGCTCGGCCAGTGCACGCCAACGAATACGCGCCCAATGCTTACCAGAATCGCCCCGGCCAGGAACCATCGTCCAAGAGGCTTGTCGTAGAGCCATACTACCATTGCAAGGGCGAAACTTGAAACGGCGTGGCCCGATGGGAATGAACGAAAATGCTCTAAAGAGTTTGTGTTAATGAGCCGCACCGCATCAGCAAATATAATGAACGGGCGCGGACGGAGCAATAAAAACGGCAATCCGATTTTAAATACGACGTACGAGCCAAGCATCGCAAGCAGTGCGACTCGGCCGGTTTTTTTGAAATGTTGAATATGCTGAACCGGCCACAATGCCAATACGACCACCCCACCAATGAGGATGTACTCAAGATATGTTGCGCAGAAAATCCAAATCCGGTCGAGCCATATCCACCGTCCGGCTAAACCATTAATAAACTGAAAGACTGTTTGATCCATGTATTATCTTCGGCGAACCGCCTTATGTGCCATCATCAGCACAAGTAACACTGCGAATGCGGTCAGTGACATCATAGGAATGGTGATATAGCCGAATTCCACAAACGGCACGTCACTGCACGACGGAGAAAATATGCTTGCCGAACACGGCAACAGCGCTGCGTTGAACATTTGCCCATAGTACTGGTACCCCGCAATTGCCGCTCCTGCAAGAGATAATCCGATGCTGTAATCAACGACATCGTCTTTGCCACGCGCGAGCGCCATGCCAAACAGAAGAACCTGCGGGTAGAGGGCGATTCGCTGGTACCAGCAGAACACGCACGGGGGAAACTGTGCGATTTCAGACAAAAATAAACTTCCTACCGCACCTACGAGAGAGAGGATAAAGGCAAGACCGAGGGCGTTTTTGCCGACTACACGCACCGGCCATGATGCCGGCTTAACTACCACCAATAGCGCCCCTATTACCACAACAATCTGGGCGAGAATCGTTCCCAACGAGAGCCAGTAAATGCTTGCGGTAAAATCCATATACGCTACAAAAGTATAGCGCAATCACGCTTATCTGTATATTTGGTTATTGGTTCTTGTTGTCGATGCCAAACATGGAGTGCAGGAAGCACCAGCCGAGAAAACTCTCCACTAACGCTATCCATCCCACGATACTCACTACGAGATTTCCCCAATCTGCGTTAAATACCGGAACCCACGGACTTCCCAGCCACCATACCGCTAACGCAAAACGAAAAACCCTATCCAACTTTCCAAGATTCTGTTTCATTATTGTTTCGCACCCCCTTTCATACTTCTATAGTACCACTTTCCTAACTTCATTTTCTATAGATACTGAACCTCCTCCTCCAGCTCTATTCCGAATTTTTTCCCTACCTTTATCTTAAGAATTTTGCCTAATTTTGCAACATCTTGTGCCATACCATTGCCGGAATTGTAAATCAAATTTCCGTGATGACTAGCTACTTTAATTTTACCCATTTCCATCCCTTTGGCACCAACTGATTCCAAGAGAAAACCAGCAGGTACTTTGCCGAACATAATTTTCTCTTTTTTAATTTTCCCCAAAAGATTCCGTCTTGAAGAAGTTGGTTTTATGTTTCGTACAACAACATTTTTAAAAAAACTACCTGGACACAAAAGACCTGGCCAGTATTTTTTCTCCCTCATTTTTATTATGTCTTTTGAATTTTTTTGAAGTGTTTTTGGGTTATCCTCTCTGAATTCAAAATCAGCTCCTGAAACTACCCAGTTATGCTTCTTTTTGAATACACTCTCGCGATAGTTAAATCGACATTGTTTTTTAGAAAGCCAGCGTATTTTTCCATTCTTATAGATTTTTACTTTAACCAGACAATCCTTAATCTCTTGACCATAAGCTCCTGCACAACCATAAATGGCTCCGCCTATTGTTCCTGGAATACCGGCCATTTTCTCCATTCCAGCTAAACCTAACTTATTGACCTTAAAAATAAATTTTGTAAGATTCTCACCTGATCCAACGAAGATTTTATCGCTAATATTTCTTACACCCTTTATTTCATTTTTTATTATTAATCCGTCAAATCCGGCATCGTTTGGCACCAAGTTCGATCCTTCTCCAATAACGTACCACTTTACTTTTTTCTCATTCGCCCAATCTATCGCCACAGCTAAATCCTTCTCATTTCGCGCAACAAAAAACCATTTGGCCGAACCACCGACCTTCATCGTTGTCAGTTTTTTTAGAGAATAGTTTCTTTTTACAGCAAATCTATGCATGTTTAATATCGCCGCCGACTTTTTTAATTTTTTCAATCAAGTTTTCGTAGCCCCGATCAATTTGTTCGGCATTTTCAATCACGCTTGTTCCTTTTGCACACAGGGCAGCTATAACCATTGCCATACCGGCCCGGATATCAGGACTGACCAAATAATTGCCATATAAGGTTGAGGGACCGGAAACCAAAACCCGATGAGGGTCGCAGAGGATCATCTTCGCGCCCAGAGTTTTTAATCGGTCAATGAAAAATAATCTCGATTCAAACATTTTTTCGTGGAAAAGGAAGTTGCCTTGGCATTGGGTGGCCAAGATAATCATTGAACCCATTAGATCAGAGGGGAAGTTTGGCCAAGGGCCATCTGAAATTTCACGGATGTGCTTATTGAGATCAGGATCTTTTCTCAAATCATTTACAACTTTCAGATAGACATTTTCCTGAATAACTTTTTTTCCGAATTTTTCAAAAGTTTCAAAAATTTTTCTGTATTCTTTGTTATTTCCAGTTTTAACTTTTATTTTTCCGCCAAAAATAGCTGAAAGTACCAAGACCCCGCCAAGCTCCATGTAGTCTTCGCTTAAAGTATGTTCAACCCTTTTGAAATTTTTAGTGCCTTTGACTTCTATTAAATTGGTGCCAAGCCCACTTATCCTCGCTCCACCTTTTTTCAGGACCACTCCGAGATTGACTACGTGCGGTTCAGAAGCAGCGTTTTTGATAATTGTTTTCGTTGGCCGGGCAGAAGCAAGCATCATTGCGTTTTCAGTGGCGGTAACGCTCGGTTCAGAAAGCCATATTTCAGTAGTTTTGCCGTTATAGTAAACGTTTTTTGGCAAAGTAATCTTGTCACCCGAGATTTTAGCTCCAAAAGCTTTAAAAACTTCTAAATGAGTGTCAATTTTTCTTAGTCCAATTTTATCGCCGCCGGTTTTTGGTATTGTAGCTTTGCCTCTTGTGGCCAAGAGCGGTCCCAAAAAAAGGAGAGAGCCCCTGATTTTAGAGCTTAACTCCGGCGGTAGACTAGAGGTTCTATGTTTTTTAAGATAATCGGCGATCTGGGTCATTATCTCAACGTCTTTAATTTTGGGTATGTTTTTAAGAACGAGCTTGTTTTCAAAAAGAAGCGAAGCGGCGATTAAAGCCAGGGCTTCATTTTTGTTGCCAGAAAGTCGCCATTCGCCTTTTAATTGTTTACCGCCTTTGATTACAAGCCGGGACATAGTAATTTTTAGAAGAAAAAGTCGGCCGCGCGGAGCAATCCTTTCAAATCGTGAAGTTTCTATTGGCGGTGTATTCTTGAAATAGCTCGAACGGAATTCTGTCCTCGCCGCGCAAAGCGCGGCTCGGAATGGGCGGGCGGGCAAAATGAATTGCGA
>ERZ1292629.2886-Hain-H43-01um-R1-2886-length-13898-cov-6_pt1 | contig 13898 bp, 11 predicted proteins | sample MGYA00564399_ERZ1292629 | MGnify/ENA primary metagenome ERZ1292629 (study PRJEB36523, sample SAMEA6512636) | groundwater metagenome | collected 2019-01-08 | study: AquaDiva: Metagenomics assemblies of 32 groundwater samples
AGCCGCGAAGCGGCGAGGCAACCTCCCCCCAAAATCGTGAAAGTATTATCTGGTGTCCCCGGCAGGAATTGAACCTACATTTAGGACTTAGGAGATCCTCGTTCTATCCGTTGAACTACGGGGACTTTGAGTTCTTTGACATTTTATTATATTATAGACATAGTTTCAATTAAGGGCCGTTAGCTCAGCTGGCAGAGCGCTTGCATGGCATGCAAGAGGCCACCGGTTCAAATCCGGTACGGTCCACAGCAAAATTTAAAATTATCAGGTATAATACAAACATCCTTACAATTTATTTATAAACTATGGCTACCAAATCCATTCCCCAAATTGTTTCCGCCGCCATGCCGGCCGTCGTCTCCATTACCATTTCCAAACGCTTGGAAGAAATAGAGAAAGAACTCCCGCATGAGTACTTTCCTTTTTTCGGCGGCTCCGAGGGACAGCGCCAGCGCGCCACCCTTAAAAAAATGGCTGATGTCCACGGCATGATTGAAATCGGCGGCGGCTCCGGCTTTATTGTTGACGGCAGCGGTATCATCATCACCAACCGCCACGTTATCGCCGACCCCAAAGCCGAGTATACCGTCATCGCCAACGACAACCGCAAATTTAGGACCGAAATTATCGCCCGCGATCCCATCAACGACGTGGCCATTCTCCGCCTCCACTCCAACGATCATGTCGGCCGCCTCAACGTTCTGCCTCTCGGCAGTTCTCTTGATGTTTTACTGGGAGAACCAATTATTGCCATCGGCAACTCCCTTGGCCTTTTCCGCAACACTGTCTCCGCTGGCATTATCTCCGGCCTTTCCCGTTCCATTCGCGCCCAAGTTGACCCCACCTCCCCCGTTCAGGAAATGCGCGGCCTTATCCAAACTGACGCCGCCATCAATCCTGGCAACTCCGGCGGTCCTCTTCTTAACGCCGCTGGCCGCGTCATCGGCATCAACACCGCCATCGTCTACGGCGCCCAAAACATCGGCTTTGCCATTCCCATTGACGCCGCCCACCGCGACCTGGAAGACCTCAAAAAATACGGCCGCATTCGCAAACCACTCCTCGGTATCCGCTACCTGACCATTGATGAAAACCTCAAAGCTAAAGCTAACCTTCCCTCCGACCACGGCGCGCTTGTCATCAGCGAATCCCCCGACAGCCCCGGTGTCATCCCCGGCACCCCCGGGGCTATTGCCGGCATCAAAGAACGCGATATCATCCTTGAATGTGATGGTAAGCCTATCACCTCCCAAAACACTATTCAGGATATCCTAAGCGACAAAAACGCCGACGATGTTTTGACTCTCAAACTTCTCCGCTCCGGAAAAACAAAAACCGTCAAAGTCAAACTCTCCGAACGCAAATAACTGATGGTATAAAAAACTCCCCACCGGGGAGTTTTTATTAATTTAGTAATTGATTGGTAATTGGTAATTCCTAATATATGTACTCATCTACTAATTTATCGTTGCTGTCATACAGCCGCACCCGGTCATGGCGCGAATCCAGGATATTCTGTCCCACCCACAGATACCACTCCGACGACAGGAAGTTGGCATCGTTTTGGTGTTCTTCATAACACCGGCTGTAAGTTAATCGCCGCAACACCTCTTTGCACTCATCCGGCAGATAATTCACGTTCGGCCCCTCCAGCGGATTGCGGCACGAACCGTTAACTGAATTAATGTAATCCTGGCAGACGCCCGACAGATACGTATATTCGCTTCGGTTCACAGACGGGCAGTTCCCGCTCACATTAGGTATAAAATTAGTATTGCGCGCGATATAGCCGAAACAACCATTAGTTCTAAAATTACGTCCCGCCGCGCTGGTAGACGAGTAAATATTTATTGAGTGATTTCCGGAACGCAACACTATATCATACTGCTCCCCGCCCGACGGCGGCAGAAAATACTCCACCGCCCTTGGGACAAAAACAGCTCCCCTATTTGCCTGTATCCTCCAGCCGGTAATCGGAATCCTCGCTCCCTCTGAAACAGAAGCTGAAAGCCGTATCGTGCTCGGATACTGCAGATAAGAAACGTTTTCCGAAGTCGGTGAAGCCGAAATCGTTACCTTTCCATAGTAAGACGATAAATCCGCCGCCGTGAACCCCTCCGGCGCATCCGTTATCACGTTTGTCTCCCCACCCCCTCCTCCGCTATTTCCTCCCGATGAGTAACCTCCCGTATTAAACGTAAACGCCGGAAAAGAAAATAATTTAAATCCTCCCGTTCCACCGCTAAAAAACCCGCCCACCTTATCCTTAAATCCCAAAACCAGCGTCAGCGCCGCTATCACCCCCACCAAAAACAAAATTATCTTTACCACCTTTGCCGTCTCCATATTTTAAGTAACAAAATTAATCAGTTTATCGGGAACAAAAATTGTTTTTCGGACGGTCTTTCCCGCCAGCCACACTTTGATCTTTTCTTCTTCCCGCACCAACGCCACCGCCTGTTCCTCCGTCGCTCCCGCCGACACTTCTACTAACGCCCGCAGTTTGCCGTCTACCTGTACCGCTAACATTACTGTTTCTCCGCAAAGCGCCTCTTCATCATACTCCGGCCACCCCTCTCTGAAAACGGACTCTTTATTTTCTAACCCTTCCCACAACTCCTCCGCTAGGTGCGGCGCCAGCGGCGCCAGTATCTTCACAAACTTTTCCCACAACTCCCGTGGCAACTCTTTCACCACCGCCATTCCGTTAGCCGCAATCATCAGTTGTGACACTGCCGTGTTAAACTTCATCGCCTCAATATCCTCTCCTACTTTCTTTATTGTTTTATACATCAACTTTTTTAAGTCATTTTTTAATCCCTGACCTTGCGGAAGGACTACCTTATCCTTCAAACTCCACACCCGCTCCAAAAACCTTCTTACTCCCTTAAGCCCGTTAGTGCTCCACGGAATTGCGTCGCTAAATGGCCCCATAAAAAGCTCGTATAACCGTAAAGCGTCCGCCCCATATCTCTCCGCTATCTCGTCCGGATTAACCACGTTCCCGTACGACTTGCTCATTTTTCTTCCGTCCTCCGCCAATACCACCCCGTGGCTCCGCCTCCGCGCATACGGCTCCGGCCCAACCTCCTTCGGCACCGCCCCAATATCATACAAAAACTTGTACCAGAAGCGCGAATAAAGCAAATGCAGCGTCGTGTGTTCCATTCCGCCGTTATATAAATCCACCGGCATCCAGTACTTTAAAACCTCCTTATTTTTAGAAATTAGAAATTCGTCATTAGAAATTCCTCGCGTTGCATACGCGAGATAGTACCACGACGAGCCCGCCCAGTTCGGCATTGTATCTGTCTCCCGTCTCGCCTCTCCTCCGCACTTCGGACATTTTATTTTTACCCACTCCTCCATTGCCGAAAGTGGCGACTCTCCCGTCTCCGTCGGCTCATAACTTTCCACTTCCGGCAACTCCACCGGTAATTCCCCCTCTCCCACCGGCACAACCGCATATTCAATCCCATCAATAACCACGTAGTCAAAACCCTCTTTTAGTTTTGAATTTTGAGTTTTGATATTGTCCCGACTTCGTCGAGGATGCTCGATAAAATCGGCATTTAGAGTTTCGTCCGCCGACTGGCGGATGGAGTTTAGAGTTTCCCAGCATTTACGGCAGTAAATGATGGGTATCGGTTCCCCCCAATAATGCTGTCGGCTGAATATCCAATCCCGCAAATGATAATGAACCGTCTTCTTCCCGCCCACTTTCTTTGTTATTTTATCTTTTGCTTCCTCGCTCTCCATTCCATCAAACTCCCCCGAGTTTACTAGCACTCCGTCTCCTTCGTATACCTCTTTCACATCTTCTCTATCGCTCATCTTGTCATTTTCACTCTTCTTTTTGTCATTCCCGATGACCGATCGGGAATCCAGTCCCTTTTCTTCTATAACCTTAACCACTGGCAATCCGTACTTCTTCGCGAACTCAAAATCCCTGTTATCGTGACCTGGTACCGCCATAATCGCCCCCGTTCCATATCCGGCCAGCACGTAATCAGCCGCAAATACCGGCATCTCCTCTCCATTCGCCGGATTCACCGCTTTTATCCCCTTAATCTCAACCCCCGTCTTTTCCTTTCCCTCCGCCACCCGCTCAATCTCCGTCTTCTTCTTCGCCTCTTCAAGATATCTCTCAACTTCTGCCCAATTTTCAATTTTTAATTGTAATTTTGATATAATTTCATGTTCCGGCGCCAGCACCACGTAAGTCGCCCCATAAAGCGTGTCCGGCCTCGTCGTAAACACCTCTATAAAATCAGTCCCTGAGTTTATTGAAGGGCTACCACTAGTTATCTTAAATGCGATCTCTGCTCCCTCACTTTTCCCAATCCAATTCACCTGACTGGCGCGAATCCTCTCCGAATAATCCACCGTCTCCAAATCGTCTAAAAGCCGGTCCGCGTAAGCCGTGATTTTTAGCATCCACTGCTCCTTCTCCCGCCTCTCGGTCTCCGTCCCGCACCGCTCGCACACACTCGCCTGCCCTGAACTCGTCGAACGGTTCACCACCTCCTCATTAGCCAACCCTATCTTGCACGACGGGCACCAGTTTATCGGCATCTTTGCCTTATACGCCAAACCATGCTTGAACATCTGTAAAAATATCCACTGCGTCCACTTGTAGTAATCCGGGTCAGTCGTGTTCACTTCCCGCGACCAATCAAAAGAAATCCCCAATTGCTTCAACTGCTGCCGAAAAACGGCAATATTTTTCTCCGTCGCCTGTCGCGGATGAATTTTATTTTTTATGGCATAATTTTCCGTCGGCAATCCAAAAGCGTCCCAGCCGATCGGATACAAAACATTAAAACCCTCCATCCGCGCCTTCCGCGCCATCACGTCTAAGGCCGTATAGCTCCGCACATGCCCCACATGCAGCCCCGCCCCCGAAGGATATGGAAACTCCACTAAATAATACCGCTTCGGTTTACTATCAAAATCTTTCGCCCTCGGCGCTCCTTCCCCTTCCCACTTTTCCTGCCACTTACTCTCAATTTGTTTCGGATTATACAGCTCCATTTGTTTTCAAAATAATACCCCAAAAAACCACTTTTTTCAAAATCAACCGCTCTAACATCGCCTTAATAATAAATACTACCTCCATACCACAGACGATCGTCAATAGATTGAGTAAGAAAAAACCATTATCTAATTTACAATCTTGATACAATTTTGTCCGATCGGACAAACATTGTAGTAAATAAAAAGGCCCCGATGAACTTGCATCGGGGCCCGTAAACTTTACACTCTTTGACACATCCTCATCACTGGAGATCATATCTTTTATAAGCTTACCAATAGTTCACGCGGAACTGTATGGTTAAAGCTTCTATGTCTCAATGAAGAGTATATCATCAAAAAGTGGTTGGAACTAACTTTTCGCCGCTCCCCCTAAAGCGGCTTTGCTGTCGCGCGGAAATACGGATCGATCGCGCGAAAATTCCCTTGCCGATTCTCCCACATCCCACTCCCTTCCGTCATCAGGGAGGCTTAAAAACGTGCATCAGCAGATGCATAATAACTCCTCTCCCCTCTCATATAAGGTATTCCGCCAGTCCCAAGTACTTCTAAGGAACTGCCTTTAACCATACTCCCATACCTACCCCTTGTCAACACCTTACCCACAACCCCCAAAAACAGTTAAAATGGGCATCAGACGTATTCTATAAGGTTGATTTTAATAATGTTTAGAGGGGCTATCGGAGCCGGCCGGGCTTGGTTCTTCCGGCCGGCGAGATCAGAGAACGGCTCGCCGCTGGAGCGAGCTAGTTCGTACCCGGCAAACATTATTAAAATCAACTCTTGTTTCCTAAATCAAAAATCCTTCTTGCCACCTCTGTTGTCATCCTCGCCGCCTCTTCCTCACTTACTCCCTTTATCTCCGCTAATTTCTTCACCGTCTCCACCATATAGGCCGGCTCGTTTCTCTTTCCCCGATACGGCTCCGGCGCCACAAACGGAGAATCCGTCTCCACCATCATTTTCTCTATTGGAATCATCTTTAAAACCTCATCATAATCACGCGAAAAAGTTATTACCCCTCCCACCGTCACGTAAAAATTTTCCCACGTCAGTAATCTCTCTGTCTGTTCTCGCGTTCCAGAATAAAAGTGAAATATCACTGCCAGTACCAATTTCCTTTTCTCCTCCAATATCTCAATCGCGTCCGCGTACGCCTCCTCCGTCCGCAAATGCAACATTAACGGTTTCCCCACCTCCCGCGCCAATTTTATCTGTTCCCTAAAAATATTCTCTTGCCTCCTTTTTTCTTCCAAAAATTCTCCTTCCTCAATTTTGATTTCTCCGACGCTCCGGTCGGAGTTCCGACCTTTCTCAAGCGTCGGAATTGATTTTTGATTTTTAAATTTATTATAATCCAATCCGCACTCTCCAATCGCCACCACCTGTTTTTTCTCCGCCATTTTTCGATAAAACTCATAATCAAAACCTTGCCTGCCGTCAGGCAGGTCCTCCTTCTCCGTCGGATGCAACCCCACTGTCGCCCACACTCCTTCTCTCATCTCCTCCGCTATTTTCACATTCTCTTCTGAATCTCTCCGGTTTGTACCCACATTCACTACCGCTATCCCCGCCCCCGCCGCCCGCGCCAAAACTTCCCGCCAATCTCCAAGATCCGTCTCAACGTCATCATTTAACAAACCTGCCCGCCGATGAGGCGGGTAAAACTCACTGTTTATATGCGCGTGCGCGTCAACTAATCTAAATTTCATAAACTATAAACTTATACCTAAAAAATCTTCCCTTAATGTATCCACTACAATATTTCCACGACCGTGGAAATATTGTAGTAATCCATCATTCCCCATCTCACTTCAAAATACTCATTCCATTTTTACTTCCAACCTGGGAAATAACGGCTCACTTATCGCCTCTTTTCTCTCAATATATCCCCTAATCTTCCCTGCCGTCTCCGGTAAAAATGGTTTCAAAATTTCCGCTATCTCAGACAATACCGCTACTGCCGTTCCAATTACTTGTCCGTCCTTCGTCTCCCACGGCTTATTATCGTTTATATATTTATCCCCCGCCGCCACCAACTCCCAAATATACGCTATCGCCTCATTCAGCCGAAATCCTTCCACCTTTTCCGCTACTCTCTCCTTCACCTCCACTATCGTTTTCTCAAACTCGCTTAAGCTCCCGCTAAAGGTCTGGTTTTTCTCCGCTAGCTTCAGCACCCGCGACGCAAAATTACCCAGTCCGTTTGCCAGGTCTCCGTTATACCGCGCCTCAAACTTTTCCACTGAAAAGTCCCCGTCTCCCCCCGTCGCAATCTCCCGCAGCAAATAATACCGCACCGACTCCGCCCCATACTCATCAATTAGCGCCAGCGGATCAACTGTATTCCCCAACGACTTTGATATTTTCTGTCCCCCAACTGTCACGTAGCCGTGCACCAAAACTTTATCCGGCGTCCGCACTCCCGCCGACAGCAGCATCGCCGGCCAGTATATCGTGTGAAAACGGTTTATACCCTTACCAATCACGTGTATCGTCTCAGCTTTTTCGTCCTGCCAAAATTCCTTAAACTTCTCTGAATTATCGGCATACCCCAGTGCGTTTATATAGTTAGACAAGGCGTCAAACCAAACATACATAATCTGGCTGTCGTCTCCCAGCACCGGTATTCCCCACTCTCTCGCCCTCTCCCGCGAACGCGATATGCTGAAATCTTCCAACCCATCCTCTATAAAACGCAAAATTTCATTCCGCCTCGTCTCCGGAATAATCAATATCCTCCCCTGCCTGATCAACTCTTCCAAAACATGGCTGTAATTGGATAACTTAAAAAAATAATTTTCTTCCTCTACTACCTGTAACTCCCGATCCGGATGCTCCTCACACCGCCCGTCAACCAAATCCCTCTCCCGCTTAAACTCCTCGCACCCCACGCAATAAAGTCCGCGGTAATTCTTTTTATATATATCTTCCGGCCGACAGCTCTGCCACAACTTTTGTGCCCCTTTTATGTGTCTTTCTTCTACTGAAGTCCTTATAAAATCATCATTGCTTATATTAAGACGCTCCGCCAGCTGGCTAAAAAACCCGGCGTTACGTGCTACTAAATCCGCCACCGGTATCCCCTCGTTTTCCGCCGCCTGCACGTTTTTCAAACTGTTCTCATCCGCGCCGGTCAAAAATAAAACCTGTCTGCCTCTTGTCTCGCGGTAAAATCTCGCTAACGTATCCGCCTGTACCAATTCCAGCGCGAACCCAATATGCGGCCGCGCGTTCACGTACGGAATCGCCGTTGATATAAAAACTTTCTTATTCATAAACATTTCCTATTATACTCCCAAAAACACCTCCTTTCAAACGAAAAAAGTGTTTCCAAACACGCTTTATTTTTTATTTCTCTTCCCCTCCTGCCAACCCCACCCCTCCAACAGCGTGTAAAGTAAAAAGCAAAAACATCTTTCTTGTGAGACCGCGCGCAGCACGACGGTGCGAGTCAGAGGGATTTTTTAGCAAAAAAATACCCGTGTCTCGCAAGGAAGATGTTTTTGTTTTTTCCCCCTTATCTCACCTCCACCTCCATATTCCGCGCCTATTTTATTTAACTGTCCCCCGCCTGCAAACCTGCCCTCCGGCTGTCCTTCTCCGAAACCCAGTCGTTCAAAAACTCTTGCAAAATCACTGCCGTCGGCACCGACAAAATAATACCCACTAACCCCAAGAGCGTATATCCCACCATCAAAGACGCCAGTACCACTACCGGATGCAATCCTATGGCCCGGTGGAAAACCGCCGGAATAATAACATTGCTCTCCACTTGTTGGATAATCACGAACAAGATAACTGTATAAACGGCTAATTTAAACGAACCGGAAAAAGCCACCAGCACCGCCATGCTTCCGGCAAACACCGGCCCCACATACGGTATAAGCTCAAATATCGCCGCTGACATACCCAGTATAAACGCGTGGCTGACCCCCAAAAACCACAAGCCCACAAACACCATCACTCCCATCACCAGCGACAACACCAGCTGGCTTTGCAGCCAGTAGCCGATACGCTTTTTGGAACGGCGGAAAATTTGCATAAAACGCTCCTCATTCGCCTCCGGCAGTATCGCCCGCAAAAACCACTCCACCCCGTCCCGCGACAGCGTCAAATAAAAAGAAATAATCGCTACCGATATCGCCAGCGCCAGCCCGCCAAATAAGTTACTGGCCGCCGCCGCCAGCGATACTCCTCCTAATGCCGCTCCCTGGCTTATCTGATTAAAGTTATCGTTTATTACTTTCAAAAAATCCTCTGTGGAAGTAAAAGTAAAAATCTGCCCCGTTAAACTCGCTACGTTCTGGAATAATCCTCCAAATTCCACCACCGCTACCGGCAGTATCGCGTAGACAAAAAGTCCCAGTATGAGCATGATCATAAGGTACACCAAAACTACCCCCAGCATTCTGGGTATCCCCGTCCGCTCCAGCCAGTCAACCATCGGCGCCAAACCAGATGAGACCACCAAAGCCAGAAAAATCGCCACCAGCACATCGCGCACCAAAAACAAAACTGCCGCCACAAACACCATGACTGCTATCCGCCACAAGCTCAACCATGATATATCCAATCTCATCCTCTCCATTATATTATAAGTTTAGTACAAAAAGAAAGTTTTTCCTATTTCAAGTCAAGCTCAAGAGTTCTTTAAGCTTCTCCTCTTCACCTTCAAACGGCCCGATAACCGCCAAGTTTAACCTCTCATTCTTAAAAATATCCGCCGCCACTGCTTTCACCTCCTCCGCCGTCACCGCCTTAATTCTATCCACCACCTTGGTAATTTCTTCCACCTCTCCCCGCTTTATCTCTTGCATTCCGTAAAAAAGAGCCCGCTCGTCCGAACCCTCAAGCGACATCACCAAGTTCCCCGCCAAGTGCTCTTTTGATTTTTCCAGTTCCGCCTCCGGTACCTCGCTCTCCGCCACTTTTTTAAATTCACCGACTATCGCGCTCACCACCGCTTCTATTTTAGTATGGTCTATTCCCGCCGCCGCCGTAAACATCCCGTGGTCAGTGTAAAGATCGACATCCGCGTTCACATAATAGGCCGCCCCCAACTTACTCCTCACGTTTTGAAAAAGCCGCGAACTGATGCCGCCTCCTAAAACATCCGCCAGTACCATAATGGCGTACCGCCGCTCATCCTTAACCGGAAAAGCTCTCACTCCCATCACCAAGTGCGTCTGGTCTGATTTCTTCGGCTGAATCTTAATCGCCGGCTCCGTCTGCTCTTCGTGGACCGGCAGTTTCCCTTTCTTTCCGCCCTGGGGCATATCGGCAAACGTCCGTTCTATAAGCGCCAGCACCTCCCTCTCGTCAAAGGCCCCCGCCACCGCCACCACTGTCGCTTCCGCCTTATAGTGTCCCCCGCGGTAATCAATAAAATCCTGACGGGTGAGCCGCCGGATAATTTCTTTTTCTCCCGCCACGTCCCACCCCGCCGGCTGGTCACCGTAAAGCAAACTCATAAAAACATCTCCCACTTTCCTCTGCGGCAAATCCTCATACATGTTTATCTCCTCAATAATCACTCCCCGCTCCGTCTCAATCTCTCCCTCCGGAAAAGTCGGATTAAGGTACATATCCGCCACCACGTCAAAAATTTTAGGCAAATGCTCTCGCCGCGCCTTGGCGTAATATCCTGTATACTCCTGACTGGTAAAAGCGTTGTACTCCGACCCTAAACCCTCTAACTCGGTCGCGATATCTATCTGCCTCGGCCGCTTGGCTGTTCCCTTAAAACACATGTGCTCCAGAAAATGAGACAGTCCGTTTATCTCTTTCGTCTCATACTTGCTCCCCGCCTCAACCAAAACCAAAATCGTCGTCGCCAAACTCCCCGCCTGCGGCGCCAGTATTACCCTAAGCCCATTATCTAAAATTGTCTTCTTAAACATAGTTTATTTTAAAATTAATTTTGAGTTTATAATTTTGAATTTATCCGTGTAATCTGTCATTAAAATTTTATTATTGATTGAGTTTCTCCTTCACATACCCCGCCACTTCCCCCACCTCCACCCTCTTCTGTTTCATTGTGTCTCTATCCCGCACCGTCACCGCCCTGTCGTTCAAACTTTCAAAATCAACCGTCACGCAATAAGGCGTCCCAATCTCGTCCTGCCGCCGGTAACGCTTGCCGATCGACTGCGTCGCGTCTATTTCCGCCACCACTCCAGCCGCCAACAGCTCCTTATAAATCGGTTCCGCCACCGTCGTCAGCTCTTCTTTTTTAGACAAAGGTAACACCGCCACCTTCACCGGCGCGAGCCACTTTGGTAATTTCAAAACTGTTCTCATCTCCTCCTCGCCCTCCTCCGCTGTCGGCGCCGGCTCTTCCGTATAAGCCGCCGTTATTGCCGCCAACACTGTCCGATCCACTCCCCAGGTCGGTTCAATCACATGCGGTATAAATTTTTCTCCATCCTCGTCCATATACCGCAAATCCTCCCCCGACTTCTCCATATGGTTTTTCAAATCAAAATCGCCTCGGTATGCCAATCCGTAAAGTTCCTTCCGCCCAAACGGAAAATCAAACTCAAAATCAATCGTCCTTTTTGAATAATGCGCCCGCTCGCCCTCCGGCACCTCCACCTCATGCACCTGACTCTCTACATCTATCCCCAAATCCTTCATCCACTCTATCATTGTCCACCGCCATTCCTCAAAATACTCCCGCCATTCACCCTCATTCTTCGGTGGCCGGATAAAGTATTCTATCTCCATCTGCTCAAATTCCCGCGTCCGGAAAATAAAATTCCCCGGCGTCACCTCATTGCGGAACGCTTTGCCCACCTGCGCTATTCCAAAAGGCAATTTTCGGCGCGTGGAGTTAATCACGCTCTTAAAATTAACAAACATTCCCTGTGCCGTCTCCGGCCGAAAATAAGTAGCACTCCCCTCATCTGCCACCGCTCCTAACTGCGTCTTTAACATCAAATTAAACTGGCGCGGTTCTGTCAATTCATTGCCGTCGGGGCTTTTCAGTTTATGCTCCGCCGCCGCCCGCATCATCTCTCCTAAACTCATACCTGCCGTTTTCACTCCCGCCTCTTCCAAAAGTTCGTCTAGGCGGTATCGGCGGTGTGTCTCCTTGTCCTCCGCCAACGGGTCGGAAAACTTTTCTAAATGCCCGCTTGCCTCCCACACTTTCGTGTTCATCATAATTGCCGTCTCCACTCCCACTATATCCGCCCGCTGGCGCACAAACTTGTTCCACCACCGATTTCTGATATTCATCTTCATCTCCGCTCCTAACGGCCCGTAATCCCACGCGTTCGCCAACCCGCCATAAATCTCGCTCCCGGGATACGCAAACCCGCGCCTCTTCATTAAACTGACCAACTTCTCCATTGTTACCGAATTCATTTTAATTTTTCATAATTTATAATCCCTATTCACCAATATTATATTTTGAATTTGAAATTTTGAGTTTTTAACATTGTTTAGTCCGCCAGCTGGCGGATAGAGTTTAGAGTTTAGGATTTAATTCATCATTTACTTTGTACCTGCCCCTCCCCCCTCCCCACTGTCGAGTCATCCGTTAAATCTGTTGAGAGCGCCGAGTCGCCAGCCGAAAGCTTCTCTCCGGTAAAAATATCTAAAGCTGTCAGACGCGTTTCTCCCACCAGTGGCTGGAACGCCCCTGCCGCTATCACGCTCGGTATCGCCTCCACCTGAAAAATCGCCTCCACCGGACTTCCCACCACCCCTTTCGTCGCCAGCACCTTGCCTACCTGCCACACCACTTCCTGTGTCCGCTCGTTGTATTGCGGCACGGACGCTATGTTACTCTTAACATTTCCCGTAAACCGCGCTCCCGCTCCCAAAAACGCCGACACCTCCGTATCCGTCACGTCCGTAGAATAATTAGTCAGCACCCAACGTACCGTATACTGTGTTGGGCTTTCCACTACCGGCGGCCACGGTCCCTCATTCACAAACCCCGCCGTCGCGTCCCGAAACCTTGCCTGCGCGTCAACTGTTATTTTGCCGGCCACCTTGGTAATAATATCCGCCACCCCTATTATCGTCTCCGCCTGCACATCCTCCGGCACCGTGGATGACTCAATGGAGGCCTCCGCTAAAAGTTCAAAATCTTTATCGTTAATTCTGGTAATCGGATAGTTCCCCAACGTCTTGATTAAAAAACTTACTGTCCCCGACCCCCCCGGCGGCAAGAGCGTTAGTGTTCGGTTATTGGCCGCGTTCCAGGTAATCATCCGCCGCGCCGAGTTGAACGAGCCGTTACCGGTCAAACTTCCAAAGTCATACATCGCCCCTGATAACCTCGCCGTAATAATCACATCTTCCAGGCCAACGCTGGTATTGTTTTCATAAAACAACACGTATGACAAAGTATCGCCCGGACGCGCCGCCGTCAGCGTGTCATCATTAAGGTGTATAGAGAGCGCCAAAGGCGACGGTTGTATGGAAACGCTGGCCATCTGTTCGGAAATCACATAGTCAGTCCCATAAATATTGGCTATCACCCGCCCGCCGACGCTGAAGAAAGAATCCGCCGGCCCGACTATCGTCCCCGTCACCGTGAATGTTTTTAACTCTCCGGCCGGCGACTCCTCCACCGCCAATAAGTTATGTTTAACCCCTCCCATCGCCTCCGATGATGAAATAAAATTGAATCCGTCCGGATAATCAAGTTCTATTTTCACCGGCCCCACCGCCTTTTCTGTCGCGTTCTGGTAGTTTATTTCTAAATCAAAACGCTCTCCGGAAAAAACCTTCCGCGGCGCCGCGATGTCAATCTTAACTACCGGATTCCCCAACGCCAGATCCGCTGTTTCCTCCGCCTTAAACTCCGACCCTAAAGATCCCGTTTTATAAAACGCCGCGCCGGTAAT